>ERZ791903.2112-NODE-2112-length-15949-cov-7.129420_pt1 | contig 15949 bp, 8 predicted proteins | sample MGYA00510148_ERZ791903 | MGnify/ENA primary metagenome ERZ791903 (study PRJEB30046, sample SAMN00792080) | human gut metagenome | study: EMG produced TPA metagenomics assembly of the A metagenome-wide association study of gut microbiota in type 2...
GTGTGGGTGAGCTATCTGGAATGGGCCGCCATGGACTTTTCCACGGAGGATGCCTTCCGCGCCGGAGTGGTGCAGCTGCTGGACAACTGTGCCGGACTGGGGCTGAACACAGTCCTGGCCCAGGTGCGCCCCTTCGGGGATGCGTTGTACCGCAGCACCCTGTTCCCATGGAGCCATCTGTGCACTGGCGTGCAGGGGCAGGACCCGGGCTTTGACCCGCTGGACGTGCTGCTGCAGGAAGCCCACACCCGAGGCATCTCGGTGGAAGCGTGGGTCAACCCCTATCGCCTGCGCTCCTCGGCGGCCATGCCGCCGAACCTTGCGGACGGCAATCTGGCCAACACCCACCCGGAGTGGGTATGCACGGTGGACGAGGGCCTTTACCTGAACCCCGCCGTGTCCGCCGCCGCCGACTATGTGGTGCAGGGCGTGGCCGAGCTGGTGCAGAACTACGCGGTGGACGGCATCCACTTTGACGATTACTTCTACCCTACCACCGATGAGAGCATCGACGCGGCGCAGTTTGCGGCGTCCGGGGCGGGAAATCTTGCCGCGTGGCGGCGGGAGAACGTGACCGCGCTGGTGCGGGCCGTGCACGACACGGTGAAAGCGGCGGACCCCACCCTGCGGTTCGGCATCAGCCCCCAGGGCAACCCGGACAACGACGAAAACCAGCAGTACAGCGATGTGACCGGCTGGCTGGCGTCCGGCGGCGGGGATGCGGTGGTCGATTATCTGTGCCCGCAGGTGTACTGGGGGCAGGGCTTTGCCCTGCACAACGGCAGCACCCGCTTTGCCTTTGAGAACATCGTGCCCGCATGGCTCGCCTATCCCCGCGCGGCGGACGTGGCCCTGTATTTCGGGCTGGGAGCCTACCGTGTGGGAGTGGGCGACGGCGGCAGCAACGAAAACAGCCTGTCGGGCTGGAGCACCGGCCGTGCGCTGGCCGACCAGGTGGCCTTTCTGCGGGAGCAGGGAGCCGGGGGCTGGGCCCTGTACCGGTACGGTTCGCTGTTCGGGCCGGAGCAGACTTCCCTCGCCGCTGCCGAGTGTGGGGCACTGGCGGCTGCCGACGGCAAAGAATCTGCATGAAATCGGGCGGCAGCGCGCGCAAAAGCCGGGCGGCTCTCTTGTGCGGTGCTGCAAAATGCGGTATACTATACAGATGGACCCGGCCCTGCCGGAACCCGAAAAAACAGGAACATCAAACCCTTTGACAGGTTGAGGAAACGTTTATGAAAACGAAAAAACGCTTTTTGGCCGTTGTGCTGGCCGCCGCTCTGCTGGTGGCCGGTCTGACCGGCTGCAAGGACGCACTGCGCGGTGTGGCGCAGAAGATCACCGGCAGCTCCGGCGAGGTGCAGGAAGAGGACACCACCCGCTGGGCGGACGCTACCGCAGACCCGCTGATCATTCAGGGCATTGCGGACGCTTCGGCAAAGTTTGACACTGCCATGGTGGACGGCACCCTGTACGCCGTGTTCAACGGCATCTGGAGCCGCCAGACCAACTATTTTGCGGCACCCACCGGCACGCTGACCGTCATGGCCTGCGGCACCGCCGAGGGTACCCAGAAATTCAAGGTGGCGCTGTGGAAAAAGGTAGACGGCGGCGTGGAGTATGTGCCGGACAGCACCTACTACATCAAGACCGACGGCACCGACTACACCTGCACCATCTCCGGGCTGGACCCGGCGGCCATCTACCGCATGACCATTTCCTATGATTCCAGCCGTTACTACCTCTACGGTCTGCTCAAGGTGGAGGGCGTCGGCTGATGAATACACAACGCAAGAATTCGCTTTTGCTGCTGCTGTGCGCGTTTATCTGGGGCACGGCCTTCGTGGCCCAGAGCGCCGGTTCCGGCATGGGAGCCTGCAGCTTTCTGGCCGGGCGCAGCTGGCTGGCGGTGCTGGTGCTGCTGCCCACGGTCAAGGTGTTTGACCTGGTGCGTCAGCGCAGTACCGGCACCACTGGGGCCCCGAAAACGCCGGAGGAGCGCCGCTGCCTGCGCAAGGCGAGCCTTGTGTGCGGCACGCTGCTGTTTGTGGCGTCGGCTGCCCAGCAGTTCGGCCTGACATTGAACCCCTCCACGGCCAAAGCAGGCTTCCTCACGGCGATGTATGTGGTGCTGGTGCCCATCTTCGGGCTGGCACTGGGCCGCCGCGGCAGCCCCCAGCTGTGGCTCAGCGTGGCCATCGCGGTGTGCGGGCTGTATCTGCTGTGCATGCAGAACGGCTTTGGCGGCGTGGAACGCAGCGACATGGTGCTGCTGCTGTGCGCCGTGCTGTTCAGTTTCCAGATCATGGCGGTGAACCATTATGGTCCGCAGGTGGATGGCGTGCGCCTGAGCCTGCGGCAGTTCTTTGTGGTGGCGGTGGAAAGCTCGGTGGCAGCGCTGCTGCTGGAGCACCCGGCCCCGGCGGAATTTGCCGTGAACGCGGTGCCCCTGCTGTACTGCGGCGTGATGTCCAGCGGCGTGGCCTATACGCTGCAGATTTTGGGCCAGCGGGATATGAACCCCGCCGTGGGCAGCCTGATCATGTGCCTGGAAAGCGTGTTCAGCGCACTGGGCGGCTGGGTGCTGCTGCATCAGAGCCTTTCCCCGCGCGAAGGCGTGGGTTGTGTGCTGATCTTTGCCGCCGTGGTGCTGGCCCAGCTGCCGGCCCCGCAGCGGGCAGAGCGTGCGTCCTGACGTGGCCGCACAAAAACCGGAAGTCCAGCTACGCAGCGCGGGCGGCATCCAGTACGAGCTGTACCGCAAAAAGATCAAACAGCTGCATCTGCGGGTACGGGACAACGGCACCGTGATGGTCAGCATCCCGCTGCCCACCAGCCTGGAACAGGCGGACGCCTTTGTGTGCAAGAACGCACAGTGGATCCACGACACCCGGCAGAAAGTGATGGCAAAAGCGGCCCGCGACAATGCCGACCTGCCGGACAAGGAGACCGCACTGGCCTGTTTTACCGCCATGAGCGATCAGGTCTACCCGGCCTTTGCCGGGGTGCTGGGCGGCCAGAAACCCACCCTCAAGGTGCGCAGCATGACCACCCGCTGGGGCGTGTGCTGCCCCGGCAAAAAGCAGATCACCTTTGCGCTGCAGCTGTACAACATGCCGCCTGCGGCGCAGATCTATGTGGTGGTGCACGAGTACTGCCACTTTTTGCAGGCCAACCACAGCCCGGCGTTCTGGGCCGAGGTGGCAAAGCTGCTGCCGGACTGGAAAGCCCGGCGGGAGCTATTGAAGAAGTAGAAACAGGAGGCAGACTTCCCTTGGAAAACGAAAAAAAGTCCGGCGGCGATAAATACTCCAAACTGGCCGGCAACACCCTCATCTTTGCCATTTCCAGCTTTTCGTCCAAACTGCTCACGCTGATCGTGCAGCCGTTCCTGACCTACGCCATGGCCGAGATCTCGGATCTGGGTCTGTCCAAGATCCTGAGCCAGTACGCGAACCTGCTCATCCCCTTTGTGTCCATGGGCATGTCCAATGCGATCATCCGCTTTGGTCTGGACAAGGGCAACAGCGAAAAGCAGGTGTTCACCAACGGCCTGCTCACCATTCTGGGCGGCTTTGGCATCCTGGTCCTGTGCTGGCCCATTGCACGGTTCCTGCCCGATATGGCCCAGTACGGCCTGCTCATTTACCTCTATGTGCTCATGAGCTGCCTGCGCACCCTGTGCACCCAGTTCGTGCGCAGCCGCCAGTGGAACAAGCTGGTGGCCGTGGACGGCGTGCTGTGCACCGTGGCCACCATGGCTTTCTACGTGCTGTATCTGGTGGGCTTCAAGTGGGGTGCCAACGGCTACCTGCTGGCCATCATCAGCGGTGATCTGGTCAGCGTGCTGTTCCTCATGGTCACCGGTAAGCTGTGGAATTATGTGGAGCTCAAGGGCATCAACAAGGACCTGTGGAAGCAGATGCTCCACTTCTCGCTGCCCATGATCCCCGCGCAGATCAGCTTCTGGATCATCAACGCCTCCGACCTGTTCTTTGTGCGTGAGATGTGCAACGGACTGGACGGCCGGGACGGCAACGCCTGGAGCGGCCTGCTCTCCACGGGCTACTTCCTGCCCACCATCCTCACCACGCTGGGCCTGATCTTCTATGACGCCTGGCAGCTCTCGGCTGTCACCGAAGAGGAGGGCCGGGCGCGGTTCTTCACCAAGATCTTCCGTACCTATTCCAGCGTGCTGTTCTGCTGTGCGGCGGGCATCATCTGGCTGTGCCGCCCGGTGATGCACATCATGAAGTCCAACTACTACTACGCCTGGCACTTTGTGCCCTTCCTGGTGCTGGCCTCCACCTGCAGCTGCTTCAACCAGTTCATGAACAGCGTGTATGTGGTGACCAAAAAGTCCAGCCGCAGCATGGTCACCATGATGGCCGGTGCCATCAGCAACTGCATCATGAACTACTTCTTCATCAAATGGTGGGGCCCCATCGGTGCCACATACGCTTCCTTCCTGGGGCTGGCGCTGGTGTTCACCCTGCGCTCCATCGACGCAAACCGCATGATCCATATGCATGTGCATCCGGGCCGGGTGCTGCTGAACGTGGGCCTGCTGGTGTTCGAGGCCTTTGTGCTGCTGGCCGAGACCCCGCTGTACGGCCTGTGGACCGGCCTGATCACCGCGGTGGTCATCCTGATCAACTTTGCAGGCGTGTGGGCTATGGCCCGTGTGCTGCTGCCCCGCCTGCTGGGCCGCCGCGGCAAGGCGCTGGTGGCCGCTGTGGACGGCTGGCTGAGAAAATAAAAACCGATAGAAACAACAATGCCCCCGGAGAACTCTCCGGGGGCATTGTTGTTGTGTGCGAGGAACAGCGAGCTTTTTACGGCTCACTGGGGGTTGGTCTTGTCAGCGCATCAGTGCTTGCTCTTGGCAAACAGGCTGGTGAAGGCACCGGCCACGGTGAGGGCCATGCCGCTCAGGGCCATGGCCAGAGCCGCCGTCCAGTTGACGCCGGTCTTGGGCAGGGCGGCCACGGTATCGGGGGTGGCATCCTGCACAGAAGGATTGGCGGGGTTCTCCGGGGTCACAGGCGTCTCGGCATCATCCGGAGTGGCGTCCTGCACGGGAGGCGTGGTGGGGCCTTCCGGGCTGACGGGGGTATCCGGAGTTTCAGGCGTTTCGGGTGTAGTGGTTTCGGTGCGGCTGTCGGTGGTGATCTCTACTTCGTCCTTGCTGGCGGTGTAGGTGTATTCGTAGTCTGCAGTGCCGTGACGGACGACAGTTTCTTCTTTGTGGGCGCTTTCGGCATCTACACTGGCATCTTGCGTGGAACGGTAGGTATAAGACAACGTTCCATCGACCTGTTCGCCGGTGCGCTCGGTGGTCTGCTGCGCAGCTTCCTTCCAGGTCTCGTGGGTCGCAGTACCCAGGGCGGAGTAATTCACTCGCGAGCCGGAGACGGTGGTGGTATAGTTGTAGCGGCCGCTGACTCCGCTGCCGGTATCGGCTTTCTGTGCGGAATCGGTGATGGTCAGGTGGTTGTTGGTCAGCGTGGTGGCAGGCAGGATGCGGGACACGGTGATGGTCTTTTTGCCCTGTGCCACAAAGGTTCCGTCCTCCACCTGACGGAAACCGGTCAGGCCAAGGTCGTAGCCGCCGCAGTAGGCATCAGAGTTGAAATACTTGTTCTTCGATAAGCCGTACATCGCCTGATTCCAATTGTGGGCATTGGTGCAGGTGTTGCTGTCGTAGGACAGGTAACCGTAGGAAATCAGCTCGCTCTTGTTCAGATAGATGCGGTAAGAAGCGTTTCTTTCCGTCTGCTGATGCTCATGTTCGGTCGTGTAGAAGGTCACGATGGAAGCATCGGCATAACCCTCCGCCTGAAGCTGCTTCAGAAGGGCTTCGGCCTGCTCCTTCGTAAGCTCAGAAGTGCCGTCCTCCAGCTTGTACTGGTTGTAGGCCACCGTACCGGACACCTTGTAATAGGTGCTGGCAGTGGGGTGGTTGTTGCGGACATTCCAGTTCAGCTTGTCGCCGTCACTGAAGCTGGTGCGGGCATATTCATAGCGATCCATGGGGATGTCGTAACCGATCTTATCCTGCAGGTTGACCACGCTGGTGCCCTGGCTGTCAATGAGCTTATCCAGATCGTCGCTGTATTCCAGTTTCTTGTCCACCAGAACACAGTCGGTCTGGCTGACGTTGCCGTCAGCGTCCTTCAGCAGGTCGGCCTTGGTCGTTGCGTTCAGCTCCAGATGCTGGATGTAGTTGCCATCATAGGACAGATACTCTTTCTTTTTGGTGGCGAAGATACCCGTGTCAGGCCTGCCGTACAGGTTTTTGTTGCTGTACTCCGGGTGCGAAACATCCATGTCGCCCGTATAGCTCTTGCCGGCGGCATCGGCCTCTGCCTTTTCCTTTTCCAGCAGAGCCTTCAGCTCCTCGCGGGTCAAGCGGGTGAAGTCGGTGGTCTCGCCGACCTTATGGAGGATCTCAATGATCTCATCCTTCGAGGTCGAGATCGTTACCTGGTAGCCGCCCACATCCAGAATTTCGCCATCCTGCAGATCCTTTTGCATCTGCTGGATCTTTTCCAGCAGCTCTGCCTGATCGGCGTCGGTGGTGACCGTGCCTTCGGTGGTGAGAACGGTCTCGATCTTCAGCTGGCTGCCATAGCCCACCTGATACTGCTTGCCGTCCTTGGTAAAGGAGGCAACGCCGTCTTTCACGGTGATGGCAGCGGCCTCCACGCCATAGCGCTCGGCCAGCTTGGCCAGGGTCATGTCTTCATCCAGGTTGCCGGGCTCAACGGTGATGGTGTAGGTGGTCTTGACACCGTTTTCATCGGTCACGGTTTTGGTGTAGCTGTTGCTGCCGACCCGGATCAGATCGTCATAGGTGACATTGTTCTTCTTGTCCACGATGGTATAGGTCAGGCCGCCGCTCTCATCCTTGCCGGAAGAGATCGTCCACTGGTCATCCGCCTGCTCTTCGTTGCGGATCTCGCCCAGATCCCAGGCCTCCCAGGTCACTCTGGTGAAGGACTGGCTGTTGATATTGGTCTTTCCGTCAACAGGCGCATAAGACGGCAGATTCGAATCCGGAACCTTAACGCTTTCGTAAGACAGCTTAATGGTCTTGCCGTCGGTGGTCTGGTATTCAATGATGCGGCCGGTATCATCATACTTGATGGAACCGGCAACGGCGTTTTTCGGAGCGGTCTTGAAGTCCACGCCAAGGCCATAGAGGGGGCTGTCCTTGGTGATGGTGGTATAAGCACCGTTGGCATCTGTGGTGGCATTGCCGGAGACAAAAACACCGCTTTCGATCAGAGTGCTCTTGTGATCCGTCTTTCCGTCGGCATCCGCCACGATCTCTTCGGTTCCAACATGGATACCATCCATAAAATAGCCGGCGCCCTTATATCCTGCCCCTGAGACACTGCTCGGTTTGTCATTATAAACAAAATTGTAAGTAAAGGTATACTTCTTGCCATCCGAAGCAGTATAAACGTAGGTGCGATTCAGAACATCTTTGTTTGCACTGATGTTCTCCTTGGGGAAGGAAACATCCTCATCAGTGAGGGTCAGGGAAGCGGGATCCACCTTGGTGCCAGTGCAGGCTTCGATCGCTTCTGCCAGAGCCTTCTGCAAAGCAGCCTTCTTGGCGCGGAGCTCGGCATCCTCCAGCGTGCCGTTATCCTTGGACAGCTGATTGTCGGCATCGGTCATAGTGACAGAAATCTGGACCTTTTTCAGCAGCTGCGAGGCATCATCGTAGCTGATCTCGCAGGCTTCGCCGTTGACCACCTTGCAGACCTTGCCATCCTTGACGGTGAAGGTGCCGTTGCCGGGATTGCTGTTCAGCAGTTTGGCCAGTTCATCGGCGGACATATCCTTGACCTGTGCGTCGGCGTACTCGCTCGTCTCGTGATAAACGATCTCATAGGTCTTGCTGCCGTCCTTCACGGTGATAACCTTATCGCCAGCAGCATTGGTGCTCTCGGTCTTGTCCTGTTTCTGGAGCAGTTCGTCCAGATCCACAGAGAAGGTGTTGTTGTCCTTGTCCGTAAAGGTCAGCGTTTTGTCCGTTTTGTTGGGCAGCGTCACGTCATCCTGCTTCACTTCAGCGCTTCCGGTGTGCTCGCTCTTTTTAACGTCCACCTTCAGGGTAGTGTCCACCGTGCGGGTGGCCTTGTTGCCGGTCACGGTGATGTACACAGTTTGTTCGCCGGCAGAAGTACGGATGCTTTTGGTCAGGGTGTAGCTGCCATCGTCGTTCTCGGTTTTGGTGTAGTCAGCTTCCAGGAGCTTGGCAAGATCTTCGCCGGTCATCTCAAGGTCGGTGTCTTCCGTGTGTTTGGTCAGGGTGTAGGTCTGGCGGTCGCCGTCTTCTTCCATGCTGCCCACGGTGTAGCCGTTGAACGAGGTGCCATCGACGGTGTCCCACTTCAGTTTTTTCTGATAATCCTTGCCCAACTCCTGCTTCAGGTCAACCTCTTTGCCATCGGTCACAAAAATCTCCTTGGTGTCTGCGGTAACTGTGCCGGTGGTTGTGTTGGTTGTAGTCTTATCAGCAGCGTGAGAAGTCTCGTAGCGGTTGGTCACAGAACCGTCCGGGTTGACAGTGCTGTCTACCAGCTTTTCAGAGTCCGGGCTGGTGGGTGTGATGGTAGTTTCCTGTTCGGTGCGCTCCTCCTTGGAGGCAGTGCCGATGATCTTGCCCTCGGCGTCCTTGACCGGTTCGGAGATGTCCGCATCGGGAGCTTTGATGCCCTTGCCTTCCTCGGTGGTCTCGCCTGCTTCAGGAGTTTCAGCAGAACCCTCGGAATCCTTGCCTTCTCCGGCAGTCTCGCCAGAAGCGGCTTCGGTGCTCTTATCCATCTCCTTCTGGACGATATCACCGGAGGATTCCTCCGATTTGACGGTGCCGTCCTTATTATAGGTGAACTCGCGGTCGGTGTACTCGACATCGGTCGTGATTTTCTTGTCCTCAGTCTCCCGGTCCTCCAGAATGCCCTCGGCGTTTTCGTGCTCCTGGTTTTCTACGGGAGCAGTGTTTGCACTTTCAGAAGCCTGTTGTGCAGGAGTTTCTGCTTCGGAACGTTCTTTGTTCTCTACAGGGACTGCGTTTTCAGGGGTCTCAGCGTTGGCGGCCAGAGGGGTGGCTGCAACACAGGCGGTCAGGGCCAGAGCCATTGCGGCTTTTTTGAATTTCTTGTTCGTCATAAGATTCGCTCCTTTCGTTCTGCACACAAAAGATACCATAAATTGTATCTATACGTAGATAAATGTCCGCATTGATCCACAGCTATCATATAACATATAAAATGAAAAAAGTCAATAAAACTGTCGATAAAAAGCAAATTTCAGCGGGATGCTAAAAATAAAAAAGGAGAAATATGCAGTTTGTATGAGAGTGACTCCAACTGAGTTACACAACAGATACGGTTTTGAGACGCTTCTGAAACGCTATTGAAACGCTATTGAAACGCAGTGAAGATCCAGCCTGCGGGCCCGGGATAGTCACTGCCTGCCGGGCCGTTTCCGGGCAACAACAAAGCCCCCGGAAAACTCTCCGGGGGCCTTGCTGTTGTGTGCGAGGAACAACGGGTTTTCAGGCCCGTTGGGGGTTGGCTTTTAGTGCTTGCTCTTGGCAAACAGGCTGGTGAACGTACCGGCTACGGTGAGGGCCATGCCGCTCAGGGCCATGGCCAGAGCCGCCGTCCAGTTCACGCCGGTCTTGGGCAGGGCGGCCACGGTGCTGTCCGGGGTAGCATCCTGCACAGAAGGATTGGTGGGGTTCTCCGGGTTCGCGGGCGTCTCGGCTTCGTCCGGGGTGGCGTCCTGCACGGGAGTATCGGTGGAGCCTTCCGGGCTGACGGGGGTGTCCGGGCCCTCGGGATCGACCGGGGTGGGTTCCGGATCGGGGGTGGGCTCCGGATCCGGTTCCGGGGTGGGCTCCACGACTTCACGCAGGGCACCGTAGATGGTCACGGTGTAGTCGTCAGAGCTTTCGCCGGTGATGTTGTCGCCGGTCACCTTCACGTTGGAATCGGCATCGAAAGCATCCAGAATGTTCTGGTCGCGCCCGGCAGCGCCGTTGGCGTTGTTCTTGTGCTCGTAGCCCCACACGATGGTGTAGGTCTTGCCTTCGTACTCGTACTCGGTGCCGTACACCATATCGTAGGCGTTGGGGGTACCGTCGGCGCGGTTCTCGTAGTTGCCCCAGATCAGCTTGGTGTTGCCGTTTTCGTCGGTGGTCTTGGTGAAGTTCAGGCTGTGGCCGTTCACCACCATATCCCGCAGGACGAGCACGCCGTCGCTGGTCTTGTACGGGGTGTTGAACTTGTAACCGTCGGCCTGCAGGTCAGCCAGCAGCTTGCCGACGATCTCCGGGTCGTGGCTGCCGTCCACATCCAGCATGTATTCCAGCGCGGCAGCGGGCACCCACACGGACAGGTACTGCTTGCCCTTTTCCTTATTCAGGTCGGAGACGTACTCGTACTTGGTGCCGTTGTAGGCAAAGGCACCAAAGTCGGCGTGGTCGGCGTCCTTGGTCAGCAGGAAGTTGGTCAGCTTGTTGCCCTGTTCGTTTTCCGGCCAGAGAGTGTTGGCCTTGCTGTAATCATAGGTCAGGGTGCCGCCGGTGACGACGAGCTTCTGACCGGGGTAGTACGTGTTCCCTACAATGGTGGGAGCTTCCACATGGGCGTTATTCTTGATAAGAATCTTGGAGTAGGGGCCGTCGATGTAGATGCCGCTGTGGTTATAATCGCCCTTTACAAGGACGGTGCCGTCATCCACAGTCAGGGTGCAAAGCATGCCCAGATTGATGCCGGAATACGAATTGTGCAGGTCCATGGACAGAACGCCGCCCTTGTCCACCAGAATATCGTGGTAGGCATAATAAGCAAGAAGGTTATAGTTATCGTGAGAACCATCGGTCATGTTGTAGACGCTGCCATCCGTGATATGCAGCTTGGTTCCCTTGCTGTTGCGGAGCTGGATGGCCATATCCCGCGTGGTGGAATCGACCGTGCTGTTGCCCGAAATGAGTACATTCCGGTAGCCGGCAACGATGCCGTAGTTCGCCTGCAGGTTGAGCTTGCTGCCATTTTTGACGATCAGGCTGCCGTTTTTACCCGAATCCTCGCAGTAAATGGCATATCTTCCGACGTTCTCCTCCTTGGTCAGTTCTGCCGAGATATTGGCAGTGGTATGATCAAACGTGACGGTCGTATCGCTGTTGTTGCCGGTCTCAATGCCGAGGCTCTTGCCCTCAATGGTAACGTCCGAATCCTTGAAGGTGATGTCACCGGCGGCTTCCAGCTTGGAGCCATCCTTAGCCGTACCGCTGCCTTCGTAGCGGATGCCGGCATCGCTGTTGGTGATGTTGAGGGTGCTGTTCTCGGTAGTCAGGCTGGTGCTGGCACCCTGATGGCCGTAAATGCCGGTCTGGGTGTTCTTGATGTTCAGCTTGCTCTTGGCCTTGACGATGATGTCGTTCCAGCTGGCAATGCCAATACCGCCGTTCTCGTGCGTTTTACCGTCTTCCCCTACATGCGAACCGTCGATGGTCAGGGAAGAACCACCGTCCAGCGTGAGATCACCGTGCTGGGTGACGCCACGGCCGCTCTGGGTGGAGCCGGAAACATGGGTGTCCTGGATGGTGACGTCCGCGCCGTCCGTGATGGTGACGCTGGAATCCTCCTCGTCAGAGCCGCCTGCGATCACCATACCGGTGGTGGTGCCCTTGATGGTCAGGCTGCCGCCGGTGGTCTCTTCGGTGATGTCGGAAGTCTCTTCCTTGTCGCCCTTGATGGTCAGGTGGGCGTCCTTTTCGGCGCCCGAGAAGTCGGAAGCCACTTCGCCGCCCACGCGGATGCCTTCCACGTTAATGTTGCTATCCGTGAGCTTCTTGCCTTCTTTGGTGGCACTGTCGATGGCTGCAGAGCCGTCGATGACGTTGTCGCCCTTGAGGGTCAGATTAACGTCCGAACCCTGCCGCACGTCCAGACCGGCGCTGTTCTGCTTGTTGGTCTGGTTGATGGTGGTACCTTCCAAGGTCAGGTCCACCTTGGTGTCCTTATTTTCGTCGGTGCCGTCCAGATCCTTGCCGATGTCGATGCCGTTGCCGCCGGTGGTCAGGATGGAATTCTTGACGGTCAGGTCAACGTTTGCGCCCTCGCCGACGGTCACGGTGGACTCGCCGGTCTTGCTGGTGTCAGCGTTCACGCCGTCGATCACGATATCCACGTCGCGGCTTTCGGAGCCGTCGGCGTTATCGGTCTTTTTGACGTCCTCTTGCACGGTGACGGTGTTCTCAGTGGGGGTATCCTTATCATCCTGCTTGATGATGATCTTGCCGTCGTCCTTTTTGTCCTCGTTGACGTAGGTGCGGTTCTCCTTTTTGTCCTCGCCCTGATAGCTGAACGCGCCGCGGTCGGCGTCCTGATCAATGGTGACGTCGCCTTTGGCCAGATCATAGCTCACGGCAGAAGCGCTGGCGCTGATGGTGCTCACGGCAATGGCAGTGGCCAGTGTGACAGCAACGACCTTTTTCTGTTTACGCAATCTCATGAGTAATACCTCCTCAAAAATGGGAACCTGATCTCCAGGCGGTTCCGACTCACACACAAAAAGATACCAGAAATTGGATCTATATGGGGATAAAACAGAGCAATAAACTCTGCTTATGATATACTATTTTCTGGCTGCACTGTCAATAAGATTACGAAAATACGCGGATAATTGGCAAAATGCAAAAAAATGCAGCAAGATTTTACGCAGAATGCAGAGAGAGGTACGCTATTGTTGCACTGCTGAAATGGTCTTGATACGCATTGGAATTTCTTGTTGTAGAACGCAGAAAAGCCGCTGCCCGGTGTGCCGGGCAGCGGCTTTGAAAAATGCAAAGAAGGTGCGGTGCAGTGTGGTCAGCGCAGCTGATCGTTCAGCCAGGCGGCAATGTCGGCAAACACTTCCTGCCGGTTGGTCTCCACCAACAGTTCGTGCCGGGCGCCGGGGTACAGCTTGCAGCGGATGTTCTGCACGCCTGCGGCCTTCAGGCTCTGGATGGCGCGCAGCACGCCCTTGCCCCGGTCGCCCACCGGGTCGGCGGTACCAGCCAGGAACAGCAGGGGCAGGTCCTTGGGCATCCGGGCCAGAAAAGCCGGGTCGTGCAGGCGCAGGATGCCGCTGAACATGCTGTAGTAGGCGTTGAGCGTAAAGGTAAAGGTGCAGCGCTCGTCGGCCAGGTACTTGTCCACCTCGGCGGCGTCACGGTTGAGCCAGTCGTGGGTGGTGCGGCCCTCCAGCCCCTTGTTGTAGCCCATGAAGGACAGGTTGGCCACCAGCTTGCTGCGGTACTGCCAGCCGTGCACGGCCGCCAGCGCCCGGCAGGTGCTGCGGGCAAACTGCACCAGCGCTTTGGGCTGGTGGCCGGTGCCCATGATGATGGCACCGCTCAGTTCCTGCCCGTATTCGCACAGGTATTGCCGGGCATAGAACGAGCCCATGCTGTGCCCCAGCAGAAAGTACGGCACACCGGGGTAACGCTCCTTGGTGCGCAGGGTCATGGCGTGCAGGTCGTCCAGCACGGCACGGTTGCCGTCCGGCTCGGCAAAGTAGCCGTAGTCGGCCTTGGTGCGGATGGACCCGCCGTGGCCCAGGTGGTCGTGGCCGACCACCACGATGCCCTGCCCGGCCAGATACTCCGCCAGCGGCTTATACCGGTCGATGAACTCCACCATGCCGTGGGACAGCTGCAGCACCGCCCGCACTTCGCCCTCCGGCTCACAGCAGAACGCGTGCAGGGTGCGCCCGGGCACGGTGGAAGGGACAGTAAAATCGGTCATGCGGCTCATGGACGCAGGCCTCCTTTTGATTCTGGTTTACAGCGCGCCGATCTTGCGGCGGCAGGCGGGGCAGATGCAGTACCCGGCAAACTGGATGGCGTTGGCGTCCACATCGCCGCAGAAGTCGCAGCTGCCGACGGGGCGGTGCTTCTTGAGCACGATGGCGTCGCCATCCACAAAGATCTCCAGCTTGGTGTCCCCGTCCAGATGCAGGGTGGTGCGCAGCTCCTTGGGCAGGACGATGCGGCCAAGCGAGTCGATGCCGCGGACGATCCCGGTGCTTTTCATAGGTATCATTCTCCTTCAACGTTTTCTCCATACAGGCAGGCAGCTGGCACAACAGGAAAATTGTGCCAGCACCGTTTGAAATTAGTATACAAAAAAATACAGCCTTCGTCAATGATTGCGGGCGATTTCGACAAAATGTCCCGCCTTGTGTCCCAAAAACCGCAGCTTCGCACAAAACACGTTCCTCCGTTGACAAATCGCAGCAGAACAGGTAAACTAAGACGTAGCTATCCGCATTTTTTGCATGAGTATAAAAGGAGCGTTTTTCTATGCCGAGCAACAAAGTCCGCACCCGTTTTGCCCCCTCGCCCACTGGCTATATGCATGTGGGCAACCTGCGCACTGCGCTGTATACCTATTTAATGGCAAAGCACGAGGGTGGCACCTTCATCCTGCGCATTGAGGACACCGACCAGGGCCGCTATGTGGAAGGTGCTGTGGACGTGATCTACAACACTCTGCGCGAGACCGGCCTGCTGTGGGACGAGGGCCCGGACGTTGGCGGCCCTGTGGGCCCCTATGTGCAGAGCGAGCGCATGGGCATGTTCAAGCAGTATGCCCAGCAGCTGGTGGCCGAGGGCAAGGCTTACTACTGCTTCTGCACCGAGGAGCGTCTGGAAGCCCTGCACGCCGAGCAGCGCGCCAACGGCGAGATGACCCACTACGACGGCTGCTGCCGCGACCTGCCCAAAGAGGAAGTGGAAAAGCGTCTGGCTGCCGGGGAGCCCTATGTCATCCGCCAGAAGATCCCCCGCGAGGGCGTGACCGGCTTTGACGATGTGGTCTACGGCCACATTGAGGTGAACAACAGCGAGATGGACGACCAGATCCTCATCAAGACCGACGGCATGCCCACCTACAACTTTGCCAACGTGGTGGATGACCACCTGATGGGCATCACCCACGTCATCCGCGGCAGTGAGTATCTGTCCTCCACCCCCAAGTACAACCTGCTGTATCAGGCCTTTGGCTGGGAGATCCCCACCTACATCCACTGCCCGCCGGTGATGAAGGATGCCCAGAACAAGCTGTCCAAGCGCAATGGCGATGCCAGCTATCAGGACCTGGTGGCCAAGGGCTACCTGACTGAGGCTGTGCTGAACTATATCTGCCTGCTGGGCTGGAGCCCCAGGGGCGAGTACGCCGAGCAGGAGATCTTCTCCCTGCCGGAGCTGGTCAAGATCTGGTCCCCGGACGGCATCTCCAAGTCCCCCGCCATCTTTGACCCCCTCAAGCTGCGGGCCATCAACGCGGAGTACATCCGCCGCCTGAGCCCCGAGGAGTTCCAGAAGAAGGCCGAGCCCTGGATCGACAGCGCCGTGCACAGCCCCATCAACAAGCAGCTGCTGTGCGCCAACCTGCAGCCCCGGTGCGAGGTGCTGGGCGAGATCCCGGAGCAGCTGGATTTCTTTGACGCCATGCCCGACTACGATGTGAGCCTGTACGCCAACAAGAAGCAGAAGACCACCCCGGAGACCGCCAAAGAGGCACTGGAAGCCCTGCTGCCCGTGCTGAGCGACGAGGCACTGGACTTTGCGGACCGCGACAGCGTGTTCAACGCCTGCAAGGCCAAGGCTGAGGAGCTGGGCAAGAAGAACGGCTGGCTGCTGTACCCGCTGGGCATCGCCCTGTCCGGCAAGCAGCGCACCCCCGGCGGCGGCACCGACCTTGCCTGCATGATGGGCCGCGAAAAGACCGTGGAGCGCGTCAAAGCGGCCATTGAGAAGCTGAACGGCTGATCTTTTCCATAAAAACACAAAGCCCTGCAGCGTTTTTGCACGCTGCAGGGCTTTTTTGCGTCTTTGGGCCGGTTTGGGGCGGTTCTGCGCCCTGCGGCAAAAACT
>ERZ791903.2127-NODE-2127-length-15854-cov-7.032407_pt1 | contig 15854 bp, 17 predicted proteins | sample MGYA00510148_ERZ791903 | MGnify/ENA primary metagenome ERZ791903 (study PRJEB30046, sample SAMN00792080) | human gut metagenome | study: EMG produced TPA metagenomics assembly of the A metagenome-wide association study of gut microbiota in type 2...
GTAGTTCAGGTGGCTTGCAGGTTTGGTTACTATTCAGTGAATAATCAGCTGATAGTTTGCAAGTCCACCTATGGAAATTATAATCTCCGGACGATGTTTCTGCAACTAGAAATTTTGAGGTACTAATGGGTAGTACCATCCTTCTCCATATCATTCATCAATTTATCAAAGTCACTTTCATACAGCGAATCCTGTATAACTCTGTATTTTTCAAATTCGCTTTCTGCAAATTCTTTCGCAATAGCTGCTGTTACTTTTCCTTTATCCTGAAGTACATCCGCATCATTAAATCTAAGAAATGCGTCAAGCTTTGTTTTCCAATCTTCCATAGTCATAGGAATATGTCTTCGTGCCTGTCTTGTTGCATAATCAAGATACATTGTCACAATCTCATTTAATTCTGCAAGTTCTTCTTTTTCTAAGTAGTTTTTTGCAATTGACACATCTGTTTTTACTATTTTACCATCCGGCGCATTTTTCCATGATTTAAGTCCCATATGTTCCTTGTTATGATTGGCTCTTGCAACAATTACTTCTGCCGCAGTATTACCATGAACTGCATAATGCATCTTATTCTGTACTGTTGCATAAAACTCTCTTGTCACCTGTGAATTCTTATCATAATCAACTGCTGTTGCATATATATCTGTAATTTTCTGGTAAAATCTCCTCTCACTTGCTCTGATTTCCTGAATCTCAGCAATAAGATGCTCAAAATAATCTTCGTCGAAAATCTGTCCATTAATCAATCTGCTTTTATCAAGAACATAACCCTGCTTTGTAAATGTATCCAATACCTTTGTTGCCCATGTTCTAAACTGCGTTGCCCGCTCTGAATTAATTCGATACCCCACAGCAATAATTGCAGCTAATGAATAAAATTTATAGTTGTATGTTTTTCCATTATCAGCAACTTGTGCAAAATTTGCACAAGTTGAATTTTCATCTAATTCGCCCTCTTTAAAAATATTGCTCAGATGTTTTGTAATCACACTTCTATCTACATCAAAAAGCTGCGAAATTGCTTTCTGCGTAAGCCATACATCGCCATTCTGAACCCTGACTTCTATTCCGTCTTCTCCTGCTTCTCGTGTGAAAACCAAGAAATCAACAGTGCTATTTCTTATCTGTAATTCTTTACTCATAAATGCATTCCTTTTCCTAGATTCTGTCAATACATCTCTATAAAACATTGCCCTAGCTTCTTTTAATATATCAAGAACAGCACTTCTCCTTTTCCGACGCATTTTTCATTGCTTTTTTCGACGCATTTTAGGCGTCAAAAGCGTAAAATTATTTTAATCTTCACTAATACTTAGATTTTCAACATTTCCTTTCGAAAAAGATGTCATCTGCTCATAAGTATATCCAACAAATTTCTCTGGATGTTCTCAAGAATACCATAATGGCTACATTCTGAATATACCTGAATTCTAGCCCCACAACTTTATTTTATTTACTTAATCCCGTCTCACTACCCATTCGAAATCCTTTTCTTCTCTTATTTGCTTATAAATATAGTCTTTTCTAAATCCGGTTTTACAAACAGCGTCTTCTATACTTTCAAATATTTCTAATGTAGATTTTCTTCTAATACGTTTATCCCTAACTACAAGTGTGAAAAAATGGTTATTAAGTCTTTCCCCATCTTTAATTGCAGCGTTCATTTTTCCTCGTGAAACGCCCTCCCCTTTAACAGCTGCAATTATGGATTTATATAAAACTCCATCATCACGTCTCACCTGGGTATTGCTGCCATTTTTCCATGAATCAGTTTTACATCTTTTCTTACCTACACTGTGTCTTGCATCTCGATAATTAGGACAGCCATGCCCACTATTAAGACTGTCTACTGTTGGTTTCCATTTCTTACCACAAACCAAGCATTCACAGGCTATGTGATTAAAACGTATATCTGTACTATCTTTATGATAATCATCAGGACAATATTTAATAGTTTTGTGTAATGTCTCCATATTAGTTTCAAATTTATGGAATCCATTGCACTCAAGTTTTTTTCCATTTAATATTTCATGTGGCAACATAGGGTTACTTATCTTCTTACACAATTTGCATTCTACTCTTAATTTAGTTTTAGAATCCTCAAAATCATCAATTAAATTACAATCATCCCTAATGTTTGTCACTGCATTTCTAAATGAATCCCGGTCATACTTAGGCTTATTTTTCTTTTTACTAACATTGTTTTCTTCTGAACCATTTTCCGTATCAGAATTTGTGGCATTTCCAATTTTGATATTATTTATCAGTTTCCATATTCTCTCATAATTTATATGCTTGTACTCATCTCCCCAATTTTCTTCTTTTGCAATCCACTCAATAACCTTCATTGTTAACGCTATTATTTCATATGCTGTTTTGGGTTCATCGTCAACACACATCAATCTTTTGAAAGGTATTGGAATTTCTGCATTTGAGCATGAAAAATAACAAGTAAATAGTTTAATACCCAATTTCTCACAATCCATTTCTTTGCTTAAATCAAGATCTAATTTATCTTTATGCCAAGCAAAATGTCCTGGTTCTATCGCTATTTTCTTGTCTGGTATTACTATATCTAATTCTTTATTTATATAATTTCGATCTCTCCATAGTACTTCTAACTCAGGGAACAATTCCTTTACGGTATAATATATCATCAATTCTTGTCTTGATGTTCCAGTACAGTGACACATTTTGCATCCGCAGCCTCGAATAAGTACATCTTTTTTTGCCTCCCATTCCAAGTTACATTTTTTACACCGCACCATAATTGAGTCTTTACCCCGGTAAAACTTGCCAACAATCTTAACCGACGGGCTATTATTCATGACACGTTTTTTAAAGTCTTCAGCTGTCAATAGAGCTCCACTGCACTTAGGGCACTTTGTTCTTTGATGCAGCAGCGGGCCTGCTGTCGGTGCCCATTCATGAAGACAGTTTCTGCATCGTACAGCAATAGGATCTGTATTCTTTTTATATTTCCCTAATATCTCTATCTCAGGTGAAACTTTGCCTAGCTCTGCAACATATTGATCATGCTCTTTTGTTCTTTCCTTAACCCACTTTGTTTTCCTTATTGCTGCGCATTTAGAGCATTGCGCTTTTTCCGGCTTAAAAGCATCTGGAGTCTGCCAAAACTCTTCATTGTGCAGGTTACAATAAAATAAATGTTTTGTCTTGGAGCCATGCCATTTATCTGATTTAAATGAATAATTTTCACCATAATTTCGTAACATATAATCGCCATAATTCTCAACATTTTGGTTAAATGCTTGGTTATCACAATAGTAACATTTATAATTTTTCAGCCATTCATGTGGTGTTTTATGGTTCATCGAATTTCCACAATTTTCACATTTTACGCATATTTTCTCGTTAGCTTCTATGTATTCTGACACGGCTATCAAATTGGGATTATGTGTTTTTAGCTCTTCAGTAAATTCCTCTTTTGTCTTCTTTCTCCGATTATTACACTTACTACAGTAAATCGTTCCCTTTTTGGCACGTTCTAAAATAGTCACGCTGGTTTTCCCGGTATTTTCACAGATAGAACACCTATAATTTACTTTCCCTGATTTAGTCTTAAAATCGTCTTTAAAGATAAAATTCGGAGCATACATTTTTGCTATTGTTTTTAATTCCTCTGACGTATACTTCTTTTTTCTTATTTCTCCTTTACATTTGACACATAGTACACCGCCTTGTCCATCCTTTCTAAACAATTCACTATGACTTTGTGCAAATACAATATTATGTAAATTACATCTATACTCAATATATATGCTAGATCCTTTATAATCTGACAGTGGACTTACTCTGCCACATATTTTTCGTTCCACATAACTTTTATATGTCTCAACAGCTTCAGAGAATGGTAAGTTATCACAATAATAACAATTTGAACTACCATATAACCAGGTGAAAGGTGTTTTATGTCCCATTAGATTATTACATTTCTTACATTTTACATATATTTTGTTATTTCTGCCCATATAATCTGAAACCGCTATCAGATTCGCATTGTTCTCTTCTAATCTTCTGTTAAACTCCTCCAGATTCATTATCAGCCCTCCGTTTACATGAGTCTATTATACTATAGATCTTTTGAATTTGCGAATTGTGAAACCATGTGTTTTCGTCAAAATGACTATTCCTCAGACATCTTATACTGCTTATAGATATGCTTTAAGATAATAAGATCTTTTAAATACAGATATGTACTTAACCGCATGTAATGAATTAATTCTACCCCCTTGCAACATATATATCTATGCAGGGAGTAGTTGCTTTTTATACGTGAACTTTCATATATTTTTCTCTGTTATGCACAAAAATTATCAACTCATGTACTCAAGTTTTTTATTGATTGCCTCAATCCACCCACTGTCATCACTCTCAAACAGCTTTATGAACTTTCCAAAATTACTGCTACCAGTAACAGAATCATCCGAATCCAAATCTTTCACTCGGCGACTCATATCTTTGTAATTCTCCGCAGTAACATGTTCCATAACCTCATGAACCTGGTCTGCTCTTCCTTTGTAATTCTCCACCCCGGTATATTCCTTTATCAAGGGAGCGTTCACTGGTTTTGCTGGAGATTTCAAATTTTTATCGGTCCAGTGCTTAGATATAATCTGCATCGTACAAGGATTTCCAAATATAATCACTTCATCTGCAGCATTATCCACACCATGAAACTCATTAATCTTACGTTTAATGTCTTCATACTGCTCATGAGGTTTCTTTTCTGTATCACAGAATACAAGTACAAGTTCGTCTGCTCCATTTTGATAGCGGTCCTGATATCTCGCCGGAATATTTCCATTTCCCCCGGCATTAACCAATGAGATATCATATTGCTCGTTCCACACTTTTAAATTCTTTAACCGATTTAGATATTCATATTCCTCATTGCCTTCGCAGATAATGCAAATTTTGTGGTTATCCAAAAACTTAGGGAGCTTATTTTGCATCGGCATCATCCCCCTTTACACCACCTTTAATGCTAAGCAAGGAGTTGATCAATTCAGGATCCGGTAAAGCACCAAGTGCACCTTTCCTATATTTTTCCATAACATCTGTCGTATCCCTCACTCCCTGCTGTGCAGTAAAATCTGCAAGTGAATACACATATACACCTTCTTCATCCTTATGAACAAACCAAATCTGCTCCTTCCGGAACATTCTCTTGCAATCCATAAGATTTATATCATGTACTGTAAATATCATCTGTGCACTTGTATTCAATTCATTATTAAACATGGCAACAATCGCTCTGGTGAGCTTAAAATGAATACTGCTATCCAGCTCATCCACGACTAAAATTCTGCCCTGTTCAAGTGCTTCGATTACATAGCTGGCAATAGCAGCAATCTTCTTTGTTCCTGTAGAATCAAACATCATACTTGGTACATGGACTCCTTTATATGTGGATACCAATCTAATTTGATCCATAATGTTCTCCTGAATATCAAGCACTTTCTCATCTGGCTTTTCATCACCTTCACCAGTTTTCAGCTGTATCTTATCCATATCCACATATTCAAAATTATCCATGTATAAGTCAGCATTTTTTATGAACCCAACAACCTTCTGCTGCAACTGATTCTTATTCTTCATGAGTTCAATCGTGTGCTGCATAGGTATGTTATTCATATTGATGATATCAATTTTTTCTGCAAATCCGACAAGGATCTGCTTCATCTCATTGATATGTTCGAATTTACTTGTATCTACCACATAGCATAACAAATTATTCTTTGATACAACCGAAATCATAGTCTGAACAGATTCATCAATACACTCGTATACTTCACTAACAGTATCTTTTTTCAACCAGCAAACTTCTTTTTCATTGTTGTACTGATCTTTGAATATCTCAGAAAACGATTCATATATATATTCTTCTTTTTCTGCATCATACTTAAGGTCATAAGAAAACTTTCTTCCTGATGACATAAATGTTACGCCTAACTCACAAACATCACTCTCAGTAAATATATTAGGCATTAAACCATTTTTCTTATTTAAAAGCGCATTTTTTATTGCCCTAATGCACTTAATCAAACAGGTTTTTCCTGCATTGTTTGGTCCATATATTCCTACTGTTTTAAGGACATTAAAATTATTCTCTTTGTGAACATTTGCTCCAAATTTTTTATTTCGCATATCTGCTTTCATTGAAAATGTAATATCATCCTCAAATGCATAACAATTTTTTGCTCTTACCTCTATAATCATGGCTCATTCCTCCAAGTCACTTTTTCTATTTACTTATCATTATTATATCATTATGTATTTTTTATGCAACTTTTTTTCATAAAAAATATTTAATTTTATAGATTTAACAATATATCATATAGCAAAAAGGCAGCCTTTCGACTGCCCCAAATCACGCATACACCAACTCCCTCACCACAATCTCCTCCTCACAAGCAATAATATTATTCATCTTTCCCCCATCTGATTTTCCGCCTTCAACTTCTCCATCACACCTTGTTTCTCCTTCATCTGTTCCACAAGCCTATCCATCATCTCATAGCATTCCTCATCAATATCATGCAGATATTCATTCAACTTTCCTCCAAGCAACAGCTTCATATAATATCCATGTTTGAACTCTTTCAGATACTCACATCTCATATGTCCAAACTTTCCGATATTATAATTTGTTCTCTCTGGCAACTGTAAATCCGGATAATAAATATCACCCTCGCCCAGCACATAAGTAATTCCATTCTCTACAATAACTTTCTCCTATTTTCCCATAACTTTTATCCACATTTCTGCTGTATTTCCTGCACCTCAACATCAATAATAGCCTCTGACTCTTTTACAACCTTTCACATACGCTCTGATTCCAACATATACTGCCTGAACTAATAACAATAATGCAACAAGATTCAGCTTTACTAAGACCTTTATCCAATCTCCAAAATACACAGCCATAACTAAACTTATTACTGCTATTCCAACGCTAATCACATTCCAACAATTCTCCTGATATACTTTTGCAACTTTCTTTTCTACAATTACTGTCTGTACACCTACAGCTCCCACACCTCCAATAATTACTATAATAAACAATAACCAATGCACTATAATTGCTAACATCTCATTCGGTATCCTATATCCCACCTGTGCCAACACATTTCCTATATCAACAATCCACTTGCCAGACCTGCAAATACCATTCCATTAACAACTCCTAATTCATCCAATAAAATTCTCCATTTATCAAATAATTCAGATGACAAAATATCTTCATATTTTAAGAGTCTATCACTGAATATTGAAATAAAGTTTGCAGACGAAAAGTAATGTAATCTTTGTATTTTAAAGTGGTCTACTAGGGCATTATATGAATTAGTGCTTTCTCTTCCATGTATTTCTATAGACTCCAAATCAAGAAAAACTCCATCAAATATCTGCAATAATCTTTCTAATTCTTGCAGTAACGAATATAACTTTTTAGCTTCAATTTCTTCTTTGCAAGTAAAAGTTATGATCCTATTCCCCACTTCTTCTATGCAAACCTTTATCATTGGCATTAGAGATATTGTAAATTCATATGGTGCAACACATCTTAACATGCCATTTTTTACACTATATATAGCCTTTAAGCTATCACACTTTATTGAAATATCCATGTTTTCTCCAAACTGCTATAAATACTTTTCATAATAGTTTCAATCACCCAAATACAGCCATCACCTGCTCATATTTCACCTTGTAAATCTCTTTACTTTCGTCTGATAGCTTGTTATAGCTCCGTTCAAGCTTTTTCCTCACAAATTGCGCCCCCTGCTCTATATCCATCTTTCTTTCAACATAAGCTAAATAAAGTAAACTTGGCACACTATCGAAATGTGAAATTGCATCGGCATCTGCAACACACAATTCTTCAATGCTGGTTCTCCCCAGCTTTACACTCCCTCTATGATTTAAAATACACTTTTGTACTAACGCCGTTTTTTCTTTATCATAATTCAGTTCATTTAAAATCTCTTTAGCAATATCTGCTCCATATTTATGATGTTCCTCATACATTGCATAATCAGTTATTGAAGCTATATCATGTAACCATGCTGCTATAATCACAGTTTCTTTGTCAGCACCATATTTTTCTGCCAGTATCTCTGCATTTTCACCACTGCTTCAATGTGATAATAGCACCCCATTCCAAATTTGTTAGTTGGTTGCTTGCACCTGTGATATACTTCTTTCTGTAAATATTCTATGATATCAGTTCTCATTTTTTATTCCTCTGAAATTCACATATCTGTAAATAGATATCTCTATGTCCCTCTATTTTTTTATACTTTCAGTTATATCTTTGAAAGAAGAAATCATATCTACTACGTTGCCCATCTTTCGTGCTTTTTTCCTTGCTATTCTTCTAGAGTCTCCTGATATGGTTGAAAAATCATATGTGAATTTTTCAATAATTTTCTTAATTACCCACACAACAAGAGCTGTTGTCAAAAGCGGTATAATATATGGCATAAATATAATAATTGCTTGCAACATGCCATCCATAATCGCTTTATTCATCATTTCTCCTATATTTACCAAATCTCAATCTCCTCTCTTCTTATAATGTATCATCAACAAAATTTTTCATCTGTAAATACTTTTCTATCAATTTCGGCTGTATCAAAGGGTATGTCCAATTCTCAGGCAACTTATCCATAAGAACAACCTTCTCCATTTCGCTATGTAATTCTTTCGCAAATTCCGTTATCTCTGCAAAACAAAGCAGTCCAAATGTTTCCTCACCAGTATTATTTACTCTTGTCTTACCCGTTACTGAATATACACATATTGGTTTTATCTCAAATTTGACAGCTCCTGTTTCTTCCTGTAATTCTCTTTTTGCTGTTTCAACAATATTTTCTCCAGCTTCTCTGTGTCCTCCTGGCACTTCGTATGTGTCTCTTTCTTTATGTTTGCAAAACACCCACTTGCCATTGCTCTGTGAGATGATTACTGCAAATTTTAATAATGAATCATCCACTGAATCATAAAACTTGACTTCTAGCATATCTCTTTTCCCTTCTCCACATAAATCCAATTAAATCTGCTTTGAAACAAAATGTACAATTTCTTTCCCCGGCTCAAGAATATATGGTATCAACTCCAAAGGATATACCTTAGTACCTTTCTTTAAATCCTCTAGCGGAACCCAGCAGAAATCCAAATCAATTCTCTCATTATCCAGCTCATCATATCCATGAAACACTCCATCTAATGGAATATTATCATCGACCAGATGCACATTATAATATAAGCTTATCTGATGACACGGTCTTTTACCCCATGGAAAATAGATTTCACCTATTGCCAATAGATTATCTACCTCAATCTTAGCATGAATCTCTTCTTCAAATTCTCTTTTTAGCGTTTCCATACTTGTTTCCATCGCTGCAACATGTCCGCCGATAATTGCATAATTGTCATTTTTCGGACGTTGTAACAAGATTTTACCATTATGTTTCAATATACCGCCAACTCTGTATGAAAACACAAAATCATCATTTTTAAATAGAATATCCATATAATCGCCTCCAATCATTACATACTATTACATATTCCCTAATCATTACTCCGCCCACAAATAGAGCCAAACTAGAGCCATTTGATAAAACAAATGCCGAAAACCCGCATAAATACAGGCTTTCGGCATTTAAATCCGTTATTCAAACTCCTCTTTGCCAAGTTGTTATGAAGTGTTTTTCGTTGGTTTTGATGGCAGAAACCAGAAAGTTTCGTCTGGTTTCTACGTGTTGCGTAGATTTTCAAGATATTGTATTGTCATTTTGTTGTCACTTACACTATGACACAATTCCTAATATATCCAGTATTTCATCATGCTCTTGTTTATGATTATTCTCAAATAGCAAGCCTAACAGTTTTTCAATCTGAACTTCTAACAACTCATTCTCATCATACACTAGAACTTCTTCATATTTTTCTTTTATCAACATAGCAATATGTCTTGGAAAACCCACGTTTTGCAAATCAATAATAATTTTATCTGTTGTTCCATACTCTAAATATTCTGACCAATCTGCTCCTGCTACCTCTACTCCATTTTTTTCTGCAACAAGCAGATAATAATTTGAGAAATAATTCTTTATCTTAAATCTTAAAGCATTATCAATATCAGCAATCAGATCATTTATCACCCAATTAATATGCTCTTTATTTGTATACACAAATAGAACATATTCGTTGCGATGCCATATTCTACCTTTCTTTCTATAATAATTTATCATATTTCCTATTATCATATTCAAAGGTTTTGACGACATCCACGTGTACATAAGTACCGCATAATATTTTAATTGCTCTGGATCTCTGACTAAAGGATTTCTTCCTTTTGATTCTTCAATTTTCCATTTATAATTTTTATACATATTAACTAGCACACCATAACAAGCATTTGGCGTTATTTCTTCTGGGAAGGCCTTATCTACGTTGTTCAGCCCATTCCATATTGCATTCTGATACATAGGTTTTATGCTCGTACTTTGCTCTAAAATATTTTCTGGTACAACATTGTTTTTTTCAATATTCTCCAACACTTTTTTTGCTGTCTTATGATTTTTCTTCATAAAATTACTCTTTAACAAAGAATCTGCTTTAGCAACCTCTTGATAGTATATAATATTTGCATAATGATTCCATGTTTCTGCTTCATCCTTAGTTACACTCTTTTTAGTAAATGGTTTCCCCAATAACGAATTTTCTACGTTTTTATAAAAATTGTCTTCTCCCTTTAAAATAGTTGGAGAAACATGCTTTATTACCTTTTTTCTTATCATATCCATGTCACTCTCTTTTACATTCCACTTATTACTATCCAAACGAACACAAATTATATTACCAGACAATTCTTTACTCAAACGACCTGCCCGTCCTGCTAAATTCCAAAAATCAACATCTGTAAACTTCCTAAGTCCAATGGTATTGTTCAAAATAAATATATTTTGAGCAGGCAAATTTACACCTTCTAAAAGTGTTGATGTACAAAACATATAATCAATTGCCTTTTGCTCATATAATTCCTCTATCTTTTCTCTAATCCTTTGTGGAAGTTTTCCAAAATGAAACGCAATCCCCTTTTTCAAACAATCAATCAAATAATAATCTTTATGTAAATACTCTTGAATAAGTTTAATCACCTCATCTATTCTTAAGTCTTTTTTTTCTTCCAATACTTTCGAAAAAGATAGTGCAAAATTTATAGTATCTTCGACGCTGTTGCAATATATAATATTCTTCTTATCCCTTCCAATATACAATAATAATTCATTTAAATTATTGTAATTTCCAAAAGGCTCAAATATATCATCCTTTCCACTTTCAGTAAACATCTTCTCTTTTCGTTCTACGAAATCTATAAAAAATCTATTTTGTGATACGGGTGCCTCTTTAATTACCATACATTCATCCGTACTTTTATCAAACAATTTCAAAAAGATATCACTATTAGGAATATTAGGTGAGGCAAAAAACAATTTAATACTTTTTCGCTCTGCCATAGATATTGCCTGATAATACAATGGAGCTCTTGAATCTTTCTTTGCAATAATCTTTTGTGCTTCATCAATAAACAAATAACTAATAAGTGGATTATTCTTCTCTGACAAATATGCTATCATTCTTTCCGGAGTGAATACAAACACATATTTTGCATTATCTTTTCTATACATTGCCGGAACAATCGGATGCGTCATAACTCTGTAGTTTTCATGCTTTATTTCTACCTTCAGCCGCTTTGATACTTGATTAATTAATGCACGAGTAGGAACAAGCACAATTATATTATCTACCCCATGCCTTTCATCAATAATATAATTAATAAATGCATCCATTATAAATGACTTTCCAAAAGAAGTCGGACCCGAAAAACTAAAATGGTTACTATCTTTAATTGCTTCAAACAACCGATATTGTGCATCTGTAAATATTTTTTCTGTTCCTGGCACCTTTTGATACACCTCTTTAAGTTGTTTATCTAATAATAATTCTGGAGTATCATAACGCCCAGCATCATCCTTTTCCATAATTAGTCCTAATGATGGAAAATTTCCCAGTTTTGTCATTACACTATTACATATAAACTTGTAGTATTCATCATCTTTATAGAAAGGATACAGAATACTAATAATTTTATATGCTATATTTCTTCCTTCATAATTTATATCCCTACTTAAGATATCCGCAAATCGCATTATATCCAAATATTCTTTCTCCGACAGTAAATTGTCAATAGACTTCTTCAAAAAATTCAATCCATAAATATGCTCAGCCTTCTCAATGAGTTTTTGCAGATAATCGTCTTCTAGTGCACTATTTACTAATTCTTGTATAAAGCTCATGATACCACTTCCTTAAGTATTTCTTTCCTACTACTATCAATATCTGTAAATGGAACTACATACACATAAAAGTCGTGACCTTGTAAATTATAACTTTTAATTTTTTTACCGATATCTTCAATACAATTCTCTACCGCTTCTACTATCCTTTTATGTATCAATTTTCTAAATTCTGTGTTTTTCATACATTTTTCTTCTTCATTTACATCAATTTCAAATCCTACAAATATGCCGAATGCATCATCAACATAAAAATTTTGGTCTTCACTAGGGTATATTAATGCTTTTAAAAATTTTTTCTCATCATCACTAAATGTTTCTTTAGAAAGATTGTCACTTATTAAAGATTTTTCATAATTTATTCCACTTTTAGATTCGCCCTTTTCATTTATTTCATTTTTAAACTCATATATTGATTTTAATGCTTTATCAAAAGCATCTTTTATATCTTTGTACATCTTTGATTCACCAAAAATCAACTGATAATTTCCATCCTCCAATTCCAAAAAATGTACTCCATCTGCACCATTTACATACAATTTAGTCGATGTCTTCAATTCCAACTTACTCAATATTTTAGGAGCCTTGAGTTGTGCCTCCAGAAAACAAAATAATAGTAACTCTCCTAACTCTCCATCATTCTTTGAATACTCTTTAAATTTTTCTCTTGCTTTTTTTGATAACGCCCCTGGTCTATTCGAATACTGTTTTTTTACTTCTCGAGAAACAGCATAATCTATCATTGGATCTACCAACTGTTCTTGCAAATTATTATAATTAAATTCATTTGCATTAATTTTTAATGCATACAAACTTAATCTTTCTCGTTGATATTTATCGATTTTAGTTTCCAATAACAAATCAAATGAATTCAAAAAATCTGTATTTTCTAACGAAATATTCAAAACTTTTCACCATCACTTTCATTCAGAAATCCAAAGAATTTAAGGCTTATTTCTTATATTCCTCGAAATTATTTCTATTGCCAAATTATTCTGATTTTGCATTGCACTTTGGATAAAATATTTTCTTTCATCTTTCATAAGTAATTCAGATGCCATAATTAATGCCCTTTGGCTCCATATTCCTAGTGCTTGAAAATCTTGTTTTATTTCTCGAATCCAACTTTTCGCCCCAGCAGTCCGCCCAGCTAAAATCAATTCTCTTTTTATAAAATCTGTTGACCTACCATACATCCCTATCAACTTTGATATATGATTAAATTTATTCGTATTAGCAAATAAATTTAATATAGTAATTTGAAAGAATTCATTAGAACTAACAATAGGTCTTTCCAATAACGCCAATAATGCTTCGCCTGTATCATTTAATACATCTTGACTTTCGTCTGCCACAGAAGCAAAATATAATGCCACATCACTAATAGCTGGCATTAATACATCCATTTTACGAACTGCAATATTGACTGCTGTTCCAACTCCAACACTACTAAGTCTTCTAAACAGCCATCGTATTCTTTGATAATCCTTATTGTGTTGTAGATAACTAACTAAAATATTTTCTATACGTTCTTCACTAAATACCTTTTTATCAATTTCATTTATATTGTCAATTCCAATAGATGCATAAGGATCTGTTGAATATGTCCTAATAATATTTATCATTTCTGCTTCCAACTCATTAATTGGATTATCTTTCAGCATTTCCTCACAATGATTTTGAAATTCATCTTTCGTGAATATTTTTGTCTTATGTCTTTGCATATTTAGCTTTAAAGTATCCAATATTTTTGCCAATTCATAGATAACAATTTGTCCTTCAACTATAGTATCCACAAATACAATAATATCATCCGAATATCGACAATAATTATAATCCTTTGAATTTAAGCTATCATCTAATGGTATTAAACACATTTCAGCATACAGATGCATCGAATGAGGACCTACCGGAATCCCCTGCGATGTAATTTGTGTTGTCTTTTTTAACATATTCATTATTGCTTTGATAACAGAATTTTCAAATCCGCAATCTATTAACTGATTTTCCAAAGTGTGATGATATATTCTATTATAAAAATCTGAAATATCAATATATACTACATAACCATATTCCTTACTTTTTTCTTTTGAAACCGACCAAAAATTCTTCCAAGCTTCTTTCTTATCGTACAACTCGCCATCCGATTTTGGGCTGAATCTGTAATTAAATACCTTATTTTCAGTAATAGGTACACGCTTATCCTCTATTTTTTGTCCAAATTGATGTGTTATTGCAACCACAATCAGGTTATCTATCGGATCCAATTGAATTGCGGCTCTATATGAATACTCGTCTTTTGGGATTATGAATCGTCTATAAGGTTGCCACACATAATTTTCTATATCAATTTCCAAAACCTTTGTAACCAAATACTCTTCATCTTCGAATAAGTAATCATATTCTTTTAATTTTGGAAATAAGTCTGTATCCTTCTGTTTTTTTATATGTTCTATTGCCCATCTAATTGAATTCTCTTCTAATCTCACTATCTCCACCTTCTTAATACATTTTTCAACAACAAATCTGAAAAATCTTTTTATACAAATACCCTTTGCATAACCCCATTCTCCATATCATCAATACTGTAAATAGTATCCATAACTTCGAATGTCTCTCTCAAATTACCTCTTGCACTCTTCCAGCCAATTCCATCTGTAAACCACACAAAGGTAAATCCATCAATAGTATCTGCTTCCTGAGAAAGCATCTTGTAGCTTCTTGCAGTTTCATTCAGTTTTGAACCACCGCCACCATAGAAATTAGTTTCAATACCGTATATCATCTTATCTGTCTTAATTACAAAATCGAATCTCTTCGCAGCTTTACCCTGATTAGAAAGTGCTGATAAATCAATATTCCACTTTTCTTCAATGTCCTTAAGATACATTTCCTTGAAATAATTTACATCCTTTTCAAACCCTGCTGCCATGATATACTTCTCAACCAAATCTTCCATCTGGTGACCACCACGATTCTTGCGACCATTAGAATCCAATCCGGTTTCAATACCCAAAGCATAATCCACAAGATTGTTTACCAAATGATTTGCAATCATATCAAATAATCCAGTCTTATGCATGAATACCTTGTACTGCTCCACACTGTAATTCATCTGCTTGAAATTATATAAGAACGCACCTTCTTCATCCTGTGCATATATTTCATGACCTCTCACAGCAAGAAGCAACGGAACGCATTGCAATGTTTCCGGATACTTTGTCGCTATCTTCTCAAAATCTTCCTCAATATTTTTCGAGCCAATCAATGAATTTAAGATGTTTAGTTCCACCTTGATTTCATCTACATTTCTTACGACCTTTGCAAAGTCGATATAGTAATCATAACTTGATATACTCGATCTGAACTTGCTCAGCCACTCATCAAAATTTCTATTTGTCATTTGCTACCTTCTCCAATCTCCTTTTGGATATCTCCAAGTATTCTTCGCTTACATCTATT
>ERZ791903.2130-NODE-2130-length-15845-cov-11.382774_pt1 | contig 15845 bp, 15 predicted proteins | sample MGYA00510148_ERZ791903 | MGnify/ENA primary metagenome ERZ791903 (study PRJEB30046, sample SAMN00792080) | human gut metagenome | study: EMG produced TPA metagenomics assembly of the A metagenome-wide association study of gut microbiota in type 2...
GGGCACCCCACCAAAAAATCCGCTGATGCTTTGCATCGGCGGATTTTTTATTTGGTGGGCGTGCTCAGTGGGACTCGAACAAGGCGGCTCTGACGCATCAGCAGCAGAGCAACCAACAGCCCAGTGGGCTGTTGGTTAGCCTGCGGGTTCCAATCAGTAGGAATGTCTACCAAGGCAAATGCTGTGCTGATGCTTTGCATCGGCGGATTTTTTTATTTGGTGGGGTATCCCAGTGGGACTCGAACAGCACGCCATTATTTTCTGCTAAAAAAGCATGTGCAGAGCACCTCTGGCCGGAACGGCTCCTGTGTGCTCTGCACATGCTTTTTATTGTTTGATATCCATCCGCACGGTCAGCGCTTCATCTGCTGCAGGATCTGTGCGATCTCTGCGCTGGAATAGCCATCCTGCCGCAGTGCGGTGCTGATGCTGGTATCGCTCTTGCCCTGGCTGCGCATCAGCATGGCCATGTAGGGCACCGTCACATTCCGGGAGGTGTCACTGCCCAGACGGGTGGCAGTGCCCGTGCTGCGGCTGGCTGTACCGGAGGACGTACTGCCCGTGCCAGTGCCGCCAGTCTTACTGCCTGCCGCCGTGCTGCCAGCGCGGCTTGCTTTCTGCGCTGCATTGGACTTTTTCAGGTTCCACTCGCCCAGTGCGATGTTCAGCTTCTGGCTTGTGACATCGTTGTTGAATTTCTGCTGGTTGAGTTTGTCCTGATACTCCCGCTCGCTCGTCTCGTTCTCGTAGCGCTGCTGGTTCAGGCTGTCCTGATACTGACGCTCCTGCAGCTGCTGGTTCCACTGAGTGTCCGCACGGGCTGCCTCGTACTGACGGTTGCCGGAGTAGATGTTATAGCCGGTATTCAGCAGGCCGCTCAGCATGGAGCCAACGCCCGTGGTGCCGCTGAGAACGATCTGCACCGCATCGCCCAGCACACCCAGCACGGTCATCACATTGTTGAACACCTGCTGGCGGCGTGCTGCCTGCTGCTGTTCCTGCGCGGAGTAATAATCGTGCAGGGTGCCCAGCTGGCTCAGATAATCCTGATACTGCCCGTAGTCCTGTGCATAGGCGTTGTTGTATGCTTCGCCCTTCTGCTGCAGCTGGGTGTAGTAGTCCGAGAGCTTGTTGTTGTACTGCTGCTGGGCATCCTGTTCGCTGTTGTTCAGCTGATCCAGCTGGCTCACCAGCTCGTTGCCGCCGCTGGTATACGTATCCAGCGCCAGACTGTACAGCGTGGGGATGGCGCTGCTCAGCGCACCGATCTGCTGCTGATACGCCTGCTGGGCGGCGCTCGTGGCATAGCTGGAGCCATAACCGCCGGTCAGGGCTGCAGCCTGCGCCGCAGCATCTGCGCTGGCGTTGTGGGCGTTCTGCAAATAGTTCTGCTCGTACTGGCGGTAGAGCGGATCCTTGGTGTAGCTGTACTGGAAGCTCTCACGCTGCAGCAGCTGGTTCAAAAGCTGGTCGATCCGCTCCTGATAGCTGCTCTGATAATCGCCCGGGCGGTTTGCCTGCCACTCCTTCAGCGCATCTGCAGCATCCGTCACGGTCTGGCTGGGCTTGTAGCTGGAATTTGCCAGTGCGTTTTCCACCTCCGAGCGGCTGTCCAGTCCCGCTGCGGAATAACCGCTCTGCACGGCAGGCTGGCCGCTGCCCTCCGTCTGCGCCTGCACAGCGGCAAGCGCTTCGTCCTTTTTCTTTCTGTTTGCCATATATGATCCTTTCCTTATAAATTCTGCAGTTTCGTGCGCATCTCGTCGGACATGTTCTCAACGTCCAGATTGCTCAGTACATACTGCAGCTGTTCCTGCATCTGGTACAGGTAGCTGCGCAGGGCACGGACATCCTCCGGGTCCATGTTCTCGCTGAGTTTGGGCAGGCCGATCTTGTTAATCCCCATCACGCTTGCCATTCGTCACACCTCCCCGCCTGCAATGCCGCCCTTGGCAGCGGCCATTGTTTTTGCAATGCTGCGCAGGGTGATCTGTCCCCTGCCCTTCAGGCGCAGCCGCAGGGTGCCGTGCCTCCGGGGCACGAACGGCAGATCAAAGCTGCGCCGCTTGTCCTGTGCCGTCAGGCTTGCCACCGTCTCCCATGGGCCGCCGTCATAGCTGGCGGCCACCTCCACCGTACTGCTGCACTCGGCATCCAGCCGCAGCGTCAGTCGGGAAAGATACCGGTCCTCGGCCCCGTCCAGCCCAATGTCACCAGTGGTCAGCTCAAAGTTCAGCTTTTCCTCCACACCGTCGGTGGCCTGCCAGTCCGCTTCGCGGCTGGGATCTGCGGCCCACAGTGCCTGCCCGTCCCACAGATAAAGCTGTCCGCCGGTGCTGGTCATCTCGTAGGAGCACACGTTTTCTTCGCTCCAGAGCGCGCGCTCGGTATCGTACACCAGCAGCCTTGCCGTATTTTCGCCTGCCGCCGTGCGGGCCACATGCAGGTAATAGCGGCCATCCAGCGCACTGCCCACCGCGCTCTGCACATTGGCCAGCCGGCCCGAATCCAACGCGCCGGACACTTTTGTTGGAATGCTGCCGTCCCATGCCATCACACCGTCCGGCGAAAGATAATAGAGCGTCTCGTTCAGCACACACAGGCTGCGCGCCGCGTTTTTGGCAACGCCCCGGCAGCGCAGCGAGGTGAGCTGAAAATCCGAAGGCTTGGAGCCATAGAGCTTGTGCAGTGTGTTCTCCTTAAAGAACAGTGCATAGCCCATGCATGTGGCCGCGCCGGTAAACGCACCATCGCTGCCCACCGTCACTGCGTAGCTGTCTGCCGCAATGCCCCGGTAGGAAAACCAGTTGGTGGGGTCGCCTAAGCGGCAGGCATAGATCACGTTTTCCCTGCTGCTGCAGCCCCATACCCGGTTGTCGCACTCGGTAACGTAGTCCAGATCCGGCACGCGGCGTTCCATCCGCACCGGCGTGCTCACCGCAAAGCTGCGTGTCTCCTTGCCGTCCAGGCTGGTCCACTGGGCGCTCTCTGCGCTCTGCACCAGCGTGCCGTAAACATGATCTCCCTCCGGGCTTACCCGCACGCGCAGCCCGTTTTCCAGCACATCGTAAACCACCAGATCCCCGTCCAGCTTTGTCCACATGCCAGCCTGCTGTGCTGCCGTGCCCTGCACGGTCACGGTGTCCCACTGGGCAAACAGCCTCTGCGCGCCCGCCGCTGTGATGCGGCAGTATTCCAGCGGCACTGCCGTCCAGCTGCCGGAGGATGCGCTGTACTCTTCCAGTGTGCTGGTGCTGGCCCATGGGTGCTCCTCGTCCTCCACCTTCAAAAAAAGCTGTCCGTCTGCAGGCTTCTCCGGTTCCTCCTTGCCGTAACCGCTCACCTCGTAGGCCTTGCCCGCGGCATCGCAGGGTACAAACTGCACGCTCTGTCCCTCTGCCTGCCATACAGCTCCCAGTGCCGAAACACTTCCGTCCGCTGTATCAAATGCTACCTTGTCCGGGAAGATCAGGATTTTTGTACCAATGCCCACCAGTGCCTTTTTGCCGTCGGTCACTGCCTCGGTGCAGGTCACCGGGTTCGCGCCGTCGGCATCCGGCGTGTAGATCAGATCCTTCCCACAGACGGTCAGCAGCCCGTTCAGGTGATACATGCCGTTCAGCCCGGTCAACTCCCTCAGCTTGCGGCGCGGCTTGCGGGTGCTCAGCGCCGGGAAATCCCGGGCAGAAAAATTCACGCCCGCGCTGTACTCTGCTTCCGAGCAGGCATAGGTCTCGTTCAGCCCGCCGAATACCCTCACAAGACTGCGGCTGTTCTGCAGCTTCGCTCTGTTTGCCAGAACCATGCTCTCACCTCCTTACCAGCGCCACTGGGCACCCGTCAGGGTCGGGTAGCTGCGCCGCAGCCACGCCGCCAGATCTGCCAGCAGACTGTTGTACTGGGCCTGCTCCCCGACGTAGCGGTCGGTCTCACCAAGGGCCGCATCGGTCATGGCACACAGATAATGCGGATACAGCGCATCAAAGGGTGCCGGTGCCAGCAGCACATCGTCGTCCTGCAGGCTGTCGTCCCATGCAAGGTCTGCGCCCACATCGTCGTATGCATCTGTGATGCTGTTTTTAAAAAAGCGTTCCCGCAGCATCGCGTCTGCTTCCTTCAGCCACGCCTGCCGGGTGGCCAGCGCAATGCGGCTGCCCGGGCGCAGCTCTTCGGCGCGTTCCAGCGCCTGTCCTACGGTCATATGCTCACTCTCCTTTTTTATAAAGGCCCGGCCGGGCAGGCTCCCCAGCCGGGCTTTTTGTCTGTTTCGGGTTTACTGGGCGGCGTTCTCTGCCGCCGCAATGCGGGCGGCGGTCAGCTCATCCTGCATCTGGCTGTGCTCCAGCACCTCGGCCACTTCGGGCGGCACTTCCACCTCCACGCCGCGGCGGATCTTATAGTTCACACCGTTCACGCTGACGAACAGATCGCCCTTGTAGCGGCTGTTATCCTTGAACAGCCGGATGCGCACATTTTTCTTTTCAGCCATGGCTCACGCCTCCTCAGTTTGCGGCAGCGGTAGCAGAATAGCTGGACGCACTTTCAATGCGCACCATGTACTGCTCCACCAAACGCTCTGCCGCACGCATGCCCTTCCAGCCCACGGAAGCGCGCTGGTTCAGCGGGTCGTCGCCATAGCCCAGCTGCTTGACGATGTGCTCAAGGCCGCCGCCTTCCAGCTCGGTCACGCCGTAGGCATGGGCACCCAGCACCAGCGTGCCGAATACAGCCAGACCGTCCGGGCAGGTGGAATCCTTCCAGATCTTGGCCTCGCTGGTCTCGATGAAGCGGATGTTGCCCAGCTTGCCGATCTCGCCGCGGAACATGGTGTCCGGGTCGGCGTACTTGTGCACCTCAATGAACTCCTTGCTAGTCTTCAGGTCGTAAGCAGCGTAGGGGTGGATGATGGCAATGTAGCTGTCGCCGATGGGGTCGGCGTTCATCGCGCCCAGCTGTGCCGCTGCCTGAAAGAACAGCTTCGGGGTCAGGGTGCAGGTCTTGTCCAGTGCCTTGCGGCTGGCAACGGCAGTCTCGGTGCCGTCTGCGGCCAGCTTGGGCGCATAGATCACATTGGTGCCGCCCGCCAGCACATCGCGGGTAATGCTGTCCATGGTGCGGCCTGCCTGACTTGCCAGCACACGGGTGGCCTGCACCACATTGTTGTCAATGGCGGTCATCTGCAGCACGTCGGTCAGCGGAGTCCAGCCGCCGTACTGGTGCAGATCGCTGGTGATGGTGGTCACATTCAGCGCCTGACCGTTCGGGGTCACGCCCTCGGTCAGCGGAGTGGATGCCTTAGGCAGGCTGTCGTACTTGCGGAACTCAATGGTCTTGCCGCCGTTCTGGGGCACAGGGTAGTAGTCCGCAAACTGGTCGTGTACCAGACGCGGCTCTGCCTGATCGATGAGACGCTTCTCATAGAAGGTCTTCATCTCTTTCGACATGGTAGCGGTGGTGTTCAGGTTTTCCGCAAACAGCTGGATGTTGAAATTCTTGTTCATGCTCATATTCCTTTCTCTTGTAAAATAGTCACAATTCGATCTGTGCTCCGTGGAGCACACGGCGTTCCAGTGCTTCTCGCTGGGCGCGAGTCATGCTGGCTACATCCGGGCGGACGGTAGCCGCGCCGCCGGGCCGGATGCCGTTTTCGGTGGGCCGTGCGGCCCGCTGCTGAATGCGTTCCACCACGCCCTGCTCCACAGCCTGCGCTGCAGTGCGCAGGTTTTCGTCGTAGTGGGCCAGACGGTACGCATCCCGCACCCTCATGCCGGGCAGCTGCATCAGGCGGCGCATCTCCGGGCTGCGCAGCTCGTTCTGCAGATCAAAATCCGGCTGGCTGCGGCGCATGGCCGCTTCCTCTGCCGCCCAGCGGGCATGCAGGCTGTGCACAGCAGCCTGTGTGCTGCGGGCAAAGCTGGACAGCGGCGGCAGTTCCGGGCGCTGCACAGGCAGTTCCTGCCGGGGCTTTTCCGGCTGCAGCTCTACGGTTTTCTCTGCCGAAGCCTGCGGCACAGCGGGCGCTTTTACTTCGTCCGGCTTCATAGTGCCGGAGGCCACCGCCTGCCGGGTCTGCGCTTCGCTCAGGGCAGGGGGAGCGGCTTCTCCCTCTGCAAAGAGCTGCAGATCCATCATGCTCTCCTTTCCTCTGCGGCTCACATCTGCAAAGCGGACATTCTCCGGGTAGCGTTCGGCCAGCAGCACAAAGCAGGCTTTGGCCAGCTCAAAGGCACCGCGCACCCATTCTTCGCAGGGCGCATCCACGCTCACTGCCAGACGCGGGCCGTCCGGCTCATCAAAGGCTTCGCTGTGGGCGTTCTCTTCCCCGGCCAGCAGGTACACAAGGCCCTGCATCACGGTGCTGGCTCCTGCACAAACGATGTCCTGCCCGGCAGGCGCATAGCCTGCATGACCGGCAGCTTCCAGCCGGCAGCTCAGCCCGGCGGGAGTATCCATCTCGCTGTAACAAACTTTCATCATAAAATTCACCTCCTTTTTAATGGATGTCCATGGCACGTGCAGCGGCGGCCACCGGCAGGGCATTGCCAAGGCCCGCCAGCTTTACCGCCTGCCCGTCCTTCTGCGCAGACGCACCGCCTGCACTGCGGGCCGGTTCGTCAGGCCCGGTGCCCTGCTGGGCGATCACCGCCGCCATCTGTGCCATCTGCTGCTGCATCCTAGCCAGCTGCTGGGCAAGGGTACCGTTCTGCCGCACCCGCTGACGCACCTTCTCAATGCCTTCAAAGTCCATCATTTCCAGTGCCGCAAGGGCGGCATCGGCATTTTCCGGCTTGAAAAAGCCCAGCTGATAGCACTCCTTGGCCGTCTCGTTCTGGGAAAGACGGCTGAAGGTGCTCTTCTTGGCGGCGCTCACCACGATGTCAAAGATCGGCTCCCGGCTGCCCAGTTCCACGCCGCCCACACTGCCGCCGGGCACCGCCCGCAGCGCCTGCGCCGAGAAGGGCACGAACCGGCTCTCGCCGCTTTCGCCCACGATGCGGAATACCCGCTGCTCGTCGTAGAACTGGCGCATCAGCTCGATGATGAGATAGCACTGCTTTGCAAAAGCACGGTAGGCGCTCTTGAGCATATCGCGGCTGAGTTTGCTGCCTGCCTCCTGCAAGGCCGCAATGGCGCTGGCTGCGGTCACACCTCCGGCAGTGCCGCCCTGCGTCATGTCCCGGTTGCCGCTGATCTCCTTCAGCTCTTCAATGCGGCTCTGGCGGTAGCTCAGGCTGTTGCCCTGCAGGCCCGCCGTCTGCAGCGGACGGAAACTGTCGTCGTTGAGCCGTCCCACCACATGCACGATGTCCCGGCTGAAATCGGCCAGCTCTTCCTCGTTCACACCCGCCGTGTCGCTGAGCACATACCGCTGCTTTGCACTCAGCAGCACGTTCTCGTCCATGGCATGGTTCATCTTGTCAATGGCCGTCTGGCAGTCCTTCATCACATCGATGTAGCCAAAGCCCGCCGGGCTGTCCTCCTCCACGAACAGCGGGTCAAATACAAAGGGGTACTGCCCGTGGTCGTACAGGCCGCTTTCTGCCAGCGCCGGGTCGTTCTGGCTGGCGTACAGCACCACGCCGTTGCAGAACTTGCAGTAGTGCAGCACCATGCGCCCCGTTTCATCCGGGCGCTTGTAGTACCAGTCCACCACCACGCTCTTGGAGCTGGTGTCCTGCCCTTCATCGTGGATGTACCGGGGTACGTCCAGCACGCTGGCGGTGTGTCCTGCCAGCTGCGGGTACTGCGCGCACAGCCGGGCCGTGTCCTCAAGGCTCAGGCTGAAAAAGTCCGGCGATGCCTGAATATCCGCCACGCCCGGCTCCCAGTAGAGCATCAGCAGGTTCACGCTGCGCACCGCAATGTCGCCAATGCCGCCGCGCATTGCAGGGTCCCAGAAGATGCCGGTCACGCCGGTGCCCTGTTTGAGCTTGCGCCACCAGCAGTCGCTGTACACCTGCTCGTAGTCGGCCTGTTCCAGCACCACCGGCAAAACGCTGGAAAGTGCCCGTGCGGTGTCCTCGTCATCTGCCTCTCGGGGCAGCACGTTCGGTTCCGGGTAGTTGTCCATGGCATCGGCGTGCTTGTTGGCAATGCTGTTGAACAGCCACCCGCTGGAAGGCTGGGCCTTGCCGGGCATCATGGGGTTCTGGTAGTTCTTCCAGTGGCCCATGCGGAACCACAGCTCGTTATCCACAATGCGCTTGTCCAGCGCAGCCTTGCCCGCCTTGTACCGCTGCAAGGTCTGCATGGCCTCGGCCACCTGTGCTTCACCCACGGGCAAAGCTTCGTTCTCGTAATCGTCCATTGCGTTTCTCCTTTAAATTCTGTAAAATCTTGCCCGCTTGTGCAGGTTCAGCGGGTCGTCGGGCATGGGCGGCGCAGCACAGCGCACCGGCGGGCTGATAGGGTTCTCCATCAGCACATAGCGGCACTCGTCGTAAATGTGATCCTCCTGCCGGGTGTCGATGTCCTCCACGTTGCTTTCGTCGTACACAAGGTTCGGAATCGTGCGGATAAAGTGCTTGCAGGTATTGAACACCTGAAACATCGGCCTGCCGTCCGCATCAAAATTCAGCCGGTAGTGGAACTGCATCTTGCCCGCAAGCCGGGTGTTGTCGCCGGGGGACCAGCGCAGGAAGTTCGGGCTGCGCTCCATCATAGCGGCAATGCTTTCGCCGCGGCTCTCATCGAAGATGGCCGGATCGGCAATGCCGTGGATCACCCTGCCGCGCAAAAGCGGGTCGTTCTGCTCTGCCTCCCGGATGCGCCGGGCCTGTTCCACCGGGTCGATGCGCAGGCCCTCGTTCGGCCTGCCGGTGCAGCCGTACAGCTCCTTGATGCGGTACAGCCGCCCCTCCTCGTCCGCTGCGTACCACCCCACCGAGAACGGCTTGGAAAAGCCAAAGTCGAACCCGCGGTAGAGCTGCCAGTGCTTCGGGATGGTGAACGGTGCGATCACATGGGTCCAGCGCTGGTCTTCGTAGCGGGCCGGGTCGTTGCGCCATTCGGTAAACACCTGTCCGGAAAAGCTGTCCCAGCTGCCGTAGAGCAGCGCCTGCTTTTCTGCTTCTGGCATACTGGCAAGGCTTGCAAGGTAACCGGGGTCGTTTGCCAGCAGGGCGGGGTTATCAAAAATGCTGGAAGGGATGAACACCCGCGCCCGCTGCAGCTTCTGTTCGGTGCCGTCCGGCAGCTTTACCGTGTATTCTTCGGTGATAGGCGTTCCGGGCGGTGCGGGCGTGATGAACCGTGCCTTCACCCACCCGTGGCCGATGCCGCCGGGATTCGTGGTGGCTCGCATGTACACCCGGGTGCCCGGGCCGGTGGGACGGTTGCGGCTCATCATGTAGCTGTACTCTTCCCATTCAAAGTGGGTCAGCTCGTCAAAGCCGATAAAATCGAAGGCCTTGCCCTGATAATTGGTACGGTCCTTGGTGTACTGCATGGAGCCAAAGTAAATTTTTGCCCCGCTGGGGAAGTTCCACACATGGGCCGTGGCGTTGTACTGTGCCTGCGGGAACGCCCTGTGGTAGTACACCTGGCTCTTGTCCACCAGATCGGAAAGCTGCGGGTAGGTCTTGCGCAGGATCAGCGCCCGGTAGTGCGGAATGTGCACCTGCCGCAGCGCTTCGATCACCAGCGCGTCGCTCTTGCCGCCGCCTGCTGCACCGCCGTACAGCGCTTCCGGTTCCGGGCGGCTCATAAATTCGGCCTGCCGCGGCTGGGGCCGCCAGACCACCGGCACTCTTGCTTGTACAATGCTCATGGCTCTTCCTCCACCGTCGGCAGCAGCACCACGCCGCACTCCGCTCCTTCTGCCTGTGCTCCCTGATCGTTCAGGGTCTTGGCTACACCGGCCAGATCCTTGAGCACCGCCGTGGCCTCCTTGAGGTCTTTCATGGTGCCTGCTCCCGATGCGCCTTCCTTTTTTGCCGCCTTCTGCCGGGCATTCAGCTCCCGCACCTGCTGTGCCAGCAGGGTGCTCAGGGTATCCGTGGCTCGGCTCAGGCTGGCCAGCCCTCTGGCCTGTTTTGTCTGCCCCATGGTGTTGGGTATCAGCTCCTTTCCGCCCTGGTGTGCTGGGCTATGGCAAAAGGATACCACTGGTGCTGCTTTCCCAACAGTGTGCACTTTTACAGGGCCAAAGCGTATATTTTAAATTTAAGAATCCGATTCGTATACTTTTGTGCCTTATAATTCATCGCTGTTTCGTATCTTTTCAAAAGCAGTGTTTTTTCTCCATCAAAATTTGTGGCAGACCCGCAGAAAACTTTCAAAGTCATACTCATTTGCGATTTTTGGACAAAAAATGAAAAAAGTGTGTTTATTTCGTGGACAAATGCTTTTGTAAAATGTTACAATAGGTTCTGTTCTTTCCCGTCCCACGCACGGACGGGATGTTTTATCTGAATCAGGAGGTTCCTCATGTTAGAAAACATCTTTCATCTGAAGGAGAACCACACCGATGTCAAGACCGAGATCATGGCAGGTATCACCACCTTCATGACCATGGCTTACATCCTTGCGGTCAATCCCAACATCCTTTCTGCTTCCGGCATGGATTCGGAAGCCGTTCTGATTGCCACCGCGCTGGCATCCTTTGTTGGTACTGCGCTTATGGCTCTGCTTGCCAACTATCCGTTTGCACTGGCACCCGGCATGGGCCTGAACGCCTACTTCTCCTACACGGTCGTTCTCACCATGGGCTACAGCTGGCAGTTGGCCCTGATGGCCGTCTTTGTAGAGGGCATCATCTTCATCGTGCTGTCCCTCACCAATGTCCGTGAGGGCATCTTCAATGCCATCCCCATGACCCTGAAGAGCGCCGTCAGCGTGGGCATCGGCCTGTTCGTTGCTTTCGTTGGTCTGCAGAACGCAAAGCTGATCGTCAACAGCGATTCCACCCTTGTCACCTACCAGCACTTCAAGGGCGACACCTTCTCCAGCGTAGGCGTGGGTGCCATTCTGGCCCTGATCGGCGTGGTCATCACCGCCGTTCTTCTGGTTAAAAAGGTCAAGGGCGGTATCCTGTACGGCATTCTTATCACCTGGGTGCTGGGCATCTTCTGCGAGATCGCCGGTATCTATGTGCCCAACGCCGATGCAGGCATGTACTCCGTTATCCCCACCGCTTTTGTCAGCTTCGACTTCTCCGCGCTGGGCAAGACCTTCGGTCAGGTATTCAAGACCGATTTCTCCGGCGTTGGCATCCTGAACTTCTTCGCCGTCATGTTCTCCTTCCTGTTCGTTGACCTGTTCGATACTCTGGGCACCCTGATCGGTGTTGCCTCCAAGGCCGACATGCTGGACGAGGACGGCAAGCTGCCCCACATCAAGGGCGCACTGATGGCCGACTCCATCGCCACCTGCGCAGGCGCTGTGCTGGGCACTTCCACCACCACCACCTTCGTCGAGAGTGCTTCCGGCGTTACCGAGGGCGGCCGCACCGGTCTGACCGCCATGACCACCGGCATCCTGTTCCTGCTGGCAACCATCTTCAGCCCTCTGTTCCTCACCATCCCGTCCTTTGCAACGGCTCCGGCCCTGATCATCGTGGGCTTCTACATGATGGGTTCCGCCGTCAAGATCGACTTCAATGACCCCAGCGAGGGCATCCCCGCCTTTCTGACCATTCTGGCCATGCCCACCGCTTACAGCATTTCCGAGGGCATCGCCATCGGCGTGATCTCCTGGACCCTGATCAATCTGGTCACCGGCAAGGCCAAGGAAAAGAAGATCAGCCCCCTGATGTATGTGCTGACCGTGCTGTTTATCCTCAAGTACGTGTTCCTCTAAGCCGCTGATCTTACCGCAAGCAAAAAAGCTCCCGTCCTGATGATGGACGGGAGCTTTTCTGCTTCCTGTGATCCGGAACAGCCTGTGCATTCGCTCCGGGCTGTCCGGCGTGGAACTATTCTTTTTTAGCGATCAGGGTTATTTGCGCCGCGGGTGGATATGCACTTCCGGGATAGCCACGTTATCATAGTGGATCGGCTTATCAGCCGCCGGAGTGCCGTCCGCATCCATATGATGTGCCACCTTGCCGGTATGGATCTCCGGCACGGCCACGGTTTCTTCCTCATGGGGATGCTCCCGCTTTTTTCCGAGCCACGTTTTCAGATGGTGATAAAGCGACATTGCACGTCTCCTTTCCCGGTGCGGAAGCCCGCCCGAACTGTAAAGATCAGCTTCAGATAAAATTGATGAACACCGTAATGACCAGACTGTTCAGAAAGTCCGCAAACAGACTGCCCACCAGCGGGATCAGCAGATACGCCTTGACCGAGGGCGAATATTTATCGCAGATGGCCTGCATGTTGGCCATGGCGTTGGGCGTTGCACCCATGCCAAAGCCGCAGGTGCCGGATACAATCACCGCCGCATCGTAATCGCGGCCCATGATGTTGAACACCACCAGTACCACATACAGGATCATGAACAGGGTCTGCCCGGCCAGCAGCACGATCAGCGGCAGGGCCAGCTCTGCCAGCTGCCACAGTTTCAGGGTGATCATGGCCATGCCCAGGAACAGCGAAAGGCAGATGCCGCCAATATCGTTGATCTCGCCCATATACACGGTGTAGCCGCCGCCATACTCACCCACATTGCGGATGATGGCCGCCGCGATCATGGCACCGATATAGATGGGGAAGGTCATGCCCGTCAGGCTCAGAAGTCTGGACAGCACCGTGCCGATGCCCATGGCGACGATCAGCTGGAAGCTTGCCGCCGGGTACATGGTGGTGTGGCGCTCGTGCTTCATTTCTTCTTCCACCAGTAGGCTGTCATCCTCCGGTACCACCGTGGCCAGCAGGTTGTGCCGCTCAATGAGCATCTTGCCGATGGGGCCGCCCATCATGCTGCCCGCGATCAGGCCATAGGTGGCCGCTGCCGTACACAGGGTGGTGCCCCCCTGAATGCCAAAGTCCTCCAGCACCGGGCCAAAGGCACCGGCGGTGCCGTGACCGCCCACCATGGGGATGGAGCCGGTGCAAAGGCCCACCAGCGCATCCACGCCCAGCAGCTTTGCCAGCCCCACGGCCACAAAGTTCTGGCTGACGATCAGCACGATGACTACGCCCAGAAACACGATCATCGCTCTTCCGCCGCTTTTCAGAACCTTGAGGTTTGCCTGGAAGCCCACCGAGGTGAAAAACATCACCATGCAGACTTCCTTTAGAATATCATCAAATGCAAACTCGGCAACGCCGGTCACATAGCACACACAGGTAAAAATGGCGAACAGCACGCCGCCAATGACCGGAGCCGGAATGCAGAAACGTTCCAGCACCTGCACCCTTGCCCGCAAAAATTTGCCCAGCATCAGCACCAGCACAGCAACGGCCAGTGTCTGATACATATCCAATTTGATCTTCATTGCTCTACTTTCCCTCAGTTCCCAGCCGCTTCATCGACCGTAATTCCTGCCGCCTTATAGTATGCGGCCGCGCCCGCATGGAACGGGATGCCAACGCCCTCTACTGCGTTTTCCTCCGGGTCCAGCGGGATGCCCAGCTGCTCTTCCAGCCCTTCCCGGCTGGAGAACAGAAGCTGTGTCAGCTGCTGTACCTGCTTTGCAGGCAGCGCGTTGCTGGCCAGCAGAACGGCTTTCACGCCCACCGTCTGCACCTTTTCCGTCTGTCCGGGATAGGTGCCTGCCGGCAGCGTAACGCCGCTGTAGGCGCTGTAAGCGCTCTGCAGGCGCTGTGCTGCCGCACCGTCCACGTTCAGCAGCTGGATGCCGCACTCGCCTGCCAGAGCGGTCAGCACCGGGCTGGGCGCGCCCACCGTCATAAAGATGGCATCCACTCTGCCCGCCTTCAGCTGGGCAGCGGCATCCTCATAGTTCAGGTTTACCATGCTCACTATCTTGTCGTTCAGACCATAGGCAGATAAGATCTGCCGCGCGTTCTGCTCCGAACCGGATTCATCCGCGCCAATGCTCACCGTCCTGCCATGCAGGTCCTCAATGGACTGGATGTCGGAATCCGCCCGCACCACCACCTGACAGGTCTCGGTGTACAGCGCCGCCACGGCACCAAAGCCCCGACTTTCCTCCTCGTCGGCAAAGATGCCGGTCTGGTCATAGGCATCCTGCACAAGGTCTGCCTGTGCAATGGCCAACTGCAGGTATTCGCCGGCCAGCAGACGCAGGTTCGCTGCGGAACCGGCGGTAGCCTTCAGCTCCACCTGCCCGTTGTCCGTCTCGTTTTCCAATGCTGCGAACCGCTCACCGAACTCCCGGTAGATGCCGCCCTCGCCAGCCACACCGAAGCGCAGCCGTTTGGCCTTTTCTGTCGCTGCACATCCGCTCAGAACCGCAGCTGCCAGCAGAATGCCTGCCAGTGCCGCCGCGAGCCATTTCTTTTTCAAGATCACCACTCCTCTTCCTGCCGCCGCAATGCGGCAGAACTTTTATCATAAATTATACGCACATTGCAGATGAAATACAATCACCTATATTCTTACCCTCCGAACAGCCCGAAGAAGCTGGTGTGGGTCACGCCCAGCACAAGGAACAGTGCGATCAGTGCAAACAGCACTCCGATGATAATATCCATCTGGTGCACGGTCAGCGGAAAATGGTCGTACATTTTTTCTTTCGCGTTCACAAAATTCTTGTCACCGTTGTTGAGCAGGCTCTTTTTGCCTTCCTCAAAGTCTGCCTTCCGGCCTGCCAGCTCCGCCTGTTCCTGCGCCAGCTGTGCTTCCCGGGCCGCAAGGGCAGCTTCCCGGCGGGCAAGTTCAGCCTCGCGCTCTTCGGGTGTCTGTTTTTCCTGTGCCATAACGTACCTCCTGATGGTGTTTTTATTATAATACCACACAAATGCAGATAAAAAAAGCGGGCCGCCTGCCCAAAAGCAGACGACCCACAGAAAAAGCTCTTACTTCTTTGCCAGATACTTGCGGATATCGATGGCCACAGCCACGATAATGACAAGACCCTGAACGATGTAGGTGTAAGAAGAGTTGACATTCATGAACTGCAGAGCCACCTTCATCAGCTCAAAAACCAGAACGCCGACCAGAACGCCGGGAACAGTACCAACGCCGCCGGTGGTGGAAACACCGCCGATGGTGCAGGCTGCGATGGCGTCCAGCTCATAGCCCTGTGCGGTGTTGACGGATGCGCCGCCGGACTTTGCAGCCAGCAGGCAGCCTGCCAGACCGAACATGCAGGAAGCCAGGATGTAGATGCGGATCTTGGTGGCGTAGACGTTGACACCGGCCACCTCAGCAGCAGCTTCGTTGCCGCCGATGGCGTACATGTACTTGCCGTGACGGGTCTTGTTGTACAGGAACCAGAAGCACCCGGCCACGATCAGAGCGATCCAGATCAGCACAGGCACACCGATGATGGTGTTGGAGGCCAGAGAGGTGAAGTTTTTGTTCAAAGAGCCGATGGGGGTACCGCCGGTGTACACCAGGCAGATACCGTAGACCACCTGCTGCATACCCAAGGTAGCAATGAAGGGCTGCACCTTCAGGTAGCTGACCACCAGACCGTTGCACAGACCCACGATGGCGCAGATGGCAATAACCAGAATGAACACCACGGGGGTGGACAGGGTGTGCATGTTGGGGTAGAACTTACCGGATGCGCCCTCGGTCTGCGCAAAAATGCAGGCAAGGCAGGCGGCAAAACCAGCCAGACGACCGGCCGACAGGTCGTTACCGGTGGTGATCAGGCAGCCGGAAATGCCCAGCGCGATGATGTAGCGGATGGACACGTTCTTGAACAGGTTGATCATGTTGGTGCCGGAGAAGAAGTTGGGGTGCATGATGCCAACGATCAGAGTGATGGCCAGCATCATCATAATAATGGCGTTGTTGCTGAGCCA
>ERZ791903.2174-NODE-2174-length-15480-cov-7.388655_pt1 | contig 15480 bp, 10 predicted proteins | sample MGYA00510148_ERZ791903 | MGnify/ENA primary metagenome ERZ791903 (study PRJEB30046, sample SAMN00792080) | human gut metagenome | study: EMG produced TPA metagenomics assembly of the A metagenome-wide association study of gut microbiota in type 2...
TGGCATTTTCGCTGACTCTGGCGATTCATTTTTATGGAACTATGATTGCAGGGCTTTGCTGTATTGGAATTGCTGTCGGTTTTTGTCCGCGCTTCCTGAATAAAGAGTATTTTAAACGAATTATGATGACTGGTATTATCAGTGTATTTCTGGCTGTGCTTCCTATGGGGATTGCATTTGCAGGAGGAACACCTCTGCAGGGTTCACTTGGCTGGGGATTAAGCGTCATCAATGGTGGCAAATCAGATACTGAGGATAAAGAAGCTTCTTCAGAGGATAAAACAATCCAGAATATAACCATGGAAGAGATGGCAGCGCGTCTGAATGAAAACTCGAAGAATAATATTAAAAGTAATAATGCGAAATCAATGCAGACAAAAAGGATTCCTGCTATGACGGAAACTCCTGAATCCACTTTTGCAGATAAAGTCAGAGAAATTTCGGAGAAAATAAAAAACATCTGGAATATGATGGCTCAGCGTATCGGGGAATTTATCATAAACTTGCCGGAACAATGGTGTGCATATGCGGTACTTATCGGAATTGCAGTTGCCATTCTGCTTGGTCTGATATTTATTATCCTGCGAAAGACTACTTATGGTGAGATGCTTATGTCAGCAGGATTCTGTATGGGAATTCTCACATTGCTGCTCTGTGCATCAGGGCTCGGACTTCCGATGCTGATGGATCCTGCCAGATGTAGTATTTATTATGTGTATCTTCTGATATTAACGCTGACAGTTTTGATGGATGGAATTCTTTATCTGATTTTTATGCGTCGTTTATTTACAATTCCGCGAAATGTGTTATCTTTTATCTTGACTGTGTCCATTGTTGGGAGTATGATCCATCAGGGAATGATCAAAATGCCGGGATTTGGTTCAGATTATGTATCTAATGGAGCATTGACGTGTCTGTCGAATATTATTAAAGAAAATGAAGACAAGACATGGACGATTGTATCAGCAAATGATGAGACACAGATGGGGCTTGATCATGGCTGGCATTACGAGACAATTAGCTTCCTTCGAAATATGGAGTATATGAATAAAGACACTAAATTGATTATTCCGACAAAGAATGTATACTTCTTTATAGAAAAAATCCCGCTGAATTATGCGGTACTTTACTCAGGCAGTGGTCAGTCCATTTCGAAAAAGGCAGCCAGCCAGTCATTACCAAATTCAGGTGGAATAACTATGTATCAAGGGGAGGGAAGATGGATTCTGATGTCCCGGATGTATTACTGGGCACAGGCATTTAAGGAGAGATATCCCAATGATATGAAGGTATATTATGAATCAGAAGATTTTGTGTGTTATGTAATGCCACAAAATATGTATCATCAGTATAATTTTGCAATAGATTACGGTTATAATCAGTTCCGGACACAGGAGGATAAAAATTAATATAATGGTTTCCAAAAGAAATTTTTTCAGTATTACAATCATGATGTTTGTTCTTTTGTTTTTGTTTCAGTTTTCTATGGTTATCAGAGACAGACAGAACACATATGATGTAAATTCAAATTTCACGACAAGGCAGAAAGATGGTAAAAATGTCTGGAAAAATAAACAGATAGATCCTGTGGCTGTCAGAACAACAGACAGAAGCTATGCCCTTTTTGTAGGAGACAGTTCATCGGATATGGCTACAGCCGTAAGCAGATGGTGCATTTATGCAAAGTGGGATATGGCACAGTGCAGAAATCTGGAGGATTACCAGGAGAATGATAAGGCATTGCCGGGGATGCTGATACTGGAATCAGAGAAATATGCACTTGGTGATAATCTGGAAAAATTAAAGAAACTGGAACAAAAAGGTGTGATCATTGTTTTTGGATGTCTGGAAAATCCAAAGAATATTGAAAAAAATCAGGAACTGATGGATTTTCTGGGGATTTATAAGGTTGTGTCTGAGAAAACAAAACTGACAGGTGTGAAACTTTTTGAAGGTCTTCTGCTGGGCGGAGAAGTAGTCTATGAAACTCCGAAGGAAAAAGAAGAGAAAGAACGTCAGGATTTGCAGCTGGAGATACCATGGTATCAGGTAGGAAGCGGTACGAAAACATATATGGTCGGACTTTTGGATCATAGTAAACAAAAAACTCAGGTGGAGAATGAAGATCTTCCTACGATTTTGTGGAGAAATGGAATCAAGGGTGGAAGTGTTTTTTGTATAGTGGGAGACTATATGAAGGACAGCACAGCACTGGGACTGTTGAATGGTATGATAACAGAGGCTTCTGAGTATTATATTTATCCGGTAGTAAATGCCCAGAATCTCTCAATGATCAATTTTCCGGCATTTGCAGATGAGAATGATGAAGAAATGATGAAACTGTACAGTCAGTCTGTGACAGGTATGACCAGAGATATTATGTGGCCATCACTGATATCCATTGTAGAAAAAGGAAAGCTGAAAATGACCTGCTTTATGCAGCCACAGGCAGATTATGAAGATGGTATAGAGCCGGATACAAAAGATATGATATTTTACCTGAAGCAGATGAAAGAGCAGGAAGCGGAAGTAGGACTTTCTCTTGAGTATAAAAATGCAGGTTCTTTGCGGGAAAAACTGGATCAGGATGCAGACTTTTTTCAGAAATCGGACAGCAGTTATAAATATGGAGCTGCTTTTGCGGAAGAAAGGGATTTGGATACGATAACAGGATTGATGAATACTGAATTGTTGAAAAATGTTAGTACACTGGTATGTGAATATACAGAGAAAGAGCCGGTGGTTTCTTATCGTACGGATTCTGTAACTTTACAGTCTGTGACAAGTGATGGGATGAATTACAGTTATAGTGATGATATTCGGATGAGAAGTATCCAGAGTTCGCTGGCATATACGAATGTTATGTTAAATATGCATGATATTTTCTGGCCGCAGCAGAAAACTGACAGATGGCAGATTATGCAGAAGCATTTTTCCAGTAATATCCTTACCTATTGGAAAAACTTTACAGGTTTTGACAGTATGACTCTTTCAGAAAGCAACACTAGAATCAGAACTTTTCTGAATCTGGATTTCTCAGAGTCCAGAACAGAGAATGAGATTACGTTGGAAACTTCTGAGAAAGGAAGCTGGTTTCTTCTCAGGACGCATGGAGAAGAAATCGCAGAAATAGAAGGCGGTACAGAAAAGGAAATAGAAGATGGAACTTATCTGATCCAGGCGCAGGATACTACTGTGAAGATTCAGATAAAAACATCAGGACTTCATTATGACAGATAGTTGTTATGACAGAGAGGAAATGAGCAGAAAAGTATGAAAGTTTGTATTGTGGCAGAGGGCTGTTACCCATATGTGGTCGGAGGTGTTTCCGGCTGGATCAACAGTCTGATCAGATCTTTTCCGAATGTAGAATTTATATTGCTGGCAATTGTGGCGAACAGATCCTTCAGGGGGAAATTTGTCTATGAGCTGCCGGAAAACCTTACACAGGTTTATGAAGTATATCTGGATGACTGTGAATGGGAAAGCGGAAACAGAAAAAGAAAATCTTTAAGGCAAGTCCATCTCTCTCATAAAGAATATGACGAAATGCTGAATATGGTGCTGAACCGCAGGACAGACTGGGGTGTGATTTTTGACCTGTTTCACAGAAAGCATCTTTCTGTAGATGATTTTCTTATGGGGGAGGATTTCTTCAGGATTGCCAGGGAGTGCTATGACCGTAATTATTCAAATATTAATTTCTCGGATTTCCTCTGGACGCTGCGATCCATTTATCTGCCGATGTTCTGGGCACTGAGAATGGATGTACCGAAGGCGGATTTGTATCATTGTGTGGCCACCGGTTATTCTGGAATTCTTGGAAGTATGGCAAAACATTTTCATGGAAGTTCATTACTGATCTCCGAGCATGGGATTTATACCAGAGAAAGGGAGGAAGAACTGATCAAAGCTTCCTGGGTAAGGGGAGTATATAAGAATATCTGGATTGAACAGTTTAAGAAGATGTCACTTCTTGCATATGAAAAGGCAGATATGGTAACCTGTCTGTATGAACATGCAAAGGACCTGCAGATAGAATTGGGATGTCCGCCTGAGAAGATCAGGGTGACACCAAATGGGATCAATACACAGACGCTTGCAGATCTTCCCGGCAAGACAGAAGAAGAGAAGCAGTTTATCAATGCCGGGGCTGTACTTCGTGTAACTCCTATCAAAGATGTTAAAACCATGATACAGGCATTTGCTTTTGCCAAAAAAAAAGTAAAAAATATGAAGCTCTGGATTATGGGACCGGCAGATGAAGATAAAAAATATGCAAAAGAATGTTATGATCTGGTAGAATCCCTTGGGGTTCAGGATGTGGAATTCACAGGAAGGGTTAATGTAAAGGATTATCTGGGCAAGATGGATTTCACACTGCTTACCAGTATCAGTGAAGGACAGCCTTTGACAATCCTTGAGAGTTATGCGGCTCACAAACCTGTAATTGCCACAGATGTGGGAAATTGCAGGGAACTGATCTATGGAAATAATGACGGATTTGGGGAAGCGGGAATCCTCACACACATTATGAATATAGAAGAGATCGCCCATGCAATGGTTACCATGTCTGTAAATGAGAAAGACAGAAGGCGTATGGGAGAAGCAGGATACAGACGTGTAAATGCACTTTACAGGATTGATCAGATGAAGGAAGTGTACAGAGAAATATACAAAGGATTTTCAGATAGACAGAATCTTTCGTGGACAGAGGAACCCTTTCAGATCAGTGTGTATGAAAAGATGATCTAAATGAAAGCATAATGTGACTGAGATCGGGATAACAAACATAAGATAAGCAATTACGGGATGGAGGGGACATATGGCAGGAATAGGTGTAAAACTTACAAATATCTATAAAAAGAATACGCTGACTACTGATATCATAGGTGCGGGATACAGTATGGTCGTTACAATCGCCCCCATGCTGCTGGTGATCGGTGCGCTTATGATCATGGAGTATTTTCTGGATTTCTCTTCAGTAGGTTATGTTACAAGAGAACTGTTTTCCTGTACGGTTCTGTATATATTTATTTTTTCCTTGCTTACGGCGTCTCCATTTAACTCTGTATTATCCAAATATATGTCAGATGTGATCTATGAAGAGACATATGAAGATATTTTGCCGTGCTATTATGTGGGCATGCTTTTGAATATTTCACTGAGTGCTCTTGTGGGAATTCCATTCTGTATCCGGGAGTATCTGGTTGGAAAAGTGGGCATTATTTATGTTTTTACAGGTTATTGCGGATACATTGCCCTGGTTCTTGTGTTCTATTCTATGTTGTACCTGTCTATCTGTAAGGATTACAAAAAAATATCATTCTTCTTTGCCGTTGGTATGACAGTGACAGTGTTTTTATCTTTTCTGCTTGTAAAAGTATTTCATTGGGGTATTACATATGGAATGCTGTTTTCGCTGACAATTGGATTTTGGCTGATCGCCTGTCTGGAAATGTCGGTAGTCCGGAGTTATTTTAAGGAAAACAGTGGAAAATACAGACAGGTTCTGGTCTATTTTAAGGAATATTGGCCGTTGGTGGTTACAAATTTTCTTTACACTTTAGGACTTTATGTACACAATTTTGTTTTCTGGACAACAGATCTTCACATGATAGTAGTAAAATCTTTTGTATGTGTGACAACATATGATATGGCAACCTGTCTTGCAATGTTTACAAATATCTCTGCAAGTGTTATCTTTATCAGTAGAGTTGAGATGTATTTTCATGGCAGATATAAAGCATACTCAGAAGCCGTTATCGGTGGAAGAGGAGCTGATATTGATATTACAAAGAATGGGATGTTCCGTGCTCTTTCCGAAGAGCTTATGAGTCTTGCCAGAGTGCAGTTTATTATTACGCTGGTGATCTTTCTGATCTGTATGATTTTTCTTCCGCAGCTTGGTTTTGGAGGAATGACAATGAGGATATATCCCTGTCTGGCGTCAGGATATTTTATCTTGTTTCTGATGTATGCGGAGATTATTTTCATGTATTATTTTAATGACATGAAGGGTTGCGTATTGACGGGACTGGTGTTTTGCCTTATCACACTGGTGGGAAGTATAATATCTTCTCATTTTACAGAGATATGGTATGGGGCGGGGCTTGTTGTCGGGAGCTTTGCCGGATGGACAGTGGCTTATGGAAGACTTCGGTGGATGGAGAAACATCTGGATGTCCATATATTTTGTAACGGTCATCTGCTGAAGAAGAAAAAAGGTGATTGTCCGTCACCAAAAGTATTTGACAGATATGAATAGTAAGAAAGGAACGAAAGAAAAAAATGGAAGTGGGAGATATACTGAGGTTATTTGTGATCGTATCAGGAGTGTTTATGGTTGTGAGGGCAATTCTGTCACTTGCAAAGAGAAAGATGACAGAACCATTTTGTCTTGCATGGGTGTTTTTGTTTGCATTAATGATTCTTTCAGGTGCACTTTTAAATCCATCTCAGATGAAGCGTTATGTCAGTACACGCGGACTGATTCTGACTATAATAATTGTGTCAGGTGTTCTGTGGGGATTATGGTTTATCAGTACGCATGTTTCTATCCTGAAAAGAAAAAATCAGGAGCTTGCCATGCAGGTTTCTTTATTAAACAATGATTACGAGAAAATCATCAAAGAACTGGAAAAATTAGAGAAAGAAAAATAAAAATATGAAAAGAATACTGTTTGTAATTAATACTCTTGGAGGTGCAGGTGCAGAGAAGGCATTACTGGAACTGCTCAAAAGATTTACCCCGGACCGGTATGAGGTGGATCTGTACGTGCTTCTGGAACAGGGAGAACTGATCAGTCAGGTGCCGGGTTATGTAAATATTCTGAACAGGGACTATACGGCAGAATCAGTTCTTTCAGCAGAGGGAAAGAAAGAATTGAACAGAAAGGTTCTCAGACGATTATTTATACACAGGGCATTATTGAAAAATATACCATATCTTATAAAAAATACGTTTTCCATGCTTGGCAGAAAAAAAATATATCCGGACAAGTTTTTATGGCGTATCATGTCAGACAGTGGTATGAAACTGAATAAAAGTTATGATATGGCAGTTGCTTATCTGGAAGGTGGGGCTACATATTTTGTCCATGATCATGTTAAGGCCAGGAAGAAGTTCACATTCCTGCATGTTGATTATAAATATGCCGGCTACAGCAGAGGACTGGACAGGGACTGTTACCTGGACTTTGACAGGATCTTTACAGTATCAGGGGAAGTAAAGAGTGTATTTGACAGTGTATATCCGGAATGCCGGAATAAAACCTTTATTTTCCATAATCTGATCGACAGAGAGGAAATATACAGAAAATCAGAACTTCCCGGTGGATTCAGTGATACATACACCGGAAAGCGTATACTGACAGTGGGAAGGCTGACTGCACAGAAAGCGTATGAAGTAGCTGTTGATGCGATGAAGCTCCTGAAGGATCAGGGGATAAAAGCACGCTGGTATGTTCTGGGCGAGGGAGAATTACGAAATAAGCTTCAGCAGAAAATAGACAGTCTTGGACTGAAGGAAGATTTTCTGTTGCTGGGTGCGAAGGAGAATCCTTATCCATATTATAAGCAATGTGATCTGTATGTGCATGCGACCCGGTTTGAGGGGAAAAGTATTGCAATACAGGAAGCTCAGGTTCTGGGCTGTACGATTCTGGTATCTGATTGCAGCGGAAACCGGGAACAGGTGGAGAATGGGACGGATGGTATACTGTGTCAGCTTTCACCGGAGGATATCAGCAGGAAGATAGCTGAACTGCTGGGAAATGAAGAGAAATGCAGAGAATATGGAAAAAAAGCTACAGTCCGGATATCCGATGAACAGGGAGATATCTTGAAACTGTTTGAGATAGTATAAGAAGAGAGAGAGGCATCTATGGATAACAGAGAGAACGTCAGAAAAGAATCAAAAAAAGCAGTTTTAATTATTATTCCGGCATATAATGAGGAAAAAAACATTGTACCGCTTCTGGAAAAACTGGAACAGCCGGAGATTACACAGTTTGCAGATATACTGGTCGTGAATGATGCGTCTCAGGATGAGACAAATCATGTGACTAAAAAGAGAAACCATACGGTGATTACCAATGTATTAATCTGGGTTATGGGAGTGGTCTGCAGCTTGGTTATAAATATGCGGTGCGTAAAGGATACAGCTATGTTATACAAATGGATGCAGACGGTCAGCATGACGTATGTAACCTTCTGGAAATCTATAAGGAATTGCAGAAAGAGGATGAGAATGGGAAATTGCCGGATATTGTCCTTGGTTCAAGATTTATGGAAGGAAGTTCTGAATATACGGTCTCATGGGCAAAGAAAATTGCATTTGTATGGTTTCGTGCAATTCTGAAACTTGGAACAGGGAAAAAAATAACAGATCCGACTACAGGTCTTCAGGGACTGAACTGGAAAACTTTTCTTTTTTATTCAAAATATAATAATTTTGATGACAAATATCCAGATGCAAATATGCTTATGCAGATGTTGCTGCTTGGATTCAGAGTCAGAGAGATTCCGGCAGTGATGCATGTCAGAACTGCCGGTGTCAGTATGCATTCCGGCCTTAAACCGATCGTCTATATGTTCAGGATGACTGTTTCTATTCTGGCTGTGTGGATCAGGGAAAAGATTCTTAAGATGGATGAGGATAAAATACGTGAACTGGAAAAATATAATGAATAAAAACAACTGGGTATTCCAACAGGTGGAACTCATCGAGAGTAATGTCTGTCTGGAAAATCCAGGCAGAGGATGGTATGGAATCTATACGTTTGTTGTTCAGGATTCCATAAATCCAGAAGAACTGAGATGGAGTCTGAGAGATGGAGAACTTCTTGCACTGGTATTGCTGGATATCAGCATATATCGCAGTATGCAACTGGATGAGAATGCCCTGAATAATATCAGAAGCATTCTCAGTTTTTTTATGTATTACAAAAAAGATGTGATTCTGCGGCCGGTTTATGATCGGGAAGGAAAAGGGCGTGAATGTGAGCCGGATAGTTTTGAACAGGTGCTGGAGCATTTACAGCAGATTGGTGGTTTGCTCCGGGATATGCAACATTCGGTATTCATCTTCCAGGGGATGCTTGCCGGAAGCTGGGGAGAAATGCATGATTCCAGATATCTGTCACCAGAGTGTATCAATCGAATGTGGAACTGTATGCGGCAGTATTTGGGAGATGAGATATATCTTGCTGTACGTACTCCGGCGCAGTGGAGAACTTTGAGAAGTGAAAAAGAATTCAGACAAAAGAAATATGCGCATCTGGCATTATTTGATGATGGGATTCTGGGTTCCATGACTCATCTGGGAACCTTTGGAACTGAACTCAGGGAGGCGGCAGGCTGGGCACAGGCGTGGACAAGAAAAGAGGAAATGGAATTTGTTAATTATCTTACGGAAGATATGCCATGTGGTGGAGAAGTAGTAGCCTGTACTGAGAACGACAGAATGTATGAGGCAAAGTTCATAGTCAACGAGTTAAAAAAGATGCATATTACTTATTTGGACAGTACCCATGATATGAAAGCACTGGATTTATGGAAAAGTATATCGTGGGCTGGATTTGATAATTTGAAAATATGGAAGGGATACAGCCTCTATGAGTATATAGGAGAACACCTGGGATATCGGCTTGTAGTGCGAACTGTGGAGTTGAAACCGATTCGAAGAGGAAGAGCAGAATTTATGTTTGAAATTGAGAATACCGGGTTTGGAAGGGTATTTCAGGAAACAGAATTGTTTCTGATAATGAAAAACAGGAATGAGACCAGAGAAGTTCCGATATCCATGGATATGAGAAAAATCCAGGCAGGAACCAGGATATGTGGAAAAACAGTGATTAAATTAATGGAGGGCAGAGTATCCTTGAAACTTCAGAGAAAAAAAGATGGACGGATCATTCATTTTGCAAATAAAAACAGTACAGACACCCTTTACCTGGGAAGTCTGCACTGTGGAAAAATTTATCTTAGTGAAGAATAAGAGTACCTACAGGAACTGTCTTGCTGTTTTCTGCCCCCTGATTGGCAAAGTGGATAGAATTTTCTGTGTATGGATCTTCCATACGCAGTGAAATGGAGTAAGTTCCTTTTCTCAGGGAACGGATATCCAGATCTGTTTTAAATGTGGAGCAGTCATTGCCTGCTATGATACGGTTGTCAATATTTGTTTCTATTTTCTTTGATTTTCCGGTACTTTCATCAGTGAGGAACAGAACAGTATCGAATCTGGTATATGCGGAAGAAAATCCTGTGTTTGCAATTGTTATATAAAGAGAGGCTGTGTCACTCAGGACGGAGTGAAAATCAACAGAGGATTCTTTCATAACATACCGATAACCAAGGTGTGTACTTATATAATCGTACCCTGTACATCCAGAAAAAACGTCTGTCCGTGATCCTGTATAAGTGGAATTCTTCCATTTATCCAGAACTGCGGTATCGTGTTCGGAATTCAGGTAAGATATATGCATCTGTGAAAGGTCGGCAATCGCATTGTCCAGATCGTTATATTCATTATCAACTGTAACCTCACCCCCATTAGGAACATATTGGCAGAGTTTGTACTGGAAAAGAAGTTCCTCACTTCGTGTGCCTTGCTCATCCAGATTACTGTCCGGCTGTAAAGGGGTATCATCGTAAGTACCCAGATCATAAACAGAACCAAGCATGCCGTCATTAAAAAGACTGAGTCTTGCCTGCAGGCTGCCATTGCCGGCATCTGTACTGGACAGGGGCGTTCTGGTGCGGAGTATGCCACGCAGCTGACCAGGAGTGCGGACTGCCAGAAAAATATCAGAGGAAATATTCTGATCAAGTGCTTCTATAATCTGTCTTATCTGATTAATATCTCCGTAATTGGAATGATTCATTTCTCCAGTATTTCCTGTCAGAGTACCCTGAAGAATATAAACACAGTCTGCATATTTGTTGACAGTAGAAGAAATCTGGGAAATATGATTCTTTATCTGAGGCAGGTCAGATGGTTCCGTGGACAGAGCCTGTCCATCCCAGTCATACAGAAAACGGAGGATAACTTGTTTTTTTGCCCGAACACATTCTTCCAGTATTTTATCCAACTGATTTTTGGCATTTGTGCTTATGCTGGTATTGGAGTAATTTTTCAGATTAATCTCCAGAAGCATCAGAGGATATGGATTGGAAGCGCAACTTTTTCTGCACCAGTCAGCAGATTTCTCCGGCTTCTGCTTATCTGAAAGAATGTATCCGCTCAACTGATAGAAACCACGATATGGGTTGTCCAGTTCACGGGAGGATTCTTCTGTCATTGCAGGAGTGTATTTTACATTTAGCCGTCTGATGGAGATTATGTGGTAGAGACATAATACAGCCAGCACCGAGCAGATAACAAAAAAAAGACTGTGCAGGATGATTGATGATTTTTTTTTCATGAATATTTGCTCCTTATACTTGAAAATATCTATACATATAACTATGAATTGACTATAATGTATTATAACCAAAAAGAAAGGATAAGTGAAGAGTGAAACAGAAATCAAGGACAGAATATTCTGTTATGAATACGACGGTAGCTTTTTTGGCACAGACATTGGCAATTTTTATGGGTTTTTTTACAAGAGTTGTTTTTACCAGGACTCTCAGTGAAGGTTATGTAGGAATTAATGGTTTGTTTACAGATATATTAAATATATTGTCTTTGTCAGAACTTGGGGTCGGAACAGCAATCACATATGCTCTTTACGCTCCTATAGCCAGAAGAGATATAAAAAAACAACAGATCCTGATGCGGATGTTTCGGAATTTCTACAGGATAACAGCGGGCTTTGTTCTGCTTGCCGGCTTATGCCTGATACCATTTCTGGATATTTTGATGAAGGATCGTCCAGATGTGAATCATCTGATTATAATTTATCTTCTGTATCTGCTTAATTCCGTTGTTTCGTATTTATTGATTTATAAAAAAACACTGGTAGATGCCCATCAGATGAATTATATTACGGTGATGTATCATAATGGTTTTCTTGTACTACAAGATATCCTTCAGATTATAGTATTGTTTTTGACACGAAACTTTATCCTGTTTCTTGTTATTGCGGTTGTATGTACCATAATCGGAAATATCTGTATGTCCCGAAAGGCAGACAGGCTGTTCCCATATCTGAAAGAACCGTGTAAGGAGCAGCTTCCACAGGAAGAACGTCATGATATTTTAAGGAATGTAAAGGCAATGCTGATGCATAAAATTGGTAATGTAGTAGTAAATAATACAGATAATCTGCTGATCTCAAGTTTTGTGGGAATTATCAGTGCAGGGATTTATTCCAATTATTATCTGATCATAGGATCAGTCAGTCAGGTTCTGGAGCAGGCAATGCTGGGAGTTGCGGCAAGTGTGGGAAATCTTGGTGTGACGGAAGAGAACGAAAAGATAGGACGGATTTTTGACAGTCTGTTTTTTATAGGGTACTGGCTGTTTGGCTTTGCAGGTGTCTGTTTGCTGGAACTGCTGAATCCTTTTGTGAAGTTGGCATTTGGTAAAAAATATTTATTTCCAAAGGAAATTGTTTTGATACTGTGTATTAATTTTTTTATTAATGGGATGAGACGTGCAGTGATGATTTTTAAGGAATCTATGGGACTGTTCTGGAATGATCGATACAAAGCGATAGCTGAAGCAGTGTTAAATCTGGTAATTTCCATTCTGTTGGTTACACATTTTGGTGTGGCAGGAGTATTTGCAGGTACATTCTGCAGTACAGTACTTACTTCTGTATGGGTAGAACCCTATGTGATTTATAAATACAGACTGAAAAAGCCTGTTACCGGTTTCTTTGTAAAATATGCAGGATATCTGGGGGTGATGGCTGCAGTATGGGGAATAACGGAATATTTTTGCAGATTTATTTCCGGACAGGCATTTATGATTCTGGTATGCAGACTGGGAATCTGCCTGATTGTGCCGAATATTTTATTGTGGTTTGCCTACAGGAGAACTGCAGAGTGGAAAGTATTATGGAATTTACTGAAAAAAATTGTAGAAAAAGTTTTTATAGGAGATAAAAGATGACAGCTTTGGAAAAACAGCAGAAAAAGATTTCTGTGATCATACCTGTATACAATGCAGAAAAGTACATCAGAGAAACTCTGGACAGTATTATAAAGCAGAGTTATAAAAATCTGGAAATTATATTGATAGATAATGGATCAAAGGACAGAAGTCCTGATATTATACAGAAATATGAAGCAAAATACCCGGAGATCCATATGATTGAAGGATCGGGAAAGGGTCCAGGAGCTTCAAGAAACAGAGGGCTGAAGCTTGCGAAGGGTGACTACATTGTGTTTGCCGATGCAGATGATTATCTTCCTGATAAGGAGATATTCTGTAAATATATAAATCTTGCAGAGCAGACAGATGCGGATATTGTTGTCAGCAATTATGCAAGATTGTGGAAAGATAAAATATTGCCGGCTACTAAACATCAATCATTTGCATTATGTAGTCCATCATCTGAAGAATTCAGATTTCAGGGATTTTTCTCAGTAGGAACACTTTCTTATGCGTGGGGGAAATTATACAGAAGAGAGTTCCTGAGAAATCATCAGATTTATTTTGCGGATCTTTCTTATGCAGAAGATAAACTGTTTAATATGCAATGTCATATCTGTGATGCGAAGTATGCATTTCTGGAAGATATAGGGTATATTTACAGAAAAAATGATATGTCAGTTTCCTGGCAGTATCGTCCGGATTCTGTAGAAAACTGGTTCAAACTTGTATGTGAACTGAAAAGCTGGATAGAGAAAAAAGACAAGGATCCGAAAGAATATACTTCACTGATTGGATATTTGCTTATTTTTGCGGCATTTTTTGACGGAAAAATGGAATATATGCAGCATAAAAAATCTCTGTGGGCTGTCAGAAAGGTTCTTAAGAAATATGGAAGCAATCCGATGGGGAGAAAGGCTTTTACAGAGTTGGCAGACAGAAGGAAAAAACTGCAGATCACGCAAAAATTGTGGAAGATTATGATCCGGACATTTTCGTTGGGAATGAAATGGAGGTGGTATCTGTTGATGTCTGTGGGAATAAAGATCTTGGTTTCCTGCCGGGTAGATGAAAGACTTTCTGATACTGGAATAAGGAAAAAGTAAAGACAGTGGCTCCTGGTCAGGAGTCACTGTTTTCAAAAATATGGATTAATTTTGTCTTCTGATTGATTTTCTTAAAGCTGTGAAGGGTCTGGTGGAATGTTGTATTTCGTACTGTGTAGGTGTTGCGGATAAAACAGATAAATGTGATACACCAGAGTGCAGGCCAGAGGACTGGATAATGGCTGGCTTTTGGAAAGCGGACCTTCATCTGGATGTGCCCTTCTTTGAAATAAGTAAGGAAGTTAACCTTCTGATACGAACTGCTTCCAACCAGTGACTGGGAAATATCGGTTCCCATATCGCCGTCTTTAAGAATCTGTATTATGAAATCATGGCAGTCGTGTGGATTGTACTGTGTCCTGGCGTCTATAGAATCCGAAAGACCCAGATATTTCCTGCAGCATTCCAGAATAATTTCGTACAGATGGCTGATGCGGGATTCTCTGCACCATTCATGAATCTGCCGGAAATTGATTTCTTTTTCATGACGCTTCAGATAAAAGGTAAAATCACAGAGAAGGCGGATACCGAATCCGCTGTACAGATAATGCTTCAGCATATGATGAAGCATATAGAAAGTATATTCTGTAGGCGGCAGGACTGTGTAAGTATATCCGTGGATTGTCTGGGTGGATGCTTTCAGACATTTCGGTGAGAAGACAGAATCCACAAGTTTGTTGGCGGGGCTGTACTGGTACTGGCCAACTACACGATAGTGAAGCTCCAGGAGAAAACGGCGCCCGGTTTTGGGAAATATATAACGGTAGGTTACATGGTGGTCACTGAGTTCATCCTCAGAGATATATCCGTTGCTTTCAAGAATTGCCTGTGCTCTGGTGAGGTCAGAAGGATCAGCCAGATATAGGTCAAGATCTCCAAGCTTACGATATTCAGGAACCGGATAGCAGTCAGCCAAACTCAGACCCTTCAGAAGATAACAGTCAATATTGTTCTTTCTTAAAAGAGAGACGGTAAGTCGGGTGAAATGCTCAATCTGATAATAATCCAGCATCATGCCTTTTACCTGCTGCTTCATGGCAGGATAGACAGAAGCAGACCGGAGATATGGCAGTACAAATGGGACAGTACAATGTTCCTGTGCCAGCTTTGCCAGAGCAGGAAGGTCTTCCGGATGTACGGAAACAGAATGATCAGAACCGGTGCAGATATTTTTTATTATTTTCAGATAAGTATTGTATATTCGTTCCATAGGAGTCTCCAGAAAGTGCGTAAAATGGGTACCGTTCAGAGATTGAATGGCAGTAATAAATAATAGTAAGTATATCATGTTATTGCGTGGAAATAAAGGAAAAGGAAGAGAAAAAG
>ERZ791903.2179-NODE-2179-length-15411-cov-3.459560_pt1 | contig 15411 bp, 30 predicted proteins | sample MGYA00510148_ERZ791903 | MGnify/ENA primary metagenome ERZ791903 (study PRJEB30046, sample SAMN00792080) | human gut metagenome | study: EMG produced TPA metagenomics assembly of the A metagenome-wide association study of gut microbiota in type 2...
TGCTCTTGGGAAGATGAAAAACCAATCTCGATTGAATGGCTACTTGGTAAGAAAGATAAGAATGAGTAATATAAAAGTTTTCTTTTATCGAGAAAGGAATGATTAATTATGGCTATCATTACTGCTATAGATGAAAAGGGAATAACTTTCTCAGATGGCTCGACAATATCATGTTGTCATTCTCCAGACTGCTGTGAATATAATTATGCCGACTTTGAACAGTTAGATGACATTGCAAGAAATACAGAGTTTGATACTGACAATATGGTTTTTAAAGACGAATGTACAACGGATTATGGATTTCTATTTGGTAATGAACCAACAAAAATGTTTTTTGTACCTTGCTATTCGGAACAGAGCGGATATTATTCTAGTGATGTAGATATTTACTATAATGATGTTCAAGTATTAAATAGTGAGTGTGAAGTTCATACTACATATTAGATAAAAATTTAGTTTTATTTATAGAAAGAGGTAGAATATGATAACGAAAGAGGAGTTTAAAAAGGCGGTGGAGTATTGTGCTACTGACCCCACAGATTGCGAAGGCTGTCCGCTTTGTGCCAGCGATAAGCACCGTATGTGCAGTACATATCTCGCAGAGTACATAAAAAATGAGTCTAAACCTGTAATAAAAAATATACCTTCGGCAGAAAGCAACACTAACGCTATTTGCGAAAACGCTAAAATAACTGATGTATCACTGGGAATAGGCGACCATTGTTGTCTTACCTTTTCTATAGTATTTAAAGGCTTAGGCTGGGGAGTTAGTTTTGGCGGTTATAACTTAGCTTTTTTCAACGGAACATCGTTTGAAGGTTCTGAAAAGGGACTTGAAGCACTTATAAGAATTATGGACGTTGTGGGTGTTGCAAAATGGGAAGATATAAAAGGTCATTATGTTAGAGTAAAACAGGAAAATAGATTAGTTGTCGGAATAGGAAATATCATTGAAGATAAATGGTTTGAACCGAGAGAGTTTTTCAAAGGAGATTGAAAATGAGTAAAATAATTACACACGATTTACCAACACGTTGCATAGACCCTGTAATGAAGTGCCATCAGAAATGCGCTTGGGGATATCGTGAATATGGCGATGACGTGGAATGTTCTGCCGACATAGCAGGCTGTTGTTTTGAAAGTGGCTGTACACTCGGTTTTGACCAGGGCAGACCTGAGGACGAACCGACAGATGAAGAACTGCAAGAGTTTAAGAAGGCGTTTGAAAGTTACTGGAAGGAGAATAGCAAATGTCAAGATATATTGACGCAGAAAAATTAACAGACAGCATATTTGATTGGGATATGACCATGGAAGACCTTTATTATAGCCTGTGCAAATTGGTTGATGATGTACCTACCGCAGACGTGCAGGAGGTCAAGCATGGAAAGTGGATATTTCACGAACGCACAAAACTTGTACCGACTAACAAACTTGGCATAAAAGAAGAGTACACTAATGGTCATAGCTGTGCTATTGTAGATGATAAAAGCGTTAATCAAAAAATTATGATTATGATGAAACGTATAACATTAAAAATTCCTGTATGTTCGGTCTGTGGTTGGTGCGGATATGATGAATACAATGCAACGAATTACTGCCCTAACTGCGGAGCAAAATGCGATATTTGAAAAGAGGAAAAGTAATGATACATAGTACAACAAGTTATACACTTATCAAAGGTGAAGAAAACATTACTTTTAATTCTGAAAAAGATGCTTGCAAATTTTTAGGAGTAGCGAAAAGTACAGTGTCTTCCTGCTATAGGAAAAAATCGAAATGTAAAGGATATTCAATTATAAAAAACGGAATAACAACTCACCACGCTACAAAAACACGTCTTTATAAAATCTGGGACGGTATGAAGGAAAGGTGTACAAGAGCGAAACACCCTTATTACCACTCATATGGTGGGAGAGGGATATCTGTATGTGACGAATGGCAAAGCTTCTATGATTTTAAAAATTGGGCAGAAAACAATGGATACTCTGATACTCTCACCCTTGATAGGATAGATGTCAACGGAAATTATTTTCCTGATAACTGTAGATGGGTTACTATGAAAACACAGGCAAACAACAAATCTACAAATCATTATATTACTATCAATAACGAGACTATGACATTATCAGAATGTAGTGAACGCTTTGGAATACCAAAATCTACAATTCGTTGGAGAGAAATGAATAATAGAGACATAATTAGCGGAGCAAGAATGGACGGTGGCAGCAATGACGGATAAGCAATACAAAAAATATAAAGAGATTGAGGAAGAAATAAGACCTATACAAACATTTGTAAAAGGATTTTGCACTCGTTCCAGTTCTTGTGCAACTTTGATTTTTACAAAGCCAAAGTTTAAATTTAAAAGAAGGCAGACTTGTGTTCCAGACGTTTGCGAGATTGAAATTTCCAATGAATTGCAAAATAGGATACTAAAAGTTATCAAACAGTATATTGACGAGAAAGAAAAAGAACAGAAAGAACTATAGAGAAGGAGCGATAACGATGCGTAAAATATTATTTCGTGGCAAACGCACCGACAATGGTGAATGGGTTCAGGGCTATCCCTGCCACTATGGTTGGATAGGGAAAGAAAAGACTATATCATTCCCGATTATGCAAGTGCATTATATACGGCTGAAATTGACCCTGAAACTGTCGGTCAGTACACAGGGGTGACAGACACGAACGGCAATAAAATTTTTGAGGGGGATATTGTTATATCCAATTACATAGATTATGAAGATGAGCGTGGCGTAGTTCAATGGGACAGTGATATCGCAAAATTTATTATAACCTTTTCTACATTTACGATAGATTTTGATAATGTGTACGGACGTGAACTAGAAATTGTCGGTAACATTTATGACAATCCTGAGATGATGGAAAAGATTGAGGAGGATTACGAATGACTAAAAGAGATTTGAGTGTATGGTTTAAAGAGACGGCTAAAAATGTAATAGATGATATTTCAACTGATTATTTGTTCATAAAGAGAGATGATTCATGACAAATGAAGAATACATAATATCAAAAATCTCAGAACGTAGTTTAGCCGATATGTTTAATACTGGTAATTGCTATTATGATAATCTAAATGATAGAATTTATAAGGCTTTTCAGTATTGGAAAGAGTCGTATCGGTATAAGCGTTCTGACAGACTCTTATTTCAGTTATGGCTTACATTCCAATATAATTCAGGAGAATGGGATTTAGCCAGACAAATAATTCAAGAAGAACATCCATCTTGGGTTGTAAAATGCGAAACATAATTAAATTAAGAAAGCAAAGGGTTAATAATGAGTTATAAAACAACTTTACTACAAGAAACAATAGAAATACTTAATGATAATGGCAAATCACCTACTGATGTAGAGTGGGTAGGCAAATACGATAGCTATTACACTTGGGAGGAGTTTGAAAATCAGGCTAAAGATATTAGATATAATCCTAGTTGGGGTCATCTTGAAATCAATATGTCCCTAGTCGTTGTCGGTAAGGATTTTTGGCTCGAACGTCATGAGTATGATGGCTCTGAATGGTGGGAATTTAAGACACTCCCGATAAAGCCAGATAAGAAAGTTGATGAGTTGGCAATATTTGAGTAAAAATACGCACCGTTATTACATATTAAAACAGCATAAATACGCACTTTTAGATACTTAAAATCTGAATAAAAGAGAAATTTTATTTAGGAGATGATACCGATAAAGCAAAAATATATAAAATCCCCACTCAATTATGTGGGTGGCAAATACAAGCTCCTACCGCAGATACTGCCGTTGTTTCCAAAAAACATTGATGCTTTTATTGACTTATTTGGCGGTGGCTTTAATGTTGGAATTAATGTTCCTGCGAAAGAGGTTATTTATAATGATTTGAATTTGCCTGTAGTCCAAATACTCGAATACATACATAGAAATAGAACCGATAAAAGTCTTGACGAAATAGATAAGATAATCAAGCAATATGACCTATCAAAGATTAATAGGAATGGGTATTTGAGACTCCGTAGCTATTTTAACGAGTCGGAATCTAAACAGTCCGTTATTTTATATGTGCTAATTTGTTACGCCTTTAACAATCAAATGCGTTTTAATTCAAAAGGTGAATTTAATATGCCGTTTGGAGAAAGATATTTTAACCCTACATTAAGAGAAAGGTTTATAGAATTTTCGGAAGCAATCAGCAATAAAGGCTGCAAGTTCACCAATGCTGATTTTCGTCAGTTCATCGGCGTAGCGTTTGGCGAAAATGATTTTCTGTATTGCGATCCACCATACTTTAATTCCACGGCAACTTATAATGAAAATGGTGGATGGACTAATACCGATGAGGAAGATTTAAGAGATATGCTTGCGACATCAAATGTGAAATGGGCATTATCGAATAATCTAAAAACAAACCTAACATTAAAGGATTGGGCAGAAAATCATGATTATAAAATCCATTATCTAAACACTACTTACGGAAACTGTAATTACCAGAAAAAAGACAAGGCAAAAGATATAGAGGTCTTGATTACAAACTATTGAGGAAGTGAAAAGAAAAAATTGAAATTGAATGACAACAAAACGATATTTGTAAACGGAAATGCTCTTGAAATGTTAAACACTCTTATTACAAAAAATGTTGTGGTTGATATGATTTTTACTGATCCACCTTATAAAGTAACTGCAAGAGGTAACGCAGGAAATTCAGGCGGTATGTTGCAAAAATCTATTAATAGAAAAGGCAAAGTTTTTGAATATAACAATATAGAAATTGAAGATTATCTACCTAAATTTTATAAAATTCTAAAAGAAACTGGACATTGTTACATAATGACAAACCATAAAAATTTAACCCATTTCCTAAAAGTGATTGATGAGTGGAGAGATGAAAACGGACATGGTTTTAACTTTATTAAATGCTTAATTTGGGATAAGGGTAATAAAATAATGGGTCAGTATTACATGAATCAATTTGAATACATAATATTTTTGCGTAAAGGTAGGGGAGTAAAAATAAATCATTGTGGAACGTCTGATATTATTTCTGTACCTAATAGAAAAACAAAAGATGAGAACGGAAAGAATATACACGATACTGAAAAACCTGTAGGGTTGAGTAAAATCCTTATTGAAAACTCATCAAACGAAAATGAAATAGTTCTTGATCCTTTCATGGGAGTGGGCGGTTGTGCTATTGCTGCTAAAGAGCTAAACAGAAGATTTATTGGTTGTGAAATTGACGAGAACTATTTCAATATTGCAGTTGACAGACTAAAAAATACATAATAAGAAAGGATATTTTTATGCACTATTGCTTACTTTTGATTACTAGAGAAATGCCTTCGGAAAATAGAATCTCTGAAATTTTGAAACCTTATGATGAAGAAAACTTAGAATGTGATGAAACTGGCGAGATAATTTCCTTCCCAATATTTACATATGATTGGTGGGAAATTGGAGGTAGATATTCAGGCAAATTGAAATTAAAGATTGATGATTGTTACCCTGTAACGAAAATAGCATATATGAACGGAGCAAGAATAGATAATTTAATTAATTTTGACGAGATAGATTGTTTTGTTTGTATAGACTCTGATGAAAATGTTATAGCTCGTGAAACTTGGAACGGACACACATTTGTAAAAGACGAAGATTTTGACAGAAAGCTTACTGAAATAAAAAAGAAAAGTAAAGGTATGTTTGTTACAATTTTAGATATTCATAGCTAATTTAGTTTATTTGAAAGGAACTGTATTTTGAAATGGGGTTAAAGAACATAAATGTTTTCAAAGAAAATTCTTAACGCTCTTACGAAAGAGCAACTAATATTCCTAATAAATCAATATCAGCATATGGAATTTATTATCTCGGAAATCTGTGTTAATGAGAGCAAGCAGCATATTCCGTCTGAGCAGGCGATAGAAGAGATAAGAAAAGAACTTCGCAACTGTAATTTTCCCTTTTGTACTTCTACAGAAGAATTTATATCACTTTTAGATTATAAAATGGGTAAAATTACACTTGACGAATACAAAGAAAGAATTGGGGTTGGCTAGAAGGAGATAGAATGAAACTTCTCAAAAGTATAAAACTTGCATTGCAAGTTTTCCCAAATAGCTTTATTAATCGAAATAACGAGGTTATTCTTATTCCAAAATTCAATGTCTATATTCAGCTTGACGATGTGAAAACAAATGAAGATTTCAAGGTAAAACTTTGTGAGTGGCTAAGTCGAGATTGCTCTTGTGTGTTAAGATATTCACGAGACAAAAGGCTTATAAGATATTGGCAAGATAACACCAATTTGGGTAATGGCATAAAACATGATCTTACAAGACAGTTCGTAAGAAACGGATTTGACCTTTTTGTTATAGAGAAATTCGTTATAACAAGAGAACTACAGGAAGGAAATAATTAAATGAATAAATCTAGCGACAAAATTGTTAAATTAAGGAGAGTACAAAATAACGGTTTGGAAATAGAAAAACTTAAATTGGAAATTGAAAAATTGAAAAAAAATTATTCGAAATTGAATAAAAAGATTAAGAAAATGAATAAGAAAATTAAGAAAGTTGTACTATTGAATAATTCAACATATGTTTACGGAGATGAAAGTGATGGAACAAAACTATCACTATAAAAACTTGGCAAGAAAGGTGTGTAGAAAATGGCGTGTTACAAGGCTATTGAAGAAGCGGTAAAGAATGGTAGACCAATCCCTGACGATGCTATTGATTTGCCAACACATTATGATGATAAAGCGGAGTCTTGTTCTTCAAACGGTATAAGTTGGGAAACTCTTATTAATGCAGATTATGAACATTGTTTGGGCAGAATTAATTATTTACAGAAATACATTTCATCTTTGGAACAAAGAGTTGAACTTTTGAACGCTCAAATTGCACTACTAGAAGCAAAAGGGTTAAAAGTAAAATTAATGAGGAAACATTAATGAAAGAAATTAAAGTGGCGAAGTATTCTAAACAATGGTGTAAAACACGAATGACAACATCAGCGATTGCTAGTATTATCTCTTTCTGTGTCACTGTTCTGACAACACCAATTATGGTACATTTCTATGACGAATACGGCTTACATCATGTCAAAACTATAGTAAGTATAATAGTGATTTCAACCTTTTTTGCAACATGGCTATATTGCTATGCAAAGGCTATGCAGTTTGAGTATTATGAGAACTTTATATACAATCGAATAAGGAAGATTAAGCGTAAACAAGATAGAAAAATATAGAAAGTGGCTGATGTAAAAGCAGGAGATAAACAAAATGGATTGTAATATTCAAAATATAAAATGTGAAATCTGCGGTCGAGTGTTCCACAAAGTCTATCATGCAGAGCCTTTTGACAAAGTTTGTGATAGTAACGAATGTTTCCATAAAAAGTTCTGGCTTGAAATTATAAAAGAAAAGGACGAACACGTTATTATTAATGGCATTTGTTATTACTTAAACAAAGCTCGCCCAATGAGTGATAGTTCTTTTAGGGGATATGGTGGTAGAGAATTTAAAATTAAATTACATACAGGTGAAATTATCGTAACAAATAATTTATGGCACAATGGTGAAGTACCTAAAGAATTTCGAGATAGATTACCTGATAATGCAGAGTTTGTATAGTTGTAATAGGAGTTAATTGACGAAAAATGGAGGTAACAAATGTTTGTAACCAAATTGGGTGAAAATTTTATTGAGGGCATAACACTATTTAAAGGGCAATGTAAAGCTTGCAATTCTGAGTTTTATTTTGAAGAAAAAGAAGCCAAAGAATTGTACGAAAAAGGTGAAATCGGTCACTCAGAAGAAGAAATGCTTCGAGTTTCAATGGGTGACCCTTGTTGGAGAAACGAGTTTGGAAAATATGATCCTTTTTTGATAACACGTTGTCCCTGCTGCAATGAGCTTGTTAAACTAAACCAAATGACGTGTACCCACGAAACATATACTGAATTGAAAAACAAGCATAGAATTACATTGGAACATCTTGCAGAATATAACGGAGTATATCCTTTGAAATTTAAGTGTTCTGATAGTAGACTGTCTGTTGATATGAAAAATAGGATTGAAAAGTCAAAAGCATTAGTAAAAGCATTAGCTGGATCGTGAAAAGTTGAAAACAACTAAAAATATAAAACCAACATTTTGTTAAGAAAATAAGAGATAAGATAAAACAAAACGGAACGCTCAGATTAGCTACCTGAGTGAATATGATAATTGCAATTATCTTCCAATGAAGAACAAATTGGAGGATTTACAAATAGTGAAAACGGAAAAAATAACAGTAAACGAATTATTTAGTGGTATAGGCGCACAAGTTTCAGCATTAGAAAGGCTTGGAATACCTTGTGAAATTAAACACACCTCAGATATAGACCATAATGCAGTTTTAGCTTATGCCTCTATACATTGTGGACTTACAGAAGAAGTAATAAATACATACACTGAATATCCTACAAGAGAAGAAATGGCTAGGCAGCTTACAGAAATTAATCTTGGATATGATTTTCAGAAAAACAAACCTTATAATTGGTATAGATTTGTAAATAGTAAATCAAAAGAGCTTGAAAAATATTGGCTTGCTAATAAACTTTCTAGGAATTTAGGTGACATTAGTAAAATAGACAAACTTGAATATGCTGATTTTTGGACAATCTCATTTTGTTGTCAGGATATTTCTAACGCTGGCAAGATGAAAGGGTTTAAATTGGGCAGTAATACAAGAAGTTCTTTACTTTGGGACAATATCAAGTTACTTAAACAGGCAGTAGATTCTAATAACGCTCCTAAGTATGTAATGTTTGAAAATGTTAAAAATTTAGTAAGTAGGAAATTTATATCTGATTTTAATGATTTGCTGGATGTCCTTGATGAACTTGGCTACAATACATATTGGAAAGTTTTAAATGCTAAGGATTATGGTGTACCTCAGAATAGAGAAAGAGTCTTCGCAATAAGTATTCGCAAAGATATTGATGATGGCAAATTTAAATTTCCGCAGCCTTTTGATAACGGAGTCAGACTTAAAGATGTACTTGAAGATAATGTAGATGAAAGGTATTATTTAAGTGAAGATATACAAAATAGACTTATCATTACTGACAAAACATTGACTAAGAATATTATTGGAACTACTAAACCTAGTTTTAGAACCATAGGACAACGTGATGTAGTGTATTCTGAAAATTCTATTATGGGTACTTTAGTTGCAACAGATTATAAACAGCCCAAACAAATTCTTGAAACTAATCGTTGTGTTAAAGTTGGAGACTTAAATTATTATCCATATGAAACATCGAACAGAGTTTATTCAAAAGAGGGAATAAGTCCAACATTGACTACAATGCAGGGTGGTAACACCGAACCTAAAATAGCAGAGCCAATAGCCTATGTGAAAGAAGCAACCAAGAAAGGCTATGCAGAAATTTATGAAGGTGACAGTGTAAATCTGGAGCAACCTAATTCTAAGACAAGAAGAGATAGGGTCGGAAAGGGTTGTGTACAAACATTGACTACAAGTTGCAACCAAGCTGTAATTGAACCCGATGTCAAAAGCTTTAGAGTTCGTAAATTAACTCCTAGAGAATGTTATAGGCTTATGGGATTTACTGATGAACAATTCGATAAATCACAAGCTTTTAGTTCTGACAGTCAACTTTATAAACAGGCAGGTAACTCTATTGTGGTTGATGTACTTTATTACATATTTGGAAAGTTGTTTGAGGTCGATACTAAAACTAGAAAGGAAACAAAATGCTAAACATCACTTGGAACACTCTCTTGAAATGCACATGGGTGGCTTGCTTTGACACCCATAATTTTCAAGAAGGGAAAGTATACGAAGTAAAAAATGGCAGACTAATAGACGGTCATGGCAGAAAAAGTTGTAATACATATGACAATGTTTACGATATTAATGACAGCTTTTACGCCAGATTTAAGGAAGTAAAGGAGTGAGTAAAAACATGGCAAGTGAGATACGAAATGATTGTGTGGGCTGTACGGCTCTCGGACTTCCCTGCCGTCATTGTTACATGGGTCGAGATTATCGTGTTTTAATATGTGATAAGTGTGGAACTGAAGTTGATATGCTTTATATTATTGATAATGACTCGGAAGAACTTTGCAGCGAATGTGCCAAAGAAAAGGCTATTGAATATTTGTCAAATCATAATATGGACGTTGACGATTTGTGTGAATACAACGATATCCCTTGTGAAAAAATGAACGGAGAAGATTATTATAACAAATATTGCTATTGTGACGATGAGGAATAAATACATATGAATAAAAAGAAAGACGAGACAACAAAACAAATAATACAGCTTATAGTTGCTGTTTGCGTAATAGTTATCGGTTTTGGAGTTGTAAAAGTTATTGGTATTAACGAAGATTACAAGCACAATTTTGAAAGAAACAAAGCCGAAAATTCAACAGTTGATACAATTACCACTACCACAAACACTATAACTAAAAATACAAAAGCTAGATCGGTAGAAAATAAAAAAATTACAGTAAAAGCAAATACTAAATCTACTACAACCACCAAAGAAACAAGAGCTACAAAGCCGTATAGCCATAAAATAACCGAAACTACAACGATAGTTACCAAGTCTGAAGCAGAGCCAGAAATAGAACTTGTTTCTTATAATATTCCAACAGGTGATACTTCATTTCACGGCTATATGGATTATGCTTGTATTACGGACACCAACTCTCTGCAATATCAATTACAACTGAATTGTTGGACGGATAGTCAGGGAATACGCAGACAAGGTGACGATGTTTGTATTGCTTTGGGAAGCTATTACGGTACAGAAATAGGTACACGCTATCTAATTACAACCGACATGGGTAATTCATTCACCGCTGTTTTAGCCGATTGTAAAGCTGATATTCATACTGACTATAATAATCAGTACCGAGATACAGGCAATGGTTTTAAAAATGTGGTTGAATTTATAGTTGATACATATGCACTTGACCCTGATGTTATGAGTAGTGGCAACATTGGTACTTATGACAATTATTCTGGTAATATCGTATCAATTCAGAAACTTGGTTAGAAAAGAGGCGAATTTAAAAATTGGCATACGACAAGAAAGCAGGAAAAAGAAAGCGTTTAGCTAGAGAAGAGGAAAATAGACAGCTAAAACGCTATAAGTCAGAGTGTAGAGAACTAGATACATATTTTATGAGTGAGGATGAACTTATTCGAGCCAAAGAAAGACAGAAGATAACAAAAATTAAAAATAAAGCAATCGTACAAAGAGCTTATATGATTGCTATGGCAACAAATTAGATAAGCGAGAAAGGACAGATGAAAATGGTAACGGAGTACACAGCATATAAAATAAGATTTACTACAGTAAAAGAAGTACAGCAGTTTATCAGACTTGCGAATATGGTCGACTATAACATAGATCTGAAGCAGAGTCATTATTGCGTAAATGCAAGTAGTATAGTGGGCATATTCGCACTTGACCTAGAAAACGAGGTAATAATGTTTGTGCCAACAGAACACGAAAAGAACGCAGAAGAAATGTTCGCAAAATTTATTATGAAGTAGAGGAAAGACAATGAAAGTAACAATACTTGAATATCCAACTACTGAAGATTGGATTGCAGTAAAACAAAGAGCCTTGGTGACAGTAGGGCTAAAGGCTAAAACACCACCGACAGACGAGTGGAAATATAAAATATTAAAAGCAAGACATTCACCGATACGCAGATTAAGATTTTCGGTACTGTTTGAAGATATCCCTAATTGGGTAGCAGTACATCTTGTGAGACACATTCACGCACAACCTTACGTTAAATCTCAGAGAAACGATAGGCAATCTGATTATGATAGAACTAAAGCTCCACAGGACACACCTGTCAATATGATATGGGACTTTAATGGCGAAGAACTCATGAACATTGCCAATAAAAGATTGTGTAATCAGGCTGCCAAAGAAACAAGAAAAGTTATAAAAGAAATGTGCAATAAAATTATTGAACTTGATAATATTTGGAAAGATTTTCTCGTTCCTATGTGCAAGTACGTTGGAGAGTGTAAAGAAATGTTTCCATGCTATTTAAAGGAGAATGACGGTAAATGAATAAACCACTATTTTGTATTCTTGGAGCTTCGGCAAGTGGCAAATCAACACTTGTGCAAATGCTTGAAAATAAATTTAAGATGAAGCAGATACCTTCTTACACAACTCGCTTGCCGAGATACGAGGGTGAAGCAGGACACACGTTTGTTTCAGAAAAAGAATTTAAGGCACTTAATGACATCGTGGCATATAACTACTATCTTAACAATCATTATGGAGTGACGGCAAGTCAGATTGACGATGATACATATAATCTTTATGTTGTAGACCAAACAGGACTTAATGAATTACATAAAAAATACAGGGGTAATAGAGAGATTTATTCTATCTTTATAGATTGCCTGCCGATTACTCGGTACGATCGCCTATTTAGACGTTATTATAAAATGTATAAGAATATTGACAAAGCGTTTAAAGAAGCTAGGAAACGTTTTGAGCAAGACGAGATAGAATTTAAAAACTGCAAATCATCTGTTGATTACGTTATCAATAATGATGAAAATATCAACACAGCTTATGAAAATCTAAAAAATTATGTGAAAAGAATTGTAGCCAAGCAGGAGGGAGATAATGATACCGAAACCGAACATAATTAACAGAGAACATTATAATAGCATTGTTTACTTATCTCACCCATATGGTGGTAAACAAGAAAATTTAAGTGAAATAAATGAGTGCCAAAAACTATTAACTATAATGCACCCTGAGAATTTGTATCTCAATCCCATTGCAATGTTTGGTAACCTTTACGATTGTACCACTTATGAACAAGGATTGAACATGACTCTGTTGTTACTTGAAGAACTTACAGATGAAATGATTATTTGTTCAAGTGTTCTTTCAAATGATTGGCGATCCTCTAAAGGCTGTCGCACGGAGGTTGTATATTGTGAGAACAGACATATACCGTATAAAATTTATACTTTGGAGCAAATTAGAGACGAATACGAAAAATACAGAAAGGAACATGATAAAAATGGCTAATTTTATTATTGGTGCTTTGGTTGGACTTGTACTTGGTTTTCTAATAGCCTATAGAACAGTAACCGAAATGCTGGATGAATTAGACGAGAATGATAAAGAGGAAAATGCCAATGGAACTGAAAGCAAATCTGATAAGACCTAGACCGTGGCGTATTGGTGTGGATTGTGATAATGTCATTAATAATTTAGCAGAGAGCATTATTGATGTTTATAATAAGGACTATAATGATAATTTGTCTGTTATCGACATAATCACATATAATATGAGACAGTTCTTTAAAAATGTATCTCAGGACAAATTCTATGACTATTTCACAGATAAGAGGGTATGGGAAAATATAAAGGTGCTTGAAAATTGTGCCACTATATTGAAGAAATACCATGATTTAGGTTGTGAAATCTACATAGTAACAGCTACAGCCCCACAGAATATTTCTAATAAAGCAGCTTGGTTACAAGAACAACTTCCATTTTTAAATATGTATGATAGCCTAGTAGTCATAAAGAACAAGCAAATGCTCGGTGGGGATATTGACATTCTAATTGATGATTGCGTAGACAATTTAGTTGGTGGCTATTATCATAAAATTTTATTTGATTATCCATGGAATAGACTTGGATTTGAGTCATATGAAAGCAATATTCATATGTTACATCAAAAATATCGTTGTAGGAATTGGAACGATATTGACAAAGCAATTAACATGATTATGAAAACTGATGTGGGTACAGAAATAGAATTAGACTTAAAGCCAGAGAACATAGAGAATACAGATAACGAACAAAGAATAGAGTTTATTGTAAACGATGATAAGGAGCGATAAAATGTGCAAAATAGTAATTAAAAGAGATGGAACTAAAGTAAAATTTGAAAGGGCAAAGATAGGTAAGGCAATTTTGAAAGCGTATAATGAAGTTTATTCTGATACATCGGATATAAATGCCGAACTTGCAAGCGACATATGTTGTGATGTGTGCAGAAAGCTTGAAGCCATGGCAGAAATTTCAGTAGAAGATATTCAGGATATAGTTGAAACAACGCTTATGGATTATGACAGAAATGTAGCAAAAGCCTATATTACATATAGATATAAACGTAGTCTTGTAAGACAAAGCAATACAACCGATAAAAGTATTCTTGAATTAATTGATGGTGTAAATGATTATTGGAATAACGAAAATTCAAATAAAAACGCAACACTCGCCACAACACAAAGAGATTACCTTGCAGGAATTACAAGCACGGATATTTCACAAAGATTTCTATTGCCATTAGATGTAGTTGAAGCACATAAGCAAGGCATTATCCATTTCCATGATATGGACTATTTCGCAGAACATATAAGTAATTGTTGTCTTGTAAATCTTGAAGATATGTTGCAGAATGGTACAATGATTAATAAGGTGAAAATTGAAAAGCCACATAGACTTATTACGGCAACTACGATTGCAACACAGATTATTACTGCCGTAGCAAGTTCTCAATATGGTGGTACAAGTATTACACTTGCACATTTAGCCCCTTTCGTTAGAGATAGTTATATTTATCATCTAAATAAATATAAAGATCGTGGACTAGACTATGATAAATCTGTAGAATTTGCAAGACTTGATACAAAAAAAGAAATTGAAGATAGTGTTCAAACTTTTAATTATCAAATTAACAGTATGTCAACCACTAATGGGCAAACACCATTTTTAACTGTATTCATGTACCTCGGTGAAACAAATGAATATAAAGAAGAATTGGCAGCTTTAACTAAGGAATTTATTAAGCAACGTATTCTTGGCTTGAAAAATGAAAATGGTGTTTATGTTACACCTGCTTTTCCTAAACTTATTTACGTTCTTGAAGAGGACAACATAAGAGAGGGCTCAAAATATTGGGACATTACTGTTGAAGCCGCAAAGTGTACTGCTAAAAGATTAGTGCCAGATTACATAAGTGAAAAGAAAATGAAGGAACTAAAAGAGGGTAATTGTTTCCCATCAATGGGGTGCAGAAGCTTTTTAGCTCCATACAAAGATGAAAATGATAATTACAAATTCTATGGTAGATTTAATCAGGGCGTTGTTACGATAAACCTTGTTGACGTTGCTCTATCATCAAATAGAGATATAAATAAATTTTGGCAGCTATTTGAAGAAAGAACAGAATTGTGTCACAAGGCTTTACGTTGCAGGCATGAAAGACTCAAAGGAACTTTATCAGATGTTGCACCAATTCTGTGGCAAGACGGTGCGTTTACTAGACTAAAGAAAGGCGAAAAAATAGATAAATATCTTTATGGTGGTTATTCATCTATTTCACTT
>ERZ791903.2235-NODE-2235-length-15025-cov-4.065130_pt1 | contig 15025 bp, 10 predicted proteins | sample MGYA00510148_ERZ791903 | MGnify/ENA primary metagenome ERZ791903 (study PRJEB30046, sample SAMN00792080) | human gut metagenome | study: EMG produced TPA metagenomics assembly of the A metagenome-wide association study of gut microbiota in type 2...
GGTCCCCTTTGTCACCTACGGTGACATTTCCCCACCCCGTGGGGAATCACCTCTATAAGAGGAGACTTTTCTTTTGGCTCCCTAACAGGGGAGCTGGCAAGCCGTAGGCTTGACTGAGGGGTTATCCCCCTGTCCTTTCGGGACAGGGGAATCAGACTTTCCATCAAGCCTGCAACTTACTTTTTCAAGTCCGGCACACCTTTTTAAGCAAAAATATGAACAAACAAAATCAACGCTCTTCCAATTTCTCCGCAGTTCCAACTGCATTCGCTGCCGGTGTCCGAATTTTCTCACGCATTTTTCTATCTTTTTTCGGTTGTGGCATAACCTGTTCCGTTCCGTGTCATTTTTGTAAATTTTTAAGCAAAATCCGCAGACACCTTGCAAACCGGTTTTGCATATGGTAAAATAGATAAATAAGCGTCCGTTTCGTATTTAGCCGTGTGCAGATTGCACAGCATCCCGAACGGGAATCCTGCGAAACACGCTCAGCAATCTGATTTCAAAAAGAGGAAGAAAAACATGAATGACTGCGGTATCAGTAAACTGGATCTGAAACGGCGCAACCGGATGCAGATCCTGAAGGTTGTCCGGGAACAGGGTCCCATCTCCCGTGTGGACATTTCGGCAATTCTGGGGATCACCCGTGCGGCAGTGACGATCATCACCAACGAAATGATCGACCAGCACATCCTGGAAGAGGTCGGCGAAGAGCCGGTGAACCCCAGCGGCGAGGTTCGCAAGGGCAGACGAAAGATCCTGCTGGACATCAATGAAACATATAAATTTGCAGTGGGCATCTACGTGGACGAAAAGGAAGTCTCCATCGGTCTGACTACCTTAAATGCGGCAGCGCTGGATAAACAGCTGATCGCCCACGAGGGTGACATGACACCGGAAAAGCTGGTGTCGCTGCTGGACGACATCCTGGAAAAAATGCTCCAGAACAGCTGTCTCTCCCGGGAGAATCTTCTGGGTATCGGCGTGGGCATCATGCCCTCTGCCTATGAAATGATGGGGTTGGAGGAAGGCACGGAGACCTGTCCGGTCTTTCCGGCGCTGCAAAAGGCGCTGGAGGACAGCCTGCACCTGCCGATCTATATCAACAGCGCCGTCATGGAATTTGCCATGGCAGGACTGCACTACAACGAGATCCACGCCAAGGCGGAGAACCAGGTATTCCTGTACTGGGACAGTGGCAGCTATCACGCCATCCCCATCAACGGGAACACGCCCCTGCTGGCGGCAGCTGCCGGAGATGCCTTTATCGAGCGTCTGTGCGTCGATCCGGACGGCAGAGCCATGGAGGGCTATCCCAGGGGCAGCGTCCGGGCAGAGCTTTCCGCAGAGGCTGTGGCAGACAAAATCCGCCCGGTCTTCTCCGAAGAGAACACCCCGGCACTGTTTGCGGCGCTGAACGGCGACCTGTCCCGGCTCACGCCGGCATCCCTGCTGACGGCGGCAGAGACCGACCAGCCCTTACAGGAGATCGCCGCAGAGACGGTGAAAAAATTCTGCGTGATGCTCCAGGCACTGCACTGCCTGTACGCCGCAGAACACGTGAACCTCTACGGTTTCGGCTTTACGCCGGAGCATCTGGAACTGATCCGCAAAACAGCGGAGGAATTCGCCGGCGAGGCATTCGCCCAGTCTATCCTGCTCTGTCCCATCGGTGACCGCTATCATTTCCTCAGCGGCTGCACCTATATCATCCAGGCAGGATTCTACCAGCGTGGCGGTCTGGTCTGACCGCAAACCGTTCATACCGCAGCCCTTCCCATTCCGGAAGGGCTGCTTTTGTCTTTCTCTTCCACGGTGTGCGTAAAAAATTAACGAGTGTTTTTTCACGGAGAACACTTGCACTCCAGTGAAAGATGTGTTATAATAAGAATTGCAGTGTGTGCAGGACTGCCTGCGCACGGAGTATGTCTTAATTCCGGGGAACGACTCCCCAAATTTATGCAAAAGGAGCAGTGTCCGCCGGGATGCGGACCGGGTGAGAAATCATGAGAGTAGCAGAGATGAATCGAGAAGCACTGGAAGCATTTGCCGCTGACTGTAAAAAGCAGTACGAGGCGTTTCAGGCACAGGGTCTGAAACTGGATATGTCCCGTGGCAAGCCGTCGCCGAAACAGCTGGATCTGACCAACGGCATCACCGACTGCCTGGCTGAGGATGACTATAAGGCATCCAACGGACTGGACTGCCGCAACTACGGCTGCCTGGACGGACTGCCGGAGGCAAAGGAATTCTTCGCTCCCATGCTGGGCGTCAAGCCGGAAGATGTCATCGTGTGCGGCAACTCCAGCCTGAACATCATGTACTGGGCAATGTCCCTGGCAATGACCAACGGCGTCATGGGCAGCAAGCCCTGGGGCAAGTATGACAAGGTGAAGGTCCTCTGTCCGGTACCGGGCTATGACCGCCACTTTGCAGTTAGTGAATTCCTGGGCATGGAGCTGGTGAACGTTCCCATGAAGGAAAACGGTCCGGATATGGACATCGTGGAAAAGCTGGTGGCTGAGGACGACACCATCAAGGCGATCTGGTGCGTACCCATGTACTCCAATCCGGGCGGCGTGGTATACAGCGACGAGGTTGTAAAGCGCTTTGCGGCACTGAAGCCCAAGGCAAAGGATTTCCGTATCTTCTGGGACAACGCTTACTGCGTACACCACCTGGTAGACAATCCGCCGGTACAGGCAAACCTGCTGGAAGAGGCAAAGAAAGCCGGCAACGAGGACATCTGCTATATGTTCGCCTCCACCTCTAAGATCACACATCCGGGTTCGGGTATTGCGATGATCGCAGCCAGCCAGAACAACCTGGCATATCTGAAAAAGGCGCTGGGATTCTCCACCATCGGCTACGACAAGATGAACCAGCTGCGTCACCTGCGTTTCTTCGGCGGCAAGTTCGAGAACCTGGTAGAACACATGAAAAAGCACAAGGCTCTCATCGCTCCGAAGTTCCAGATCGTAGAAAACACCCTGGAAAAGGAACTGGCTGACCTGGGCATCGCCAACTGGTCCAACCCCCAAGGCGGTTACTTCATCTCCTTCAACCAGAAGGGCTGTGCAAAGCGCATCGTTTCTCTGTGCAAGGAGGCTGGCGTAGTTCTGACCGGCGCCGGCGCATCGTTCCCCCACGGCGTAGATCCGGAGGATGAAAACATCCGTATCTCCCCCACATTCCCCACCGAGGAAGAACTCCAGATGGCAATGAACGTATTCGTTTGCGCTGCAAAGCTGGCAGCCGCAGAACAGGCTCTGGCAAAGTAAGACAGCGGAAACCCATGAAATAAAACAAAAAGCACTGTGCAGAAAACCGGCACAGTGCTTTTTTACAGCGTACACAAGCAAAAACGCACCATGCAGAAAAGCCGCATGGTGCGTTTGTTTTTTTATTGCAGAACCTGCTCACGCCAGAGAATTCTTTTGTGAGGGTACGGCATAGAGATTGGTCTCCCATGCCGGAATATACAGCTGATGCCGGATATACAGGTCATAGCCCGGATTCAGCCGCCGGATGAGTAGCGGCAGGGCGAAGATGTCCTCATTCCGGTGATAGAGCGAAACCATCAGCTTCGGGGAGAAGTGTGCGATGGTCTGGGATGCGCCCCAGAGCGCCTCACGCTCACAGCCCTCTACATCCATTTTGATGATGGTCGCCGGTCTGCCCTGGAGGATGCTGTCCACAGAGCGTGCGTCGATCTCCTGCCCGAAGGCAGAGACAGCAGACTGCCGTCCTGCCTTGGTGGAAAACGGCACCGTGGTATCCAGACACCATGCCACAGCGTTATACGCATAGACATAGTTCATGCCGTCCAGATACTTGCACAGTTTCTTGAAGTTTTTCCGGTCCGGTTCTACCGCATAGATCCGGATATACTTGCCACGGGTGTGCTGGAGAACCTCTTCGATGGTGTCTCCGTTATACGCTCCCAGATCCACATACACCTCGTTGGGTGTGAGCCGGATGATCTTGCGGTAAATCTCCGTTTTCGGCGTGGTCACGTCCATCAGATAGCGGATATTGCCGCTGATGCGGAAGTTGATGATGTTGGCATACACCCGGCGTGACTCATCGTCCGCCAGCATCTCGTATACCTCTTCCAGCTCCGCAGCGTGTTCCACGCAGTAGTCATAGGTGAACAGTCCGCCGCCTGCCACCGGAACATCCGGCACGATCAGGGTATGGCGCTGTCCCAGCTCCACGATCTTGTCCACCAGAGACTGGTATCCGGCGGCAAACGCCAGAACAATGACAAAATCGTCTACCTGTGCTTCGATCTCGGAAAGCTTCCGCACTTTATAGCCTGCAAACGAATGACCTCGCACGAATTCATCGCTTGCAAAAATGCCGGCAAGCGGAATGGACTTTTCCCGAAAGACACGCATGATCTTTTCTGCACCATCGCCCATCCCGTAGATAAAGATCGGACGGGTCTCCGCCTGCAATTTTTCCCACGAGGACTGCTTTTCTGTGATAAAAGAAAGCAATGTGTTCAGGACCTCCTTTTCTCTTTTTCGCATGGTCGACAGACTGCTTAGTCGTTACAGCAGTCGTTATCTCCCCATGCTTCCGGCGGCATACCAGCCGGACCCATCATATCCCGTCCACGGATGCCGAAACGGTCACGCTGTTCATTGATGAGCGCCGTAATCAGATCCGAGACCTCACGGGGATTCTTGATGGAGTGAATGTGTTTTTCCGGTGTATCTACGTCTTTGCTGAACAAAATGATCGTTCCGCAGCCGAACATCCGCTGCCCCAGCGGAAGTTCCATCTTCTTATCGTTGATCCGATAGATGTCCAGTTCATCTTCCACCACGGTGAGGAGTCCCACACGGGTGATGAGCCGGCTCTCCGTCAGATAATACCGGGTAAAGGACAGGGGCAGCCCGAACAGGGTACGCTTTTTGTCCGTCCAGAGATACTCCAGCCCGTCTTTTGTTTTTCCTTTTGCCATGACTGCCGCCTTTCCATTTGATGACTGCATTGATTTACGGATAAGCCGCCGCTTTCAGAGGAGGCTTATTTTTAGGCAACACCGCACAAAGCTTGTGCGTAAGATGCGAAGCCGGATTTTTTGACAGATTGCACAGAAATTCCGCAGGCATACTGTCGTATGTCAAGGGATTTCTGTGCAGTATGACGGAAAATCAGCAAGCAGATTGCGTACAAAGCCGCCGAGCGGGCTTTGTGCGGTGTTGCCTTTACAGTACGATCTCGCCCTTGCCGCCCTGCATGGTGATCTTCTTGTCTGTGCCAGCCACAGAAACGGTAAAGGTCTTGTCGGTGTTGCTGCTCTCGATGGAGATGACATTGCCCTTGCGGCTTGCCTTGAGGGTCAGCACCAGGTTTGCCTTGGTGTCATAGATCGCTGCCTCAGCAGTCTTGCCGTCCTCCAGGCTGCAGATCATAGCGTCTGCGCCGTCCAGGTAATCATATTCGAACTGGTTCTCGAATGCGCCGAAGGTCACGATGGAGTTCGGCTTTGCCAGAACCGGCATTTCCATAAAGGTGCAGGTCACAGAATGATACTTGCCGCCTTCATAGGTCTTTCCGGTGATGATGTCATACCACTTGCCCTCCGGCAGGTAGAAGTTTGCCACGCCGTCCTCACGGAATACCGGAGCGCACAGCAGGTTGTCACCCAGCATATACTGCTGATCCAGATAGCGGCAGGCGATATCGTCGGTGTAGTCCATGACCATCGGACGCATCATCGGGATACCGGTGGTGTGGGTCTTGACAGCCTGTGCGAACAGATACGGCATCAGCTTGCCCTTGAGCTTGGTAAAGAACCGCAGCACATCGCAGGACTCCTCGTCGAAGTTCCACGGCACACGGTAAGAAGTGGAACCGTGCAGACGGCTGTGGGTGGACATCAGACCGAATGCACACCAGCGCTTGTAAACGTCCGGAGATGCCTTTGCCTCGAATCCGCCGATATCGTGGCTGAAGAAACCGAAACCGGAGGAGCAGAGCGACAGACCGCCACGGAGTGTCTCTGCCATGGAGGTGTACTCTGCGGAGCAGTCACCGCCCCAGTGTACCGGGAACTTCTGACCGCCGACAGTGGCGCTTCTTGCGAACAGGCACGCCTGTCCCTTGCCGTAGTATTCTTCCAGCACCTCAAATACTGTCTTGTTGTACAGATAGGTGTAGTAGTTGTGCATATGGATCGGATCTGCGCCGTTGTAGTATACTGCCTTTGTGGGGATACGCTCGCCGAAGTCGGTCTTGATGGCAGTAACGCCCATCTCACACAGCTTGCGCACGCCGGCAGCAAACCACTTTGCAGCCTCCGGATTGGTGAAGTCTACGATCGCCATGCCCGGCTGCCACAGGTCGGTCTGGAATACGCTGCCGTCCGGGTTCTTGATGAAGTAGCCCTTTTCCATGCCGATATCGAACAGCTTGGACTTCTGGGAGATATACGGGTTGATCCAGCAGCACAGACCCAGACCACGGCTCGCCAGACGCTTGAGCATTGCCGGCGGATCCGGGAACTGATCCAGATCCCACTCAAAGTTGGTCCACTCGTATTCCTTCATCCAGAAGCAGTCGAAGTGGAACATCTGGAGCGGAATATCCCGTTCTGCCATGCCGTCGATGAAGGAGGTAACCGTCTCTTCGTCATAGGTGGTGGTGAACGAGGTGGACAGCCACAGACCGAAGGTCTTTGCCGGCGGCAGTGCCGGCTTGCCGGTCAGATCGGTGTAGTTCACCAGAACTTCTTCCAGGTTCTCACCGCCGATGAAGAAGTAGTCCAGCTCTTCGCCCGGTACGGTAAAGGAGACCTTGTTGATGGTATCAGATGCCACTTCAAAGGAGACCTTGTCTGCGGTGTTGACCAGCACGCCGTACTTGTTGGAGGTGATATAGAACGGGATGCACTTATAGCTCTGCTCGGAGCAGGTGCCGCCGTCAGAGTTCCAGTTCTCCACGTTCTGACCGTTCTTCACGAAGGTGGTGAACTTTTCGCCGAAACCATAGACGCATTCGCCTACATCCAGGGTCAGCTGCTCCCGGATAAAGGTGTTGTGTGCGTCCTGGGGATAGTTGAAGAAATCGTCATCGGTCTGGACAGCCAGGCGTGCGTCACGGTGGAACTTGTTCTCCTGGATATAGGAGGTAGAGCGCCAGCCGCCGCCGGTGAGCCGCTTTCCGTCACGGGAGAACGACACGTCCCAGCCGTCTGTGCCCTTCTTTACCTTGACTGTGGTATGACCGGCAGTCATGGAAACAAAGCCCTCTTCCTCGTGGATCTCATCCGGCACATAGCCCTCCGGCAGATTCAGGTCAAACTGGGGCTTGTTCTTCAGGCTGCCCTTGTGGTGGCAGATATGCACACGGATCACGTCCGGTGCAACGGCGGTATAGGTGATCTCAAAGGTCACGCCGCCCAGTGTCATCGCACGGTTCCAGATCGCACTGGATGTTGCATAAATTTTGATGGTGTTCTTTGTGGTTGTGACATCATACGCCTGAACAGCATAGGAAACGTCATAGCCTCTCTGGTTGAGCCAGAGTCCGTCAGAAAATTTCATAGAGTACCTCCTGCGTTTCAAAATAGTATCTGTTGTATTCTATGCGACTTTCCGGTACACCGGAGTGTTTGCCTGTGCCCGTACCCATCTACATATGCTTTCATTGTACCATACTTGTCATGGAAATGTCAATCTGTTTTCGTGAAAATCGTATATTTTTCTTGAAAATCGTATATTTTTCCCTGTCGGAGTGACCATATGCCAAGTTTTTCTTTCGCCCAGAAAAAGGAAAACTGCTCGCCTCACAGAGGGAAACGATTCTTCAAAACTTTTCTGCCGCCCAGGTGAACAGCTTTACCACCAGCGGCATGGTCAGCATGGAGACCAGAGTGGTGACGGCGAAAATGTGGGAGGCATAGGCGTCGTTCATGCTGTGCTTCTGGCACTGGAGCGTACACATTGCCGCAGAGGGCGCAGCCATCAGCAGCAGTACCACCAGGCGGATCTCCTGGGGAATAAAGCCCAGCGGCAGGAACAGCAGCCCCAGGAGCAGCGGCACGATCAGCAGCTTTACGGCGCTGACATAGTACACCCGGGGATTTTTCAGCGCATGGAACAGGTCTGCCTGCGCCACGCTGATGCCGGATGCCACCATCGCCATAGGCGTGTTCATGCTCGCCACATAGCCGAAGGTCTTTTCCAGCAGATCGGGGAGCGGGATGCGGAAGAAGAACAGGAGCAGTCCGATGACAATGCCGATCATGGTGGGCGAACAGAGCTTTTTCAGCAGAGCCTTCCGGTCGTGCTGCCCGGTCAGCAGCATGATGCCATGCGTCCAGGCAAAGCAGAAGAACACGCTCAGGAATGCCGTGGTATAGAACACACCCTCATTCCCCAGAATGGCGCTGGCGAGCGGAATGCCCATAAAGCCGCAGTTGCTGTAGATGGCGGAAAAACGCTCGATCTCCGTCTCACGCCCCGGCTTCGGACGGATCAGCAGATGCACCGCCGCAATGAATATCCCATACGCCGCCGCAGCCAGCAGGAACGTCCACAGCATATTCACCACCAGCCGGGACTCATACTCCACATCGGCATAGGCGTTCACCACCAGCACCGGCGTCACGATCTCCAGCACGAAGTTGGAGAACTGCCTGCCGCCGTTTTTATCGACGACCTTTGTCCGATAGGCGATGATGCCCACCACATTCAGCAGCAGCATCAGTATCGCCTGTTTTAATATGATCCATGCCAAAACAGAACACCTCTATCCCAAAAATCGGCAGAGTCCGGACGAGCCAGACCCTACCGATCAGTATATCACATAAAGTTTTCTGTTTTGTGTCCTGCGTGTGGCGACTGCCGGAATTTTCGGGAAAAGCGCCGGATCTCTGCAAAAAGCCTGCTGTCTGACCCGGTTTTCATCCAAAAATGGGCTGAATCTGTTTGCCCTCCCGTGCCAGCGCCACCGTCTCCGGCAGCCGGGAGAAGTCTGCCACCAGGGAAGTGGGCTTTTCCCGGGGCGCATCCTGGCGCAGGGGAACGAAGTAATAGTGCCGGGTATTCAGCAGCAGCCCGATGTTTTTCGCCGATGCGCCCAGGGCATCGTTGGTTGCCACGGCGAGAACCACCGGTTTTTGCCGCCGGAGCATGGATTTCACCGCCATGGTTGCCGTATTGTCGGTGATGCCGTAGGCAAGCTTGGCGGCGGTGTTGGCGGTACACGGCGCAACCACCAGCAGATCCAGCATATTTTTCGGCCCCAGCGGTTCGGCGTCGGGGATGGTGCGGATGGCTTTTCTGCCGCAGATCTCCTCCAGCTCTGCCACCCGGTCTGCCGCCTTTCCGAAACGGGTGTCCGTCCCGGCGGCGTGTTCGGAAAAGATCGGCGTCAGCTCTGCCCCGGCTGCCCGGAGCTTTGCCGCCTCTGCGAATGCGGCGGAAAAGGTACAGAACGAACCGGTCACCACAAACCCGATCCGCTCACCTGTCAAGTCGTTCATGGGCGAGTCTCCTCTCTTCGAGAATGTTGCAAATGGTGTCTGCGATGATCTCCCCGGCGGTCATGGGTGCAACCTTTCCCGGAGCGGCGGTGCGGCGTTGGCACATTTTCAGTGCAAAACCGCCTCGCCGTGGTCGGGATAGAGCCGCACCTCCCGGAGCAGCAATGCCGCCGCCTGTCTGCGCTGTTCCAGCCCGGCAGTCTCCCACCACGCCGCCCAGCTGCCGGCAGGTGTTTCCGTTCGTCCGGTCGATTCCCTGCGCAGCTGCTGTTCCAGTTCCCGGCGCTCCTGTGCCAGGCGGTTCAGCTCTTCCCGGAGAAAATCTGCCGCCGCCGTGGGCTGGGACAATTCCGCCGCTAGGCAGCGCATCCGCTGTTCCAGTTCCTCCAGCGCCACCGCCGCCGGGTCGAGCCGGGGCGTTGTCTCCGCATAGGGCAAAAGCTGTTCTGCCTGCTGTGCCAGAATGGGCGAAACGGCGTCCTCCACCCACTGGGTGCGCAGACCGGGGATGCCGGGACAGATGCCCTGGCGCTTGCCCCGGCAGACGAAATAGGTATACGCTGCGCCCTTGCCGTTGTTTCGGGCGTAGCAATGTGCGCCGCAGAGACCGCAGACTGCCAGCCCCTGGAGCCAGGAGCGATGACCTGTGCCACGGTTGGTACAGCCGCCACGAGCCGCCAGCCGTTCCTGGACGCTCAGCCACAGGTCGCTGTCCACGATGCCGGGGTGAATTCCTGCCGCCATATGTTCTCCCTGCAGCCGGGTCAGCTTTGCGCCGTGGCGTGCGGCTGGACTGCCGTAGACCAGGTAGCCGTTGCCCTGGCAGTACTGTTCCAGCGGATGGGTCAGTTCCACGCCCTGTTCCTGCAAAAAGACAGCGCTCCGGAGGTCGCCCCGGACATACACCGGGCTGCGCAGGATACGCAAAACGGCGCTGTTCGACCAGTTCGCCCCGTTTCGGGTACGGCTGCCGGAACGGTTTGCCGCCTGCACCAGCTGTTCCACGTTCTGCCCGGCGATGCCGTAGCCCGTATAAAACGCCTGCACCTGCGCCGCCTCGTCGGGCTGAACTTCCAGAATAGTGGCGGTGTGGTTCGAGATGCGGACGTTTTTCCCGGTGTATCCATACGGCGGCGTTCCGCCCAGTGCCAGCTGCTGGGCGGCTCTGGCGTAGTAATTGTCCCGGACTCTACCGGCGATGGTTTTCTGCTCCAGCTCCGCAAACATCATCAGCAGATTCAGCAGCATTCCGCCGATCTCCGTCCGTGTGTCGAAGCTCTCCCGGACGGAGTGGAGCGTCACATTCCGGCGGCGGAACGTCTGCATCATTGCGGCGAAGTCGCAGAGGGAACGGGAAATCCGATCCAGCTTATACACATAGACGCTTTTCACTTCGCCCTGTTCCACCGCCTCCAGCATTTCCCGGAACGCCGGGCGGTGGGTGTTGGTTCCGGTAAAGCCCCGGTCAGTAAACACACGCACCTCCGCCTCGGCAGGACAGATGCGGCGGCAGTGTTCCACCTGCATGGCAATAGAAATGGAATCGGGGCGCTCCACCGACTGACGGGCATAAATTGCGATCATGATGCTATCACCTCGCTATACTCTATGCGCAGGAAAAAACAAAGAGGACACCTCCCGAAGGAGATGCCCTCTTTTCACGCATAAAATGCGTTAAGATTCAGTTGCGCTATTTGCTGCTATCGCAGCGAAAGCTTACTTTCTCTTCTTAGCTACCAGTGCTACGCCACCGATTACAGCTACAGCAACAGCTACGCCAGCTACCGGCAGAGCGTCGCCAGTCTTCGGAGAAGAAGTGGACTTAGCAGCAGCAGCCTTCTTAGTGGTTGTAGTAGCAGCAGTTGTGCCAGTTGCTACCGGAGCAGTTGTCGGTGCTTCAGTCGGAGCATCGGTTGCATCTGCAACGATAGTGATGGTGCCTGCGCCAGAACCAGCCTCACCAGTTTCACCGGTTACACCGTTCTTGTATTCCATAACAGTGCCGTCAGAATCCTTACCAGCGATGGTCAGGTTGAATACGTCGCCAGCCTTAGCTGTGGACGGAACCTGTACAGTGATCTGAGCGAACTGACCAGCCGGCAGAGCCTCGAGCGGAACAGTTGCATAGCTGAACGGCATGAATACGAAGCCGTTGCTCTCTACAGCCAGACCAGAAGCGCCATCAGCAGTAACCTTCATGCCCTTCTTTACATAGGACAGACCATCCTGCAGAGTAACGCCTACGCCTACGCTGTTGAATTCAGCGGTAGAACCGATCGGCAGGGTAACTTCATAGTTAGCAGCCTTCAGTTCAGACTCGGTCAGAGTTGCGCTACCGATAGTCAGGGACATACCTGCAGCACTTGTCGGAATAGCCATAACAGCAGCGGATGCAGCTACAACAGCAGCAGCAGAAAGAGCTGCCATTGTCTTTTTCAATGTAGTCTTCATTGTTTCTATTTCCTTTCAAGAATAAAATTATATGTGATATATCAGCGGTGTGATATGCACCTCACACCACCAACATATACAAGCTTAAATAAGAGTTGCGGGAAAAGAGATTCTTACTTACCGCCGTTAGCGATCTTCAGAGCCTCTGCCCAGTCGATGTGTTCACCAGCACCGTTGTATGCCTGGTATACCTGAGTGTACAGCATATCGGTGGAATCCAGCTTAGCATCGTCTGTGTTTGCGCCAGCCTTGGACTCGGTATCAATATCAGATGCCAGGTAAGCCAGCTTGGTCTCCAGTGCAGTGCCATTCTTTACGGTGTCGAAGTATTCCTTCTCACCAGCACCCTTCAGTGCGATGTACAGCATGGTGTCGTACAGGTCAGTACTTGTTACCTTACCATCCAGGTTTGTGTCGCCCTTCAGAGCTACAGCAACCTTAACAGTTTCGCTGATGGTCAGATCTTCTTCACCCTTGTACTTCAGACCAACTTCGCCGTTGAAGTAAACCTTGCCTGCGCCAGCCTTCTGGTCAACAGTTGCATAAGCCTTGGCCGGAGTCATTGCAAAGTCAATTGCAGTTGCCGGATCCTGTACCTGATAGTCAGTACCGTCTTCCAGGTGCAGAGTTACGGACTCGATCAAACCAGCAACGTCGAAGGACTCTTCGTTGGACAGGTAGATGTCCTCAGCGGTCTCAGCGTCAACCAGCTTAACCTCTACAGAAGAAACGCCAGTCGGCAGAGTCTCGGTTGTACCTGTGCCAGTGCCGGTTCCAGTTTCGGTATTGGTTTCTGTGTTGGTCTCAGTATTGGTTTCAGTATTGGTTTCAGTATTGGTTTCTGTGTTGGTCTCAGTGTTAGTTTCTGTATTGGTATTGGTGTTGGTCTCAGTATTCGTCTCAGTGTTTGTTTCAGAGCCAGATACAGTTGTTACAGTAGTCTGCGTGTTGGTATCTGTGTCAGAGCCAGTTGCAGTTGTTACAGTGGTCTCTGTAGTATCAGTTGTTTCAGAAGTGGAAGTTGTGGTTTCCTTATCCTTCAGAACAACAACAACGTCACGCTCAACATTGAAAGATGCAGTGCCAGCAGCTGCGCCCTTAACGGTAACAGTCTTGGTGGTCTCTACGCTTTCAACTTCCTTGTTTGCCAGCTTGTCGCTCTTTGCAACTTCAGCCTTTACATATGCAACAACTGCATCGTATTCAGCATCAGCAACTTCGAAAGTAGTGGTGTAAGTGCCGGCAGCTGCGCCAACAGTTACATTGGATGCGCCGTTCAGCAGAGCAGCAACATCGCCGGACTTTACAGCGATCTCAACATTTACGCCGGCATCCTGCAGGCTGCTGTTTACAGAAGATACAGCCTTGTCGAACTGTGCGCCGTACTTGCCAACCAGACCATTAACGGTTGTCGGCAGGTTTGCTGCGGACTGGATGCCCTTCTTTACAGCATAGTTAACACCAGCTGCGATTGCCTCGTCAGCAGTGCCGTATGTCTTAGTTGCAGTAGACAGGTTCTTTGCAGCGTCATACTTCTTCTTCACGGTGTCGATCTTGCTGCCCAGCTTGTCGGTCTCAGCCTTCAGAGCTGCCAGGTCGCCTGCGATGTCGAAGTCAGCGTTTGCACGAACTTCATCTTCTGTCATGCCGTACTGCTTTGCCAGATCCTTGACCTTCTGGTCAACAGCAGCCTCAACCTGGGATTCCAGGCTGTCATATACAGCGTTCATGTAATCTGTAGCAGTATCTACAGTGTAGGTCTTGCCGCCGGCTGTGAAGCTCAGGTCAGCCTTTACTTCCTTGCTGTTTGCCAGATCAGTGGTGATCTTTGCGGTGTAAGCAACGCCCTTCAGGATGGAAGTATCCAGAGTTACGTTCTCATAGCCGCTCATGCCAGCCAGCTTGTCCTTCAGCTGCGGAGCCAGATAGCTTTCCAGATCAGCAGTGCCGGAGATCGTTACAACGCCGTTTTCTACCGTAGCGGTCGGATTTTCAGAAGCGTTTACGATGTCCTTCAGCAGTCCAGCGTAGTAGTTGTTGGTGTTGAAACCAGCAACCAGATCCTTAGCATTCAGGGTGATGGTCTTGCCGTTTGCAGCAGACTCTACCTTCTTACCCAGTACAGTGTTCCAGTCGGACTCTACTGTGTATTCAATGGTATCGCCCTCAGCGTCAGTCGGGAAACCAGTCTCCGGGTTTACCTTCAGCAGCTGATCTGCGGTGACCTGCATTGCTGCCGGAGCTTCCGCAGCGTTTGCAGAAATTGCAAGAATCTGACCCAGTGCAACCGGAATTGCGACAGTTGCAGCAAGAAGTCTGTTGAATGTCTTCTTCATTTCTCTTTACCTCTCTTTTAGTTGAGTTTCATTGCCGTCTGCATGGATGTGATTCACCCAACCCCAACAGTCGCATTCGCATCCGGGCAATCCCGCTTCCATACCCGAAAGACGCACGCTGCGGCAATCTTCATGCTTACAAGCACCTATAAAAAGCCCTCGTAAACAATTTACATACGTATTTTAACATATTATTGCGCCCGTGTCAAGCCCATTGACTCAATTTTCTTTAGATTCTTTGCTGGATATTATCCCCGTTTTTGTCGCTTTTTCACAATTTTCAGCCTGGAATTCTCAATTCAACAGTCTTTCCACCGACTTTTCAACATTTTTGACGCCTGGAACCCCTTTCCAGCGTGTGTCAACGCCGCATTTCCGGCGGAAGGGACAATGCCCACACCACACGTGTTCTCAGGCGTTTTGCCGCCTCGAAGTCCGTGCCGCCGGGACGGGACGCCAGGTCGATCACCAAGGTTTCCTGCGGCAGCCCTTTCAGCACAGTTTCATCCAGCACCAGCGCCGGGACGGTGTTGAAGATCACCGGGGCTGCCTTTGCCGCAGCCGGGAGCTGTTCCATCGGCACGGCAGCGAATCCCTGCATCTCTGCCAGCGCCCGGGTCTCGCACCGTCTGGCGCAGACGGTCACATCCATCCCCAGGCCACGCAGCCGTGGCGCAAGCGCCATGCCGATCCTGCCGTAGCCGATCACCAGCGCTGCCGTGCCGTGCAGCGTCCG
>ERZ791903.2243-NODE-2243-length-14940-cov-4.730803_pt1 | contig 14940 bp, 13 predicted proteins | sample MGYA00510148_ERZ791903 | MGnify/ENA primary metagenome ERZ791903 (study PRJEB30046, sample SAMN00792080) | human gut metagenome | study: EMG produced TPA metagenomics assembly of the A metagenome-wide association study of gut microbiota in type 2...
TCAGCTGGATAGAGCAACGGCCTTCTAAGCCGTGGGTCGGGGGTTCGAATCCCTTTGGGCACATTTTTTAATACCATATTTACAACTTGGTGTTAATAGGTCTTGGTTATAGACCAGATACTATGGTGGGTATAGCGCAGTTGGTAGAGCGTCAGATTGTGGCTCTGAAGGTCCAGGGTTCGAGCCCCTGTACTCACCCTTTATTTTTGGGCTATCGCCAAGCGGTAAGGCACAGCACTTTGACTGCTGCATTACGGTGGTTCGAATCCACCTAGCCCAGTTATGTGATGCATAATATGGGCCATTAGCTCAGGCGGTAGAGCACTTGACTTTTAATCAAGTTGTCCCGGGTTCGAGTCCCGGATGGCTCACTTGTTTTTCTCGGATTCGTTATATGAATCGGAGATATTTTTTTTCATCGGATAAGTTTTCTTATCCTTAATATACAATATGCGGATATGGCGGAATTGGCAGACGCGCTAGACTTAGGATCTAGTGGGAGACCGTGCAGGTTCAACTCCTGTTATCCGCACTTTGGGTGCCTGTAAATGCAAGAGATTGCATTTGCAGGCTTTTTAATATATACTATAAATGGATAGTGTGATTGCTATTAGCTATATTATAGAAAATTGAGCATTATACGTTTGCGCGGTGCAGGGAATAAAAACTTATGACAAAATTCGGGCAGGGGAAATGATTTATGGTAGATTTGTTAAAGGTTTACGGTGATTGCTGGGGCGGGGAAGCCGGCGAATGGAATACTTCCCTGCAAAATAAATATCTGGAATATATGTTTGCGTGTTTTTTGGAGGAAAATTTTATAATTCATAATGATTTTGATATTCTGAATATAGGGATAGGCGCGGGATACTGGGACAGGTACTTATCGTATAAGGTAATGAATGGCTCTTTGACTTCTATTGATATTGACAGAGAGTGCTCTGATAATCTGGCTGCGTGCCTTGAAAACGAAAATAATACCAATCCAATCAAGGTAATTTGTGCCGATGCGATTACCTACGATTTTGACAAAAAATTCGATTTGGTGACGATGGTCGGCTCAGCGGTTGCTGAATCCGGAAAGACAAAGGCTATCATTGCCAAAGCTATTTCGCTGATTAAGGAGAATGGAGCATTATACCTCCAGATACTGCATAAGGATACTGATTTCGATATAGATGCATTTTGCGGGGAACATAATGTTCGTATAGACAAAAGGCTTGTGGATGACAAATATGGGATTCATTGCGAATATTATAAGATAAAAAAATGTTAGAAATAATATGCAGGAAAACATTTTGGAGAATGTTAGAATCTTGTAAAAATAATAAAATTTATATTTTATAAAAAAGTTAGGGAAAGTATCTAATAAAGATATTGAAGTTTTGGATGAAATATTAATTGTGATAAGGTTGTTTTGAAGAGATTATAATAATGGCTGAATGCGATGAATTTGAAATGCAGGTAAAACGAAATTACGGAAGGGGAGATAATTTGTCAGAATATATAGAAAGAAAATGGTCTGAAAAGACACTGGAGGCTGTTGAAAAGCTTTGTCTATTTGATGATGATTTTATGTCATTAGTATTTGATGAAAATACAGAAGCTACAGAATTTTTATTGAACACAATATTTGAAAGAGACGATATGTGTGTTCTTGAGGTAAAGGGACAGCACGAGTATAAGAATGTGATTCCGTACAGATGTATTACAATAGATATTCGGGCGGTTGATGGCAATGGCAAAGTATATGATATTGAAGTACAGCGTGCGGACACAGGGGCAATTCCGCAAAGAGCAAGATTTCATAGTGCATTGATTGATAGTAAGCTTCTGGAGGAAGGGCAGAAGTTTAAAGAAATTAAGGATTCGTATGTGATTTTTATTACACAGAATGATGTAATTGGAGAAGGTTTACCGTTATATCATGTTGAGAGGGTCATCAAAGAAAATAATAGAGATTTTTCAGATGGTTCGCATATAATTTATGTTAATGGTGCGTATAAAGATGCAACTACCCAAATTGGAAGATTAGTACATGATTTTGGATGTAGCAGGTCTGTTGATATGTATTGCGACATATTAAAAAAACATGTAAAATATTATAAGGAAACAGAAGGAGGTCGAGAAGTTATGTGTCAGATTATTGAAGATGTAGCTGAGAGTAGAGCAGCAGAAGAAAGAATGGATACTTTGTTCAATGCAATGAAGAACTTAATGGTCACCATGAAATTGACAGCAGAGCAGGCACTTGATGCAATGGGAGTTTCCAAGGAAGACAAAAAGGCTATTTTAAAGAGACTTTGATTGACAAGGATAAAATATATTTATGTAAACAGTAAGGAGACTGCCATGTGCGGTCTCCTCTTTTTTTTTAGTCAAACTCAAAAAGCTTGACCGGTTCAATTTCAAGACCCCGGCATATTTCAAATAATATTAGTATCTGATGCCAACACAGAATAAACGATAAATGACATCGAATATAAAAATGAAGATGAAATATCATCTGTACATATGGTATAATTGAAAATAAAATGTGGCTATTTATCATGCCAATTACGGAGGGCTATTTATGAATGTATATGAACAGGTTGAAAAGAATATAGATGAACTGGTGGACAATAATGTGGACTGGTCTGCGTGTGCAACATCGGAGGAGATGCATAATGCCAGAGAGGGTAAGCTGTCAATAAAGTTTTTTGATAAAGAAGTACCGGCGGATTGGTTGAAAGATATAAAAGGGAAGAGGGTGTTATGTCTGGCGGGGGCAGGCGGATTGCAGGCACCTTTGTTTGCATGCGCAGGAGCGGAAGTGACGGTTCTGGATATTTCCGAAAAAATGTTAGCTAAGGACAGAAAAATAGCAAAAGAGGAGCAATTGAATATCACAATCGAAAAAGGTAATATGTGTGATTTGTCACGTTTTTCTGATGGCAGCTTCGACTATATATTAAACCCGACTTCGCTGATGTATGTCCCGGATGTAAGACCGGTATTTAAGGAATGTTATCGTGTACTGAAAAATGGTGGAAGATTTATAATGATGGCACCAAGTCCGATAAATTATTTATGTGATTATGTTGAGGCTGAAAATGGAGGATACTACAAGGCTGTGAATCGAATGCCGTACTGTTCGGCTGATTTTGACAGTAAGAACAGTTGGGTTGAGTACGGACACACCATGGAAGATTATTTAGGTGGGCAGATTGAGAGTGGATTTGTTATTGATGGTTACAGTGAATGTCAGTTGGAGGATATAACGGAACTATACTTTTTGACAAAAGCGGTTAAAAGAGTGTAGCGGTGGGCTTGATAATTTTTAGTTTTCGGCTAATTTGTCATGGGGATACAGATTAGCCGAAGGAGGACAATAGAAAAAAATACGCCGATGTTTCATCCACCGGCGTATTTTTGTATATTCTTATTCTAGTTCTTAAATGAATCCTTAAGACGAAAATTATCCTTGCCGTTCCGCTTTACTTCGTACAAGGTCTTGTCCGCACATGCGAGGAAATCCCAGATACGGTTAGCAGGGTTAGGAACCCTGTTGAGGCAGCCCTGAGATAGGGTTATATAGCTCTTGCCGTCCGGATTTGAGTCAGGAATGGAAATCATGCTTATTTCACGCCTGAGCAATTCCATGATATCGCATATTTCACTGTTCTGCTTATTAAAGTAAATGATAACAAATTCGTCTCCGCCGTATCTGGCAGTGAATACATCCTCATATTCATCGGAGATTCTTCTAAGCACATCGGCTACAGCACTCAGATAGCGGTCACCCTCAATATGACCATAGCTGTCATTGATATTCTTGAAGTAATCAATGTCAAGAATCTCCACACCGATTGTGCAGTTGTTCTTGAGGGCGCGCGTGAGGGTGGTTTCTGCAAAGTCGTTGAGACAGGCGCGGTTAGGCAGCCCTGTGAGAGCATCGTGCTGGGACTGTGAGAGAAGTGCCTCATTGCGATGGATAAGGTCATAGTGCTGTTTATGGATGAGCTGATTCTCGTGGTGAATCTGCTCTGCGCGGAAGGTTTCCCTGTATTCAAGTATACGCTGCCTGGAGTACAGGTTGAAAAGCATAAGGGAGTATTTTGTAAAGGCTTCGTTATCATGATGCGAGACAGCAGCCTCAATTCTCATTTCAAGGAGCCTGCAAAACAGATAGTGAGGAGCATGCATTGATTCCGACTTAATTATAAAGTCATCTAACAGTGCAGTATAGTCGCTGTCGGAGCAGAGCTTTTCCTTGATATGTATGTATGCGATTATGTCATCGGCAAAGGTTGTGAAATTGGTAAGCTCGTTGATGGCCGTATCTGTAAGCTGCATATACTTTTCTGCTGATGCCCTGTCACCATTATGGTAAAACAGTGTCGCAAGAAAATTAGAGATAACAAATGTTTCATGCTCAATGTTATGCCTGTCCATCTCATCCATATATGAAATTATTTCCTCATAATTTTTGATAAGCTCAGCTTCATCCCCGGAAGCCATCAGGCAGAAGCCGCGGTTACACAGTACATACAGCATTGCACACATCGCATCAAAGGGTCTGTCAGCCATACATTTTTTGGTGTACTTGATGGCTTCGGTATAGTGGTACAGTGCCCTGTCAAAATTCTCGGTGCGGTGGAAAATGTCGGCAAGATTAGATTCTGCCATTCCTCGGACATAATCAAGCTGATATTGAATGCATGTGTCTATACTATATAGTAAATAATCCACAGCCTTAGTGGAATCGCCGATTGCCTGTGTGAACAATCCAAGTATATTGTAGGAACGGGCTATAAATTCATATTCATGGGCTTTCTGCTGGTACTTGATTCCTTCCAGTGCACAGCGTATTGCCTCTTCGTGATTGTTATCGTTAGAGTAGTAGTGCATGAGACAGAAGTATGCCAGCGCAAATAAAAAGTCGGACTGCTCCTCAGAGGCACATGCAAGCAGCTTTTCACAGAAAGGTTTATATGCAGGTCGCTCAGGGGTATTAAGCATAAAAAAATTATCCTGAACATCATGTATACGTGCCTGAATTTCAGGAGAAAAGCTGTCTGTATTGGTGTTGCAATTTTTGGTTGGATTTAACATAATTCGTTCCCCGTTACAATAAAATAAAAATCTTGAGAGATAAAATTCTATACATTACTAAATTAGTATGATTATACACAAAAAAACTTAAATATACAATATTTTTTATTTGACTAAGGTACAAAATAATATAAAATTATATTAATAATGGGTAGATAATTAAAAAAATAATTTTATTAACTTCAAAATATAGTATACTTAAAATATATCGGTTTTATGACAGCCAAATTCAGAATGGAGTGTGGACATGCAGAGGAAAAAATATGTTATGGCACTTGATCAGGGGACAACCAGCTCAAGGTGTATTCTTTTTGACAGGCGGGGAAATGTGGTCAGTATGGCGCAGAAGGAGTTCACCCAGATATATCCGAGGACAGGCTGGGTGGAGCATGATGCGATGGAGATATGGTCATCCCAGTATGGTGTTGCTGCTGAGGCTATGGCGAAGATTGGTGCTTATGCAGGGGATATAGAGGCGATTGGAATAACCAATCAGAGAGAGACAACCATCGTATGGGACAGGAACACCGGGGTTCCGGTGTACAATGCGATATGCTGGCAATGCCACAGAACTGCGGACAGAATTGATGAGCTGAAGGCGCAGGGCTATGATAAGCTGATAAAGAGCAAGACCGGACTTGTGCCGGATGCGTATTTCAGTGCGACCAAGATAGGCTGGATACTTGACAATGTGGAGGGCGCGAGGAAAAAGGCTGAAGCAGGGGAGCTGCTTTTCGGAACTGTCGATACATGGCTTATATGGAAGCTTTCCAAGGGAAGGATATTCGTGACGGATTATACCAATGCTTCACGAACAATGCTGTTTAACATACATACGCGAAGCTGGGATGATGAGCTTCTGGAGCTTTTTGGAGTGCCGCGCAGCATGCTGGCGCAGGTAAGACCTTCAAGCTGTATATATGGCACGACGGATGAGGGACTTTTAGGTGGTGAGATTAAGCTCGCAGGGGCAGCAGGAGATCAGCAGGCGGCATTGTTCGGGCAGTGCTGTTATGGTGAAGGCGATGTGAAGAACACGTATGGGACAGGCTGTTTTCTGCTGATGAACACGGGAAAGAGAGCCTTTGAGTCTGAGAATGGCCTGATAACAACCATAGCGGCAGATACGGATGAGGAACCAAGCTATGCACTGGAGGGAAGTGTGTTCGTTGCCGGTGCTGCGATACAGTGGTTGAGAGATGAGATGCGCATGATAGATAGCTCGGCACAATCAGAGGAATATGCAAAGGCGGTGCCGGATACCAATGGGGTGTATGTGGTTCCGGCATTTACAGGACTTGGTGCGCCATATTGGAATCAGTATTGCAGGGGAATGGTCGTAGGAATAACCAGAGGGTGCAGCAAGGAACATTTTGTGAGGGCAACACTTGAATCGCTTGCATATCAGACGCATAGTGTTCTTAAGTCAATGGAGCAGGATACAGGACTTGCGATAAGCAGTCTGAGGGTTGACGGCGGGGCAAGTGCCAATGATTTTCTGATGCAGTTCCAGGCCGATATTTTAGGAGCTGATGTGCTAAGACCTGAGTGCATTGAGACTACGGCGCTTGGAGCGGCATATCTTGCCGGCCTTGCGACAGGGTATTGGCAGAGCAGGGAGGAGATTGAGAAGAACTGGCAGCTTTCACATAGGTTCGTACCTTCAATGTCCGATGCTATAAGGCAGGAGCGGCTAAAGGGCTGGGACAAGGCTGTAAGATGTGCACTTATGTGGCAGGATTGAATATATATTGAGAAAATAGAAGAGATATGGTAGAATATTTTCAAAATTTAATGCGTTGACATGATGAACCGAAGAGTTATAAATGTATCAATTTTAAAGTCAATTAATGATACAATGGTTCAGCATGGAAAGCTATAATATTAGGAGGCAGCTATGGATATTGTATGTTTGGATTTGGAGGGAGTTCTCGTACCTGAGATATGGATTGCATTTGCAAAGGAGAGCGGAATTGATGAGCTTAAGAAGACAACAAGGGATGAGCCGGATTATGATAAGCTTATGAGATGGCGCATAGGGGTCTTAAAAGAGCATGGTCTGGGGCTTAAGCAGATACAGGATGTAATCGCTAAGATTGAACCGATTCCGGGTGCAAGGGAATTTCTTGATGAGCTGCGTTCCCTGACACAGGTTATCATTGTGTCAGATACATTTTCACAGTTTGCCAAGCCGCTTATGGAGAAGCTGGGCTGGCCTACGATATTCTGCAATTCGCTTGAGGTTGCACAGGATGGAGAGATAACAGGTTTTAAGATGAGGTGCGAGCAGTCAAAGCTCACTACGGTAAAGGCACTCCAGTCGATTGGGTTTGATACAATAGCAAGCGGTGACAGCTATAATGACCTTGGCATGATTAAGGCAGGCAAGGCGGGGTTCCTTTTTAAGAGTACGGATAAGATTATTGCCGATAATCCTGATATTCCGGCGTATGAGACCTACGAGGAGCTTATGACAGCCATAAAGGCTGTGATTGGCTGAGCAGATTTTATATACTGATATAATTTAAAAGATACATTATTGCGCTTTGAAAGGGTAATTCGGACATGATAAAATGGAGAAGGTTATTAACAACACTGTGTGTGGGGACAGTGTTATTGACAGCATGCAATAAGAATGATGATGTTGCAATAATTATCACTACAACGCAGAACGAGTCAACAACACAGACGACAACGCCGGAGGAGACGACAACACCGGAGGAGACGACAACGCCGGAGGAGACGACAACACCGGAGGAGACGACAACGCCGGAGGAGACGACAACACCGGAGGAGACGACAACACCGGAGGAGACGACAACGCCGGAGGAGACGACAACACCGGAGGAGACGACAACGCCGGAGGAGACGACAACCCCGGAGGAGACGACAACCCCGGAGGAGACCACAATGCCTGAGACACAGACGGAACCGGTTACTTTGTCGGAAGATGAGAGAAGGGCGTTATTAAATCAGGAGGCTGCGCAGGCGGTTCCGGGGATTGTATGCTGGGGGGATTCGCTCACGTATGGCTATGGGGGCAACGGCGAGAGCTATCCGGGTACGCTGCAAAGGCTTATAGATGAGAGGCTTATTTCCGGAATACCTGTTGTGAATAATGGTGTGTGTGTTGAACAGACGTACACTATCATGGCAAGGGCTGGAGTATGGCCGATGATGGTTGATTCATTTGTCATGCCATCCGGCATTGCTCCGGTTGAGATACATGTAAATTTGAAAAATGGTATGTATACCAACCTGACATGCTTTGGCGATGCGGGACTTAACCCGGTCACAATCGCAGGTGTCCGGGGGATTCTTACAAGTTCATACCATGAAGATGATTATGGGTACTGTTATTTTACCAGAATAGAGCCGGGTGAGGAGGTTTATGTGGAATATGGTACGCCAATAGAACCTGCCAGTGTAAACATGTATGAAGACTACATTAATGTGATATTTATGGGTGAGAACGGATATTTTCACTCCGCTGATGATCTTGTATTGCAATATCAGAGCTTTATAGAGGGAAGAGGTCTTACAAGATACATACTGATTGGTCTGACTACGGGTGACAACAATGGCAGGAGCGTGCTTGAACAGAAAATGACCGAGAGCTTCGGGGACCACTATATAAATATGAGAACGGAACTTGTAAGCAGAGGTCCGGATATTGCGGGGTTAGAGCGAAGCGTGGATGATTGGTATAATATTCAGGAGGGTATTGTCATGAGATATTTAATGTCGGATGATATACATCTTAATGAGTATGGATACCGTGCGGCGGGAACGATTGTGTATGAGCGCATGGAGGCGCTGGGGTATTTTGATGGGGTTAAGAATGCCATTGCGAAGTATGGGAATTAAATTTCCAATATAATTTAAATATAATTTAATGGAAAATGAATTTTTGCAGTTGACTATTTATAATTTGACAGGAGGAGTCAGAGTGTCGAAAATAGATTTTATAAGGACAGTGCCTGAGAGTGTGGGACTGTCAAGCGAAAATATATGTGAGTTTGTCAACAGGCTTAACAGCGCAGAGATACCATTACACAGTCTTTTGGTTATAAAGGATGACAGACTTGTGTTTGAGGGGTATCAGAAGCCTTATGGACCGGAGGGGCTTCATAGGATGTTCTCCGTGACAAAGAGCATGGTGTCACTTGCGATAGGGTGTCTTGCAGATGAGGGAAAGATTTCACTAGATGACCATATTATAGATTATTTCCCTGAAAAGCTTCCCGAAAATGTACATCCGCACATGATGGCGCTGACAATAAGGAACATGCTCACAATGAGGGCTGTACACAGTAAGACCACCTACAAGCTTGAGGGCTGCACGGACTGGGTAGGTTCCTTCTTCACAACGCAGCCATCGCATTATCCGGGAACATTTTACATATATGATACATCATCGACACATGTGCTTGCGGCACTGGTTGAGAAGCTGTCCGGGAAATCCCTGCTCGGCTATCTGAGAGAACGCTTTCTGGACGATATAGGGTTTTCAAAGGAGGCATATTGTCTGAAGGATCCTATGGGTGTATCTATGGGAGGTTCGGGACTTATGGCGGCACCTATGGATATGGCAAGGGTTATGTACCTTGTGATGAAGGGCGGAGAATACGGCAAGGTAAGGTATATTCCGAAGGAGTATCTGGAGCAGGCTCTTGACAGATGGTCGGATAACTATATTTTCGGGCAGACCTTTGAGGAAATGCAAGGCTACGGATATCAGTTCTGGAGGACAACGCATGACGGCTATGCATGCTTCGGTATGGGGGGACAGCTTGGAATATGCCTTCCGGAGAAAAATATGCTTATAGTCACAACCGCGGATACGCAGGGCAGACAGGGCGGAGTGCAGATTATATATGATACCTTGTGGAATACAATACTCCGCGGAACACCTGATGTGAGCAGGCAGGGCAGCAGCGGTAATGAATTGGCTGTCCGGGGCTGTAATTCTGGCAGTCCTGGCAGGAACAATGACGGCTGGTATGAGCTGCCGCAGGTATTTTTAAAGGGTGTGAAGCAGGATGAGCTTCAGCGCAGCATTGACGGCAGGACTATCAAGGTGCCGGAAAATGAGAATGGTTTTAAGTCCTTCAAATTATCTTTTGAGGCTGATGGAGGATGCCTTACCTATGAGAACGGCACCGGTGTGCATTGCCTTCAATTTGGCATAGGGCACAACGCTGAGACAGTGTTCCCTGATTATGGACATAGGGCGCTGGTGAGCGCGGCATGGAAAAATGAGAATACATTTCTTATATATGCACAGATTATTGATGAATACGTGGGAAAGGTATTTATGAGCTTTTCCTTTGCAGGTGCGCATGTGGGAATCATGTTAAAAAAGATAGAAGAGACTTATTATAAGGAATTTAATTTATTGACAAGTGGAGAATTGCAGTAAAATAATGAATGACGCAGGCAACGGAATTACAGAACAGGCAGCAGCACATGAAGAAGAAAAGAAAAAGCAGCTAAGCAGAGTCCGGGGGATTGAGAGAACTATCGTAAAGACCTATAGAAAAGATATATGGGGACGTTTTGTAAAGGCTGTTGAGCGGTATGAGCTTATAAATGATGGAGATTGTATTGCAGTGTGTGTGTCCGGAGGAAAGGATTCGGCGCTGCTTGCAAAGCTTATACAGCTGTATCATAGATACGGCGTGAAGAAGTTCGATGTGAAGTTCCTTTCAATGGATCCGGGGTACAGTGAGTTCAACCGGCAGCGGGTGGAGAGCAATGCGAAGCTTCTTGACATACCGCTTCAAATTTTTTCCACCAATGTATTTGAGGCGGTGGATGACACTTCGACCTCACCATGCTTTATATGCGCGCGCATGAGGAGAGGTTATCTCTACAGGCGTGCAAAGGAACTCGGCTGTAACAAGATAGCCCTGGGACACCATTACGATGATGTTATTGAGACTATACTTATGAGCATGCTGTACGGAGCGCAGGTTCAGACCATGATGCCTAAGCTCCCAAGTGACAATGTTGAGGGGATGGAGCTGATACGACCGCTCTACCTTGTGCGGGAGCGGGATGTTATAGCATGGGCTGACTACAATGGGCTTGAGTTTTTAAGATGTGCCTGCTCCGCGACACAGAATCTGGATAACAAGGCATTCACAACGAAGCGAGCGGAGATTAAGAAGCTTATAGCGACGCTCAAGGAGACGAATCCGCTTGTGGAGAGCAATATATTTGGCAGTGTTGAGAATGTTAATTTAAGAAAAATAATCGGATACCAGAAGGATGGACAGCGCAGAACCTTCCTGGATGACTATCCAGGGCATGATGGAGGCTGAGTATGGAGAAGGAAAAGAAAGAGAAGCTTGTTCAGATAGCACAGATAGGAACAGTTGTGGTTTATGTGTTCCTGATTCTGCACTCAACGGTCGGTGAGTATGTCAAGCTTATGAAGAAGAATATAAGAAAGGAAGCCAAGAGGAAGGATAAGCTTAAGAAGCAGAAATATGCTAAAAAGAAGAGAGAGCTAAAAAGGCGTAAGAAAAGGCAGTGACTTTTTCGGAGAAGCTTTAAGCAGTGTTAAAATTAAAAAATGGTGATATTGGGAGCAGTATTTAAAGCAGTATTTGAATAGTGAAATTTGAATGGCAGAATTTTAAAAGGCGATGTTTGGATTGAGATATTTAGACAGAGGCAGGCATTTAAAGCGCCGGGAAGTTAAAAGCCGTGCAGGAGGGGTAAATCCTGCACGGCTTTTTTGCAGCATCTACGCTGCCGGAAAGGAGGTAACTTATTGGTGGCATTACTGCAAGCAATGCTTGCAGTATGCAGGGGTATAATAATGAATGAAAAAATTATGTAAATCAGATAAGTGACTCATAAAGCTTGGTGATGTCCTCAACGCTGGTATCTCTTGGGTTACCCGGACGGCAGGCATCATCATAAGCGGACTGTGCAAGGAAAGGAATGTCCTCTCTCTTTACGATGTCCTTGAGGTTAGCAGGGATACCAACATCATGTGAGAGCTGCTTAACAGCATCTATAGCTGCCTTGCGGTACTCCTCAACTGTCATGTTCTCTGTGCCCTCAACACCCATAGCCTTAGCGATATATTTGTACTTGTCACCGGTAGCTTCTGCATTGTACTCCATTACTGTAGGAAGTATGATTGCATTGGCAACACCATGAGGTGTATCATATACAGCACCGAGAGGGTGAGCCATGGAGTGAACGATACCGAGTCCTACATTAGAGAAGCCCATACCTGCGATATACTGTCCGAGTGCCATTCCCTCACGTCCCTCAGGGGTGTTGGCAACTGCACCACGGAGATGCTTGGAGATAAGCTCGATTGCCTTGAGATGGAACATATCTGTCATCTCCCAGGCAGCCTTGGTTGTATAACCTTCAATGGCATGTGTGAGCGCATCCATACCTGTTGCTGCTGTGAGCCCCTTAGGCATTGTTGACATCATCTCAGGGTCGATGAATGCAACTACAGGGATATCATGTGTATCGACACATACCATCTTACGATGCTTCTCAACATCTGTGATAACGTAGTTGATTGTGACCTCTGCTGCAGTACCGGCTGTTGTAGGAACTGCAAGGATAGGTACACACTTATTCTTAGTCGGAGCCACACCCTCAAGGCTTCTTACATCGGCAAATTCAGGGTTGTTGATTATGATACCGATAGCCTTGGCAGTATCCATCGATGAACCGCCGCCGATTGCGATGAGATAGTCGGCTCCAGATTTCCTGAATGCCTCAACACCTGTCTGTACATTCTCGATTGTTGGATTAGGTTTGATATTTGAATAAATCTCGTAGGCAAGACCGGCATCGTCTAATACCTTGGTAACCTTAGCGGTCACACCGAACTTGATAAGATCCGGATCAGAGCAGACAAAAGCCTTCTTGAAAGCACGTCCCTTTACTTCTGTAGCGATTTCTGCAATACAGCCTGCGCCATGATAAGATGTTTCATTAAGTACTATTCTTCCCATACTAAATAACTCCTTTCAGAAAACGATAATTATCAGGATAAGTGTTCTGTAATTAGTATCACTTAACCTTATATAGTAAATTATAACATACTTTTTTGAATTTGAGTATACATATTTGGTAAAAAAGTATAAAAATTGTGTGAACTTTTAAGGTGCTTGAAAACCATGACATAAAAGCTGGTGCCGTGTATAAAAATTTTATGCGCGGCTTGCCATATTAGAGTTGTGGTAGGCTGCATCATTGGTCACATCCTTGCCGAACCATTCGGGCGGAGTGTATGAGAGTGCCTCCGCCTCCGAGGAAAACTCTACCTCCGCAAGCAGAAGCCCGGCAAACCTGCCCTCAAATATATCAAGCTCTATTGTGAGATTGTCCTTTTCAGGTATCTCATAACGGATTTTGGTGATAATATTGCCATCGGCCTTTTTGATGAGCTTGTCATAGGCGGCTCTGGTGAGAGGAAGATTGTATTCTTCGCGTACCATAAGCCCCTTGGACTTGTAGGTGAGATAGCAGTCATCGTTATCGCGGCGTACGCGCACAACAGGTTCTGTACACAGATAGCCCTGCTCGATGCGGCGGCATTTAAGCCCGGATAGGTCAATGCTTTCCGGTATTTTATCAATGAGAAATTTACGTTCGATTTCCATAATAAAGGCTCCTTTATGATATGTTAAAATTTTTTTGACTATAAAACTATTTTAATATATAATGTTAAGAGGTGCAAAAGGTATTTTTAGGATATTACATATTAAAAGGATAAGAATATTAGTGAATTGTAATTTTCTGAAGATGTTCATACATCTTTAGACGCAGAATACATACCATCATTTGCAGATTATAATATGACGAGTCGGTTTTTAACATGTTCTGTCCTTATGAGTGGAATATTGATGAAGTACACGAAATGATATCAGAAATTGATATTTATTATCAAGGCTGGTTGAAATACAACAATGATAAGGAGAAGATTATGGCGAAGGTATATGTTTTTTTGACAGAGGGTTTTGAGCTTGTTGAGGCGCTTGCGGTAGTGGATGTTCTTAGAAGGGCGAGCATTGATGTGGTGACAGTGTCCATTATGGATAAAAAGACTGTAATGAGTGCACAGAAGGTAGAGGTTGTTGCAGATACAATGTTTGCCGACAATGATTACAGCAAGGCAGATGTGCTGTTCCTTCCGGGCGGACCGGGAACGAAGGGACTTGAGGCACATGAGGGACTTGTCGCTGTGTTAAAGAAGCATTTTGCGGATGGAAAGCAGCTTGCCGCAATATGTGCGGCACCGAGCGTGTTCGGTCATCTGGGATTCTTAGAGGGAAAGCAGGCAACTTGTTTTCCAGGCTTTGAGGGCGAATTAAGAGGTGCACAGTTCGTTCCTGAGAGAGTCGTATGCGATGGCAATATTGTCACCAGCAGAGGAATGGGAACAGCCATAGACCTTGGCTTATGCCTTGTAGGCAGACTTGTGTCCGATAAGATATCGGGGATGCTGGCACATTCGATTCAATATAAATAAATAATATCTGGAAATCGTTCCACGAATTGGCATAATAAATAAACCGCACATGAACATAATAATACCAAGACAAAGGACATTCCAATCCGGCAGCGGAGCGGAAAAGAGTTTGTCGGATTGGAAAAGACCGGAGCCACGGGATTTTCAAAAACTATATCAATGTTCATGGAGGTGAATCAAAATGGCAAGTACTAATACAGGAACAAACAAGGCAGCAGTACCTGAGGCAAAGGGTGCTATGGACAGATTCAAGATGGAGGTTGCTTCTGAGCTTGGAGTACCTTTAAAGGAAGGCTACAATGGAGACTTAACTTCCAGACAGGCCGGTT
>ERZ791903.2256-NODE-2256-length-14835-cov-3.683694_pt1 | contig 14835 bp, 10 predicted proteins | sample MGYA00510148_ERZ791903 | MGnify/ENA primary metagenome ERZ791903 (study PRJEB30046, sample SAMN00792080) | human gut metagenome | study: EMG produced TPA metagenomics assembly of the A metagenome-wide association study of gut microbiota in type 2...
CCGCGAAACCTGAAAGACTAAAAGTCAATACCGAACTATTTCGCGGGAGTTTGGGATCTAAATGAGTCAGCGATCAGTTCGACGCTACAACGCTTTCGCGGCTCAAATAAGAACGGAGTTTTTCTGCGTCGTTGGCACGAGCATACTTATTCGGAGAGTCGAGGAAGATGAACGCAACGTTCTTTCCGTCAACGTGCGCCTGCATGACCATGCAGTAGCCGGCGGCTGTCGTCAGACCAGTCTTCTGCAGCTCGATGTCCCAGTCTTCGTCTTTAATCAGACGGTTCGTGGTGCTGCTGATGACTTCACGCTTGCCGATACGGAATGAAGCTTCAGGTGTGGTCGAGAGTTCACGGATGAGTGCGTATTCGCTCGCGCCTGTGATGAGGTAAGACAGATCCACTGCAGAAGAGCGATTGTCGTTATTCAAACCGATAGAGTCATAGAAGACGGAGTCTTTCATGCCGAGAAGCGCAGCCTTGATGTTCATCTCTTTAATGAACTGGGCTTTGCCGGTCGGATAAGTACGGGCGAGGAAATGAGCCGCACGGTTATCCGAACTCATTAAAGCCAGGTGCAAAGCCTGACGGCGGGAGATCTCCATACCCATACGTAGCTTGGAGTGAGCGCTCGAAGGGACGAAGTCTTCACGTGTGACAGTGAACTTGTCGTCTAAATTGACGCCGGATTCCACGATCACCAAAGCTGTCATCAGTTTTGTGATGGATGCGATCGGAAGCGGCTGATCGGCATTCTTTTCATACAAAACTTGGTTTGTGTCCATGTCGTAGGCGAGCACGGCCGTCGAAGAGAGTCCGAGCGGATCGCTGGAACCCTTCAGACCGATAAGCTGTGCGTAGGAAGGACCGCGGCTGCGGTACGTTGCCCAGTCAATTGCTTTCCTTGGGCGATAGTTCTTGGAAGAGGCAAATTTACGGCTGGACGAGCGGGCGGAAGCACGTTTGCGAACAACGCTTTTCACTGCAACCCGTTTGCCGGCAGCTTTTGCCGTGGGAGCCTTAGCCTTCTTCTTTGCCGAAGCAGCAACAACTTTCTTTGTTGATTTCTTAACAACAGTCTTTTTCGCTGCCTTTTTCTTGACGACCTTAACAGTCGCAGGTTTCTTCTGAGCAGCCTCTACGGTAGGAGCAGCAATAAAACTAAACGATAAAAAAGCACAGAGAATCGCTGCCGATAAACGCATTTTTTCCATCCCGAGGAGAAGAGAAGAGGTCATTAATTGGTGAGTATTTGTTATTTTGCGCCAATTCGTTCAGCGAAACCATAGAAAATCGGCCTCGCCGCCCAAATTAAACACCTATATAAGGGAAATTACTAATCATTTTCCTAACTTCACTCAACATGTAGTTAGTACTCACGCAAGATTGCATCCCACATTTTGTTCAGACGCTTGACGCTCACGGGCATCGGCGTTCTGAGTTCCTGCGCAAAAAGAGAAACCCTCAGCTCTTGAAGCATATTCCCGAATTCGACCAGTTGGGCATCATAGACGCCTTTTCTGGCAGCCAACTCCCTCTTGTAATTAACCGTAAGCTGACGAATCTCGGCCATACGTTCGGCATCTCTGCCCGGATAGTTTTTCAGACGATCGATACGAACTTGAATGGCCTTCATGTAACGCGGATAGTGTCGCAGCTGACTGAACGGAATCGTGAGCAGGAAATGCGGCGGGAACAAGTCGGAGAGCTGAGACGTAATGTCCTCGCTGACTTCCTTATAGCTCTTGATTGAGTTCAATTTCTGCTGAGCCAAAGCCGCTTCCGAAACAATCGAACTCAAGAGGCGGGCCAGTTCCAGCGTCAGCAATCCGAGCTTTTCCTTCACGGTCGCAATCGTTTCCTTGAACTGCTCTTCATTGACCGGAAGTTCTCCGGTAAAGGCAGCCGTTTCGATCGAGGCATCGATGACGTCCTGCTTGAGTTCTTCAAAGGACGGGAAAGCCTTTCTCAAAGACACAATCGAAGCTCCCTGAATCTGCGTCGTCTGCATTGACTTCAGATTCTTATCGAGATATTTAATCTGCTCCTTCAGCCCCAAACGGATCAATCGGATCAAACCGCGTCGATGGATACGCGCCGCTTGGTCCGGGTCATCAAAAACTTCCAAAGAGCAGTACTCGCCTTTGTCCACTAATGCAGGGTGGCCGATGAGCGATATGCCCTTCTTCTTAATCTCCATGACATCGGGCAGTTCACCGAAGTTCCATTCCGTTATCTCGTCCTGAAGGTCCTCGGCAACTTTGCTGTCCTGAGACGCAATGTTCTGGAAAGTCTTTCGAGCTTCCGTACTGAGCTCGCTTCTTAACTGCGGAATGCTGCGGGACATGGCAAGTTGTCTGCCGTGTTCGTCGACCACCTTGTAATTCATGCTGAGATGCGGCGGAAGCATCTCAAACTTGAAGTCCGATTTCTGGATATCAATACGGAACTGCTCTCGAGCCTCTTTAATCAGGAGTTCGATGAGATCTCCGTCGGGAACTTCATGACGCTGGGCAAAGCCCTTTGCCCAGTCGGGCAGCGGCACAAAATGGCGGCGCAGGCGCTGAGGCAGGCTCTTGAGCAGCATCTGAACTTTTTCTTTGACCATGCCGGGCACGAGCCACTCCAAGCGGACCGGATCCAGCTGGTTCAAGGCATAAAGCGGCACGATCATCGTGACGCCGTCACGCGGAGAACCCGGATCAAAGTTGTAATTCAGCGCCATCGGGATACCAGCGATTTCAAGCTTCTTCGGGAAATATTCGATCGTGATTCCGGCCGCGTCATGACGCATTAAGTCGGACTTCTGAAGGAACAAAAGTTTCGGATTCTCAGCTTCCGCCTTCTCGCGCCACTTATCAAAGGTCTGCTGGTTAACGACATCCTGGCTGATTTTCTTGTCGTAAAACTCGTAAATCATGCTGTCGTCCACCAGCACATCCGGACGACGAGACTTGTGTTCCATCTCGCGGATGTTGCTGATCATGGCGACGTTGTGCTGCCAGAACGGGGCCTGGCTTTCAAGTTCTTCTTCAACCAAAGCTCGGCGAATAAAGATCTCTCGAGAGGTTTTCGGATCCTTACGGGAGAAATCCACCTTTCGTTCCGTGTACACCGGCAGTCCGTAAAGCGTGCCCTTTTCTAAGGCGATGACGTTGCCGGCCTTTTTCTCCCAGTGCGGATCGCTCCAAGATTTTTTAATCAGATGCGCGCCGACCTTCTCAATCCATTCAGGCTCGAGATTGCCCAGTGTTCTGGCAAATAACCGGGTCGTTTCCACGATCTCGGAAGCCATGATCCATTTGCCGCCTTTTTTAGCCAGAGAAGAACCGGGCCACGGCCAGAACTTAATGCCTCTTGCGCCTGTGTAAGGCGGCGTTTTGTAATCGGCCTGAACATCCTTCATACCGATGTTGCCCAGAAGGCCGGACAGCAGCGCCTTATGCAGCTGCTCGTAAGTTGCCGGAGCGGTATTCAAGCGCCAGCCCATTTCCTGCGTGAGCTCCTTGAGCTGACGATAGACATCTCTCCACTCGCGAAGCCGCTTCACAGACAGATAGTTTTGGCGGAACTTCTGCTCCAGCAGTCGATTGCTTTCTTTATTGGCAATCGCATCCTGCGTCCAATTCCAAAGCTTGATCAGAGAAAGGAAATCACTCTTTTCGTCGGCAAATTTCTTGTGAGCAGCGGCCGCTTTGTCTTGGGCATCCAAAGGACGTTCACGAGGATCCTGAATACTGATCGCCGAAGCAATGATCAGCACCTCGGCCAAAGCCTGGTTTTCTGCGGCTGCCTGCAGCATGCGGGCAAGACGTGCGTCCAAAGGCAGTCTGGCAAGCTCCTTTCCGACAGGCGTTAATTCGCCGCCGCGTTCTTTCACCGCGTTCAATTCGATCAATAGGTCATAGCCGTCGGTAATCGCGCGCTGGAGCGGGGCTTGAACAAACGGGAACTCGCGAACATCGGTCAGATGCAGCGACTTCATGCGCAGAATCACGGTCGCCAACGAGCTTCTCAGAATTTCCGGATCCGTAAATTCAGGACGCTTTTCGAAATCTTTCTCATCGTAGAGTCGGATACAAATACCGTTGGCCACACGACCGCATCGGCCGGCGCGCTGCTTTGCCGCTGCCTGACTGATCGGTTCGATCTGAAGCTGCTCAACTTTGTTGCGGTAGGAGTAACGCTTCACACGAGCCAATCCCGTATCAACCACATAGCGGATGCCGGGCACCGTCAGAGAGGTTTCGGCAATATTGGTCGCAAGCACAATGCGGCGACGGCCGTCGGTTTTAAAGATACGGTCCTGCTCTTCAATACTTAAGCGGGAAAAGAGCGGAAGAATTTCAACGCCTTTTCTTGCAGCCGGAGACAAAGCTTCGGCAGCCTCTCGGATCTCACGTTCGCCGGGCAAAAAGACCAGAATATCGCCGCTGCCGGCGCCCATGAGTTCATCACATGCGTCTGCAATAGCCTGCATCAGCGTGCGATCATCATTTTCTTCTTCGTCCTGCACCGGACGGTATCGAATCTGAACAGGATAAAGACGACCGGAAACGTTGATGATCGGCACGGGCTTCTTGTTGACGCCCTCAAAGTGCTTGGCAAAGCGCTCCGAGTCAATCGTCGCGGACGTAATAATGAGTTTAAGGTCCGGCCGTTTGGGGAGAATTTCTCGAAGATAGCCCAAGAGAAAGTCGATGTTCAAACTGCGCTCGTGTGCTTCGTCGATGATGATCGTGTCATAGGCTTTTAGCAGTCTGTCCCGCTGAGTCTCCGCAAGCAGGATGCCGTCGGTCATAAGCTTGATCGTTGCGCCCGGCTCTAATTCGTCTTTAAAACGAATCTTGTAACCGGCGACCTGACCGACTTCGGCTCCCATTTCCTCGGAAATACGCTTAGCAATAGACGTCGCGGCAATGCGTCGAGGCTGAGTGTGGCCGATCAGACCTTTCTGCCCTCTTCCGACCATCATGGCGATCTTCGGAAGCTGAGTGGTTTTACCGGAACCCGTCTCACCGGAGACGATCACGACTTGGTTGTTTTTAATGGCTTCAGCGATTTCATCCGCACGTTCGCTGACAGGAAGACTGTCCTGAAGCTCGAGTTTCGGCGGAACGTTGCGGAGCACCTCGTCTCCTACTTTGACAAGGGCTCGAGAGGACTTCTTTTCAGAAGCTGCAGGTTTCTTGGATTCTTTTTGTTCCTTCTTTTCCTGCGGAGCATTGATCTGATTTCTCAACGCTCTCAAATCCGAAAAGCCTTTTATAGACGTGCCTTTGCCTTTAGAGGCCGGCCGTTTGGAAGGTGCTGCCGTTTTTTTCTTTTGTGCCGGAGTTTTCGTCTGTGCAGACTTCGGCGCAGTCATTGGCGCGGAAGATGCTGCCGGAGTTTTCTTCTTCAATGTTAATTTGGTGCGCGGAGGTTCTTGCTGTTGCGTCACCGTTTGCGGTTTTTTCTCCGCCTTTTGTGCTTCGAGTAACTTTGCTTTTAAATCTCTTAAATCGCCTGCCATAGTTCCAGGGTCTTATGTCTCTCATTTTAAAGTTCAATAAGGATAGAACTTTTTAGACTTTTTCTGCTCGAAATTTTCGAAGCTATTTGTTTCTAAACAAAAAAATGCTTCTTCCAAGAGTCCCAAATTGAACAAATTTCTTCGAACCCATCGAGACAATGCTCGTTTTCTCCGAGAAAATTACGACCTCTCAACTATTAAAATTTCGGTAATAACTACTTGAAGCCCTTCTTATTTCAACGGACATGTCAGAAGAAAATAAAGTATCCCCGATTGTTCCGGTTTCAATGGACTCCTGGGTGGAATGGTTTAGAAGCGTCGCACCGCATATTCATTCCATTCGCGGCAAAACGATCGTAATCGATCTCGCCGGAGAAACCATCCTTCAAGAACATTTTTCCAGCCTGATCGCCGATATCAGCATGATCTCGGCAATCGGTGCACGAATCGTCCTGGTTTACGGCGTTCGTCCCCAAGTCGAAGAGCTGATGTCGCTTAAAGCCATCGAGTCTCAATATGTCAACGGAATTCGCGTAACGACCGCCGATGCGCTTGTATGCGTCAAAGAAGCCGCCGGCGAAGCGCGCCTGGATATTGAAGCAGCTTTCTCTCAGGGCTTACCGAACACGCCGATGGCCCACAGCCAATGTCGAGTCGTCAGCGGCAACTTCGTCATTGCACGCCCTTTAGGCATCATTGACGGCGTGGACTTTAAGTTCACCGGCGTCGTTCGCAAGGTTGACAGCGAAGCGATTCACCGAGAACTCGACGGAGGTCGAATCGTTCTGATTTCTCCGCTCGGTTTCTCTCCCACGGGCGAAGCCTTTAATCTGACGAGCGAAGATTTGGCGGCTTCCATTGCCGGTGCCCTTAAAGCTGACAAACTGATTCTACTCACCAACGTTGACGGCGTCAGACGCTTTGATGAAGTGGTCACGGAACTTACCGCGGAGGATGCTCGGGAGTTCATTAACGACAAGCTTGTCGATGAAGAAGATATCTACAACCTGACGTTTGCCTTGAAAGCGCTTGAACACGGCGTCGAACGCGTTCACATCGTGCCCTACGCAATGGACGGAGGACTGCTGGCTGAGCTCTTTACGCATGACGGCGTGGGAACCATGATGACCATGGAAAATCTGGAGTCTCTGCGCCAGGCAACCTCTGACGACGTCTCCGGCCTAATCAAACTGCTGGAGCCGCTTGAGGCGGACGGAACACTGGTCAAGCGTCCTCGTGAAAAACTTGAACGCGACATCTCTCACTTCACGGTTCTTGAACACGACGGTGTGATTTACGGCAGCGCTGCGCTTTACCAGTTCCCGGAAGAAAAACTCGGAGAAATGGCTGCACTGACCGTCGATGCGGCTTATCAGGGCTTCGGAGACGGAGAGCGTTTGCTTCGCCACATCGAAAATCAAGCCCGCAAAGCCGGATTGAACCGTCTGTTTGTTCTGACCACAAGAACTATGCACTGGTTCTTAAAACGCGGTTTCCGTCCCGCCGGCGTAGACGATTTACCGATTGAAAAACGGCGTTTGTATAACTGGCAGCGTCGTTCACAAATCTTCATAAAAGATCTTTAGGTCAGCGGCGTCCAATGCTTGTAGACTTGAAAAACAATTTTCAGATAAATGATTAGGAGTACACCAATGGCACACATGGTTAACTGCGTAAAGCTCGGCCGCGAAGCCGAAGGCCTGGACTACCCGCCTCTTCCCGGCACCCTGGGCATGAAGATTTACAACAATGTTTCCAAAGAAGCTTGGGAACAGTGGAAGCACCTTCAGACCATGATCGTTAACGAAAACCGTCTTTCCATGGCTGATCCGAGAGCCCGCAAATGGCTGATGGACCAGATCGAAGCGCACTTCTTCGGAGAAGGCGTGGCCCATCCTGAAGGCTATGTTGCCCCTGAAACCAAAGCCGAATAACAGTTTTTGATCTCTCCCAGAAAGCTCGAAAGTACAAATTTCGGGCTTTTTTCTTTTTTCAAGCTAAAAATCCGCAAAAGATATTCCAATGATGAGAATTTCCGAGTAAATTTTCCTTGTACTGTCGATTAATTGACAATAATTGTCAGTAACTATTAATAACCTCATAGGAGATTTTCATGACCCTGAACCGCAGACAACTCTTCCGTCTGGTCGGCGCCGGAGCTGCTCTCTCTTCCCTCGGAACAACTGCCGCTGTCGCTGCCCAGCCGAAGTTTGTCGAACCGACTGCCGAAAAACCCATGCTCTTGTGCTTTAACGAAAACCCGTTGGGCATGAGCGAAAAAGCTAAAGAAGCTGTCGCAAAAGCCGCTATGTACGGCTCTCGTTATCCCTTTGCACAGGTCATCGCCTTCAAAAAGGATTTGGCTAAATTCATGAATGTCAAACCGGATGAAGTACTTCTGACGCACGGTTCCGCTGAAGCCATTCGCGCCACCATCGAAGCCGAAGCAACTAAAAACACGGTTTTAGTTGAGCCAAAACTGACCTACGGCGACGGTGCTGATGTTGCCAAGCGCAACAACATCCCGGTTAAGAACGTCAAGATGGGTCCGAACTGGAGCATCGATCTCGCCGCTCTGCGCAAAGTTGCAACCGCTGAAGCAAAGAAACACCGCGTTCTGGTTTACCTCGTCAACCCGAACAACCCGACTTCCACGATTGCCGACAGCAACGAAATCTTCAACTGGATTAAATCTCAGCCGAAGAACATCTTCTTCATCCTCGACGAAGCCTATGCCGAGTTCGTCAACGATCCTTCCTTCAAGTCCTGCAGCGAACTCGTTCGTCAGGGCTTTGACAACCTGGTCGTCCTGAAGACCTTCTCCAAGATCTTCGCGATGGCCGGTATGCGTTTAGGCTACGCCGTCGGCGCCGTGAACGTCATCAACAAGATTCGTGACCATGTCGCCTACGAAGTCATGATGAACCAGACAACGCTGGCTGCCGCTCTAAGCGAACTCAATGACAAGGAATTCTTAAAAGAATCCAAAGAAAGCAATGACGAAGCTCGCGAGATCCTCTACAACGCTCTGAAGGAACTCAACATTCCTTATCTGCCGAGCCAGACGAACTTCGTTTTCATTGATCTGAAAGCTCCGCTGAAACCCTTCGCAGACAGAATGAAAGCCGAACACATTCTCGTCGGCCGTCCCTTCCCGCCTGCCGTTCAGTGGTGCCGTATTTCTCTGGGCACACCCGCTGAAATGCGCTATTTCGTTGAAAAACTCAAAGAATTCCGCCAGAAAGGCTGGGTCTAATCGTCTGATTTAGCGACTTAACGCAAATCCCGGGCTTCGCAGGAGGCGCGGGATTTTTCTTTGCTTAGCGGCAGCGGAGATAAAAAAAAAAACCGCGGTGAAGGGGATCCGCGGCCAAATATTCGACGGACAAGGTCGAATGAACACTAGGAAATACTATGAAACGGCTAACTCCTCATCAGTTTCGGCCGCTGCAGCCGTGTTCTTTTTCTTGGCGCCGTAGCGTACTTTCTGAGAGAGGAAAGCAATACCGAAGAGCGCGATACCGACCAGGTAGCCCCACCACCGCTGTTCGTACGGAAGAACGTAGCCGGAAATCAGAGCCGGGAACATCAGAACTACGGTAGCAGCAACAAGGATAAGTCTTTCAAGGATATTGACCTTATCGATCAGCCAGCCCTGGATCGCGGAGGAGACCGCAACCATACCCAAGCCAGTCATTGCAAAGATCATCAGGCTTACCGGCAGAGATTCAATATCGATCAGAAGAATGTCAGAATTGAAGAGGAAGAACACCGGAATGATAGCTGTACGGATATCGTAGAGGAAGCCCTGGACGCCAACGGAGATCGGGTTCGCCTTTGCAATCGCAGCACCTGCGTAAGCTGCCAAGCCGACCGGGGGTGTGTCGTCAGCTAAGATACCGAAGTAAAGGCAGAACAGATGAGCAGCAATCAGCGGAATCGCAATTTCCTGTCCGTGCAGTGTCAGACCGGTAGCCAACGTAATAATCACAGGCGCTGTCAGAGAAGCCATGATGATGTAGTTAGCTGTTGTCGGAAGGCCCATACCCAAAAGCAGACTGGCGACGGCAGTAATCAGGATCATCAGGAAGATGTTGCCCATCGAAAGCGCTTCGACAAAGGAAGTGATCTGCTGACCTAAACCTAAAGAAACGCAGCCGACGATGATGCCTGCTGAAGCGGTTGCCAGAGCGACACCGGCCATATTGTTGGCACCGGCGGCCATGGAGTTCAGGGTGTTCTTAATGCCGAACTTAAAGGCTGCCCAAAGGTCTGCGTCATGGACTTTTGCGATCGCGACCGGCTGCAGAACCATGATGATGGCGAGCACAATAATGGCGCGGAAGACAGAGAGTTCGGCCGAGTGCATTTCCACTACCAGTTCCCAAATCAGAACGGCAAGCGGAATTAAATAATGGAGACCGTTTTTAAGTTCGACGAAGAACTTCGGCAGTTCCTTCTTAGGAAGCCCTTTCAGGCCGAGCTTGCAGGCTTCGATGTGGGTAATCCACAGCAAAGCGATGTAAGAAGCGAACGCTGGAATGGCAGCGGCCTTTGCGACTTCAACATAAGGAACGTTGACGTATTCGGCAATAATGAAGGCCGCCGCACCCATAACCGGAGGTGCTAACTGGCCGTTCACGGAAGAAGCAACTTCAATCGCAGCGGCTTTGGTGGCCGGATAACCGAGACGCTTCATCAGCGGAATCGTAAACGTACCGGTAGTCACCACGTTTGCAATGGACGATCCGGAAACCATGCCGGAAAGCGCGGAGCTCACAACGGCTGCTTTAGCTGCACCGCCGCGATACTGGCCGAGACCGGAAATCGCCAGACGTGTGAAGAAAGCACCGCCCCCTGCTCTATCAAGCATCGTACCGAACATCACAAAGAGGAACACGACCGTCGCGGATACATGCAGCGGTACGCCGTAAATGCCCTGCGTGTCCATCGTGATCTGGGAAATAAAGCGAGAAAGTGTTGCGCCCTTAAAGGCAACTACGTCCGGAAGGTACGGACCTAAAAAGACATAGGCTATGAAGGCGCCGCAGATGATGGGCAGCGCCGGTCCTAAAACGCGGCGGGTAGCTTCCAGCATCAGGACAATCAAAATCACGCCGAAGATCAGGTCGCGTCCGATCGGCATGCCGGGACGCTCGGAAATACCAGCGTAATCAATCACGATATATAAGGCGCCGATAACACCGACGATACCGATCATCCAATCGACGATCGTCACGCGTTTCATTGCCAGCAGAATTCTGAGGTCCCAGCGGGAGTTAAGCTCTGACTTAAGCGTGGGAAGATTGAGATAAATCAGTGCAAGGGCAAAAGCCAAGTGGAAGGCTTTGACATATAAAGAGTCCAACAGCAGCCAGGAGGCGGTAGACATTTGGAAAAAGGCCCAAACCAGCGCAACAATGTACGTCAGTTTGGCGGAGAGCCCGGTCTTATCTTCTTTAAGACCTTTATCTCCGAGCTGCTGAACCTGTTTTTTATATTCGCCGATTACGTCTTCGGAGGCACTCTTCTTGGGCTGAGGAATATAGCCCGGGATGCCTGCCTGTGGCAGCAGCATTTCTGTGTTCGATTTGTCCGTCATGTTGACTCCTTTTACTTCTTAACGAGCCTCTAACGAGGTTCGCAAAGACCCGGAGTCCCGAGTCTTTGCGTCATTTAAAGCTGAATTACTTCACGAGACCTGCTTCTTTGTAGTACTTGAGAGCACCCGGATGGATCGGGGCGGTCAGACCCTGAAGCATGCTTTCCGGCGTCAGGTTGGCAAGAGCAGGATGCAATTTGCGGAACTGATCGAGGTTGGTCATCACTTCTTTGGTGACGGCATAAACGACATCATCCGGTGTATCGGCAGAGGTCACTAAGGTGGCGAGCATACCGACAGTCTTTACTTTGTCCTTAGCGTTGACAGCGTCGGGATACTGATCCATCGGGATTTCCGTCATGCTGTAGTAGGGAGCTTCTTTCAGCAGAGAAGCAACTTCAGCTTCGGAAATCGGAACGATGCGGACTTTGCGTTTGCCGGCAGTTGCTTCTTTAATGTTGCCGTTCGGATGACCGACGGTGTAGAAGAAGCCGTCAATACGTCCGTCCTGCAGAATTCTGGGAGCGTCGGCGGGTTTCAGTTTTTCGTCACGGAAATCTTTCCCCGGAACGATTCCGACGGCGTTGAAGATGTCGGTAGAGTTAATGCGGTTGCCGGAGCCCGGGTCACCAAGGTTAATGGTCTTGCCTTTCACGTCTTTCACGGACTTGATGTTGGCGTCATCGGCAGCAACGAAAGTCACAGCTTCCGGAGCCAGAGCGAAAACAGCGCGGAGTTTTTTAACGGGTTTGCCTTCCCAAGCACCTTTGCCGTTGTACGCCATGTACTGTGTATCGGCCTGAGCAATACCGAAGTCCAGATCCTTAGAGTCGATGGCGTTGATATTGAACTTCGAACCGCCTGTAGATTCCACAGAAGCACGGACACCGTACTGATCTTTCTTAGCATTTACGATCTTGGCAATAGCGCCGCCTGTCGGGTAGTAAACGCCGGTGATGCCGCCAGTGCCGATCGTAACGAATTCAGTTTTAGCGAAAGCAGTAGCGCCTGCCATAGCGAAAGAAGCTGCAACTGCAAAGGGGATGATTTTTTTGACGAACATGAAAGTCTCCGTTTGAGATTTATTTGTGTAACCAGTGCGTTTGCTGCTCAGCTTATGGCTTTCATCGCAGCGGACAAGGTCTCGATTTTTTTACTCGCAAACCCCGGAAAAGCGCTTCGCTTTTCCTGTCACTTTCATAGAAGCAAAAGACGTGCCAACTTTTGTTCAAACAAAACGGCCTGAGAGTCAGTGAAATTGAACCAAAAGAGCGCACAAGAAATGATCAAAACTTATTGATGCGCACTCTTTTGGTGCGTCTGCACCAAATTAGGAGTTTTCTACTGTGCACGGCCTTTTGTGCAAAGAATTTTCTGCTCGCGAACTTAGAATAGGTGCATTGTTTTTGAGGAGCATTGAATGAGTCAAAAAGAATTTGTAAAACCGGTTGGTTTAGAAACCCCTTATCGCCTCTTTAATTTAGGCGGCACTGCCTTTGTTGAAAGCAAACAAGGCGACGATCTGGATATCATGCCCGCTTCTTGGAACTGCCCGTTGGATTATGACAAGATGACAGTTGTCATCGACTCGACCCACTATTCCCGTAAGCTCATTGAAGCAAGCGAATACATTTTGCTTGCCGTTCCGGGAATGGGTATTCAGAAAGAAATTCTTTATTTGGGTTCTGTGAGCAAGAACGACAATCCCAACAAGATTGCCGACAGCGGCCTGAAATTCTTTACGTTGCCTGACTGCGACTTTCCGCTTCCCGAAGGCTGCTCTGCGTGGGCCGTCGTCAAACTGATCCGCGAGCCCCACAACGAAAAGACTTATGACCTCTTCATGGGCCAAATTGTTAAAGCTTGGGCTGACTCCCGTGTCTTCTCCAACAACCATTGGCACTTAGAAGAAGGTCCGGATGAACTGCGCTCTATGCACTATGTCGCCGGCGGTCACTTCTATGCGATCGGCAAACGCGTCGACGTCACGCTCTAATTTTTCTAATCACTAAGTTGCTTAGAATAGGTCCGAACCAACCCGGACCTATTTTTATGCCAGAAACCACAAAAATCCAATCTGTTGCCATCCTTGGACGCGGAGCCTTGGGCGTGATGTACGGAGACTTTCTCACGCCGCGCATGCTCGGGGGCTCGGTTTATTTTCTAGCGGACGATAAACGCTGTACACACTATCGTGAGCAGTCCCTCACAGCCAACGGCCGCCCCTGCTCCCTCCTTTTTAAGAGTCCAAAAGATGTGAAGGAAGCTCCTGACTTGCTGATCGTTGCTCTAAAAGGACCCGCTTTGAAAAACGCGCTGCAAAGCATTAAAGGTTTGATCTCCGAAAATACCATCGTCATCTCAGTGATGAACGGCATCTCCAGCGAGGACATCATCGAACAGGAACTCGGAACGCACAGGATCGTTCACTGCGTTGCCCAGCGAATGGATGCGCTTTTTCAGAACGGTAAGCTGACTTATAAGAATTTCGGAGAACTCGTGATCGGCCTTAGTCCCGCGCATAAAGACATGCCTGAAGTTCTTGATGCCGTCGTCGATTTCTTTGACCGAACCGAAATGCCCTACGTCGTAGATGAAAACATCCTGCACCGCATGTGGTGCAAGTGGATGCTCAACGTTGGCGTCAATCAGACATTGGCCGTCTATAACGATGTTTTTCGTCGGGTGCATCAAGAGGGCGAAGCTAGAGAAACCTTAAAAGCCGCGATGCGTGAGGTGCTTGCCCTTTCACAAAAAGAAGGCACGGGACTCACGGAACAAGACTTCCGAGATTATCTCCAGATCATCGACGAATTAAATCCCGACGGAATGCCCTCCATGCGGCAGGACAGACTGGCAAAACGCCTGACTGAAGTCGACCTCTTCGCGGGAACGGTCATTCAAAAGGCAGAAAAATACGGATTACCCGTGCCCGTCAATCATCGTTTTTACGATGAAATAAAAAGTTTCGAAAACGCCTACTAAGCCGACTCAGTTTGGTGGGTTTTTGTTATAGCTTCCATCGAGGCGCCCTACTATGTCGGCAGTTATGGAGTTAACACAAATGTCTAATACCGTTTTGATTCTTGATGCCGGCTGCCAAAATTTCGGAAAAGGCGGCGAGCTCAACCATTATTTATCCCGTCTCGCTGAGGAAGAACTGACTAAACTCGGCTGGAATGTCGAAATCACACTGATCGACAGCCAATGGGAAATTGCAGCCGAAGCAGAAAAGATTAAGAAAGCCGATGTCATTATTGTTCAGACACCGGGCTGGTGGATGAGCACACCGTGGCAGCTCAAACGTTATGAAGACCTCGTCTTTGTTCAGCCGGGCGTCGTCGGCAACGACGGACGTTCTCATCTGCACCCGGATGACAACTACGGCAGAGGCGGCATCCTAACAGACAAGAAATTTATGATCAGCAGCACTTGGAACGCTCCGAAGACTGCCTTCGACCGTAAGGGCGACTTCTTTGAAGGCCGCGGAGTCGACGGCGTTTTCTTCCCGCTGATCAAGGCCTTCGAGTTCTTAGGAATGAAACAGCTGCCCTCCTTCATGTGCAATGACGTCGTCAAGAACCCGCACATCGGGGAAGATGTGAAACGCTGGAAGGAACATCTTCGTCACGTATTCAAGATTGATTGACGTCCTCCTCGTCATAAATGACAAGGATTCCATACCACCTCTGCAGCGGCCGTAGCCTAGTGCTGCAGCA
>ERZ791903.2274-NODE-2274-length-14744-cov-3.569406_pt1 | contig 14744 bp, 10 predicted proteins | sample MGYA00510148_ERZ791903 | MGnify/ENA primary metagenome ERZ791903 (study PRJEB30046, sample SAMN00792080) | human gut metagenome | study: EMG produced TPA metagenomics assembly of the A metagenome-wide association study of gut microbiota in type 2...
ATAAACATACTATATTAGGTATAAACCCTATTCTCCTAATCACCTCAAAATAGGATTGCTAAAAAGCATTTTTCACAAGATTGACTTGTATTTTCACCACGCTCAAAAAATATTAATCCGAAAAGATGAAAAATTTTTCTTATATTTTTAATAAGTTAATCGCATTCTCCGAAGCTTGTCCCGGGTCTTTAGGTGAAACTACGTAGGAAATTCTATCTATTTTCATCTAAAACATTTACAATTCGACACAGACTAACGACCTCATATGAAAAGGAGATAACTCAATGATTTTTAAAACATTGCTGACTTCTGCCGCCGTTTCTTTGGCTGTTGCTTCCTACGCTCAGGCCGCTGTTCAGGACGGTACGTTTGAAGGCACAGCCAACGGCAAAAACGGTCCCGTAACTGTTGCCGTAACCATCCAAGCTGGAAAGATTACAAATGTTAAAGTCGTAAAATCCGGCGAATCCGCAATGATCGGGGATGCTGCAATTGCCCGCATTCCAGCCGAAATTGTTGCTCGCCAGTCATTGCGTGTAAATAACGTTGCCGGTGCTACCTTGTCCTCCATGGCAATTCAAGCCGCGGCGACAAACGCGGTGAAAGCCGCGGGCGGCACCCCGAACGAATTCTACAAGGCACCGATTAAAAAGCAGGCTTCCAACATTGATATCAGTTACAAGACAGCCGTGGTGGTTGTCGGTTCAGGCGCCAGCGGCATGGCTGCAGCGGTTCGTTCTCAGCTGAACGGAAACCCCACCATTCTGATTGAAAAAATGCCGTATCTTGGCGGCGACACGATTCTGAATGCCGGAACCTTGATTGCAACTGGTTCCCGCTATCAGCGCGATGTCATGAAAGAAACCAAGGACTCTCCGGAACTCGCCTATAAAGACATCATGCATGTCGGCAAAAACCGAAACGACCCGGTTTTAGTCAAAATGGTCACTGAAAAAGCAGGCTCGGTTGTCGACTGGCTGATTGACGACCTCAAGATTCCTTACGGTCCTGCGGCAACCCAATATCCTGACCACTCCGCCTCACGCCAGCTTGGTGTAACGGGCCGCTCCCCCAATTTCATCAAAACAATGGCCCGTATCTTTACTGACCACGGCGGCAAAATTTTGATGGAAACTCGCGCCACCTCTTTAATTTATAAGGGAGGCCGAGTTGACGGAGTCCACGCTGTCAACGCCGACGGAGACAAGATCACGATCAACGCTAAAGAGACCATTTTGGCTTCCGGCGGTTTTGGCGCCAAGACAGAAATGCTCCCGAAGACTTTGAAAGGCTATCTTTTCTACGGGTTAGACAGTGATGCCGGACAAGGTTACGAAATGGCCCGCAAGATCGGCGCGCAAAACATCAATATGGATCTTGTAAAAGTCTATCCGCAGGGTGTTGAGACCGTTCCGAACCACGGTCTTGCCGCGACAGCCAGTTCCACGGCTACGATAAATGATACCGGTGCAATCTACGTCAACAGCCAAGGGAAACGTATCATCAATGAACGTGCCTCTTTGGGCGAACTCACAGATATTACCGTGGCTCAGCCCGACAAGATTATGTACTTAGTCATGGATAAAACGGGCTATGACCGCTATCTGGCTAAAAGCATTGAAGACAAACTGGTTCCGGACGAAACCGTTCTTCGTAAATGGCTTGCCATTAAGAACAACGGAAAACCGGTAATGGTTGAATCGGATAATCTGGCTGAAGCGGCTAAAGTCATGGGTATCAATCCTGAAGGACTTGAAGCTACTGTCAAACAGTGGAACGAAATGGCAAGCGCCGGCAAAGACACTCAGTTCAATCGTAAAGATCCGAAAGAGCTCATTAAGGCTCCGTATTACATTGTTGAACAGAAACCTCGTTTTGCCACAACACTGGGCGGCTTGAAAGCCAATGCAAATATGCAGATTTTAGGGAAAGGCGGTAAGCCCATCCCCGGTCTCTTCGGAGCCGGCTGCGTAGTTGGCGGTGCTAACGGCGCCGACTCTATGACCGCTATGATGAACTCCTGGGCCATCATCTCCGGTGTGGATGCCGCAGACGGTGTAACTGCCGCCATCAAAAAATCCCGCAAGTAATCTCCTCTAATACTTAGCAACTGCTAAAACGGGCCCAAAATTGGGCCCGTTTCTTGTGGTTTTGAGGTGAGTTAGAGAATTAGATTCCGTTAAGTTTCAACACACATCCTTTGAAAATCCCAAATGCGGTTTCAAGTCCTTTTTCGTCGAAATCAAACTCTCTTTGGTGGTGAGCCGCTGTTCTGTCAGCTCCCACAACGAAGAACTCACTCTTTCCTCCGGCAGCTTTTACACGTGTTGCAAGCATCGTAAAGTCCTCGGAACAACCTAACTTTTTATGCTGGACAACTCGTTCGCAGCTCGACAGACTTCCTGCAACTTCCGTCACTAAAGAAGCAAGCTCAGGATCGTTATTGAGTTCACCGGCCTCTCCGACTTTTTCAACTTCATAGTCCACGTCATAAGTCAAAGCGGTGCCTTTAACAATGCGATTGGCCTGATCGACCATGAAATCATTGATTTCCGCTGTTTCTCCGCGTACTTCTAATTGAACCTGAGCATGTACCGGAATAACGTTTCTTCCTTCACCGGCCTGCATCATTCCTACGTTAATGCATCCTAGACCTTTTCCATGGCGTGCCATTCCAAGAAGCTCGGATACGCAAGTACAGGCACAAGCCAAAGCATTCCTACCAAGATGCGGACTCATTGTCGGATGAGCGGGCCGACCTTTAAAGCGAACATCTAACTTAGTTGTGCACAATACGCCCTCAGGGTACACACAAACCTCTCCGGTGGGACACATCATTGCCAAATGCGCACCTAACAAATAATTGACGTCATCTAAGAGGCCGGAAGCCGCTTGAGCCGCTCCTCCTCTCACACCTTCTTCGGCCGGCTGGAAAATCAATTTAATTCTTCCGCATAACTGATCTTTGTGATCGACAATCCACTGCGCCATGGTCAATCCGACTGCCGTGTGTCCATCATGGCCGCACGAATGCATAACTCCTGCATGACGGGATCTGAAATTCTCTTTATTGGGAAGATGATCCTTTAAGTCCGTTTCTTCGACACCGACACAGTCGATATCAAAACGCAAAGCTGTGACGGGGCCAGGTCTGCCTGTGTCTAATTCCGCAATGGTGCCCGTATATCCGTGCATTCTTTCAATGAGCGTCGGGTCGACACCTTCTTCCAGTGCCCTCTTTTTGCTTTTTTCCACAAAATCTTCCGGCCTGCCCATGACAGCATCGAGACCGATCTGCTCAACGCCGACAAACGTCTTCCAGCCAAGCGGTTCGATTGTCTCCAAAATTTTTGCTGTAGTACAAAATTCGCCCCAACCGAGTTCGGGTATCTGATGCAGTTCTCGTCTCAGTTTGACTGCGTTTTTGATGTAATCCATGTTGTTCTCCTTAAACCATCGCTAATGCGACAAAGATGACGGCAATGATCATCGGAATTGCCAGACGTTTTGTAAGTTCAATCGGATTGCTGACCCCGGCCAGACCGCAAATCACGATAGCGACACCGGATATCGGACTCATAGTTCTTCCAAGAGCTCCGGCCAAAGCGGCCATTGTTCCTAAAGTCGGAACGGTCATGCCGAAACTCGGTGCATGGGGTGTAACGGCTTCATTGAATGCAAATGCTGCTGCGTCTCCGGAACCGGTAATAACACCCATCACAAAAGGCCCAAGTGAGCCGCCCCAACGAGCGATCTCATTCGAGCCTCGAAGAACTTCAATGAAGACTGCGATAAGGCCCGACGCTTTCAAACCGGCTGCAAAGACACCGGCAGCAATAATGATGCCGAGAACTTCACCATAGCCGTTGCCCATGCCCGCAAAAAAGCGTTTAGAGAAAGACTGAGGATCAGCCAAAGTAACCGCCAACGTGTAAATGGCTCCCACAATCATGGCTTGGGCTACACCCATTTTTATGGCGGGAAGCCATAAATTCCCTGTAACCAAAATCAGAACAGGAACCAGCGGAGCTAAGGCCTTCAAAACATTCACACGCTGCACCTCACTTTCCTCATTTAATTCAGTTTCGGAAACCGAGCCCGGCTTATAGTCGCCCAGTAAGATGCACATAATCGTCACACCTATCATCGAGATAGCGCCGCATACCAACGTGTAATTCATGTGTACGCCGATTGTTTGGATAACATCCAGATTCGCCATCTTTGCTACATAGGCATTGTGAGAAAGACCGGGAGAAAGCATGGATCCGAAGGTCCCTCCGAGGATAGCCGCGGCAGTTCCGGGACGGCTGACGCCGGCTCGGCGTAATAAGGGAATCATTGTCGGACCCACGGCCGCCGCGCACCCGGCCGCTGAAGGAATCGCGATGCAGATGAAATAGGTAATTGCCGTAGCAGCAGGTATCAGAAGCAAACCGAGCTTACTTAACGGGGCAGACAGAAGCTTCACTAAATGAACATCGCATTTGGTCATTTGAACGACGAAAGCAAAGCCCATCGCAGAGCAAATTGCCATGATCAACCCGCTGTTTGTCATAGATTTTGCAAATGCATTCAGACCTTGCATCGGATCTAAAGACAAACAGGTCATAAGAAAGCCGGAGGCTAACAGGACCAAGCGTGTCTCATAGCGTTTGATAAGAGCTGCCACTGTCAAAATGACGATAACAATGGCTGCCCAAACAGTCCAAGTCATAATCTTCTCCTATGGGTTATCGTTATGTCACCATTGTGAAGATTGGACTGCGTTACGGTAAGATATCAAAGAGTTACAACGTTTTGATCTAAACGGAACACCATGCGTAACCTTGACACGATTGAAACCTTTAAAACCTTCGTTGTTCTCGCAAGACTTAACAGTGTCGGAAAAACCGCTGAGCAGCTTCATATTTCAAAAGCTTCCGTCTCACGCCGCATTTCTTCACTTGAAACATCTATTGGAAAGCTTTTTATCCGAAACCAAAACGGCAGCGAGTTGACACCTTTGGGCTGCCTTTTCTTAGAAAAGATTCAACCTCTCCTAGAGAGATTCCACAAACTTTCCGCCCCTGTCTCTCGACCCGAAGGAAGCGTCAGCGGATCAATCCGAATTTCAGCGCCTAACGCGATCGGCAATGGTTTGCTCATTCCATGGATCACCGCATTTCAAAGAAGAAATCCAGAACTTTTTGTTAACTTAACGCTGACTCTTGGTCCAATGCACATCATTCCTCCAGAGTGTGATATCAGAATCAATCACGGACTGTATCCCTGTTCCAATGCCGTCATCAGAAAACTCGGTGAAATGCGCCGCATGATGGTTGCTTCAGCAGGCTATTTGGCAAAACACGGAGTACCGAAAACTCCGGAGGATTTAGAATTTCATGAACTTTTAGGCGGCAATGATTTAGTCAACGGAGCGCCCTTAGTTCTCCTGAAAGACAATGAGCGCATCATCGTTCCGATACACTCTAAACTTAGACTGAAAGATCATACAGCGGCAAGGACAGCCGCATTATTTGACGCCGGAATAAGTGTTCATGCGTTCAGGTATGACACCATGGAATTAGTCCGACGCAAATTACTCATACACGTTCTTCCCGACTGGGAACCCGAGCCGTCCCCTGTCAGCTTGTTGCTTCCCATCGGCCGAAAACCATCGTCAGCGGTGGAGGCCTTGTGCGATTTCATCGCTGAAAAATGGCGTTCAAACCCAGAACTCGTCTTCGATCATGGCCTCTAATAATTCTGAACATAGGGCGACACTGCGTCAATGGCAGCTCTTTACACTTACCGTTGAAAAAGGAAGCATTCTTGCGGCTTCTGCCGCCGCTAACACCGACGCCGCCGTTGTCAGCAGAGAAATTACAAAACTTGAACATCTGTTGCAGGAACCATTATTGGAAAGATCCCGCTCCGGCGTTCGTCCGACATGGCTAGGCGCTCAAAAATACAAAGAAGCAATAAAAATTCTTCATGACATCAATACTGTTTTCTCTGAAACTGAAAATACTTCAATCAGATCTTCGACTATCCGTCTTGCCGTTCCCGGAGCACTGACTGGGCTTATCGCTAAGCCTCTCGCAGAGTTTGAAAAACTCCAATCTTCTAATCACACGCGCATCGAAATCAACAGTTACCAAAACATCAACGATGTTCAGCCCGAAAATTTTGATCTCCTGGTTTGCCTCCAAACATTGCCAAATGTCAGGATGATCGCATACGATATCGCAAGCATTTCATATGGAATTTTTGCCTCTCCTGACTTCATTGCGCAAAACAAGAGGATCTCTGATCCGGCTCAGTTAGAAAATCTTCCGCTAATCCACTCAAAAAGCGAGAAAGTCCTCTTGCAAGGCCCTTTTCAAAGCATAACCCTTACGGTAGAACCCCAAATAAGGATTAATTCTGATGAAGCGATGATCGGTGCCGCGGTTGAAGGTTTGGGTATTGCACTCCGCATACCGCTTTGGAGCGCAGAACCTCTAGCAAAAAACGGTAGGTTAAGTCAATTACTTCCAACTTGGCATCTTCCGAACGCACCTGTTTGGCTTCTAAAGCATCCCGGCCGAAAAATTTCCGCTCTAGAGAAACTTATACAGTTTTTGAGGAAGACGGGAACGTTCCATCCGTCGCTAACAAAAACAGACTAACAGAAGGAATAGGCCGCTCTCTTTAGGTATATCCTCAAGTCTCCAAAAATTCTGAATAAAATTCAATCATCCCAACCTGAACTTGATTTAACTTTTATATTTAAACAAGACTAAACACCTTGATAATTCACAATAGTTTTCATTTTCTTTCAAGGGGGTCGGTTCGACACAAAACGTCACAACTAACACATTTTATGACGCTATTGTTCGGACAATGAGTGTAAATTACCGCCCTGAAGGCATCCGTTTGAGTCTTCACAGTCTTTCATTTGAAGGGGATGAAAGATTTTGGTGTTGCATGAGATGAAGTTGTAACCGCCGTGTTTTCCTCCTATGTCACGGCCGAGCTCCTTCATTTAAAACTCATTTGCTTATCCGGCGCCTGTGCGGCGTCGGATTTTTTTGCTTTATCTCCTCTGAAAAAAAACGGTGGGCCGTTAATCCTTCCCACCGCTTTCTATTCTTCTAAAGAAGAAATTATTGCGGACCTGCCGCGTCTAGTTTTACAGGCTGGCCGTCAGCCGGTTTCTGCATCGCCTCCGCCGTTGCTGGTTTAACGGTTTGTTTTTTGAGTCTTTCTGCCTTTTCGATTTCTCGAATCGCTTGCTGCTCCTCGATTAAGGCTTGGTCAATCCATCCGCCCCCTAACGCCTGATATACCTGCGCAACCGAATTCAAAGCCCGAGACTTCACTTCAGCTAGAGAAATTTGCTGCGGCAGTAAAGATTGTTCTGCCTGCAAAACAGTGAAGTAACCCGTGTAGCCGCCTTGATACTGAGCATTGGCAAGGCGCGAGTAGTCTTCCAAGCTCATGACGAGACTGCGTTTACTGCGCAGCTCTTCAATCACGTTTTGGCGTCGACTGAGTGCATTATCCACGTCTGCAAATGCAGTAGATACGGCGAGCTGATAAGCGGCCAAAAGCGCCTTTTGCTGCGCCTCGGCACTGCGGACACCGGCGGTTACAGCGCCCCAATGGAAAATCGGGCCGCTGACATTGCCGGCGTACTGCCAAACCTTGGACGGACCTTTAAACAGTTCTTTCAGCTGATCGCTGGAAAAGCCGAGACCTCCGGAAAGTGAGATAGACGGGAAGTACAACGCCTTAGCAGCTCCGATATCGGCATTTGCTGCCCTAAGCTGCTCTTCGGCCTGGATCACGTCAGGGCGCTCCTCCAGCAGCTGACTGGGAATTCCCGCAACGACTGCCGGAACGTTCAGTTCATCCAGGGTCTTGAATTTCGGAAAATCGTCAACCGGCACTCCGGTAAGGACGGAAAGCGAATTCTTTAGTTCCGTATTGTTCTGCCGGATCTGCGGAATCTGCACCATCGCGCTTTCCCACTGCGACCAAGCCTGAGCAACCTCCATTTCGGAAACATTACCGTGGTTAAATCGCAAGAGGAAAAGCTGATAAGTCTTGTGATAACTTTCCGCCGTCTCTACCGCGATCTTGTATTGCTCTTCCGTCGTAAGAATAGAAAGATAAGTACTGATCACAGAGCCGATCACCGATGAAATTGCCGCGCGGTGCGCCGCTTCCGTGGCTCTCAGACTTGCCCGAGCAGATTCGGTTTGCCTCCGAATTTTGCCCCACAAGTCGATTTCCCAAGAAGCCGAGGCAAGAACTTCATAACTTTTGATCGGCTTATCTCCCATTGCCGCCCCGGTCGGAGTATTCAAGCTTGCTTTTGACTTCCCGAGATCGCCGGAGTAGTTAAGCTGAGGGAAAAGATTGGATCGAGCCACGGTAAGCTGAGCCGCTGCTCTCTCGACGTTAGCCATGGTCTGCTGCAATGTTCGATTGTTGGCAATGGCTTTGGAGACAAAGAAATCTAAGTTAGGGTCGTTGTATTCGGTCCACCACCTTGCTTTCAAGAGGCCGAGATCCGCTTCCTCGCCCTGGATGTGACGGTAATCTTTCGGCACCGGAACATAAGGGCGATCATAGTCAGGACCGACTGCGCAGCCGGTCAGCACTGCGGCGCTGACCGCCGCGGCCAAAAACATGCGCCGATTTATCATTTACCCTCTCCTTTATTGCTCTTGGCATCGGCTGCCTTCTGGGAGACTTCGTTTGCAGACACAACTCCTTTCGTAATCTCTGACTTATCTTCTTTGACGCTCTTCTCTCTTTCGAGATCAGTCAGTTCGTCTGCAGATTCAACATTCGTCCTCTGTTCCTGAGGTGTCAGATCGCCGATTCCGATATCCTGATTTTCAACCCCCTCAGGGTTAAAGCCCGGAGAGTTGATCACCGTTAATTCTCCTGAAGGAGAAACCTTCACGGTTGCATTCGGATCATAAACGGTACCCGGACCACGCAGAATAGCAGTGCGAAGCTTATCTGTAATCGGGATATTTCTGGAGGAAAGCTTAGCGGCCAGTTTCAAAGCGCTCTTCGCTCCGGAGCGTTCGGCCCAGCCTTCAAACCAGACATAGAAAATCGGGACAAACAGCAGAGCCAGCGTTGACACACCTATCATTCCGCCCACAATACCGGTTCCCAAAGAGTGACGGGAAGCAGCGCCGGCGCCTGTGGCGACGGCCAGCGGGATAGTACCGCCGATAAACGCTAAGGACGTCATAATAATGGGACGGAAACGAAGCTCTCCGGCATCAATAGCTGCTCGCACCAAGTCCATGCCTTTATGTCTCAGTTCAACCGCAAATTCCACAATCAAAATTGCGTTCTTCGCCGCCAAGCCGATCATTACCAGCATACCAATCTGGAAATAAACGTCGTTCTCTAGGCCTCGAGCCCATGTCGCCAGGAGCGCCCCGATGACGCCGAACGGAACCGCCAAGATCACGGAGCCCGGAAGCGCCCAGCTTTCATACTGTGCAGCCAGCACCAGGAATACCAGCAACAAACCGAAACCGAACACAATTGCGGAAGAAGATCCTGAACTTTGCTGTTCGTAGCTGATTCCGGTCCAGCCATAGGTGTAGCCCGGAGGAAGAACTTCGGCCGCCACTTCTTCCAAGGCCTTCATACCCTGGCCTGAAGAGTAACCAGGCGCGGCATTCCCGATCACCTGAGCGGCCGGGAAACCGTTGTAGTGGGGCAACGAGGTTGCACCGTTCGTGTACTCCGTCGTAATGACGGCACTCAGCGGAATCATTTCTCCGTTATTGTTGCGAACGTAAAGTTTGTCAATGTCTTCAGGTTTTGCACGATACTTCGGTTCGGACTGCATAATCACGAACCAGACACGTGAGAACTGGCTGAATTGACTGGAAATTGCCGAGCCAAACTGGCTTTGAAGCGTGTTAAAGACATCTGCAGTACTTAAACCTAACAATTGGGCTTTATCACGATCAAAGTTAATTTTGAGTTGTTGATTGTTGGCGTTGTACGTACTGGTCAGACCGGTAAGTTCCGGGCGCTGACGCGCTTTTTGCAAAAAGTTGTTCAGTACATCACCCAGCTGTTGAGGCGTCCCGCTGCCCGTATCCTGAATCCAAAATTCAAAACCGCCTGTCGTACCTAGTCCCGGAATCGCCGGCGGATTGATCGGAACGACCAAAGCCTGCATCTGTGAGGCCATGCCGCGGTACTGCATCTGCTGCATGATCGCATCCGCACTCATTTCTTTTGCAGTTTTGGAATTCTTATAGCGCTCTTCAAACGGAGCCAAGGTCATGAAGAAGGTACCGGCATTGGTCTTCATTCCGCCGTCGAGCAGAGAAAAGCCGCCGATCGAGTTCTTAGTTTCAATACCTTTGACCGGATCCAACGCTTTTTCAATAGTATCCATAACCTCCGTGGAGCGCTGTAAGCTTGCAGAGGAAGGAAGCATAATGGCTGCCAAAACATAACCCTGGTCCTCACTGGGCACAAAACCGGTTGGGAGCACTCGGAACATCTGGAAGATAGCCACGCCCATTCCCGCGAACAAAATAATGACAAGCAAAGTTCTGCGGAACAAAGCTCTCGTCCATTCCCCGTACTTCACCGTCAAGCGTCCGAACAATTGGTTGAAACGGAAGAAGAAGCCGTGAGTCTTCGGCTCTTCATGGGAGAGCCAAGCAGCACAAAGTGCCGGCGTCAGCGTCAAAGCGACGAAGCCGGAAATCGAAACGGAGATCGCAATCGTGATAGCAAACTGCTTATAGAGCATACCGGTGGTGCCGCCCATAAAGGCTGCCGGAACGAACACACTGGCCAAGACCAAAACCGTCGCGATAATCGGGCCGGAGACTTCCGACATAGCCAGAATAGTTGCATCGATCGGATTCATGGCTTTTTCGGACATATTGCGTTCGACGTTTTCCACCACCACGATGGCATCGTCCACCACCAAACCAATCGCCAACACCAAACCAAACAGCGTCAGCAGGTTAATCGTGAAGCCAAGCGCCAGCATTCCCACGAAAGTACCAGTCAAAGCCACCACAATGGCCGTACACGCAATGGCTGTGGACTTAAAACTTTGCAAGAAGATGTAGATCACACCGATGACTAGAAGAACTGCTTCAAACAGTGTCTTAATGACTTCATCGATAGAAATTCGAACAAATTCCGTCGTGTCAATAGCGACCTTGTAATCCAATCCCTCGGGGAAGTTTGCTTTCAGCTGTTCCAATGTCTTTCGAACATTTGTCGCCACATCCAGGGCATTGGCGCCGGCCTGCTGATAAACCGCAATATAACTTGTCGGCAAACCGTTCATATTGGAAGAAACATCGTAGCTTTGCGCCCCCAAATCGACACTCGCAACATCCTTTAGACGAACGATGGCGCTTTGATCTTGGTTCGAGCGGATGATGATATCTTCATATCCTTTCGGATCAACCGAGGGAGACGGAGCAATTACCGGGAAAGTCTGGATGGTTCCGGGGAGCGCAGGAGCCGCACCGATATTACCGGCTGCGAATCGTTTGTTCTGGTTTGCAACGGCGGAGTTGATATCAGAGGTGGTAATACCCAAAGACGCCATGCGATCCGGATTAAGCCAAATACGCATGGCCTGATTGGCGTTGCCCATCACAGCAGACTGACCGGCGCCCTTAACGCGCTTGATGGCGTCAACAACATATACATTGGCGTAATTATTAATGTAATCCCGTGTGTATCGGTCGCCTTTGCCGTAAATACCAATCAGCATCAGAATTGAAGAAGACCGCTTTTCTATTTGAAGACCGTTTTGAATTACTTCGCTCGGAAGGTACGGCTGTGCAATATTGACGCGGTTCTGTACCTGCACCTGAGCAATATCCGGATCCGTGCCGATATCAAAGAAAACGGTCAGCATCATTGTTCCGGTCGATGACGAAGAGCTCGTCATGTAGATCATATTGTCTACGCCGTTAACCTGCGTTTCAATCGGAGCTGCTACCGTTTCAGCAACTGTCTTAGCATCAGCACCCGGATAGGTAGCCGTAACCATAATCTGTACGGGCGCCATGTTCGGATACTGCTCAATCGGCAATTGGAACATGGAAATCAGGCCGGAAATCACAATTACCAGCGATACGACGATGGCAAAAATCGGTCGCTTAATAAAGAAGTTCGAGAACATACGGACCTCCTCTACTTCTTAGCCTTGTCGTCAGCAGAAGGTATCTGGTCCACTTCTTTGACAATCTTTACGGGAGCTTCGCTGGCCAAAAGCATCATGCCTTCAGTTACAACCTTGTCCCCTTCTTCCAGACCGTTTTTAATTAGCCAATCATTTCCGATCCAGCTTCCGACTTCGACAGGACGGAATTGAGCTTTGTTGTCCTTGGTAACGACCCAGACGAAATGGCCTTTGCTGCCTTCCTGCACTGCGATCTGAGGCACTACAATCGCGTTAACGTATGTCGCCCCCTTCACAATGGCACGCACATACTGCTGAGGCCTTAACTGATTATTCGGATTTTCGAAAGAAGCACGAAGTTCAAAGGTACCGGTATTCGGGTTGAAGTTCGGAGACGAGAAAGTTACCCGGCCGGTGATCGGATAAATTTCTCCGCCCGCCAACTCGAGCTGCACTTCGTAGTCATGGTTATCAGGACGCCGAAGGATGCCCTCTTTGACCTCCTGATTGATCTTAGCTTCTTCGTTTTCTGACATAGAGAAGGTTACCCACATCGGAGACATGGTGTAAACGGTCGCCAAATGAGCATTGCTCATGTTAATGTAGGTGCCGTCTGTCTGAAGCGCGGAGCTGGCATAGCCCGTCACGGGGGAAGTGATCGTGCAGTAAGAGAGATTGAGTTTGGCATTTTCTACCTGAGCTTTAGCATTGGACACTGCAGCTGCCGTGGTTTGAAAATCGCCGATTGCCTGGTCCAAATCTGTCTGACTTAACGCTTTCAGTTTCGCGAGAGGACGGATACGATTCAAATTTCTTTTTGCAACTTCATGCGCGGCAAGACTCGAATCCAATGAGGCCTGTGCTTCGGAAAGCTGAACTTCAAAGGGCTTCTTATCCATCAGAAAAAGCTCATCGCCTGCATTTACCATACCCCCTTCGGTGTACTTTCTGGCATCCAAGAAGCCGTTGACACGGCTATAGATTTCAACCGCTCGAGAACTTTCAGTTTTTGCGACCCAGGTCATGTCCGCAGGCACATCATGCCGCGTTACTTTGACAACGGAGACCGGGCTCGGGCCTCTCGCCGCAGATCCTTCTTTATCTTTGTCGCATCCGCTTAAGGCTAAAACTCCGCAAAACACGGCGGCAGACAGCATCGAATATCGGCTGAAATGTTTGATTGTCACGTTGTACCTCTTTTCTTGCACCCCGTATCGCTTAAAAAGCTACAAAGCTAATTTTTGTAAGTACGGTAAGTAAATATGTAACTTTAGTAAGTATCGTAGGCATAAAGCTTAAGGTGGTGGCCCTTCGCTCATTTCAAGACTAAAGGCACGCTTATTTCACGCAATGTCAATAGGAAAACCCGAAGGAGATAAACCCCTATGAAATTGTCAGACAATTTCTGTGCTACCGAATTAAAATGTAATTGTTCGAAATAAAAATGACAAATTATTAGAACAAAGTTCGAACCATCGGCAAGGAGCTGATATGACAAAACTTAAAGTATTCTCTCTGCTGCCGGCTCTTCTACTCGCATCGATTGTTCACGTCTGGGAAGCGCCCGAGATCCGGGAACTCTCTGCGGCCGAAATTCAGCCAAAACACGAGTCTCTTCAACCTCACAAATCCCTCGTTGCCCAATTGGATCCGACGTTCGGAATCCGTGCATTAGCGCTTAGCGCGATCTTTTTATCCTTTCCGAGGCCAAGTACGGCATCACCTGTCGCACCCGGCATATCTGCCGGAGAAAGGAACCCTTCTACCGCGCGACGACTGCCATTGCCCAATACCGTCGCAAAAGCTCAGCAATTTCTGCGCCACCCCGCTCGAATCATGACTCCTCTCGAAGTAGTTCAGATGGCCGGGGAAGAATCCCCGGACTGGAATGAAGTGGCGCGCGACGGCTGCATCCTTCACGGGAAACTGAGTGAGATTTCCGAGAACTATCTCAAGATGGATGAGACGCTGATCTTCCTACTAAATATGAGGCATACCCGTCACCTTCAGGTCGGAAGTGAGGTTATGCTCAGGATAAAGGAAGTCTCCGTAGATCGGAAGGCGATTTACGCGATCTTGGTACCATCTGAAGCGATTTCTCGCGGCTTCTAAGTTCAATCTTTTGCTCCGATTTGCTGCCTTTTTGATAACGAATCGGAGCAATTAGGATCTGACTTCTTCGAGCAGTAAGATGATGGACGGTCTTATCTTCTAAAGTATAGTTTTGAGAGCGTCATCCTCTGATGAACCTGGCCCCTTTTCCCAGTCTTCCTCTCGATGTTTCTAATTTTCACAAATTTCGAGAGACAGGTAAGATTTACGTAGACAAAACGGAGCTCATCTATCAGCTTGCTTCTGAAAGAGGACAGTTTTTATTTACGCGACCTCGCCGGTTCGGAAAATCTCTTCTTATCTCAACGTTTGAATCTTTGTTCAAGAACGGTACGAAAGACTTTTTTGGTTTATTCATCCAGGGGAAATGGAAGGATCGAACTTACCCTGTCATACGGCTTGATTTCTTATGTCCCAGGCTTGTCAAGTGAAAGTTTTTGATCAGTGCTAATGGCCG
>ERZ791903.2280-NODE-2280-length-14717-cov-3.500955_pt1 | contig 14717 bp, 10 predicted proteins | sample MGYA00510148_ERZ791903 | MGnify/ENA primary metagenome ERZ791903 (study PRJEB30046, sample SAMN00792080) | human gut metagenome | study: EMG produced TPA metagenomics assembly of the A metagenome-wide association study of gut microbiota in type 2...
GTTGCAGCCTTGAATGAAAATTAAAAGCGGCCGAGTAAGTCCTGTGAAACCGGCCACGCGGCTATCGGAAATGCCAGTTACAAAGATCCCTCCCATCGAGGCGATGACTAAAACTGCGTAAACCCAAAACCACCTGGAGCGAAAGGTGGCATTAAAGTCCAGCTTCAAAATGGTTGAGAAATTGTTCATAGAAGACCTTGAAAATTTGAATCAATAATCAATGTTTATGCATTTTCATTGCAGCTTTTTGCTTGCTTACATCCTCAATTTCTGACAGAGTTTCCTGGAAAGTCAGGACCTTTTTACCGGCCTCAGGTTTTGTCCCTTTGGGGAGTACAGCAATTCCGTAGGCCATCGGCGTAACGTAGCCGGATACGAGTTCGTTCTCCTTGATGTTTAACCAGGTGCCGTTCCTTGGATCCGTCGCATAAATTAAAGCTTTGTCTTTCCATTCTTTCGCTTCCTTCCCTTGCAGCCACATTAATGCGCAGCCCAAGTCGTCGAAGAAAAAATGTTTCCCGTCAGTCGGATTGACGACTTGTGCGGAGAATTTTTTATCGCTCACGAGCATCTTGCATCGATCGCAGGTCTGAACATCCCATTTGGGTGCTTCTGCTTCGAGATTAATTTCTTTGCTGCAGGAGCAAAGAAGGAGAGAAGCGATAAATAAACTAAGAAATAGGGGAGATTTTTTCATCTTTGACAATCCTTCCTAAGTCGAGCCAGAGAGCTCTGTTAAGCACGGTGTTAAGTTCGTCGATACGATGAGAGATAAAAACCATCGTAGTGTCAGAAAATTCCGGACTGCGAATAATATTGGAAAAGGCTTCTCGTCCCTCCGGATCGAGATTGGCAGTGGGTTCATCAAACAGCATTAATGGGGCTTTTCTTGCAAAAGCGATACTGGCCAGTACTTTTTGCTTCATTCCGCCTGACAACTTAGAAAAAGGTTTTCTTGCCTGACTTTGTATATCCAGGGAAAAAAGATCTCCGTATTCATAAATCTTTTTCTTCTCACATTGACAGCAGGAGGCCGCAAATTCGATAAGAGAACCTACAGTCGAGGGTAAAGGGGGCGGGATTTGAGGAATAAAGGCAACCCGGCTGAGGAATTCTTTGCGATTCTTAATAGCAGAAAGATTATCTATAAGGACTTCGCCTTTGTCCGGTCGATAAAGGCCAAGGATACAGCGAAGAAGAGTCGTTTTGCCTGCGCCGTTTTGTCCGAGAATGATTACTCTTTCTTTCGGTGCGATCTGACAGTCGATACTGTCTAAGACAACTTGTGCTCCGAATCGTTTTTCAACATTTTTTATATTCAACATATCATTCCTAGACTAATTTCTTTAGCCGATGGCTGTAGGAAAAAACTTGCCTGTCGCAAACATCCATACATTTTCCGCACATGGTGCAGTCGGTGGATGTAATGAAGACTGTTGGTTGGACGTCTTTTGCAAAAACAACTTTTAAAGCTTCAGGAACATGGCATTCGGGGGTGCATGCCCCGCATTTGTCGCATTTTGTAGTGTCGGCTTGGATTCGGATTAATGAGACTTTCCCAAGGAGTCCGAAAGTTGCTCCTGAAGGGCATACGGATCGGCACCAGACTCGTTGGTAAAAAAAGACCTCGATGATCAGCATGAAAAGCACGATGATCCCCGTCTCCAAGAGGCCATAAATCAGAATTCTTGAGGTTATGCCGACAAGATTGATGTATTGATAAACAAGATAACCGGAGAAGTAACTTGAAGCCAAAAAACACAAGGTAATAAAGAATTTCCAACTTGTTGTGATCTTTTTTCTTTTTTTGATAAGACCTGCATGGACTAATTTCTTGTGCAGAATTTCTCCCCATTCAGAAAGAAGACCGTAAGGACATACCCAGCTGCAAAAAGATCTTCCTCCAAGAATGAAATAGACTACAGCAACGAAGATAAATCCCATGAAAAGGTTGGTGGCTATCTTGCCGTGCGCTGCAATGACCTCCAGTCCGGAGAAGAGATCAACCATGTGAAATCCCATCAGACGGCTGGCAATCATAGAGCCCTCTAAGACTTGAACATCTAGCTTATAGGATAAAATGAAGGCTAAAGCGAGAAGGATGCAAACCGCCCACCGGAACGGACGGATCTTGAGTACTTTAGAGCCATCCTTATTCACTCTTAAGAATAAATTGTGATCACCCCTGAGAGTTTTCATATTAGCTCCTAGGTTTGAATTGCGAAATTTCTTTAGCAAGCTGTTCTAGTTCTTCATTGGAAGTTCGGGTGAGCAAATCCTCCATCATGGTGTTTTGAACTTTATTTTCTTTATATTCTTGAAGCTTTTTTATGTTGTATTTGTAGGATTTGCCGGCAATAGAGGGGCCGACGGGACCGTTTCCGTCTTTACCGTGGCAAGCGGAGCATTTAACAATATAAAGATGGGACAAATTCTCCTGAGGGACAATGAAGTTTAATTTCTTTGATTTATCTGGATAGGCAGAAGCCGTTTTTGTCAACTCCTTATCTTTTGGTAAAACTTGGGACTTGGCAGCATTGGAAACTACCGGCTGCGTTTGAGCTTTACCGGCAGTATTTTTTTGAACGGTACTTGCCGGTTGATCTGGCTGCAGCTTAACACGTGCAGTCTTGACTTCAGCAACTTGTGTTCCATCGTAAATCATCCAACCCACGATGCACAATGCTGCAACGGTACCGATGGTAGCTATTAGAGTACGACTTTTCATGATTTACTCTCGAACATAGTTGGATTTAAATTGATCATCCGATTTTTTCGGATCTGAAGCGGAGTGGTGATATTCGTAGTTAAAACGGGCAATATCCTTCGCAATAAAAGCTTTTTCCTCATCCGTCATTCGTTCGACCAGTGTGGTCATGAGGACGTTGGCGTTTGGGTCCTGGTTATATTTCACCATCATGTCCAAAACCTCTTTCTCGTTTTTATCGATAAGAGAGGGGCCGATGACGCCGTTCGCATAGTCGTCGTGACAGGCAGAACAGGCAACAATGAACTCTTTACTCAAGCGCTGAGAGAGCAGGCGGGCTTGGATGTGCCCGTAAGGAGTGTTTCTCACGGCTACATTCACCTGAACGTTCTTAACCTCGGGTGTTATTTCCGCTCCGTCCGGGGCATATTTGATAATCGACTCTCCACGGACATCAAAAGTTCTAAATTTATCCTCTTTAGACACATCTGTTGTTTTTGTACCGGCCGTAACCGTAATTTTTCCCGGGCTTAAAGGAAGCGAAGTCTCAGCTTTTTGAGAATTATCCTGACTTTTATCTTCGCAACCGACTAATGAAACCAGAACGGCAGCGGCAATGAAGCAAAGTATCTTTTTCATTTTTTTGCTCCTCTCTTGTTGTAATAATCTTGATAAGTTACGGCCGGAGCAATTTTGATAATGGAAGCAGGGCAAACTTCCTCACAAGCCCCGCAGCCGACGCAGGATCTGCCGATTACCGGTTCCTTTCTGGTGAGTTTAATGGCGCCGTCCCGAGGTTCAACTCTGCAGACTTCCAGGCAAAGCTCGCAGTCTTTTCCGACTTGTGCCGTTAATTTTTCATTGAGCTCTTTTTCTAATTCGGTCCTATCACCATGGGCTTTGATACGGTCAACGTTTCCTTTACTAACTTTGATATTTTTGTAATTTAGGCAGTTCTTAGGTTCCGTAACATAAGCGACACCCATGTGAACTTGATCAATTTTCTGGACTTCGTCATCTAAGGCGCCGGAAGGGCAGCAAAGAATGCAAGGAAACAGATCGCACAAATAACAACCTCTTTTGACCGGATCAATATAAGGCGTAGCGGTATTTATGCCTCCGGATAAATCGAGAAGGCTTATCGATCCGAAGGGACAGACTTGAATGCACTGCCCGCACTTAATGCAAGAGGCAAGGAAATCGGATTCTTCCAATGCGCCGGGCGGCCGAAGCAATGTCTTACCTTCACTTTTCCTGGCAAGGAAAGATATTCCGACGCCAAAAGCTCCGGCAGTTCCGACGATACAAAGGCCCTGAATTACGGTTCGTCTGTCAATCTTCATGGTTTCTGTCCTCCCGGCAAAAGGACTCTGGGTTCATTGTCTTTGGCGACTAACTCGGGCTCGGAGAAAGGCATGATCTTCCACAGCATATTTAAAAGTTCCAATACGGGGGAGGCGTAGAAAATTTTCACGGGAGGTTTGTGCTGCCAAAGGCGGTCTGCGAACATTCGCTGCTCGAAAGGAATGTCTCCGATGCCGTCCTTATCACGGTCAAAACCTTGATAGTTGTCCCAGTAGTTTCTATTCCAGCGATTAAGTGCGATTTTGCTTTCAGGGGTGTCATTTACAACATCATCGATGTTTCCTTTAATGATGTTGTCTTCAAAGATGCTTCCGTAAAGCGTTCCATGCAGGTGAAAGGCTACGGAATTAAATTCAATTCGATTGTCTTTGAAAGTATTTACCGTCCCTGGAACGTAGGGAGAAGCATCAATGTAAAAGCCCCTTGCGTTATAGAGAATATTGTTGTCTTCCACCAAAATATCGCTGGCTTCCTTCATACCGATTCCGATACCAAAAGGCCCGGTTGCGTTAGCCAGTAGATTTTTCTTTAAGGTTGAGCCCTGGCTGAACATCAGGAAGATACCGACGGAGTTATCTTGAAAATTGTTATCCAAGACTTTGTTCCGATCGGCGTACATGAAATGCAGGGAGTATCTGGAGTTTCTGCCGACATTTTTTTCGACCGTATTTCCGCTTGAATACCAAAAGACGTTGTCGCGAACTTGGAAAGTGTGGTTTTTAATAATTAGGTTGGAATGACTGTACCAGAGGCGAATGCCGTCCCCTCTTAAGCCTAATGATAGGTTCTTTGAAGAAATCTGATTGTCTTCGACGACACAATTATTGGATTTTTCAAGATTTACACCAAACAGGCATTCATGAATCTTATTGTTTTTAATTTTTACGTTAAAACCGTTCTTAACCGTGATTCCTGAGTCAATGGTTTGGTGCTCCCCTCCGCTGTTTATAATTTCCAAGCCCTCGATTGTTACGTATGAAGACTCTACCGTCACAACGCTTCCCTTGCCGACCCCTTTAATTACTGCCGAGGGTTGAGCGGCAACCAGGGTCAGAGGCTTGCGAATGACGATGTTTCCTTCGTAAAGCCCAGGTCCTAACTTAACAGTGGCAAATTCAGACGCATCATCAATAGCTTTCTGCAATTCTCCAGCAGCATAGGAAGCTGAGGGAGAGATAACGAATAAACTCAAACTCAAAAGTGCGGCCGAGCTCCACAGTCCTCCGGAGAGGAGCCGGGGTAAGCGGCTGCGGCGGAAGATGCTGTTGGAGGAAACCATAACAATGTCCTTTGAGAAACCAGCGGAGAATGCAGAATTAAAGTTACTGTTTCTTTAATTCGTTCCTTCTCGCGAGAATGGCGAGAACGGATAAAACTGCAATAATGACAAGGACCCAAAATCCAACAGAAGGAAAACTCTTAGTTGTGAAATGGGCTACATGTCCGACACCCAAAGCCGTCGGCATAAAGGCTTTGATTTTGAAGGCTCCCCATTCCTGCATATTGTGTCCGAACCAATACATCCATCCGGAATAAAAGGCGAAGAAGCCCAGCGGGAATAGGGCACTTGGCAGCATAAGAATCCAAGACCATTTTTTTCTTATGCAAATGAAAAGGATCATCAGCAGAGAGATGCCAAGCATAAGGAACGGGCCTAAAGCGCGTTCGATTTTTGCCCCGTCCTCCAGCGGATACATTCCAACGTAATGATTGATGGTATTCATTTCGTGAATGTCCCCGGAAAAGCCGTCAACATGAAACCAAACAGGGATACCTTCAGGGAAAGCAGCCTTTGGATAATTGGGCGCTTCCAAGGCAACATACCATACGGGGAAGGACATCATTCCGACTTCCCCTTTCTTTTCAATCATCTTTTTAAGATCGCCTTCAGCCCCCTTGGGTGTATATGGACTGACGTAGCGGCCCTTTTGATAAAGATTCCACAGCGGATAGACATAAGAGGGGATGCTGTCGATCTGGCCGGCGGCAATTTTTTGAGGCACTTTATAAAATGCGATTGCCGGGAACGTGAAACACACAACAAGAAGGACAAGAGCGATTGTTGTGTAGACGTCAGATTTATAGATTTTCATCATGACCCTCCGGACGGGATTTATCTTTATATTAGGTGTTGCTGCAGCGGGACGGAGAGTCGCCCCGCTGCATACTTTTTATCGATAATTAGAACAAATCAGCATTGTTATCAATCCACTTCATGTATTCAACGATATCCTTAGTTTCTTCAGAAGTCATATGCTGATTCGGCATTCTCAGATTAAAGTAGTGAATCATGCCTTTGGTATACGGCTCATTGAATTTACTTTCAGGATCCATCGTGAATTCATAAACCCATTGTTCTCCTTTACGCTTCAGGGAGCCAGTGAGGTCAGGACCGGAAGAAACTTGCCCGATGACGTGGCATCCATTGCAGCCGCCTCTTAAGTAGGCCTTCTCACCGCGCCCCGCAGCTTCGGACATCGGAGTTGCAAGTTCTCTGGCAAGACGGGCCTTAGCTCTGAGGCCGACGTCAGCAGTTTTAACCATGTACTGCCAAACCTGGTTTTCCCAAAGGACAGCCTGATCAAGGTCACCCTTGGCAGCGGCAGCGTCCGCTTTAGATTTGACTTCCGGGATCTTGCCGTACTGGTCTAAGGCGTCCGTAACCATGCTGTTTACAGCCGGATACTTGTCATAGCCCTTTTCTTTGAGATATTTAACAACGGTCTGGATGACAGCGTCTGTAGCTTTGTTTGTGTCAACAATCTTCTTATATTGAGCCTGGAGTTGTTCAGGCGTCAGTTTCGTTCCCTTGGCATCGACGGCTGCATATTGTTTGTTGGGATCTTTGACCATTAAGTATCCCATCATCTCGAGATGCAGTGCAGAGCAGAACTCGGTGCAGTAATACGGGAAGACGCCTTCTTCCGTTGCGTCAAATTCCACGGTTACAGTCTTACCAGGTTCCAAAGATGCATGGACGTTCATGCTGTCAACGGCAAATCCGTGAGTTTCGTCCTGTGCTCTTTCAAGACTGGACAAATGAATCTTCACATGATCTCCCTTGTTAACCGTGATTCTTTCAGGATTGATATGACTGCGGACCATGGTTGCGTAAACGGTTACGTTGTTACCGTCGCGTTCGACTCTTTCCTGACCGGCTAATGTTGCGTAGGGGCTCGGTTTTTCTGTTCTACTGTCAGTGCCGATGTCGAAAGTAACTTTCGGAGTGAGTTTGTCAGCGGCAATAGAAACCACATCATGAGGCTCACCTAATGGGATCGGCAGGTCGTAGGTCAGCTCCATCTTAGGACCGGAAATATCGATCAGCTGATGGTTCTGAGGATGCAGCGGGCCAACTGGATTGAATCTGTCAATGGAGAGCTTGTCCAGAGCGAGAAGCCAATCTCCTTTCGGTTTAGTTGACTTACCTTCCATCGAGTCTAAGTGGCCAATGTTGTAGTGAACATTGATTCTGTCGAGGACTTTAAGCTTCTTGTAGTCCCAACGAACCACCTGGCTGTCAACATACAGGGATGTGTAAAGTACGCCGTCCTTCGAATCAAAGGCGGTATGCAGTGGCCCTAAACCAAGCTCGACCTGTCCGTGCAGACTCTTCTTCATGTCAAGAATAGGAATGCCGAACGGATCTTTACCTGCGTAATCTTTGGCGTCGATTAATTTCTTTATCTTTTCGAAATCATAGACAGAGGCGTGAGTATCGAGTTTTCCGCCGATAACAAGATATTTACCGTCAGGAGAAACGTCGACACCGTGCGGAGATTTAGGCTCAGGTATTAGAAATAGGGCGTCATTTGCTACTGCAACTTCGATGGGCACCACACGATGTCCATTGATTACTTTGACATTTTTCGGATCTTTGCCGAGTTCAGCAATCTTTTTCCAGTTAAAGACGTGCAGGTAGTCATGGTCGTTTCGGCTCATGCCGGCTTCGTTTGGCGGGAGGCCGGCTTCAATTCCGCCCGTATACATTTCTGTATTGAAAGAATTGATAAAGGCCCATCCGTCAGATACTCCTTTACCCGCATCAGACAAGTCTTGGTTGTAAGGCGGGAGTTCCAATGTCAAAGACTCGGCCTCATTAATCCTGCCCTTATCCAAGTCAAACTTCCAAAGCGTGACAGCGCCGCGGTAGGCATTTTCGAAAGCTTCCAAGGGATGGTAGTTACGATCCAAAGGTGCGGCGTACTGCGAAGCTTCAAGGACATATTCGGAGTTTGGTGTGACGAACGCGCCGCCGTGTTCGCTCTTGATAACGGGGTTGGAGACGATTTGAACCGTTTCAAAAGTCTTTAGGTCAATCACAGCTAAGCGAGGATTGGCTTTGTCATTGATGAAAAGGTAGTCGCCGGTGTATTCACCGTTCTGTTCGGTAAAGGCTGGGTGGTGGGAGTCGCCCCAAGTCATTGCGCGGCCATTGATCTTACCGCCCTCAAGAACTTTTTTCGATTCTTCATCGTAGCCATAGCCCTGCCATGGCTCGGGTGTAAATACTGCGATGTACTTGTAAATACGCATTGATGGGACACCGTAGACGATGACCTGACCGGACTGACCGCCGGAAGAAAAGACAAGGTACTCGTCTTTACGGCCGGATGGCTGATAAGTCTTTGCGGCTGCAAGAATGTCTTTTTCTGAAAGGCCTCTTGCTTTCATAATGGCATCGAGCTCTGAGGACGCATAAGCTGCGAAACAGAAAGAACTAAGAATGATGCCGATCGGAAGGGCTTTCAGGAGATTTTTTACTCTCATGGCTTCTCCTATTGGGTTGCGGGATTGTTACATATGTCATTAGACCTGAACAATTCAAGTTGAGGAATAGGATATCTACGATATGGAGATAACCCTGACAAAAGATAGAGGAATAACCGATAAGAGTTAAGGACAAGACTCGTTCTTTAAGAAAAGTGCTTTGACGGGGTTGCCTGAACGGCTACGAGGACGTTAAGAAGAAACAATGAGGTCGGGACGAGAAACTTTAAGGGGTATTCTTTTTGGCAGAAATATACAACTAACCCTTTAGTCGAACGATAGAAGATTAAGTAGTCATTTAAGGACTGACTAGGAGCCTGTTCGATGCCGAATTAATTCTCACAAAGCGATAAGGAATGAACTTGCCAGTGAAGTAGTTAAAGCAAGCCGGAAGTAATCCTTTGATTGTTTCTAGGGATTTTGAGAATAAAAAAAACAGCAGAGAGCCGTTGGCGGAGAGGGGAGAATTTAAACTAACGAAAATTCAACAGGTTACGTATTTTGGTGACCAATTAAAATTGTAAATTTTTGGAAGAGTTTAGAAGGAAAAGCCCCGCAAATGCAGGGCCTACCTAAACCGACCTAGAAGATACTAAAACCGGTCGGAGTTCGTCAGGGACTATTTTAAAGTTTTTCCCGAGTTTGATAGTTGATTTTGGGCTTAACCCAAGCCAGCTCCAGGGTTGAGCCCAAAAAAAATTACCGTCAAAGTAGCATAAATGTAGCACTATATGGTATAATTGAGTTATCTCAGTTATGGAGGGTGGCAATGCCTCTGCACGTTTCAATTGTTTCGGTTAAGAATTACAAGTACATCCGTGTCTATTCAAGCTATCGAAATGAAAAGGGACAGCCCCGCTCCAGACTTATTGAAAATCACGGTCGGCTTGATGCCGCTCTCTCGAAGGATCCTCAATACGTTGAGAAATTAAAGGAACGTATCGCCAAGGAAAATCAGCTTGAGGCGAGCACTAAGGCTCAAGAAGTAGAAAAACAAGCTAAAGAGAGAATGGATAAGCTCTCCCAAGCAGCAAAAGGACTCAACGACAAACCCGGATGTTTTAAGATTTACAACGTCGGCGCAGCACTTATCAGAAAGGCTTGGTCTGACTTGAAACTCCCGGAGATGTTCAGGCATTTACAGCGAAGCAGAAAAATCGAATATTCCTACGATCAGACGGCCTATCTTCTGACAGAGCAGCGACTGCTGAACCCGGCGAGCAAATTGAGAAGCTTCGCCGATCGGTCCGGAAGCATTATTGATCACGCAAAAGTCGATCACCTGGAAGATTTATATAAAGTTCTGGATCTTCTCCAGGAAGATAAGGCCGCCATCGTGAGGCATCTGAACCGAGAAATCCAAAAGAAAACCAAGAGAACGGTAACGGCAGCCTTTTACGACGTAACCACCTATTCCTTTGAGAGTCGCTGCGTATCCGACTACAAAGACTTCGGCATCAGCAAAGATCATAAGGTCAATGAAGTTCAAGTTGTTCTTGGGTTGGTCATGGACGAAAACGGCATACCTATCGACTACGAACTCTTTAACGGCAATACCAACGAGTTCGGAATAATGGTTCCGCTCATAGAGAAAATAAAGAAAACTTATCACCTCAAGCAGCTCATCGTCGTAGCCGACCGCGGTCTTAACAGCTGTCAAAATCTGTTTGATCTTAAAGACATCGGCTGCGATTTTGTTATTGCTCAAAAATTCAGAACAACCTCCGAGCATTTGAAAAAGCAAATTCTGAACCAAGAAAACTGGCAGGACTTCGTTTACAACGAAGAAGGCGTGGAGATTTGCCGATACAAGACGTTAGACGTAACGCAAGAACTATACGAGATGAGAGAAAGCCCGACGACGCATCGTAATTACAAGACGTCAAATGTCCTTGGCACTATGAATCTCAAATGGGTTGTCTCACATAGTCCCTCAAGAGCCGCAAAAGATAAAGCAGATCGAGACAGGGCCATAGAAAAAGCCAAGCAGGCGGTCGCGGATCCAAGCCGACTTAAAAACAGGGATTACAAGTCTCTCGTCAAAGTGCCGAAAGGCAAAGGCTCGCCCACGATTAATTGGGAGAAGATCAACGAACAGGCGAAGTGGGACGGTTATTACGTAATCTGTACTAATTTAAACATCTCTTCGCATGATGCTACTGCGATCTATCGAAAGCTATGGCAAATAGAAGACTGCTTCAGAGTAAGCAAGACATACCTCGAGGCTCGTCCCTGCTTTGTATGGACCGATCCTCACATCTACGGTCACTTTTTGAGCTGCTTTATCAGCCTGGTCATTGAAAAGTACATGCTCTATACCTTTAAAAACGAACTGAACAAAGAAGAGATAACCCAACTGAACAAAGAAGAGATAACCCACGAGAAGATGCTGGAAGCCTTGAGGACAGCTGAGGTTGTCTATGACGATATCAACCCTCAGGTACCGTTCTATATGAGGCTTTATGAGGCCGGTTTATTTGATCGGATGTCGGCACTGTTTAATTTGGAAGTCCTTAACCGAGTTGAGGCCCCGTCAACCTTTAGGAGGAAACTGCATTTACCACTGACAAAGGTTGTAGCTCCGCCGACGTAAATTTTAAAATTCTGAAAAGCCCGATGGATTCTAGCTTCTCAATGAATAAAGCCAGAATCCACTACCAAACTCGGGTGCTGAGCCTTTAGCCTTTTACCTCTAGCAGCCTCTTGGGCCCGGTGTTCTCGGACGGAGGTCGCAGTCTTATTTACTCTTTTAATCTTTTGACTGTTGATTTTGTAGATGCCGTAAACCTCCAGACAGCAAACCATAGCGAAAAAGTAAATTCATAAATTTGAAATAAAGTCATCAAACAAGGTCTTCTTAGGCGAGCCGTTTGGCTAAGCGGCTAGACCACTTCTGAAAAAAAATGAAGTGTATAGAAGCAAATATTTAGTCGGGGTTAAAGTTCTAAGGTGTTGAATCAAGAATTTCTTCAATAAACACGTCGTTCAGACAATTTCGCAAAGAATCCTCGGCTTTTTGGAGTATTTCGGCCCAAGCCGTCGCGTACCATTTCATAAAAATGCGTATTTTTGGATCTTTCCATTTATTTTCTGATGTTACGATCCATAGTGGTTCAGAATTCCGGTGCCACCCGTCTAAAACCGGTACCAAATGACCTAGTTTAATTTCTTTTGCGCAGTGGCCTACCGGTAAGTCTACGATTAAGGCCTCTCCTTGAAGGACAATATGCTTAAGAAATAAAACATCAGTCGAAGTAACTGTTTTGCCGTAGGTCACTATTCTTTTTTCTTTGGCTTTCTGTAGGTATTCTGTACGGGCTCTAGAAGCTCCGCAAAAAACAGCACAGAAATGTTGTGAGAGCTCTGAAGGATGATGTGGATAACCAAATTTTTTTATGTAGGAGGGAGAAGCAAGTGCAAAATATTTCGCCCGTCCTCTCGGAATCGCTTCCAATCCGCTTAACTCTAAATTACCGGTGAATGTCGAAACATCGCATGTCCCGTTTAGGACTTTATTGAGATTAGGTCCTATTTCTGTCTGAAATTCGATTCCTTTATGCTGGGTTGAAAATTCCATCAGCAAGCGATGGGTATTCTGGCTACCGAGAGAACCAGCAGCGACTGCAAAACGGATCTGGCCAGAGAGGCTGGAGTGATAATCTTTAGCTGTCTCAAAGCGGTGTTGTAGTTTCCTGTGGCTCTCACATAATGTTCGGATTTCCGGCAAAAAATTGACTGCTGCTGAAGTAAGACGAATTGGTTTATTCGTCGAAAGCAACTTCACACCCCATGTATTTTCAATGGTACGAATTCTTCGGATGAGCGCAGCAAGACTGATCTCATTCTCATGAGCGATTTGATTGAGTTGTCTGCCTTCCGATAAGCAAAGAAGAGTCTGCCAAGTCTCAATATCATTGAAGGGGTTCACAAGAAATCCAAATTAAGAAAAACAAAACATATTAATTATTTTCATATTATCCCCACCCAATTTAAAAAAATGAAAATTAGCGACAAGATTTTTTTTTGGATAGTTATATTCAAACTGTTACTTTCAGGAGGAATTATGAAATTAAGAAAATCTTTCGCAATTGTTTTTTGTGCTTTATTTTCATTAGCCGCAAACGCAGCAGAACGAGATGAATTCTTTTGGCTTGGCGAAATGAATAAGGCTACCGCTGTAATTAACAGTGAAGAAGGTTTGCTGGATAAAGCCGTTACACCGAAAATAGCCAGAGGCATCGAAGATGTTATAACAAACGGGAGTAAACCTGGCGCAAAACGTCCGAAGAAAGTTATCGCTTTCGAGCCGCTCCTTATCAAAGCTGCCGGAATGGATGTCACCATGCTTCATATCGGAAGATCGAGCCAAGATATGCACGCTACCTATCGCGCAGCCATTTTAAGAGATGAAGCTCTGGAACTGATGGTTTCTTTGAGCAATACGATGCAGTCTCTGCTTGACCTTGCAGAGAAAAATAAAAATACGATTGTTCCCAATTACACAAATGGCGTTGCGGCTCAACCTAACAGCTACGCACATTATCTTCTTGGTTTGCTTTCTGCCTTCAGAAGAGACGCAGAAAGAATTGAAAATTTTTATGATCGCTTAAATTACTGTGCTATGGGTACTACTGTACTTAACGGCACAAGTTGGCCGCTAAATCGTGAAAGAATGGCTCATTACTTGGGTTTTAAAGCCCCGGTTGAAAATGCCTATGACGCGGGCCAGTTTAAGTCCAACGATGACGCAGTCGAGTTCTCTTCAATTTTAACGAGCATTGCACTTCACGTTGGAACCTTTATACAGGACTTGAGTGTGCAGTACGCTCAGCCAAGGCCGTGGATATTACTGCAAGAGGGTGGAGAGAATACTTATGTTTCATCGGCAATGCCACAGAAACGTAATCCGGGACTGATGATCCGTACCCGTACAAACGCTAGTCGTGTCATTTCGGATGCGCAACAGGCTGTTTGGCTTGCACACAATATCATTCCGGGTATGAGCGATGCTCGTAATGTTGAAGACACTTCCGGCCGCGTGAAAGAAACCCTTGCTATGTTAAGTCAGGTTAGGCGAGTGATCTCTGCTTTAAAAATCAATCCCGAACGTGCTTTGGAAGAGTTGAATTCGGATTGGACTGCTAGTCAGGAAGTAGCTGACGTTTTCATGCGGGACTATAAATTACCTTTTAGAGTAGGCCACCATATCGCAAGTGAAATTGTTAGTTACGCCAAAGCGAACGGTATTAAGCCGGCGGATTTTCCCTATTCTGAGGTAAAACGAATCTATGCTGAAGTAATTAAGAAGGAATACTCGCAAGGTAATCCACTGTGTCCAATGCCCGAAAGTCAATTTAAGGATACGTTGAATCCCGTCAAAATTATTCAAAATCGCAAAACCACAGGGGGTCCGCAACCGGCTGAACTTAATAAGAATCTTGCAAGTATGGAGAAATCCATTCAGTCTCAGCTTAATTGGGCAAAAGACAACGTTGCCACAATATCAAATGCGTTGCAAAAACTAGATGGTGACTTCCAAAAAATTCTCCCAAAAGAGGAAGCTAAAAAAACTGACAGTCATTAGATCTTAATCGATAGGTGTCAATCACTCTGTTAAAACATCCCCGCAGTGTAGATCCTTGCAGCGGGGATGTTGCATAGAGCCCTTTAGGTCAGCTGTTTTCAGGTGTATGTTTTTCCCCCTATCTCTCAGGTTCTTTTGTCTTTTTCGCTTTCGGCACTTCCGGTAGCGGCTTTCCGGCTTGTTCTAGCTCGGCGAACCGCTTGTAAAGTCCCTTGATTTCAACTTCAGCATCCGAAAGCTTTGAATACTTAGACGACAAAGCCTGAACGTGCTTTGCAAGAATCTCGCGGC
>ERZ791903.2281-NODE-2281-length-14700-cov-11.130147_pt1 | contig 14700 bp, 10 predicted proteins | sample MGYA00510148_ERZ791903 | MGnify/ENA primary metagenome ERZ791903 (study PRJEB30046, sample SAMN00792080) | human gut metagenome | study: EMG produced TPA metagenomics assembly of the A metagenome-wide association study of gut microbiota in type 2...
TTGAGTGCTAATTTTTTTGAAAATTTTTTAAGCCATAATATTTTCGCATTTGACAATCATTTTTCTATGTTATTGGATTTGACTGTACGATGGTTCTTGTATCAGCGGTTACTTGTCTTGCTGTTTTACATAACCTTGGAAGTGTTGGTATCGGTACGATCATTGCTGCTGTTTTGGCTGGTACTGTTGTTGGTATCATCACAAAGGCATTTGGAAAACAGCGTGATAAGATTCTTGGAAAGACAGATGAAGATTTAAGATGCAAAGAAAGGCACACAAACATTGATTATTATGTTTGTATGCCTTTCTTTATTATATCCCCAAAATTAAATTGCTCTCAATTTTCGGAAATAAATTGTTCTATCTCAGAAAACATTTCATTATCCCAAATCAGCCATCTTTTAAATGCAGCAAACGCCGCACTATCTCTAAGCTCTTTTTTCAGAAGATATCCTATATCTTCTTTCTCTTCCTTGTCTTCTGTCTCCTGGTATTCTCTAACATACTCTTTAAAATTTGAAAGATTTTGTCGTAATGTTTTTCTTATGATCTGTGCTTCTATCTTCTTTTGAGGTGTTGTTCCATAGTATGCAGCTTCTAATAAAGCAATTGTATTCTTTACATCTTCTCGTTCTTCCCCAACGGATGTAAATTCTAATTTTTCATCCGTTCCAAAATAACCCCTTTTACGAAATGCTATCATTTTTTCTACTGGTTCTTTTGTACAATCTAGAATTGGTTCATACTTATCTGATTTGATATTATTACAGTGTGCACAGCTCCAAAATAAGTTTTTCCAATCATATTTTAAAGTTTTATCTCCACGGTGTGGAACCAGATGTTCAATCTGATAAGAAGTTACTGCTTTATTTTCGCAAATATAACATTTTCCATGAAATATTTCTTTTAATGCCTGATTTACACTTTCAATATTATAGGAACTTTCATTTTCACTGGCTTTTTGCAAATCTGCAATCGCCTGTTTTGTTTTCTCTGTTTCCTTTCTTTCAATTTTAATCATTGGCTTTTCTTCTCCGTTCAATATCCTCAAATCTTTCCTTGGCAACCCCTGAAAGTTCTGTAGATATATTCTTAAACTTTATTCTTATTTCCGCTCGTTCGGCACGCTCATCTTCTGTCAAATCATTTCTAAGACAAAGTTCTTCATATCGATTCAGGCTGTTTTTTAATTCATCTGAATAAGCATCTGCCTCAAAATATCCCTCTGCAAGATCATCAGACGAAAATCCTGATAAATTATCTAACTCTACCTGTCGTTCAAGATCATATGCCTTTGCATTTGAGATTGAATTTAAAATATATGGAGAATGTGTTGTCACAATAAATTGAATTTTAGGAAAAAATTTTGTTAAAAATGGGAAGATTTTTTTCTGTAATTCAATGTGCAAATGCGTTTCCAATTCATCAATCAGCACGATTCCCTGATAGTCATATTCACTGATTTTGTCTTCTAACAGCCAATTTTTATCCATTCTTAAAATTAAATCAGAAACAATGTAAATCACGGATGAATATCCGTCTGATAATTCATTAAAACTGAATGGTTCTCGTCCATTTTGTCGGATTTTAAAATCGTATTTTTTATAATCATATTCTATATGGATTGATTCTTCATCTAGTAAAATCTGCAGTGCTGAATCAAATCGATCAAACCATTTCTGAATTTGATTTGCTGTCGTTTGATCACCTTCGTTTCTTGCATATGCTTGCTGAGTTTTTAGATGTACCATGTATTTCAATAAAATATCACCCGCAGATTCATCAATTCCATACGTATTTTCCAATGTAATATTTTCTACTCCATTAGGACGCATAAATTGTGCTTTTCTTTCAGACGGAAAATAAGCTGTTATAAACTTTCCATTATGATACATCATTTCAAGTCCTTCATACTGATTTAAGTTTATTTGAACTCCATCACTATATTTTTTTAAAAATCCTAAACATTGTTTAAGATCCTTATCTGCCGCATATTTTTCGCTATCACTAGATGCAGATAATACTTTCTTTTTAGCTTCATTTATCCACGTAGGATATTGATCAAATACTTGTGATAGTTTTTCATCATTAATCGCTCTCAAAAATTTTTCTATCTCCAACAACAATGATGTTTTTCCTGAACCATTCTTCCCAGTCAAAAGTAAATGCTGACGTTTATTTGAATCTAATTTTATTTTTATATCAGACAGATGATATAACTTCTCTATGTCTATCTCACTGATAAAATATTCCTTCACTTTAAATCCTCCGATTTTTAAGATTTTTAAATGTTATCTATTATTATATCACTCTCTTATCACATTACACCAGCATTTCATCCTATATTTCTGCTCTTTACATCTGACAGTACTCTATAAATTTCTCCATCTCTTTTGTCATATATTTATTTGCATGATAAAACACTTGTCGATACATTGTAATATCAATATCTTTCACATCTAATTTTGCGATCTTCCCTTCTTCAATATCCTTTTCTACAACAAATAATGGGAGATAAGAAAGCCCTTTTCCTGTCTTTAGCATCTTCTTGATAAACGCGGTATCACTGCATTCAAGTACTGGCGATAATGTCTGTTTATGCAGAGCTAATTCCTGTTCTAATGCCTGTCTGTAGTTTGCATTTCGTTCTGTTAGATAAAACGGTGCATTTAAGATTTCCTCAACCTCTATATTCTTTTTCCCTGCTAACTTATAATTTGGTGCAGACACAAAGATCACAGGCTCCGCTTTTTCCATGACTTTCACCCAGTTTTTATTCCATCTTGGTGTGTCCAGAATATAAATGACATCGAGTTCATTGTGTTCCATCTTCTGGATCAGGCGTTCTGGAGAACCAATCGTGATCTGAATTCTAACCTGTGGATGTTCTTTCCGAAACCGCTGTACGATTTCCTGCAATTTGACAGTGCAGAGTGATTCGATCGTTCCGATATGTAATGGATTTTTTAACTCTGCAGTATCATTCATTGCATCTTTTGCCTTGTGCATTTCATCAATGATCTTATTTGCATGTATTAAAAATTCTTTTCCTTTCGGTGTGAGTATCACTTTTTTTCCTGTACGGTCAAATAACCGCACTCCCAATTCTGTTTCTAACTGACGGATCTGTACTGTCACGGCAGATTGCGAATAACCTAGTAATTCTGCGGTTTTTGAGAAATTCTTCACTTGTGCTATCTGCATAAATGTCTGTATCTGACGGAATTCCATTTTTTCTCCTTTGTACTATTATGAATAATTTTCAATGTTATTATTAAATCTATGAATTTGATTCATCTATATGTGGATGATACAATACAAACATAAAGACGTCAAACATTTTTTGTGCACATTAAACAAACTACGATGATATGTGATTATGCTTTTAGAGGAGTAATTAAAAATGGAAAAGAAAAAATTTAAACTTGGTCTGGTACCAAAACTTATTATTGCCATCATTATTGGTATCCTGTTTGGACAGTTCCTTCCAACTGGATTCTGCCGCTTTGTTGTAACACTGTCTGGATTCTTCAGTACCTACTTAAAATTCATCATTCCACTGATGATCCTTGCTTATGTAACCATGGGAATCGCTGATCTGTCACAGGGTGCTGGACAGCTGCTTTTAATTACCGTTGCTCTTGCTTATGGTTCAACTTTACTTGCTGGTACAGCTTCTTACCTTGTATCATCCAATCTGTTCCCACACTTTATGACTTCTGGGGCATTAGATCAGATTGCTGCGACTGCTGATGCGTCACTGAAACCTTATTTTTCACTGACGATCACACCGCTGTTTGATACATTATCTGCTGTTGTTCTTGCTTTCATTTTAGGATTATGCTTATCCACAATGAAAGGTAAAGAGATTGGAAACAGCCTTTACAACGGAATGAGCGATTTCTCAACAATCATCGATAAAGTCCTTCACAAAACGATCATTCCTTTATTGCCATTGTATATCTGTGGTACATTTACTGATATGACGAAATCAGGGAAAACATTTGCAATCCTTGGAATCTTATGGAAAGTATTCCTTGTAGTGATCATCATGCACTTTGTATGTATCACGATCCAGTTTATAATTGCAGGTTCTGTCAGCAAAAAGAATCCACTCTCTCTTATTAAAAATCAGGTTCCTGGTTATACTACAGCTTTAGGAACTCAGTCTTCTGCCGCTACAATTCCTGTCAATCTGGAATGTGCAAAGAATGACGGTGTCAGTGCTCAGATCCGTAACTTTGTAGTGCCTCTTTGTGCCAATATCCACATGGCAGGTTCTATGATCACGATCACAGCATGTGCAACTGCTGTATGTTTGATGAATCAGTTACCGATCAGCCTTGCAACTGTTATTCCATTTATTATGACACTTGGTGTTGCAATGGTCGCTTCTCCTGGAGCTCCAGGTGGATCTATCATGACTGCATTGCCTTTCCTTTACATGGTATTTGGTACAACAGCAGGAGATACAAACGGACCAATCTGTGCTTTAATGGTTGCACTTTATATCACACAGGATTCTTTCGGAACTGCATGTAACATTTCCGGAGATAATGCGATTGGAATCGTCGTAGATTCTATTTACAAGAAATTTATTTTAAAAGAAGATACAGTGGAGGCTTAATTTATGTCTTTTATCAGTGCATTTGATGTTATGGGACCAAATATGATCGGTCCTTCAAGCTCCCACACAGCTGGGGCTGCAAGGATTGCATTTCTCGCAAGAAAAATGTTAAATAGTACACTGAAAAAAGTTCAGTTTACACTCTATGGATCTTTTGCAAAAACCTATCATGGACACGGAACGGATCGTGCCTTATTAGGTGGGATCATGGGATTTGGAACCGACGATATGAGAATCCGCGATTCTTTCGAGATTGCAAAAGACATTGGACTTGATTTTTCTTTTGTACCAAATGAAATAGAAACTGATATCCATCCAAATACAGTGGATATCTTAATGACAAATGAAAACGGAGATCACATCTTGATCCGTGGGGAATCTTTAGGCGGTGGAAAAGCCAGAATTTGCCGTATCAATGATGTAGAAGTTGATTTTACCGGGGAATACAGTACCTTGATCGTGATCCAGAAAGATAAACCTGGCGTTGTTACTTATATCACAAAATGTCTGAGTGATCAGGATGTTAATATCGCTTTTATGCGTCTTTTCAGAGAATCTAAAGGAAATACAGCTTATTCTATCGTTGAATCCGATGGTCTTCTTCCTGAAAACATCGCAGAGGAGATTAGGAAAAGCCCAAATGTCTCAGATGTTATGATCATTCAGCTGTAGAAAGGAGACTGAAATATTATGGATTTTAAAAACGCAAATGAATTGCTTGATTTATGTAAAAAACATGATCTTCCAATCTCCGAAGTGATGAGACAGCGTGAGATCGTAGAAGGGGAAAAAGAAGCTGATACGGTTCATAATGCAATGGCAAGAGTTCTTGAGATCATGAAAAATGCTGCTTTTACTCCGATCAAAGAACCGGTTCGTTCCATGGGTGGACTGATCGGTGGCGAGGCAAAGAAGATTGCTTCCCGGTATCATTCTGGAATTGGAATCTGTGGTGATCTGTTAGAAAAAAGTATGATTTATGCGATGGCGACTCTTGAGACGAATGCATCCATGGGGTTGATCGTAGCATCCCCAACCGCAGGGTCTGCCGGAATCGTTCCTGGACTTTTACTTGGGCTTCAGGAAGTTCATAAATTAGATGATGAACAGATCATTCAGGCACTGTTTAATGCCAGTGCGATCGGATATCTTGCTATGAGAAATGCAACGGTTGCAGGTGCTGTCGGCGGGTGTCAGGCGGAAGTCGGTGTTGCTTCTGCGATGGCTGCTTCTGCCATTGTCGAACTGCTTGGCGGTGATCCAGAACAATGTCTTGGAGCTGCCTCTACCGTTTTAATGAATATGTTAGGTCTTGTTTGTGACCCCGTTGGCGGGTTGGTGGAATATCCATGCCAGAACCGTAATGCCGCAGGTGTTGCAAATGCGATCATCGCAGCTGAGATTTCTTTATCTGGAATCCATCAGCTCATCCCGTTTGACGAAATGTTAAACGCAATGTATATCGTTGGTAAACGACTGCCAGCTGAACTAAGAGAAACCGCCCAGGGAGGCTGCGCTGCAACTCCTTCTGCATGTGCTGCATGCGGAGGTTGTGCGTAAAAATTCCTTCAGAACACATTTTTAAATAGTAGGTAATAAATCAATCTCTTTTTTGCCTCTTTTGGGTGTTTTCATATATTGGAATCTAAAAGAGTGTCTGCATCACTTAATGATGCAGACACTCTTTATTTACTATATCTTAAGCATCCGATATCCAATACCTATATGTGTCTGTATATACTGCATGCCATCTTTATCTGGCTGTAATTTCTTCCGTAATGTTGCCATAAACACTCTAAGTGATGCAACATCATTTTCCAGTGAACTGCCCCAGATCTGTTGCGTAATATAAGTGTGCGTCAATACTTTTCCAACATTATGAGACAGCAAACATAATAATTTATATTCGATTGGTGTTAAATGCAATTCTTTATCTTTTAAATATGTAGATCCTGCTGTATAGTCGATCTTTAACTCTCCATTTACAAAGACTGCTTGTTCTTGTTCCTCGCCTGACTGGATCAATGCTAATCGGCGCTGTGTAACCCTGATCCTTGCAAGCAGTTCATCAACTGAAAATGGTTTTGTGATATAATCATCTGCTCCTGCATCCAGTGCTTCTATTTTATCTACATCTTCACTTCTTGCACTGATAACGATAATTGGTACGTTAGACCATGTTCTTACTTTTTTGATCACATCCACACCTTCCATATCAGGCAATCCAAGATCTAATAAAATGATCTCTGGTTTATGAGAAGATGCTTCTAAAATAGCTGAACTTCCATTTTCTGCTGTAATATATTTATAATCATGTGTTTTTAATGTTGTCACGATCAGATTACGGATCGGCCGGTCATCCTCCACGACTAAAATTAATGCTTTATTCATTTAATGTAACCTCACTTAATGGCAGTGTGAAAGAAAAAATACAACCATGTGGTGTATTGTCCTCCAACACCAGTTTCCCGTTATGCACCTCTATGATCGAACGGCAAAGTGCCAAACCTAAACCAAGACTTCGATGGCTGTCTGCGATCGTATTTTTCCCTGTATAAAACATTTCAAATATATGCGGCTTCATTTCATCACAGATCCCAGGGCCGTTATCTTCTACTTGAATCTTTGCTTTTCCATTTTCATTCATGGCACAAATGCGGATTGTAGATCCTTTCGGTGTATATTTAATTGCATTATCGACCAGATTGATCAACACTTGCAGGATCAGCCGCACATCCATATGTGCAAGTATCAATTCATCGCATTCTGTAACGATCTGATACTCTTCATGTTTCCTGCTGATATGCCGTAATGATTCCGCGATCACCTCATCTAATAATTGATCTGTAAATTTCAGTTTTAATCTTCCATCATTTAATCTTGTGATCGATAATAAATTTTCAACGATATTGATCAGCCATTCTGAATCATCATAAATATCTGTATAAATCTGATGTTTTGTTATATCATCAAGACGTTCTCCACTATTTAACAGCATGTCTGCATTCCCAGAAATGGAACAAAGTGGTGTCCTTAGATCATGTGAGATCGCACGAAGCAGATCTGCTCTTAACTGTTCATTTTTGGCAAGAACGGAGATTTTTTCTTTCTCCATGATATTCTTTTTATTTTCCATGGCAAGTGCACATTCATTGATCACAGAAAGTAAGATACTATATTCGAAGGAATCTAATGTATATTCGTCAACTGGTATTGCGATCACACCATACACATTATCCTCAATACAAATGGCAAGGTATAGACACTGTGCATCTTTAAAACGTTCGGTCGTTGCTCCAGCACGCTGCTTGTTTTCATACACCCATTTTGCGATCTCCTGCTCCCTGCTTGTCAATAAATCTTCTGTCTGTTCTTTCTTTTTATTCGAAAATATATGTGGTGCTGACAATTCATCGCCTTCCACAACATATGCTACAATACTGCGGTCTAATAATTTGATAAGCTGTGTACATGTAATACTTAAAATATCCGTATCGTTTTTTTCTTTTTGAAGTAATCGGTCTGTGTCAAATAAAATCTGTGTACGAAATGCAGATTGTGCTGAAAGCCTTGCATGTGTTTTTAATTTTGCTGCAAGTGTTCCAGTAATGACAGAAGATATTAACATGATCACAAAAGTTACCGGATATCCAACTGCATATGTCTGAAATGACATTCTTGGTTCCGTAAGGAAAAAGCAGAACAAAAATACACTTAAGACAGAACCTCCAATGCTGTATAAATATCCATCTGTAAGGATTGACGTTAATAAAACACCCAAAATATAAATTGTAACGATGTTTGTATCTGTAAATTGAAGTTTCTGGATGAATAGACCGATCAACGTACAAACTGCAAATATAAATAATGTCAATAAACTGTCTTTCATCGTAGGCTTTCCTACATAAACCGCTCCATGCGGTTTTCGATAATTATCTAAGTTCATCGCATCTGGAATAATGTGGATATCAATATCAGGAACAGCCTCGATCAACTTCTCTGTTAATGTCTGTTTGCTGAAAAAGTGATTTCTCTTTGCACTGCTTTGTCCGATCACGATTTTTGTGACATTTGATAAATGTGCATATTCCGCGATCTGTACCGGAACATTTTCCCCATGTGTCATTACGATTTCCGCACCAGATTCCTTTGCAAATTGTACATGAGCTTCCAGTCTTCTTTTGTCCGATTCTCTTTCTCTTTTTCCTGTCTGTACATACAATGCCGTAAAACGTGCCCGCATATCTCTTGCCATTTTTGCTGCTGTACGTATGATCTTTTCATTCGATGGTGAAGAAGAAAGACAAACAAGAATGTGTTCGTTTTCTTTGTTCAGCTGTACAAATTCTCCTGTGCTCATCTTGGCCCCCTTTCCTTATCGGATGCATTATATCACGATCGTCAATAATAATCCATAAACACATCAATCATCGTCATCATCTTGCTCCCTGTCAATTACTTTCCGATTTTCTCCAAGAAAATAATTTACTTTTTTCAAAAAGAATAACACAAATGCAAACATCAGTATTACCGCCAATGCTAAAATGAAATCTGACATAAGCTCTCACCTCTTTTTCATGACATCAGATACAAAAACACTTTTTGATCGCTTTATATTCTCCTAATACCAATAATGTAACATCTTCCTTAAAACAAGTATCCGCAGATATCGCCATACTTACTTTTCCATCATCTTTTACTGCCATAATGTTAATATCATATTTTTTTCTAATATCAAGTTTTCCCACTGTCTTTCCAATCCATTCCTTCGGAACCTCTACCTCAAAGATCGCATGTGAGGCATCGACTTCCATATAATCAAGAATATGATCATCGGTATAACGGATCGTTGCCCATTTTGCCACCATTTTTTCTGGATAAACTACCTTATCGGCTCCATTTCGTAAGAGGAATTTTTCCTGTACATCTCGTTCAGCTCTGGAAATGACCATTTTGCCTCCAAGTTCTTTTAACAGACAGGTGGTTTCCAATGAATTTTGGAAATTCCCACCGATCGTAACAAAACAGATATCATAATTTGCAATCCCCAGAGATTTTAAAAATTCCTCATTCGTACTGTCCCCGATCTGTGCATTCGTAACATATGGAAGTGCATCATTCACTCTTTCCTCATCCAGATCAACTGCCATGATCTCATGTCCAAGCTGACTTGACTGTATCGCTATATGTTTTCCAAAACGTCCAAGTCCGATCAATAAAATATTCTTCATCATCAATTCCCTCTTTCTTTTATCCCACTATGATCTTATCAAGTGGTAGTCTTGCTTTTCGTTTATTTTTATCTGAAAATACTGCATAGATCAGCGTCAAACCGCCAACACGTCCCAGATACATCAGTATGATCAAAATGATCTGTGACAGAATATGAAGTTTTGGTGTGATTCCTAATGTCAAACCTACGGTTCCAACTGCAGATGCTGCTTCAAACAGACAACTTGAAAGCGGCAGTCCCTCATACACACTGATCGTCATTCCGCCTGCAAAAAATAAGATAAAATACATCATTGCGATCGTTGCTGCATTTTTTATCACACCCACATCGATTCTTCTTCCAAATGCTGTCACATCATCACAACTTTGAAAGGTCGCCAGTACATTTAAAAGTAACAGAGCAAATGTTGTTGTTTTCATACCTCCTGCTGTAGAACTTGGTGAACCTCCGATCAACATCAATAAAATCATCATTGCCTTTGATGCTCCTGTCAGCATCGAAAGATCTGTCGTATTAAATCCTGCTGTTCTCGGTGTCACAGCTTGGAACAATGATGCAAGCAGCCGGTGAGTCCCTGATAGATTCCCATAATCTTGAAAGAAAAAGAAAACAGCTGGTAACAAGATCAAACATAATGTTGTGGTTAGAATAATCTTGCTCTGCATATGGTAACGTTTGAACCGAAATTTATGAAGATAAATGTCTTCCCATGTAAAAAATCCAATTCCACCAATGATGATCAGTAACATGATCACAATGTTGATCCCTGGATTTACCGCATATGATGTCAATGATACAAATGGATGCCCTTTTGTTCCAAGAAGATCAAATCCTGCATTACAAAAGGCTGATACAGAATGAAAGATCGCCATCCAGATTCCCCGTAATCCAAAATCATGACAGAAAACAGGCATCATAAATAACGCACCGATCAATTCGATCAATAAAGTTCCTTTTAAAATAAAACTCATCAATCGAACGATACCCCCTACTTTCGGTGCAGAGATCGCATTTTGCATCGTACTTCGCTGCAGGATCGATATTTTTCTTCCTGATAATATAAATACCGCTGTTGCTGTTGTTATAACTCCCAGACCTCCGATCTGTATCAGGAACATGATCACTGTCTGTCCAAAAGCGGACCAGTAACTTCCAGTATCCACAACTGCAAGCCCTGTCACACATACTGCAGAAGTTGACGTAAATAATGCTTTGTGAAATGGTGTTATGATTGCTTGAGCTGATGAAATTGGCAGCATCAGGATCAATGCTCCAAAAAGGATCACTCCTGCGAACCCTAATATGATCACCTGAAATGATGTTAAATGTCTTTTTTTATGAATCTTCCATGGCATATATGATCTTACCTCTTTTTCAAATTATTTTATGACCTTTTGATCTTATCATCATTATATCTTTTATGATAAAAAGATAGTGTAAGGATATGTTCTCTTGTATTAAGATTGTATAAAGAAAAAATGAGCATAATATGATTTCAAGAAAGAATCCTGCTTTACAGGATTCTCCGCCTGCGGCGGGTCGCTTCTGCCTCTGGGATTTCGTAAAAATATCTGTAAAATATAAAATCCATGAGAACACGATTTTTTGGTTTGTTGTTCTCATGGATTTTATTGTTTCTTATTTTTTCAAGTATTCTTCAATCACACATTCATGCTTCTTTTCTTTTTTACTATAATTAATTTCCACAAGCAAAATATTACCTGCATATTTTTGAATAGAATCTGGATATTTTTTATCCTTAATCTGTTGCAATGCACTAACAGCACTCTTATTCCACTTCAATTCCACAACAAGTGCCGGATAATCATTTCGATATTCTGTTTTTGGAATAAACACAAAATCTGCGAACCCACGTCCTGTAGGAAATTCCCTGACCGGTTTAAAATAATACTGCATTGCACTCAAATAAGCTAATGCCAATACACTGCTGAGTGAATTTTCATTGTTATATTGAATTGCTGAAACATATTCCTCATGGATCTTCTCAATCTGAGCTGCAACTATTTCTCCATCCATATCCAAAGTTGCATCCAGTAAATCCTCTGATTCTTGCTGAAATTTCAGCATTTCATTCCATTCTTTTCTTTTTGTTGCACGAATCAGTTCTTGTCTTATCTCTTCATTCGGTACAAATGCCATCCTATTAACACTTGAATATGCTAAGTATCCCATATGAATCAAATATGTTAAAACGTCATCTTTATTTACAATATTCTCAACGTCATTTTGGAATGACCCAACATCTACTTCAACAGATGCTCCCGACACCATTTCAATAATTGCGGTCTTCAATCCATCAAAATCCATATTGATCAATGGAACAATCGAATCATAAGAAGCTGTTCCTGACCAATAACTTTGGAAGTTTCCATCCGCCATCAAGTTTACAACTGCATTGGGATTATAGATATGATATTTTCCTAACTGATATCCATCATACCAACGTTTGACTTCTGTAAAATCCTTCTTATATGTCTCACAAAGTGCTTTTACTTCATCTTCTGTAAAACCGATGTAAGAAGCTAAACATCCTGCATTCAACATGGAATATTCTCGAAAATTGTTAAGTGCTGATTGTGTTTTTTCTTTCTTGATCGGCAAGATGCCTGTAAGATAAGCAAGTTGAATATATTTCGTTGGTTCTGTTCCCTTAAACATACCTCTTAGGAATCGGATATACTCATCCTGCACCTTTTTGTTCGCTGATTCATCTCTGATCAGCACATCCCATTCATCAATGATAATGATAAATTTCCGTCCTGTCTTATCCTTAACCAGAGAAAGTGCATCTGGCAAAGATACCACTTCTTGACGTAAAATCTCTGGATAAACTTCACGCAATTCATCCAGCACAACTCTTGTGATATATGGCACAACATTATCCGCATCTTCGCAATTTATCAAAAACCATTGTACATCAATATGAATCACGTCATATTTATTCAAATGTTTCTTAAAATCTTCTGATTGTCCTATCTCAAGATCAGAAAACATCTTTTCTGATTCTGCTCCCTTACTGTAATATGCTGCAAGCATATTCGCTGCATATGATTTTCCAAAACGTCTTGGGCGGCTATTACAAATATACGCATCTGTAGAATCCAGAACTTCATTCATACATACGATCAATCCTGTTTTATCTACATAAATTCTGGAATTAAGTGCTGCTTGAAACGCACTATTATCTGGATTAACAAATCTGCCCATATTTTATACCTCTCCAATTCCTTTTACCTGTTTTTAATATTTCTCTATTTTACACACGTGTTCTTTTGTTTTCTTATCATAATTAATACCAATCAACAACAGATTATCCTGATATTCTTCCAAACTTTCAAAATACTTCTTATCTTTGATCTGCTTGATCGCACCTTCTGCGCTCTTATCCCATTTTAATTCAACTACCAATGCCGGTTTCTCTGCAAATTGTTTTTTCGGAATAAAGACCAAATCTGCAAATCCTTTTCCACCTGCCAGTTCTCTGTGAATGGTATAAAAATTCCTTGCTGCATATAATGCGAGTGAAATCGTATAACTCAATGCATTTTCATCATTATACTGGATATGTGATGTCTCAAAATGTGCCTGTTCAATGGCTTTCGATACCTGTTCTTCTCTGCCTTGCCAGATTGCATTTAATGTATCTGCAGAATCTTTTAGTGCTTTTGAAACAGATCCCCAGTCTGATACTGAAACTGTATTTACATATTCTGCCCGAATTTCACTATTTGGTATCTTGACTGTTTTTGTTTTATCATCATATGCAAGATATCCAAGATGGATCAATAATGTCAGTACATCATCTTCTGTACGAAACGTTGCCATATCATTCGTAAAACTTTCGGTATTCACCGCCACGCTTTCTCCAGCGATCATACTTAAAACATCATCTTTTAGATGCTCAAAATTCATATCAATATACATCTGTAATGCTTCAAAAGTCTCTGTCTGATTCCAGTAATTTGATATCTTTCGAAATCTCATACTATTTACAACCGATCTTGGACTATACACAGACAGTACTCCGTCAAATGAATATCCATCATACCAGTTCTTAACTTCTTCCATATCCATTCCGTATTGTTCACAGAGCTTTTTGACTTCTTGTTCTGTAAACCCGACATAACATGCTAAAGGTCCCGGGGCGATCATGGAAAATTCATCAAACATATTCAGTGCCGAATGTGTTCCATATTTCTTAATCGGTAAAATTCCTGTCATGTAAGATAGATAAATACATGCCTTATCTTTTAATAAGTCCCGTAGAAAATCTAAATATTTTTCCTGTGCTTCTTTATCTTGTTTATATTCCCTAAAAATGCAATCCCATTCATCAATGATCACAACAAATGGGTACTGCATTTGTGCATAAATATCCTGCATACACTCAATCAAATCTGTATCGTCAAAATAATCAACTTCTGGATATTCCATTTTCAAATCTCTGATCACAAGCTTCTTCACACGATCGATCAATTCTTCTACATTATGACTTCGACTTAGAAATTCCTGCATATTTAAGAATATGGTATTATATTGATTCAGATATTTTTCAAAATCTTTATCTTTTGCAATTTCAAACTTTCCAAATAATTCTTTTGAATTACAACCGCGGCTGTAATAAGCTGTCAGCATATTCGCAGCCATTGACTTCCCAAATCTTCTTGGACGGCTGACACAGACATAGTTTTGTGCTGTATCTAGTACGGAATTCGTATATTTTATCATCCCTGTCTTATCTACATAAATTTCAGACTGAATCATTCTTCTGAACTTTTCATTCCCTGGATTTAGATAATTTCCCATACGATCACCTCCT
>ERZ791903.2310-NODE-2310-length-14555-cov-5.427172_pt1 | contig 14555 bp, 10 predicted proteins | sample MGYA00510148_ERZ791903 | MGnify/ENA primary metagenome ERZ791903 (study PRJEB30046, sample SAMN00792080) | human gut metagenome | study: EMG produced TPA metagenomics assembly of the A metagenome-wide association study of gut microbiota in type 2...
CCACGCCCGGCTCCCAGTAGAGCATCAGCAGGTTCATGGGCCGGATGGCGATCTCTCCCACGCCGCCCCGGGCCTCCGGGTCCCAGAACACGCCCTTGACCCCGGTGCCCTGCTTGAGCTTGCGCCACCAGGTGTCGCTGTACACCTGTTCATAGTCTGCCTGCTCCAGCACCACCGGCAGGATGCTGGAAAGCACCTGTGCGGTCTGCGCATCGTCTGCCGCCCGGGGCAAAACGTTGGGGGCCGGGTAATTGTCCATGGCATCGGCGTGCTTGTTGGCAATGCTGTTGAACAGCCACCCACTGGCAGGCTGGGGCTTGCCCTCCATCATGGGGTTCTGGTAGTTCTTCCAGTGTCCCATCCGGAACCACAGCTCGTTGTCCACAATGCGCTTGTCCAGCGCGGCCTTTCCGGCCTTGTATTTCTGTAAAATGGCAGTGGCTTCGGCCACTTCTTCTGCCCCGATGGGGGGCTTTTCATCGATCATTGCTTACTCCTTTCTTGTTAGCTTCCTCACCCTCTCAATCTCGCTCCGCTCGCCCACAGCCGGGTTGCGGCTCCCAGCGTCTGCTTCACTCTGTTCGCATCCTTGCTGGCCGCTGCCCCAACAACTCCTCCCTCAATCCGCCGCTGGCGGCGGTCGTCGTCGTTGCTCCCAAAGTGGGAGCTTCTGACGAAACTGCAAACTTTACAATAACTGCCAAGGCCTCGCCCTTCGGGAGAGGTGGCAGCGCGTCAGCGCTGACGGAGAGGGTGAGCCGCCTATACCCTGTAAAATCTTGCCCTCCGGTGCAGCTCCAGCGGGTCGTCCCCCACCGGAGGCTGCACGGTCTGCCGGGGCGGGGAGATGGGATTTTCCATCAGCACATAGCGGCACTCGTCATAGATATGGTCCTCCTGCCGGGTGTCGATGTCCTCCACATTGCTCTCGTCATAGACCAGGTTCGGGAGGGTGCGGATAAAGTGCCTGCAGGTGCTGAACACCTGAAACATGGGCCGCCCCTCCCCATCGAACGCCAGCCGGTAGTGGAACTGCATCTTCCCCGCCAGCCGGGTGTGGTCACCGGGGACCCAGTGGAGAAAATGGGGGCCCCGCTCCATCATGGCGGCAATGCTCTCGCCCCGGCTCTCATCAAAGATAGCGGGGTCAGCCACCCCCAGAATGGTGCGGCCCTTGAGCATCGGGTCGTTCTGCTCTGCCTCCCGGATCCGCCTTGCCTGTTCCACCGGATCGATGCGCAGGCCCTCGTTGGGGCGGCCCGTGCAGCCGTACAGCTCCTTGATGCGGTAAAGCCTGCCCTCCTCATCCGCCGCGTACCACCCCACTGAGAACGGCTTCGAGAAACCGAAATCGTACCCCCGGTAGATCTTCCAGTGTCTGGGGATGGCAAAGGGCGCAATGACATGGGTCCAGCGCTGATCCTGATAATGCCCCGGGTCGTTCCGCCACTCGGTGAACACCTGCCCCGAAAAGCTGTCCCAGCTGCCATAGAGCAGGGCCTGCTTTTCCGCTTCGGGCAGGCTTGCCAGACTGGCAAGGTAGTCCGGGTCATTTTCCAGCAGGGCGGGGTTGTCGAACACGCTGGACGGGATAAACACCCTTGCCCGCTCCAGCACCTTCTCGGTTCCGTCCGGCATCCGCACCGGGAACTGTTCCACAATGGGGGTGCCGGGCGGGGCAGGCGTGATGAACCGGGCTTTCACCCAGCCGTGCCCCACACCGCCGGGATTGGTGGTGGCCCGCAGGTAGACCCGGGTGCCCGGGCCGGTAGGGCGGTTGCGGCTCATCATATAGCTGTACTCTTCCCACTCGAAATGGGTCAGCTCATCGAACCCGATGAAGTCGAAGGCCTTGCCCTGATAATTTGTGCGGTCCTTGGTGTACTGCATGGAACCAAAGTAGATCTTTGCCCCGCTGGGGAACACCCACACATGGCTGGTGGCGTTGTACTGCGCCGTAGGAAAAGCCCGCTTGTAGTAGGCCATGCTCTTGTCCACCAGATCACTGAGCTGGGGGTAGGTCTTGCGCAGGATGAGCCCCCGATAGTGGGGGATGTGCACCTGCCGCAGGGCCTCGATCACCAGCGCGTCACTCTTGCCGCCGCCTGCCGCGCCCCCGTACAGGGCTTCCGGTTCCGGGCGGCGCATGAACTCCGCCTGCCGGGGCTGGGGCCGCCATACGATCTCTGCATTCATACGTCCTCCACGGCTGGCAGAAGCACCACGCCGCACGCCCGGGCCTCGGCATCCGCACCCTGATCGTTCAGGGTCTTGGCCACCGCGGCCAGATCCTTCAGCACCGCCGTGGCCTCCTTGAGCCCCTTCATCAGGGCGGGGTCGGAGCCATCGGCACGCTGGGCCTTCTGCCGGGCATTCAGCTCCTTGACCTCCTGCGCCAGCATGGTGCTCAGGGTGTCGGTGGCCTTGTGCAGGCTGGCAAGGCTCTTGTCCCTGCCCGGCTGTTTTGCTTGCGCCATCCTGTGTTCTCACATCCTTTCTGTTTGGCTTGGCACAAGGATACCAGCTTTTCGTCCCCTGCAACAGCGCGCACTTTTGCAGGGCCGTTTTGTACTTTTAGTGTTATAAAATCCTATTTGTATAAATTAAACTCTTGTTTTTCATCGCTGTATCGCACCGTGCAGAAATCTCCGTTTTTCTCCCGGATTTTCCATGCACAGGCACATCAGGTGCGTGAAGCGCCTTTTGCGCAAAAAAGCAGGCACTCCACCCGCCCCGTCCGGGGCAAAGGCAGAGTGCCTGCTTTCGTTACAGATTCAGTTTCGGTTCTGCTTACAGGGTCTCAATGCGGTCAAACAGCTGCTTGCCTGCTTCCACAGCGTCCTTGCTGCCAAAGGCCACACGGGTGGCGTTTGCCATCCGGTCAGCAAGGTCTGCGGCCTGTGCCCGGATCGTTTCAGCCGTCACGTTGCACATGGCCTTGCGGTCCGCAGCCAGCATGGCATCGGTGATGCCGCAGAAGTACCGGCGGTCCAGCTCCTTGGCCTCAGCGTTGGGCTTTTTGGGCGAATCCATCTCGGACACCGCGCCCACGATGAACTCGGTCAGGTCTTTTTCGGTGTACTCCCGGCCTGCCAGCACCTCGGGAGCCTTGGCAAAGGTCTCGTAGCTCTCGGTCAGGTGGGGGTCACGATAGGTGTACAGTCCTTCGGTCTGGGCACGGGTCAGCATTCCGGTGCCGTAAGCGCCGCCCACCTCACGGATGTTGTGCCACAAGTATTCGTAGCTCATAATGCGGGCCAGCACCCGGCGGTCGGCCTGCCGCTCCATGGGCCAGGTCAGGATATCATAGTTCACGCCGCCGTCAATGATAAAGGCCTCGTTCACGGGGGCCGTCAGCACCTCCGTGTAGGGCTTGGCCGCAGTGCGGCCCTGGGCAGCAAAAGCACTGCCGGGCAGCAGGGCACGCAGCTTTGCCAGCGCTTCCTCACTGCCATGCAGGCTGACGGTCAGGGCTGCATGGTTCAGCACCTTTTCCCGCACCGCCTCCAGCTTTTTGCCCATGGCGGCCCAGTCGGCCTGTTCCAGCAGGCCGCACAGGAAGTGGTACCCGGTCACGCCGCTGCACCGCTCGCTCAGGGCATACTCCACTGAGTAGTGGGCGGCGGCACGCACGGCAGCGTACTGGTTGCCCTGCCGGATGAACTGCTGTTCCATGTTCAGCTTCTGCTGGCTCAGCACCCGGGCAAAGGCTTCCTCGGCCTTGGGGCCGGTCAGGCAGGTCTTGTAGAGGTACTCACTGCCCAGCGCAATGGCCTTGTCCAGATTCCGCTCCAACAGGCTCATGTTCCAGGTGAGCTTTGCGTGGCAGGGGCTGCCCTCCTGCCGCCCGGTCCAGAAGCTGATGCAGGCCATGCTGTTGCCCAGCCAGGTGGCGCGCTGGGTCTGCAGCTCCCGGGCAGTGTGCTCGGGGGTATCCAGCTCGTCCAGAATATCGGTCAGCAGGTCAAGATACTGCACCTCTTCCGGGGTGCACTCGCCCAGGTCGTAGTAGAAATTCAGATACAGGCTGCCCTTGGAGGGGTGGTGCAGCAGCTCCGCACCGGCCAGCGATTCCACCGTACCGGCAGCGCTCCTGTCACCGTCGCCCAGGTCGGCCACGGTCAGCGGATGGTCCAGCACCAGCTTGCCGTCGTTGCGGGCAGGGGCAGCATCCTCTTCGTCCTTCCTGGGCAGGGCCGGGGTCTGGATCACCTGCACCGGCTCTGCCAGCAGCAGATCCTTCAGCAGGTCATTGAACCAGCCGGTGGAGAGCTTCTCCCGCAGGGAAGAAAACAGCTTGTCGGTGTGGAGCAGCAGAGCCGGGTCGCCGGTGTGGAGCCAGCCGGTGGCGGCATAGATGGCATCCAGCACACCGTCGGGCAGGCTGCCCGGGCGCTCCAGAGAGGCAAACTCCATGGCGTTCAGGCTGGCCAGCAGCAGCTCCTCGGGGATGCCCCCTGCCAGCAGGTCGGTCACAGCCTGTTTCACGCCAGCTGCAAATTTGGGGGCAGTCTCTGCGGTGGCCCCCCGCAGCACCAGCTCCAGCGTGGGCTGCAGGGTGCTGTCGTCAAAGCCAATGTCAATATCCGCGCCCAGCTTCTGCTCCAGCAGAGCTGCCTTCAGCGGGGACTGGTTGGTGCCCAGCAGGGCATCCAGCAGGATCTCCACGCCCAGCTGGCGCTCCCGGTCGGCAAACGCGCCGGTGTACCAGGCCAGCGCACACTGCACCTGATCCGGCTCGGGGTTTTCGGTGTAGTACGGGATGTGCACACGCACACCGTTCTGCTGATCCTGCACCGTCAGCCGGGGGCGGCTGGTTCCCTTGGGCATCCTGCTCAGATAGTGCTCATCCAGAAACGCCAGCTTCTCGGCCATATCCATCTTGCCGTACAGGGTGATGCAGCAGTTGTCGGCGCTGTAATGGCGGCGGTACACCCGCTGGTATTTTTCATAGGTCAGGGCCGGGATGGAGGCCGGGTCGCCGCCGGACACAAAGCCGTAGGCCGTATCCGGGAACATGGCCCGCTCCAGCGCGTTCTGCAGCTGCGCGTCCGGGGAGGCCAGCGCACCCTGCATCTCATTGTAGACCACGCCGCTCACCGTGCCGTCTGCGTCCCGGTGCCAGCCCTCCTGCTCGAACACGGCCTTGTCCACCATAGCCAGCGGGCAGAACACGGCGTTCAGGTACACGTCCATCAGGTTCCTGAAGTCGGTCTCGTTGGGGGTGGCAAAGGGATACACGGTCTTGTCCGGGAAGGTCATGGCGTTCAGGAAAGAGGCCATACTGCTCTTGAGCAGCTGCAAAAAAGGCGAGGTCACGGGGTACTTCTCGCTGCCCGCCAGCACCGAGTGCTCCAGAATGTGGAACACACCGGTGTCGTCGGAGGGGAAGGTGCCGAAGCCGATGCCGAACGCCTTGTTGGTGTCCTCGTTCTCCACCAGCAGGACAGCGGCCCCGCTCACATCGTGGTTCAGAACCGTCAGCACACCGTGCTGCTCCGGGCAGTCCTCGCGGCGCACCAGCGTATAACCGGGATAGTTCATGTTGTTTCTCCTTTGGGTCATATTTTTTCAAAGTGTTTGGCCCTATTGTACCACGCCTTCCGGTAAGACGCAACGAACAAAAAAGCCCTCCCAAAGGGAAGGCTCTTGCGGTTAAACCCCACCGTCATCCCTGCGGGATGCCACCGCCCCTGGTAGGGGCGGCCTTGGCAAAGAGATGATGCTTTACGTTATGCCAAGGGCCCCACTACTAGGGGGGCTGTCACCGCAGGTGACTGGGGGGTTAAATTCACTTTTGATCCGACACCCGGAACAGTACGAATCCCACAATGAACAGCACGATCAGGCTGCCCACGCCCACATTGGCGCTGCCGGTCAGCTGGCTGCCCACACTGACGATCATGGTGCCCAGAAAGGATGCGCCCTTGCCACAGATATCGAACAAGCCGAAGTACTCGCCCGATTTTTCCGGCGGGATGATCTTGGCAAAATGGCTCCGGCTCAGCGCCTGGATGCCGCCCTGAAACATGCCCACCACAACGGCCAGCACCCAGAACTGCCACTGGTGCTTCAGGAAAAAGGCAAACAGCGCAATACCCGCGTAGGCCGCGATGCAGACCGGGATGAGGGTGCCCGAGGGGTATTGCCCGCTCAGCCGCCCGAACACCAGTGCCGAGGGGAAGGCCACGATCTGGGTGACCAGCAGCGCCAGCAGCAGGCCGGTGGTGTCCAGCCCCAGGGCCGTGCCGTAGGCCGTGGCCATATCGATGATGGTGTATACGCCATCGATGTAGCAGAAAAAGGCCAGCAGGAACCAGAACACCTGCCTGTCCTCTTTCAGGTGGCGGAGGGTATGGCCGATGCGGGCAAAGCTCTGCCGGATGGCATGTTCCTGCACCTCCACAAAGTGCACCTGCTTATACTGGCGCAGCAGGGGCAGGGTGGTCACCAGCCACCAGACGGCGGTGATAAAGAGGGCAAGGTTCAGCGCCGTCATCTGGGAGATGCCGATGCTCCCGGCCCCCAGCACCAGCGCCAGACAGACCACAAAGGGCACACAGCTGCCAATGTAACCCCAGGCATAGCCTTTGGAGGAAACCTCATCCATCCGGTCCGGCACAGTCACATCGCTGAGCATGGAGTCATAGAACACCAGACTGCCCGAAAAGCCCACCTTGGCAAAGATGAAGATGAGCAGAAACGGCAGCCAGGTGTTTGCCATCCCCATGGCGCAGCAGCCGATCACACCCACTGCCACGCAGAAGGTGAAGATGGGCTTTTTGAAGTTGCGGGTATCGGCCAGTGTGCCAAGGATCGGGCTGAGCACCGCCGTGATGACCGTGACCGCCGAGGCTGCATAGCCCCAGTAGGCCAGATACTCCACCGAGCTCAGGCCGCCCCCCTCAGCCAGTGCGTTGAAGAAGATGGGGATCAGCGTTGCCACCAGCAGTACAAACGCCGAGTTGCCCACATCGTATAAGATCCACGCCCGTTCCAGGCTGGTCAGGCGAAATTTTTGCTTTGCTTCGTTCATTTGCATTCCTCTCAAAATTCTCCGAAGGTGTGGTCATAGGCCTTGTCCAGCGGTGCGCCGTTGGAGAGCCCTTCCACATATTCCGTGATGAGCCGCACTGCCAGCGGGAGAGCCTGCTGATACAGCGCTTCCAGCTCTTTGTCGCTGGCCTCGCACCGGGGATTGGGCTGGAGGTTTGCCACCAGCCCGTGCATGACATCATAGGTACCTGCCGCTTTCAGGGCCGTCAACACCACCCAGCGCTTGACCGGACTGGTAGCCTGCAGCAGATGGTGCACCCGCACCATGCCCCGCATGGCCCCGTAGGTCTCGTCTGCCGTGACATTTTCGTAGAACGGCGCAATGATCTTTGCAAACTCCCGGTTGGGGCGGATATGCCCCGCCGTGAAAAAGTGCATCGGGTCAAGCCCGTCCTCCCGCATCAGCTGGTTGTCAAACTCCGTCTCGATCTCGCAGTGGCTCACACCGCTTTCCCGGGTGTAGCGCTCCACATAGGGGTGGCAGGTGCTGTCCAGTGCAAAGTGGCAGACGAACCCCAGCGCATAGGCCAACGCGGCATTCTTGTTGCGGGCCGTGTTCACCACGCCCCGGGCCCGGGTAAAGAACACTCGGCCCGGCTGCTCATGCATGGCGTTGCCCAGCCGGTTCACGGGGTTGGACTGCAATGCCCGGTAGTAGAACATCAGGTCAGGCCCGTGCAGGCCCATATCATACAGCGGCCGGTACGGGGTGATCTTTTCCCGCAGCTCCCTGGGCAGCTGCACCAGAACATCCGCACCAAAGCGGCGGTGTGCATACGTAGATGGCATATCCTCTCTCCTCCTTTTCGTACCAGAATCAGTATAGCAGAATCCCGCCCCTGCCGCCACCCTTCCGGGTCTGATTTGTGTAAAATTTTTGAGATATTTTTCATCACGCCCATCCCATAGCGCAAAAACGCCCCGCCGGTCTCCCGGCAGGGCGCTTTCGCAGGGTGGTATTGCAGACCGGTTCGGTCTGTGAAACACCCTGCGGCTTTCAGCTATTCCAAACGATCAGTCTTTTTTCACCATCATCTTGCTGGCCTTATAGATATCGCCGCAGCCCAGAGTGATGACCAGATCGCCCTCCCGGGCGTTCTGTTTGACCCAGTCAGCGGCAGCCTCCAGGCTGTCCACCAGCACAGAGTTGGGGATCTGCGCCGCCAGCTTTGCACTGGTAATGGTGGGGTCGTTGGGCTCGCGGCTGCCCATGATGGGGGTGATCACCGTGATATCAGGGATCTTGAACACATCCACAAAGTCGTTGAACAGCATCTTGGTCCGGCTGTATGTAAACGGCTGATGGACTGCGATGACACGATTGTAGCCCAGCTCCTTGGCGGTGTTCAGGGTCGCGCGGATCTCGGTGGGATGGTGGGCGTAGTCGTCCACGACCACCGCGCCGTTGCACTCGCCGTAGACCTCAAAACGGCGGCCTGCCCCCTTGAAGTTCAGGGCAGCGTTGGCGCACTGCTCCACGGTCAGGCCCACAGAGCGGCAGACAGCACACATGGCCAGTGCATTGTAAATGTTGTGGCGGCCCGGCACTGCCAGACGGATGTGGCCCAGCTCATTGGTATCCCACTCCTTCAGATCAAATTCAAAGAAGCCGGGCTTGTACTCCTGCACGTTGACAGCACGATAATCGGCCGCATTGTCAATGGCAAAGGTGCGCACGCGGCGGTCCAGGGTGTACATGACATCCATGGTGTTCTTGTCGTCCGCATTGGCAAAGATCATAAAATGGGTCATCAGGGCAAAGCGCTTGAAGGCAAACTTCAGCTCACCCATACTGCCGTAATAGTCCAGATGGTCGTTATCGATGTTCAGCACCACGGACATATAGGGGGTCAGCTTGAGGAAGGTCTCGGAGAACTCGCAGGCCTCGATGACGATATCATCACCCTTGCCGGCCTTGCCGTAGCCGCCGATGAGGGGCAGCTTGCCGCCGATGACTGCAGAGGGATCACGGCCTGCCAGCTCCAGCGCGGTGGTGATCATGGAAGTCGTGGTGGTCTTGCCGTGGGTGCCGGAAACGCAGATGCTGTCCTTGTACAGGCGGCTCACATAGCCCAGCAGAACGCTGCGCTCCACGGTGGGGATGCCATAGGAAGCAGCAGCGTTCAGCTCCACGTTGTCCTTGGCAATGGCGGCAGAGTAGACCACCAGGTCAACGCCGATCACGTTGTCCGCAGCATGACCCAGGCTGACCTTCACGCCCATCTCCCGCTCCGAGCGGATGATGCTGCCGTCCAGCACATCGCTGCCGGAGATATCATATCCCTTGGCAGAGAGGATCTGGATCAGCGGATACATACCGCTGCCGCCGCAGCCGATGAAGTGGATCTTTTTTACATGATCCAGCAGATGCATGGTATAATCAGTAACGAACATAAGCAGGCAAACCTCCAATAAACAAACGGCCGCAGGGCAGACCGAATCCATCTTAATTCTTGGGTACTACTTATTATATAATTTTTGGCCGACAAAATAAACAGTTCCGAGCGAATTTTCGGAAAGAACCAGAAACTCCGGCACATTTTTGTGACAACTGTACAGATAGCCCATGGATTTTCGCCCCTTTTGCACACTTCATAAAAGATTTACATTTTTTATCGGCTTGATAGCTAACAATTTTGAAGTATTTGTGGTATGATAGTTGCGAATTTTGAACTATCACGCTGCCGCCGAATGCGCGGCTGGAAAAGAGGAATCTCATTTTGAACATCAAGATCACTGCGGACAGCACCTGCGATCTGTCCGAAGCGCTGCTCCGGCAGTGGAACATCAGCCTGATCCCCATGCACATCCTCATGGGGGAGGAAAGCTATCTGGACGGCGTTACCATCCACCCCGCCGATGTATTCGCCCATGCCCAGAACGGCGGCAAAATGCCCAAATCCGCCGCCCCCAATCTGGTGGAGTACACCGACTTCCTCGCCCCCTTTGCCAGAGACTACGATGCCGTCATCCACATCAATGTCGGCTCCAAATTCTCCTCCTGCTTCCAGAACGCCCGGCTGGCGGCGCAGGAGTTCGGCAACGTCTATGTCGTGGACAGCGAGAATATCTGCACTGGGCAGGGTTATCTCGTCCTGCAGGCAGCCAAGTGGGCCGCTGACGGCCTGCCGCCCAAGAACATTTCCATGCGCTTACAGGGCCTTGCCAAGCGGGTCGAGTTGAGCTTTGTGCTCAACCAGCTGGACTACATGGCCAAAAGCGGCCGCTGCTCCGGCGTGCTGGCCTTCGGGGCCAACATTCTGGGCATCAAGCCCAGCCTGGCCGTCATCGATGGTGAACTGAAAGTCGTGCGGAAGTACCGGGGCAGTCTGCCCATCTGCGTGGGCAAGTACATCACCGACCAGCTGGCGAACCGGGAGGACATCGACCGCAGCATGGTGTTCATCTCTTCCACCCAGGCAAAGCCCGGCTGCATGGAGGCCATCAAGGCCGGACTGCGGCAGTACGGCAATTTTGAGAATGTCTACGAGACCGACATCGGCACCACCATCGGCGGCTATTCCGGCCCCGGTACCATCGGCATCGTGTTTGCACGCAAGCAGTAAATTTCTCCCTGCACACAAAAAGACGCGCTCATCACAGAGCGCGTCTTTTTTGCATGATATCCGGTTTTCTCAGCTCAGCCGTCCGCTCTCTACCGAGAAGCTCAGGTCGGCCACGGCCATGGTGGATCTGCGATGGGAGACCAGCAGGACAGTCTTTTCCCTGCACTCATCCCGCACGGCCTTGAGGATGATCCCTTCGTTCAGGCTGTCCAGATTGGAGGTAGGCTCGTCCAGCAGGAGAAAGGGTGCATCGTGCAGGAAGGCACGGGCCACACCGATGCGCTGGCGCTCACCGCCGGAGAGTGCACCGCCCAGCTCGCCCACAGGGGTATCATATCCCTTGGGCAGGCTGTTGATAAAGCCATCCAGTGCGGCCTTTCTGCAGGCAGCCTCCACCTCGGCACGAGTGGCATTGCGCCGGGCGATCCGGATGTTGTTTTCTATGGTATCGTCAAACAGCTCCGTTTCCTGGGTCACAAGACTTTCCTGAGCGCGCAGGGCGGCAGTGTTCACGGCGCGGATATCACGTTCACCAAACCGGATGGTGCCGCTGCTCACATCCCAGAAGCGCATGAGCAGCCGCAGGAAGGTGGATTTGCCGCTGCCGGAGCGGCCCGTGATGCCCACGATCTTCTTTTCCGGGATAGTCAGGCTCAGGTCGTGGAGCACCTCTTCCCTGGCGTAGGCAAAGCTGACATGATCAGCCTGTGCACCGGTAAAGGCGGTGTCCACGCCGTTGGTCACATCGGCGGTCACAGGCTCCTCATCCAGCAGGTCAAGGACACGGTCGGCACTGGCGAACACCTGGGTCAGGCTGGCACCGAGGTTGGCCAGCGCCACTACCGGGCCAAAGGAGCTCAGGGCCGACAGGGTGCAGACCAGCACCCCCTCCGCGCCCAGCTGGCCATTCTGATACAGCCGGATGCTTACCCCCAGCACAGCCAGCGCCGTCAGCACGATGAGGGTGTTGGCGGCACCCACCGTCACGCCCTCGCGGTACTTCATGGCCTTCTGCTTCTCCCCCAACGTCTCGCTGTGGGCCGTGATGCCCTCGGCACGCGTGGCGGTGTTCTGGTACTGCAGGATATCCCGCAGACCGCGCAGGCTTTCCAGCAGATAGCTGTTGGTGTCGGCCAGGGCCTGCCGGTACTCGCGGGCGGCTTTGTCGCCCCGTCTGGCAGACCACACCGGCAGAGCAATGCCCACCAGCAGATAGCCTGCCAGCAGCACCAGTGCGGGCAGAATATGATAACTGGCCGTAAAGCAGGTCATGCCGGTCACACAGAGGATCGCGATGCAGACCGGCGAAATGGTGTGGGCATAGAACACCTCCAGCTGCTCGATGTCGGCGGTGATCAGGGAGATCAGGTCGCCCCGGTCACGGCCCTCCAGCTTGGCAGGGGTCAGGCGGCGGAGTGCGCCGAATACCTTATCCCGGATGAGAGCCAGCAGCTTGAAGGCGATATAGTGGTTGGAGGCCTGCTCTGCGTAGCGCAGCACGCCGCGCAGCAGGGCAAAGACAAGGATGCAGGCAAAGGCGGTGCCCACGCCTGCCGCCGTGAGCAGGGCAAAGCCGCCGAAGACCGTGATAAAGGTGGCGCAGAAATGGCCGATGACACCCATGACAATGGCTGCCAGCATGATGGGCAGCATGGGCCGGACCAGCACGATCAGCCGTGCGGCAATGGCAAACGGACTGCGGTGTTTTGTGTTGTTCATGCGCTCACCTCCCCAAGGTCTTCCAGCTGTTTCTGGGCGTTGTACAGGCGGCTGTACACCCCCTGTGCCGCCAGCAGGTCGTTGTGCGTTCCCTGCTCGGCAATGCGGCCTGCCTCCAGCACATAGATGCAGTCGCTGTCCACCACATTGGCCAGACGGTGGGAGATCAGGATCACTGTTTTCTTTCCCGCCAGGCTGTGGATGGCTTTCATCATATCGTTCTCGCTCTCGGCATCCACATTGGAGGTCGCCTCGTCAAACACATAGATGGGTGAATCATGCAGCAGGGCACGGGCCATGGCAAGGCGCTGGCGCTGCCCGCCGGACAGGTTGGAGCCGCCCTCGTGGAGCGCCGTTGCAAGGCCGCTCTGGCTGCGGCAGAAGTCCGCAAGGTTCACCTGCTCCAGCGCTGCCCAGAGCTCGGCTTCGGCTGCATCGGGCCGGGCCATCCGGAGGTTGGCTTCCACCGTGCCCTTGAAGATGGCCGCATTGTGGGGCACCAGTGTCAGCAGGCGCAGGCGGTCGGCCTGCTTCCATTCGCTGACCGGGATGCCTCCCAGCGTAACCTTTCCCTCGGTCACGGTGCGGGCACCGGACAGGATGGCCGTTATGGTGCTCTTGCCGCAGCCGGATTCTCCCACCAGCGAGACAAAGCTGCCCTGCGGGATGGTCAGGGACACATCGTGCAGGATGGTGCGCTCCTTCTCGTAACCAAAAGTGACATGCTCCAGCGCAAGGGTGCTGTCGGCCGGGTCGGCGGTCTTTTCGCCATCTTCAGGCTCCTGGGCAGAGAGCAGCCTGAAGATCTTCTCAGCCGAAGCCGCGCCATTCATGGCAATGTGGAAGTAGCTGCCCAGCAGGCGCAGGGGCAGGAAGAAATCCGCCGCCAGCAGGAGGATGGTCAGGGCGCTGGTCAGGCTGAGCTGGCCTTTGGCAAAGGCCGATGCCGCGCTGATGATGCCAAGACCCGCACCGCCGTAGGCCATCAGGTCCATCAGGGTCACGCTGTTCAGCTGCATGGTCAGCACCTTCATCGTGATCTTGCGGAACCGCTCGGCCTGGGCATTCATCTCCTCGTGCTTCCAGCCGTCTGCCTGATAGATCTTCAGGGTGGTCAGGCCCTGGATATTCTCCAGAAAGCTGTCGCCCAGGGTGGTGTACTCGCCCCAGTAGTTCGCCAGCAGCTTCTTGGCGAACTTCTGCACCGCCACAATGGACATGGGGATGAGCGGCACACAGCACAGCAGAAGGATGGCCGAGCGCGCGTGCACGCCCACCAGCAGCACAAACAGGGTCACCGGGGCCAGCAGGCTGTAAAACAGCTGGGGCAGATACTTTGCAAAGTAGGTGTCGATCTGCTCTACACCCTCGCTGGCCAGCATCACGGCTTCACTGGTGGCCACCGTCTCGCTGTAACCGGCCCCCAGCCGTGTGAGCTTTGCATAGATGCTGCTGCGCAGGGTGCGCTTGACATCCTTGGAAGCCCGGTCGCTCATATCGGAGGCGCAGAGGGTAAGGCCATAGCGCACCGGCACAGTCAGCAGGCAGAGCAGCATCCCCTGCCAGAGGGCATTGCCGGTCAGGCTGCCCGCAAACACGCCGCCGATGAGACGGGATACCGTCATCACCAGCACCACATTGCACAGCATCCCCAGCCACTGGAACAGCACGTTCAGCCCCACATAGTGCAGGGCCTTCCGATCGAAGGAAAGCAGTTTCTTGTTGATCACGAAGCGTTCTCCTTTTCAGATTCATCCGGGCCGAACAGGCGGTCATATTCGCCGGTAAAAGCCCGTTCGGGCAGGGCCGAAGTCAGGGCCAAAGCGGCATTATAGCGTTCCTCCTCGGTCATGTCGATGCGCACAGGCGGAAAATGCGTCAGCACCGTTTCCAGTTGAGCCCTGACCGCCTTTGCCACAAAGATGCCCCGATCGGTCAGATAGATCTTGCCATAGTGTTCCTTCACGATCATTCCCCGATCCATCAGCAGGTTCATAATGCGCACCACGCTTGGCTTGGTCACGTTCAGCTTTTCGGCAATGCTGCGGGAGCAGATATCCAGATGCGTCTGGGAGACCTCATAGATGGCCAGGAGATACCGCAGATGGGCTGCTGTCAGTTCCATAGTATCACTCTCTTCTATAATAATGTAAGCCGCTTCCAATGTTATCCAAAGCTAACTTTTTTCATTCTAAAAAAGGGCGCGGGCCGATT
>ERZ791903.2311-NODE-2311-length-14555-cov-3.380552_pt1 | contig 14555 bp, 9 predicted proteins | sample MGYA00510148_ERZ791903 | MGnify/ENA primary metagenome ERZ791903 (study PRJEB30046, sample SAMN00792080) | human gut metagenome | study: EMG produced TPA metagenomics assembly of the A metagenome-wide association study of gut microbiota in type 2...
GTTGGGGATGACTGGCAATCTATTAATCGCTTCGCGGGTTCCGACATTTCAATTATGAGAGAGTTCTCTAAGTATTTCGGTGAACATGAACAATTGCTTCTGACCAGAACATTCAGATGCTGCTCTAGCATTTGTGATGTTTCCAGCAAATTTGTTAAACAGAATTCTGACCAAATTGACAAAGAAGTTAAACCCGCTTTTTCTTCAAAAGGAAAAAAGGTAAAAGTGCTGCAAATTGACAACAGCGAAGATATCTTAAGGGCCGTTAAAAATGAGCTCGCAAAATTGGACTCTTTGGCACCTCTAACTCAGAAGAAAAGATCGGTTGCGATTCTTGGGAGATACCGAAAAGATTGCAGTAAGTTATCATCAGGTGAGAGCGGATTAGGATGCATTGTCGCCAGCCTCTACCCACATTTGGAAATTTCTTATTCAACCATCCATAGTGCAAAAGGGATGGAATATGACCACGCAATCGTCCCAAGAATAGAAAAGGGAAACAAAGGCTTTCCCTGTGAAATTCAAGATAATCCAATCCTTGACCTTGCTATGCCTTGCAAAGAATCATTCCCCTTTGCTGAGGAACGGCGTCTGCTCTATGTGGCTCTTACGAGGGCCCGGGAATCTGCAACGCTAATTGCTCCTCTATCTAATCCATCAACATTCGTGAGGGAGTTAGTTAATTCCAAGCTGGGATACAAAGTCGAAGTAGAAAAACTAACAAGTTTGGAGGAGATGGTGCCGGAGTGAAGATCATAAAAAGTAACTCAAACTAGTGCTCCATTGAATAATTTTCTAATTCCACAGATGATGTCTCTTCCATATAAGTGGTGACGAAGTTGGGAACTTACCCTGTATTCATGGATTTGTTGGAACCGCAGCCTCTTTTTATATTTTCATAGTATAAAATTTTAGAATCGTATTTAAATAAGACCCGACGGAGTTCCAAAGAGATGTTTGAACAGCTCATGAGTCGTAGAAAACTGATCCTTTTGGCTTCAGTTTCCTCCCTGCTTTCCGGCTGTTCTATGTTTTCCTCTGATCGTTATAGCTATCAGCCCGTCTCCTACGACAATTCGGCAGGATCAAAAGTCCTCAGAACCGCAATGAGTCAGTACGGAGCAAAATATAAATACGGGAAAGCTTCTCCCTCGGACGGTTTTGACTGTTCGGGTCTCATTTTCTGGGCTTACGGCAAACACGGAATTACCGTTCCCCGCCATACCGCCGCTCAATCAAAAGCCGGCAAATGGGTGGCTGCCCGCAACGCCCGGCAAGGCGATATTGTTGTTTTCAGGATCGGCCGAAGACTTCACACGGGCTTAGTCGCCGACAAAGGGCGCTTTCTTCACGCACCCTCTTCCGGCGGTTATGTTCGGATGGAAAGTCTCTCGGGCGTCTATTGGAAGAACAAGATCGTCGGATACCGCAGAATCGTGTAAAGCAAACGATATCATTCTTAAAAATCACATCGTTACATAGGTAATTAAAAGAATGCGCAGTGACAAAATAAAAGTTGGTCCTCAGGCCGCTCCCCACCGCTCCCTTCTCTATGCACTGGGATTAACCGATGAAGAAATCAAGAAACCTCTCATCGGTATCGTGAGCTCCCAGAACGACATCGTTCCGGGACATATGAATCTAGACAAGATCGTTGATGCTGTTAAACAAGGCGTTGCCCTTGCCGGCGGTGTTCCTATCGTCTTCCCCGCTATTGCCGTTTGCGACGGCATCGCCATGGGACACGAAGGCATGAAATATTCCCTCGTCAGCCGTGAACTGATCGCTGACAGTACCGAAGCGATGGCTATTGCACACGCCTTTGACGCTTTGGTCATGGTTCCGAACTGCGACAAGAACGTTCCGGGCCTTTTGATGGCTGCTGCTCGTTTGAATATTCCGACTATTCTTGTTTCCGGCGGCGCAATGAGCGCCGGCATCATCGGTAAGAAGAAGCTCTCTCTTGTATCCGCCTTCGAAGGGGTCGGCGCTTACAAGGCAGGAAAGATTGATGCCAAGAAACTGACAGAAATTGAACAGAAATGCTGTCCGTCCTGCGGTTCTTGCTCCGGCATGTTCACAGCAAACTCCATGAACTGCCTGACCGAAGTTTTGGGTATGGGCCTTCCGGGCAACGGCACGATTCCAGCTGTTCAGAGCGCCCGCATCCGTCTGGCTAAACAGGCTGGTATGAAAGTGATGGAACTTTTGGAAAAGAATATCCGTCCCCGTGACATCATGACTTACGATGCCTTCCTGAACGCCATGACTGTTGATATGGCTTTAGGCTGCTCGACGAACTCCATGCTGCATCTGCCGGCTATTGCTCATGAATGCGGCTACAAGCTCGACATGCACTTGGCAAATGAAATCTCGGAAAAAACACCGAATCTTTGCCATCTCTCTCCGGCCGGCCCCCACTTTATTGAAGAACTCAACGAAGCGGGCGGTATTCCTGCCGTAATGAAAGAGCTTGATAAGAAAGGACTGCTCAAGACAGACCTCATGACCGTTACTGGTAAGACGGTTGCTGAAAACATTGCCGATGCAGATAACAAAGACGAAGAAATCATTCGTCCGGTCGACAAACCTTACAGCGAAACCGGCGGTATTGCCGCCCTCTTCGGCAACCTCGCTCCTGAAGGTTCCGTTGTGAAGCGTTCTGCTGTTGCTCCAGAAATGCTTGTCCACAAAGGACCGGCTCGTGTCTTCGATTCTGAAGAAGAAGCCATTGCAGCTATTTGGGGCGGCAAGATCAAAGACGGCGATGTCGTTGTCATTCGCTACGAAGGTCCGAAGGGCGGCCCCGGCATGCGCGAAATGCTTTCTCCGACTTCCGCCATCATGGGCGCCGGTTTAGGTTCTACCGTTGCTTTGATTACCGACGGCCGCTTCTCCGGAGCCAGCCGCGGTGCAGCTATCGGTCACGTTTCTCCTGAAGCAGCACTGGGTGGTCCCGTCGGCCTGATTGAAGAAGGCGACATCATTTCCATCAACATTCCCGAACACAAGCTTGACCTTGAAGTCTCGGATGAAGTTTTGGAAGAGCGCCGTAAGAACTGGAAGCCTCGTCAGCCGAAGATCACGACCGGCTACTTGGCGAGATACGCCAAGCTTGTTTCTTCCGGTACTTCCGGAGCTGTTTTAAGCTAATTAAGTAACTCAGACCGGCGCCTAGGCGCCGGTCCTTTTTTCATGCCCGTTGTAAAAGCCCGATGATCTTACTCCTTGATTTCCCGCAGTAAATCTTTGATAGTAAAAACTCAGGGAATTCGTTAAAACTCCCTGAGCCTCAAGAATTCTTCAGTTTTTGATTTTTCAAACTCGTGTAGTAATAGTTATGCTTTCAAGAACACTTCCGCTGTTCTCTCGTGGCAGTAGCCTGCGGCCAGACACAGCTGAAGCAGCACTCTCGCCTTCTGAGGATTCAAAGTTCCGGCGTTGATCATGCCGGCTTCTGTCCATTCAGGTGAAGAATCAACCACTTCTCCGCTGCCGCAACGGGAAGCACGAACAACCGGAATGCCTTCTTCCAATGCCTTCTCGAGTTCCGGAAAATCTTTGCAATGAATGGAACCATTGCCCATTCCGGCATAAATAATGCCCTTAGCGCCGGATTGAACGGCCGCCTTGATTAAACGTCCGTCGCCGTTCGAGTGCGCATAAATGATGTCGACAATCGGCAGATCTTGGTGATCAGACAGAAGATCGGAAGTAAACGGTGTTTTGAGCGTATGGGGACGGGCACTTTCTTTAAAGAAAGAAACTCTTCCGCCGGTAATAAAGCCAAGCGCGCCTAAGCGAGGAGAAGCAAAGGTGTCGCAATTCGTGGTATTGGTTTTAGTGACGTCTCTGGCGCCGTGGATTTCGTCGTTGAGAACGACCAAAACGCCCTTGCCTTTTGCTTCCGGAGATGCTGCCACCTTTGCAGCATTCAGAAGATTCATGGGACCGTCGGCAGAAATCGAAGTTGCAGGCCTCATAGAACCGACCAGAACAACAGGCTTCTCGCTCTTCAATACTTGATTGAGCATGAAAGCTGTTTCTTCCAAAGTATCCGTACCGTGCGTAATAACAACACCGGTGACTTCCGGATCCTTGAGCTGGCTTTCTGTTTCTTTAACTAATCGAGCCCAAATTTCATCGGTCATATCCTCAGAACCGATATTGGAAACTTGGACAGAGGTAAGGTTGGCGATGTCTTCTAACCCGGGGACAGAGGCTAAAAGATCTTCAACAGTGGCAGAACCCGGAACATAGCCGGTTGTTGCAGAGGCAGATCCGGCTTTCCCGGCAATCGTACCGCCGGTACCGAGGATGGCGATGGTGGGGAGGTCTTCTTTCATTTTCTTTCAGGTAAAAAAGACGCTGCCGAAGCAGCGCCACAATTCAACGAAATGAATTATTTCTGATTTTCAGGTCTCAATACGCACAGACCGTTCATGTACGGACGGAGAACTTCAGGAACCGTGACGGAACCGTCTGCGTTCTGATAGTTTTCCAGAACGGCAACGAGTGTTCTGCCGACGGCCAGGCCGGAACCATTTAGTGTATGAACATATTCGGTCTTGCCCTGAGCGTTCTTGAAGCGAGTCTGCATACGGCGAGCCTGGAAAGCTTCGCAGTTAGAAACGGAGCTGATTTCGCGGTAAGTATTCTGAGCAGGAATCCAAACTTCCAAATCATAGGTCTTAGCGGAACCAAAGCCCATGTCACCGGTGCACAGCGTAATCACGCGATACGGAAGTCCGAGTTTCTGAAGGATGCCTTCAGCGCAGACAACCATTTCTTCCAAGTGCTTGTAGCTGTCTTCGGGTTTAACGATACGGACCATTTCGACTTTTTCGAACTGGTGCTGACGAATCATGCCGCGTGTGTCTTTACCGTAAGAACCGGCTTCGGAACGGAAGCAAGGTGTCTGAGCGGTAATCTTGATCGGCAGATCGCTTTCTTTAAGCATCTGACCGCGAACGGAGTTAGTGAGCGTAACTTCAGAAGTCGGGATGAGGTAGAAGATTTCGCCTTCACCTTCCTGGCCGCCCTTCTTAGCTGCAAACAAGTCTTCTTCGAACTTAGGAAGCTGGCCGGTACCGATCAGGGTTTCCTGATTAGCAATGTACGGGGTGTAACACTCTGTATAGCCGTTTTCCTGAGTATGGGTGTCAAGCATGAACTGAGCTAAAGCTCTGTGAAGACGAGCAACCTGGCCTTTCATGAAGCAGAAGCGTGTTCCGGCAAGCTTAGCGCCGACGTCAAAGTCGAGGCCCAAGGGACCGCCGACATCGACGTGATCCTTGATTTCAAAATCGAATTCGCGAGGTGTACCCCAGCGGCGGACTTCAACGTTTTCGGTTTCGTCTTTGCCGACAGGAACGGAAGGATCGGGAAGATTCGGGATCGTTAAAAGAAGATCATTCAGAGCTTTTTTAACAGCAGCGTTCTTGCCTTCCAAAGCGGCCAAGCCTTCAGCGATGGCAGCGCCTTCTTTCAGGAGTTCCGTAGCGTCTTCACCGGCCTTTTTAGCCGCGCCGATTTTCTTGGCAACTTGGTTGCGACGAGCCTGAAGTTCTTCCGTTTCAGTCTGAATCGCTTTACGTTCGCCTTCTAAGGCTTCGTATTTTTCAGTAGGGAATTGAAATTTACGAGTTGCCAAGCGAGCGACAACTTCGGGCAAATTCTTGCGAAGAAGATTTGAATCAAGCATGTAATTTCTCTTCTAGATTGATTTGAATTGTTTGATTGTACGCTATCGGGGCAGTTCATCCCATATTGCACACAAGGCTCTTGTAGACGTTTTCCTTGATCTGCATAACAAAAACGACTTCTTTCACATAAGTGGTTCTTCCAGTTTTCGTTTCCATGTGAGCAAAAAAATCGGCAAGACATGAACCGCTTTAACCAAAATGGGCTAAAAAAGCATGTTCAGAAATCCGTTTTAGCTGAATTTGCTTCATACAATAACAATTGCTCGGTGGTTGTTTTATTTGATTTAAAGCGCAACAACGAATTTATTTACCCAAAAGGTCTCTCTAAATGAACGCACGGACGACAAAATTTGAACTCGGAGCACTTCACAGTGCCTCTTGTTGTCTCTGCTGTCTTTGTATGTGTTGATCTAACACATACCCTTTTTCCATTTCCTGCAAACAAATTAACTCCCTCTCTTGGACCATGTATCTATTAAAAGGGGTTAAGAGACTCAAAGGACATCTCTAATGATGCAGAACCATTATTTTAATATCGATCCTGAACTGAATTTTGAGCGTAATCGATGTTGACCCAGACGGTCATTGAATTTTAGAAACATAAATGTTTTTTCTTTGAAAACAAGCATTAACCTAATCAATAACTTACTTTCTAATCATTTCAAAAATTTATTTAGGAATTAAAAAATGGCTCTCTACCATTCCGTCAAAGAACTCGTCGGCAATACACCGCTCGTCCAATTAAACCGTTACGCTGCTAAACGCGGCTTAGGCGCAAACATTCTTGCCAAAGTTGAATATTTCAACCCGGCAGGCTCCGTGAAGGACCGCCCCGCTTTTGCCATGCTGGATGCTGCTGAAAAAGACGGCAAACTTAATAGCGAAACCGTCATTATTGAGCCGACAAGCGGGAATACCGGTATCGGTTTAGCTGTGGCCGCTGCTGCCAGAGCCCTCCGCATTATCCTGACAATGCCTGAAACCATGAGTGTCGAACGCCGCAATCTCTTGAAAGCGTACGGCGCTGAGCTCATCCTAACTGACGGCAAAAAAGGCATGAAAGGCTCCATCGAAAAAGCTGAAGAACTTGCAAAAACCATCCCTAACAGCTTCATTCCAGGGCAGTTTGTAAACCCCGTGAATCCCGAAACACATTTCAAGACAACCGGTCCGGAAATCTGGAAAGACACGGAAGGAAAAGTAGACATCTTTGTCGCAGGTGTAGGTACCGGCGGCACGATTTCCGGTGTCGGCAAATACCTTAAGTCAAAGAACCCGAACATCAAGGTTGTTGCAGTTGAACCCGACACTTCTGCCGTCATCAGCGGAGAGCCTGCCGGTCCTCATAAACTCCAAGGCATCGGGGCTGGTTTCATCCCTGACACTTTGAATACAAAGGTCATTGATGAAATCATGAAGATCAATACCGAAGAAGCCTATGAAGCCGGAAAAGCGCTGCCCAGAGAAGAAGGATTCTTAGTCGGTATCTCTGCCGGTGCCGCTTTAGCTGCTGCAACCCAGCTTGCCAAACTTCCTGAAAACACAGGCAAAAATATTGTGGTCGTGCTTCCGGACAGCGGGGACCGTTACCTCTCCAGCGAAATGTTTGCCTAAAAGTGATTGAATACAAGCCTCGCATTTGCGAGGCTTGCCCTTCTATTCGGTATGAATGTTGGGATCGGGCTCGCTAGCCTGCTTTGTCCCAACGCTTCTGCCTTTGGGCATGTCGCCGCTCCTTCTGGCCTCCTCATTCAGAGCATGAAGCTGAGCGAGTTTTTCTCCGATCTTGATCTCGAGGCCTCTAGGCGACGGCTTGTAGAGTCGAATCTCATCCATATCATCCGGGAAGTATTTGACACCGGCGGCAAAGGAGCCGGGTTCATCCGGAGGATAGCGATAACCGGCGCCGTTGCCGACTTTCTGCATGAGTTTTGTCGGAGCATTGCGAATGTGCATCGGCACGGGACGCGTTCCGTCCTGCTTCACAAAGGCTCTCATCTTGTTAAATGCCTTGTAAACCGAGACCGACTTCGGTGCACAAGCTAAATAAACCACGGCATTGGCTAATGCCAGTTCCCCTTCGGGCGAACCGAGTCTTTCGTAGATATCGACAGCGTTGGTTGTGATTTCCATTCCGCGGGGATCTGCCAAACCGATATCTTCGATCGACATCCGCATTAAGCGGCGTGCGATGTATAAAGGATCAACGCCTCCGTCGAGCATTCGGCACATCCAGTACAAAGCGGCGTCCGGATCGGAACCACGCACGGATTTGTGCAGTGCCGATATCTGGTCATAAAAGTTATCGCCTCCTTTATCAAATCGGCGAATTGTTGCCGGCAACGCTGCACGGACGAATTTCTCGTCAATGACCTTAATGCCTCGGTCTTTTGCCATCGTGGCCGAGACTTCCAGAGCGTTCAGGAAGCGTCTCGCGTCGCCATCAGCCAAGCCAATGAGGATCTTTTCGGCCTCATCATTCACTTTCAGGCCGGGGTACTCTCTGGTCAGAGCTCGTTCGAGGAGCTCTTTTAAGTCTTCGTCCTTGAGGGACTCGAGCACATAAACCGTGGAGCGAGACAAGAGCGCCGAAATTACTTCAAAACTGGGATTTTCTGTGGTTGCGCCGATAAAAGTAAAGAGTCCGCTTTCTACGTGCGGCAGGAAAGCGTCCTGCTGACTCTTAGAGAATCGATGGACTTCATCCACAAAAACAACAGTTGAGCACCCTGTTTTTTCTCTGTTCGCAGTGGCCTTTTCTACCGCATCACGAATATCCTTCACTCCGCCGAGCACAGCAGAAATCGAAATAAACGGCAGACCGAAGGCATCGGCCATCAAGCGGGCAAGCGTGGTCTTGCCAACACCGGGAGGACCCCACAAAATCATAGAGTGCGGATGAGCGTTTTCAAACGCGCTTCTCAACGGTTTTCCGGGACCAAGCAGATGCTTTTGGCCCACAACTTCGTCAATCGTGTTAGGACGAAGGCGTTCCGCCAAGGGCGACGCCTGATCTTTAGGCGCAGCTTTGCGCGTCGCTTTAGCGGCTTCAGCCGCAGCGTTTTTAGTTGTGTCAGGCAAATCCGGATTTCCGAAGAGATCTGTTTCCATGAAAAAAGTACTCAAAAATTCTTTGTAATATTTTCGGATATTTTCTAAAAATATGCTTTATCGCTAAAGACTTCTTGCGAAATTTCCCGCCGCACTACTTGTCCTCAGCCAGCACTTGCTTCAGATATCTTCCGGTAATGCTTTCCGGACTTGCAGCCACGGCTTCCGGTGTGCCTGCTACCACGACCCTGTTGCCCTCGGTACCGCCCCACGGACCCATGTCAATGATGTAGTCGCAGTTCGTGACGAGTTCTAAGTCGTGCTCGATGACAATCACCGTTGCACCCAATTGAATCAGATGATCAAAAATCAATATCAGTTTTTTTACATCCTGAGGATGCAGTCCGATCGTCGGTTCATCAAAAACAAATACCGAACCCTGCTGAGGCGTTTCCATCTCGTATGCTAGCTTCAATCTTTGGGCTTCCCCGCCAGATAAAGCAGGCGTTGCCTCTCCGAGCGTCAGGTAACTCACGCCGAGATCCTGAAGGATCTTTAGCTGTTTGGCGATTTTCGTTTCTTCATGAAGTATGCCGGCTGCTTCTTCGACGGTGAGCTTCAGCAGACCGGGCAGAGAAACCGATACAGAGTCTTTTTTCTTGCTCTTCCATAGGATGTCATAAGCCTCTTTTCCGTATCTGGAACCTCCGCAGCTGGGGCAGATCGTATCGACATCCGGAAGGAACTGAACATCCATCGTGATGATGCCGGTTCCGTCGCACACCGGACAGCGCAGCTTACCCGTGTTGTAAGAAAAGTCTCCGGCCGTTAGTCCTTTGGCCTTCGCATCCGGCGTTTTGGCAAACAACTTTCTCAAGTCATCAAATACACCGTCGTACGTCGCAACTGTCGAACGAACGTTTGCCCCGATAGGCTTAGAGTCAATAACTTTGACGGACTGAATGCCCTTTGCTTCAATTGACTCAACATGCTCAGGAAGTCTTATTCCTTGAATAACCGCCTGAAGCGCGGGTACTAAGCATTCGATAACGAGTGAAGTTTTACCGGATCCTGATACCCCTGTGACAGCAATCATTCTTCCTTTGGGGATTGAGACATCTAAGGCTTTGACGGTATAGAACGGTTTAGTCTTAATTCTGATAGAGCCCTTTTCGAACATCTCCTTTTCGGAGGCGCGATTGCGTACCTTCAAAGACTCTTTACCAGCCAGATACGGACCGATTAAAGAATGAGGATTCTTTTCAGCTTCTAATGGAGTCCCTTGCGTGACGATTCGACCGCCTTCTTTGCCGGCGCCGGGACCAATTTCAATTAACTGATCCGCGTCCATCAAAATTCTCGGATCGTGATCCACGAGAACCACTGAATTTTTGCGGTCCACCAACTCGCGAACAATTTTCATCAGCCCGTCTACGTTATAAGGATGAAGTCCGATCGAAGGTTCGTCAAGGACATAGAGCACACCGGTTGTGTCGCTCCTAACTGCACGAGAAATCTGGACTCTCTGAAGTTCGCCGTTAGAAAGCGTACTGCCCGCTCGATCCAAGGATAGATAGGAAAGTCCAAGGTTTGTTAAACGCTCTGCAGTTCTTAAGAACTCGTTGACGATACTTTGCGCCATTTTCTTCATTTCAGGCGGCATTGTTCCCGGTATCTTCTGAACCCATACAACGAGCTCTGATAGCGTCATCGCGCAGACTTCGGCGATGTTTTTACCCATGAGTTTGGTTGAAAGCGCTCGCTCATTAAAGCGTGTTCCATGGCAGCCAGGGCACGGACCTTTTGTCAGGAACTTCTCAATCCGTTTCATGCCCTTCTCGTCTTTAACCTTTGAGAGCGCGTTTTCAACCGTGCTGACGGCATTGAAGTAAGTAAAGTCCAAAGGAACGGCTTGACCGCTGCCTTTGTTGGTATAGACGATGTGCTTTTTAACGGCCGGCCCGTCATAGACGATTTTCTTTTCTTCCGGCGTTAAATCTTTGAACGGAATATTTGTTCTGACACCCATGGCCTTGCATACTTCCGTCATCAGCGACCACATAAGCGTGCCCCAAGGTTTTACGGCACCTTGATCAATGCTTAATGACTCGTCCGGAACGAGACTTGCACGATTGACGGTAACGGCGATTCCGGTTCCGCCGCAGGTCGGACAGGCACCTGAACTATTGAAAGAAAAGTCCTCTGCACTCGGAGCGTCAAACTCAACACCGCAGACAGGACATTTGAGTTTTTGCCCCAGAGCCACAGCCGGCGTCGGCGGCAAATAATGGCCGTTCGGACAGCGGTGAGAGCCGAGACGCGAGAACATTAGACGGATTGAATTGAAAAGCTCCGTTAGCGTCCCGAACGTGCTCCGAATATCCGGCGTGGAAGGTCTTTGATGCAGCGCGAGCGCGGCAGGAATATTTTCTACGGAGTCGACCTTGGCATCCTGGGTTTGTGTGAGTCGTCGGCGAGTGTAGGCGGACAGCGCTTCTAAGTAACGGCGCGATCCTTCGGCATAGAGCACACCTAAGGCTAACGAAGACTTACCGGAGCCCGAAAGACCGGAGATCGCTACCAGTTCATTGAGCGGGATGTCCACATCCATGTTTTTGAGATTGTGAACCCGAGCGCCTCTCACAAGAATGTCGTCTTTCATTTGCCTTCACCTATTGTCTGTCCAAAGGAAAATCGGCCAAAGATTTTGCCTCTGACCGATCTTTTTAGCTCAATTACTTAACGTTGTCACTAAGCCACTTTTCCACTACCTTAGCGACTTCCGCGCTGTTCTTATCAGAGAACGGAAAGTGCGTATTGCCTTTAATACCGACGTCCGGCAGATGGAGCACTTTAGCGTGACCGCCTTCGGCATTCACAGCTTTGACGAATTCCTGAGCCATCGTCGAAGCCGCTCTCCAGTAATCCTGGTAGGGATTCTTTACTTCGGTCTTCGGAATATTGTCACCGTAAACGATGAGGATCGGGAACCTTGTCAGCTTTTTGAACTCACTAACGGGAACGCCGACAGCTTTAGTAGGACCGAAGAAACTGTTATTCGGAATAGGAGCAGGAACTTTGCCTTCCGGGAAAATGAATCCTGAACCCGGTTCAAACGCAATGATGCCCTTCAAATTGTTTCCGGCTTCCGTTCCGATGAGCCATCCGGGTCCGCAGCCTTGAGAATGAGTGATGAGGACGGTGCCTTCCGTCTTCTTCAAAGCGTCAGTAACGGCATCGGCGATGACTTTGTCATTGTACGGTGCGGTATTCGGCGTCATCTGACGCCAGAAAGAATTCAGATCCTTTTGGCTGGCAAAGGCTGAATTGTCATAGAACTTCGGCCATAGACCCATACGGAACTGACCGAACCAGAACTGTTCATCGGGACTTGCCTTAATCGTTCCGTCGACGGTTGCCCTGCCCGCATCGCCGCGGCGAGGCTGATCGATCAAATAAACCGGATAACCTTTACGCAGGAAGACGCTCTGGAAGCCTTCTCTGCCGTCAGGCGTTGTCTGCCAAGTTCTCATGGACTGGCCGGCGCCGTGCAGGAACATTAAGGAAATATTCTTAGCATGAACCGGAATTTGGTAAATCACATTAGCGTGATCACCATGCAGCGTCATAGCATCCGGTTCCGGATGGTACGGATCGAAAGTTTTCTTGGCTTCGATAACTGTTCCGCCGGCAGAGAATGCGCCCTGCTTTTCAATCGTGATCGGCTGAGCAAAGGAAGCGAAAGCAAAGGAACCCAACAGAACTGCGAGTAAAGTTTTTTTCATGCATCGTCTCCTAATCAATGAAGCTTGGTGAGCCACTCGACCATCTTCGGATCATTGTGGTCAAAGAAAGCGGTCTTCTTCTGATCCAAAGCGTTAATGGCGGCCATATCATCGGAAGACAGTTCGAAGTCAAAGACGTCGATGTTCTGACGGATACGATCCGGGTTAACGCTCTTCGGAATGCAGATGATGCCTCTTTGAAGCTGCCAGCGAAGAACGACCTGAGCGATAGATTTGCCGTATTTTTCGCCGATCTTCAGAAGCACCGGGTTGTGGAACAGATCGTTCTTGCCTTCTGCGAACGGAGCCCAGCTTTCCATCGCGATGCCTTTGGAATTCAGATATTCTTCGTCTGAATGGCGCTGATTAAAGATGTTGCACTCGATCTGATCGACGGCCGGCTTGACTTCATTGAAAGCGATTAAGTCTGCGATTCGGCCCATATCGAAGTTAGAAACACCGATCGCGCGAGCGCGTCCTTCCTTCAGGAATTCTTCCATGGCTCTCCATGCGCCGTAGTAATCGTGATACGGCTGATGGATCAGATAGAGGTCCAGGTAATCGAGGCCGAGCTTTTCCAGAGAGGCCGCAAATGCCTTCTTTGCACCTTCATAGCAGACATCTGTGATCCAGAGCTTAGTCGTAATGAACAGTTCATCTCTAGGAATACCGCTGTCTTTGATGGCCTGCCCGACGGCTTCTTCGTTGCCATAGGCTTGAGCTGTATCAATGGAGCGATAGCCGTTTTCTAAAGCACAGAGAACAGCCTTTCGGCATTCTTCAGGATCGGTAACTTGGAAAACACCAAAACCGAGCATCGGCATTTTGACGCCGTTATTCAGAGTCTTGTACAGCATATTCAACCTCCTTAATTGTTCTTCACACCGAAAATATCCGACTTAGGCAGTTTATCGAGGGCTTCGTCAATTGCCTTGATTTCCTCTGCCGAGAGTTTGACGACTGCGCCGCCGGCGTTCTCAACGATTCTTTCGAGTTTACGGCTGCTGGGGATAGCTGTTAGCCAAGAATGTTTGCCGAGCATCCAAGCTAGGGAGAGCTGTGACATGGTTGCGCTGTGTTCTTCCGCGGTCTTCTGAAGGAACGCCATGAGTTCTTCATTTTTCTTCATGGCTTCCGGCGTGAACTGCGGCATACGGGAGCGGTAATCGACCACAGCTTCGAAGTTCTTATTCGTGGCTTTTTCATATGCGCCGGAAAGCAAGCCGTTGGCGAGCGGAGAATAAGCCACAAAACCGATGCCAAGTTCTTCCAGCGTCGGAAAGAGCTTTTCAATGCCTCTTGCCATCATGGAGTAACGGTCCTGAACCGCACTGATCGGTGTGACCTTGTGGGCGCGGCGGATGTAATCTTCCGGTGCAACGGATACACCCCAATGACGGATCTTTCCTTCCTTAATCAGCCCACCCATCACTTCGGCAACGACTTCGGGTTCGACCTTCGGGTCGATACGATGCTGGAAGTACAGGTCGATGGTTTCTGTCTGAAGACGTTTCAGAGAACCTTCTACCGACTGACGGATCTTTTCAGGACGCGCGTCAGAAATGATGTCGCCGTGCGTGTATTCGGAAAAAGAAATACCGAACTTCGTGGAAATAACCACTTCGTCGCGGAAAGGCTTTAAAGCTTCTCCGACAATTTCTTCATTGATGTACGGGCCATAGACTTCGGCGGTATCAAAATAGGTGTAGCCGCAGTCAAGCGCCTGCCTCAAAATCTTTACCGCGTCCTTTCTGTCCGTGGCTTCCCCGTAACCATGAGAAAGACTCATGGCACCGTAACCGAGGTCCGAAACCTCTAATCCTTCACTTAACTTTCTTGTCTTCATTTCCCTTGTCCTCATTTTGAATTTTTAAGCCAAAAGTCGAGCGCATCCTGAGCCCAGCCCTCGGCAGGTGTTCCTGTTCCTAAGCCGAATCCGTGCGGCATACCGCGAATAAGTCTGAATTCCGCCGGTGTTCCCTGAGCTTTAAGGCGATTGATTCTTTGTTCCATG
>ERZ791903.2321-NODE-2321-length-14489-cov-5.013025_pt1 | contig 14489 bp, 8 predicted proteins | sample MGYA00510148_ERZ791903 | MGnify/ENA primary metagenome ERZ791903 (study PRJEB30046, sample SAMN00792080) | human gut metagenome | study: EMG produced TPA metagenomics assembly of the A metagenome-wide association study of gut microbiota in type 2...
GGGGCACAGTGGGCGATGAATTTCCGCCCCTCGGGGGCCGACAGCACCGCTTGGCGGAAGGGCGTGAGCGGGTGCAACACGGGGCGGTAGGCCTTGAGCGACTGTTTCAGCGCCGCGGTGACGACCTTCTCGCCCCGCTCGGGCTTGAAGACCCGGCGTTCGCTGTGTTCCGTTTCCAGCGGAACGACGGCCGTGACGCCCACCTCGGTGGCTTTTTCCAAAAACCACTCGAAACGGTCCGAATTTTTGGTCGGCGCGACGGCCATCGTCAGCGCGTAGGGCAGTTTTTCGAAGCAGGCTTCGGCGCTGACGACCCGCACGGTACAGCGCCGGGGATTGTCGTCGGTGATTTCGCAACAAAATAAATTGCCCCGTCCGTCAGTTATATGGATGCGCCCGCCGCGCTGGAGCCGCAGTACGCGGATGCAGTGTTTCGACTCCTCCTCGCTCAGCGTATGGAGCGGGGGGACGATGTCCGGCGCGTAAAAGAGTTGCATGATTGGAGACGTATTATTTATTTTATTTACAGATTTTTATTGTAACTTTGTCGAATAATGCGCGACAAAGTTACTAAAATAACACGATCGATGAAACGTATCACTGCTTTATTAACACTTTTTCTGGCCATGACATTCGTATCCTGCAAGTCCGGGAAAACCGTGGGTGAAAATCCCTTTTTCGCCGAATGGGAGACCCCCTACGGCGTGCCGCCCTTCGACAAGATCGAGCCGGCGCACTTCCTGCCCGCGCTCGAACGCGGCATGTCGCTGCACGAGGCCGAGATCGACGCCATCACGTCGAACAACGACGCGCCGACGTTCGAGAACGTCATCCTCGCCTACGACGCTTCGGGAAAGATGCTTTCGCAGGTCGAGCTGATCTTCGGGATGCTCTGCGCCGCGGAGAACACCCCCGAAATGCAGGTGCTGGAGGAGCAGATAATGCCCCGGATGGCGGCCCACGCCGACAAAATCCGTCTCAACGGGAAACTTTTCGAGCGGATCAAGGCCGTCTACGACCAGCGTGCCGCGCTGGGACTCGACGCCGAGCAGAGCCGTCTGCTGGAGAAGACCTACCGGGATTTCGTGCGCGCCGGAGCGCTGCTCGACGCCGGGCAGAAGGCGCGTCTGAAGGCGATTAACGAGGAACTGTCGCTCACGGCCGTGAAGTTCGGGCAGAACATCCTCGCCGAGAACAACAACTTTACGCTGGAACTCGCCTCGTCCGACCTGGACGGCATTCCGGTCACGGCCCGCGACCTGGCCCGCGAAAAGGCCGAGGCGATGGGCCGGAAAGGCAAATACGTCTTTACGCTGCACAAGCCCAGCCTGATCCCGTTTCTGACCTACTCGTCGAAACGCGACCTGCGCGAGCAGATTTACAAGGCCTACCTCAACCGCTGCAACAACGGCGATGAGTATGACAACAAACAGCTGATCAACGATTTCATCCGTCTGCGCACGGAGAAGGCCCGCCTGCTGGGCTATCCCTCGTATGCCGCCTACGTCGTGGACGACCAGATGGCCGGAACGACCGGCGCCGTGTACGACCTGCTGGAGGAGATCTGGACCCCGGCGCTCGAAAGCGCCAAGGGCGAGCTGGCCGAGATGGAGGAGCTGTTCCGGAAGGATTTCCCCGAGGGAGAGTTCGCGTCGTGGGACTGGTGGTATTACGCCGAGAAGGTCCGCAAGCAGAAATATGCCCTCGACGAGGAGATGCTGCGGCCCTATTTCTCGCTGGAGAACGTGCAGGGAGGCATCTTTTTCCTCGCCAACAGGCTCTACGGCATCACTTTCCGCCCGATCGTCGTGCCGCTGTACCACCCCGAGGCGGTCGCTTACGAGGTGCTCGACGTCGACCAGTCGCACCTGGGCGTGCTCTATTTCGACTACTTCCCGCGCGACGGCAAGAGCCAGGGCGCGTGGTGCGGCAACTACGTGGAGCAGACCTATGAGGACGGAAAACGCGTGGCGCCCGTGGTGTCGATCGTCTGCAACTTCACGCGTCCGGCGGGAGGCAATCCCGCGCTGCTGACCCTCGACGAGACCGAGACGCTGTTCCATGAGTTCGGACATGCGCTCCACTTCCTGTTCCACGACGTGAAGTACCGCGGACTCACGGAGGTCGAGGGCGATTTCGTGGAGCTGCCCTCGCAGCTGATGGAGAACTGGGCGTTCGACCCCGAGGTGCTGAAACAGTATGCCGTGCATTACCGTTCGAACGAGGTGATTCCGAAATACCTCGTCGACAAACTGCGCCGCAGCGAACTTTTCAACCAGGGTTTCATGACCACCGAACTGATCGCCGCGTCGCTTTCGGACATGGACATCCATTCGATCACCGAATACGAGCCGGTCGACCCGATGGCGTTCGAGCGCGAGGCGCTGACCGAAAAACGCGGACTGATCTCGCAGATCGAGCCGCGTTACCGCTATCCCTATTTCTCGCACATCTTCGACGGCGGCTACTCCGCGGGCTACTATTTCTATACGTGGGCCGAGGTGCTCGACAAGGACGCCTTCGAGGCCTTCCGCGAGAGCGGCGACCTGTTCAACAAGAAGATCGCCGGCGACTTCCGCCGCAAGATACTCGCCCGAGGCGGCTCGGAGGACGGCATGACCATGTACCGCGACTTCCGCGGCAAGGACCCCGACAAGCGGGCGATGCTCCGCGGCCGCGGCCTCCTGAATGAACCCGAGCCGGCCGCCGAAGACGCTGCGACCGCCGCCGAAACGGCCGCCGCCCGGGAAAACTGAAACTCGCACCCATCGAAAAAGAAACCGCATAATTTGACATAAAATGAAAAAAGCACTGGTTATTATGGCATTTTCCGCTATGGCCGCAGGCTGCGCCGACAATTCGGTTCCCAAGGCGCAGCTGCCCGAACTCGATCTGTCGAATCCCCTCCTCGCGGCGTGGAACACGCCCCACGAGACTCCGCCGTTCTCCGAGATCGAACTCGCGGACTACGAACCGGCGTTCGACGCCGCGATCGCCTGCTCGCGCGCCGAGATCGACGCGATCGTGAACAACCCCAAGAAGCCTACGTTCGGCAATACGATCGTGGCGCTGGAGCGTCAGGGCGAGCTGCTCAACCGCATCGCGGGGCTTTTCTTCAATCTGCTCGAAGCCGACACGTCGGACGAAATGCAGGAGATCGCCCAGCGCGTGCAGCCCAAGCTGACCGAACTGTCGAACGACATTTCGCTCAACCCCGAGCTGTTCGCCCGGGTGAAACAGGTCTACGAGCATCCGGGACGACTCCGCAAAGAGGACAAGAAACTGCTGGAGGACACCTATCAGAGTTTCGCACGCAACGGTGCGGCTCTTTCCGACGCCGACAAGGAACTTTACCGCAAGTACACCTCCGAACTCTCGGGGCTGACGCTCCAGTTCGGGCAGAACGCGCTGGCCGCGACCAACGCCTTCACGCTCAACATCACCGATCCGAAGGTGGTGGCCGAACTGCCCGCCTTCGTGAAGGAGGGCATGGCCGCCGAGGCCAAGGCCCGCGGCGAGAAGGGGTGGACCGTGACGCTGCAACATCCCAGCTACCTGCCGTTCATGACCTACTCGTCGAACCGCGAACTGAAGGAGAAACTCTGGAAAGCCAGCAATTCGAGAGCGCTGGGAGGCGAGTTCGACAACACCCAGATCGTGAAGAAAATCGCCAATACGCGTCTGAAGATCGCCAACCTGCTGGGCTACAAGTGTTATGCCGATTACGTGCTCGAACGCCGCATGGCCGAGAACACGAAAACGGTCAACGACTTCCTCGCGGAGCTGCTGGCCGAGACCAAGTCCTATGCCGACGCCGACTACCGCACGGTGAGCGATTACGCCGCTTCGCTCGGTTTCAAGGGGCAGCTGATGCCCTGGGACTGGTCCTACTACACCGAGAAATACAAGGATGAGAAATACGCCCTGAACGACGAACTGGTGAAGCCCTACCTGAAACTCGAGAACGTGAAGAAGGGCGTCTTCATGCTGGCCAACAAACTCTACGGGCTGAACTTCACGCCCAACGACAAGATCGAGGCGTACCATCCCGACGTGACGGCCTACGACGTGACGGACGCCGACGGACGCTTCATGGCGGTCCTCTATCTCGACTTCTTCCCCCGCGAGTCGAAGCGTTCGGGGGCGTGGATGACCGAGTTCCGCGGCACGAAGATCGAGGACGGCAAGGAGACCCGTCCGCTGGTGTCGCTGGTGATGAACTTCACCAAGCCCACCGAAACGGCTCCGTCGCTGCTGACGTTCGACGAGCTGGAGACCTTCCTCCACGAATTCGGACACGCCCTGCACGGCATGCTGGGCGAGGGCAAGTACGAGTCGCAGACCGGCACGAACGTCTACCGCGACTTCGTGGAACTGCCCTCGCAGCTGATGGAGAACTGGGCGACCGAGAAGGAGTTCCTCGACCTGTGGGCCGTGCACTACGAGACCGGCGAGCCGATGCCCGCCGAGATCGTCGACCGCATCGTCGCTGCGCAGAACTATCTGGCGGCCTACGCCAACGTGCGTCAGCTGTCGTTCGGCATGACCGACATGGCATGGCATACGCTCACCGAGCCGTTCGAGGGCGACGTGGAGCAGTTCGAAGCCGTCTCGATGGCCCCGACGCAGGTGCTGCCCGTCGTTCCCGGAACGGCGATGGCCCCGGCCTTCGGCCACATCTTCTCGGGCGGTTACGCCGCCGGATACTACGGTTACAAGTGGGCCGAGGTGCTCGAGGCCGACGCCTTCTCGCTCTTCAAGGAGAAGGGCATCTTCAACCGCGAGGTGGCCTCGTCGTTCCGCGAGAACGTCCTCTCGAAGGGCGGCACGGAGCATCCGATGGAACTCTACGTGCGTTTCCGCGGCCACAAGCCCGAAACCAAGGCTCTCATCGAAAAGATGGGTCTGGGAAAATAGGCGATCTGTTCGCCGATTCCGGAGGAGGGCCGCCGCTGGCCCTCCTCTTTTCGTATCCCGGGGTCCGGAACCGCAGATTGCGGTTTCCGATTTATTTTTCGTATCTTTGCAGCTTGGGAAGAGAATTTTTTTGTTGACTACGCCTATGCTTGAAAAATCGAATGCCGCATTGATCGAGGCGATCCATGCGCATACGCCGCAGCATTCGAATCCGGCTTCACTGCTGATGGACATGCTGAATATAGGCCGCGAGGCCGCCTACCGGAGGCTGCGCGGCGAAGTGCCGTTCACTTTCGGAGAAGCCAGCGTGCTGTGCGCGCGGATGCACTTTTCGCTCGACCGGGTGGTGGGGCTGGCGGCTACGGACAAGCTGTCGTTCCAGCTCAAGTTCAAGGAGTTCACGGCGCCGCTCGAAACCTATAACGAGATTCTGGAGCGCGACATCGCCTTTATGCGCGAGGTGGCGTCCGACCCCACGACCGAATTTGCCACGGCGACCAATTCGCTGCCTGCCGAGTTCTACGGCAAATACGACAGCCTGAACCGCTTCAAGCTCTTCAAATGGCTTTACCAGCACGAAGTGGGCAACCCTGCCGTGAGGACCTTCGAGGAGCTGAAACTCCCCGGGGAATTGCAGCGCAACTGCCGGGAGTACGTCAAGTGGGTGCAGTCGGTCGCGACGACCTACCTGATCTTCGACGACAGCAATTTCAAGCACTGGCTCAACGCCCTGCGCGCCTACCGGGAGATGCACCTGATTTCGCAGGAGAGCGTCCGCGTGCTCCGGGACGAACTGTTCGCCATGCTCGACGAGATGGAGACGATGGCGGTCAAGGGGGAGTTCGAGAACGGCAACAAGGTCTTCCTCTATCTTTCGGACATCGACCTCGAATCGTCGTACAGCTATGTCACGACCAGCAGACACCAGGCCGTGAATATCGGCATGTTCTCGCTCAACGGGCTGCGGACGCCCGATCCGCTGATGTACGAATATGTGAAGAAATGGATCAAGACCCAGAGCCGGTTTTCGACGCTCATATCCGGCAGCGGGGAGCTGCGGCGCATCCACTATTTCAAACGTCAGCGCGAGATCGTCGCCCAGCTGGGCTGACGCCCGGTCCCGAAGCGGAGGCTCTCCGGCAGGCACGAAAAGAAAGGGGAGGATTTCACAACCCTCCCCTCGAAGCTTCCGGATGTGCGGAACATAGTTGCGTCACTGTTAAGCAATCCTTCCAACTTCTGTGGGCGTCACTACATGCAAACTGAATTCTTCATAGTCCCTTTCGGAACTGGTACAAACGTACGCCATTTCGGCGGGCGAACCAAGACGGAAATCGAAATAATCCGGAATGCGATGTTCTAATTTCGTGTATGGAACGGATTGCGTCCGTTTTATTTTCGATAAACGGTTATTCCGGGCGAATGCGTTTCGAATATCGAAACGAAAGGCTTCCGGCGCTCCGGAATCCGAAATGCCGCTTCAGTCCGCCGCAGGGATGAAAAAACGACTAAATTTTGTACGGGCCGTGACGAAGTAGTAAAAAATTACTACTTTTACCCCGCCCGTTCATACCGGCCATTTTCATGGAAGACGAAAGAACACTGCTCGAAAAACTTGCCCGCGGCGACCGCGCGTCGTTCGACGCCCTCTACATGAGGTATGCGGCGAAGACCGAGGAGTTTCTGTGCCGCATGCTCAAGGACCGGGCCGAGGCCGAGGACATCACCCACGATCTGTTCTTGAAAATCTGGCAGAACCGCAGTTCGATGGCCGGCGTCACGGCCTTCGGCTCCTATCTGTTCCGCATGGCCCGCAATGCCGTATACGACCGTTTCGACAGCCGTACGGTGCGGACCAACTTCGCCCGGCAAACCAATCTGCTGCCCGAATACGAACTTCCGGACGTGGACAACCGCGACCTGCTGCTGCTGATTCAGCTGGCGGTGGAGAAGATGCCCGGGCAGCGGCAGCGCATCTTCCGCATGAGCCGTGAGGAGGGCATCGCCAACGACGAGATCGCCCGGCGCCTCTCGATCTCCACGCGCACCGTCGAAAACCAGATTTCGAGGGCCTTGTCCGAACTGCGCAAACTCGTCACGCTGATCCTGTTTTTCTTCTAAAAAACTTTTTTAGTCTTTCGGGCGTGCGTAACGTCCGTGTGAACCGTCTTATTTGTGAAACGGGAAAGATTGTTATGTCTGTGAATCGAATAAAAACCATTATCGAGACCTTCCTCGGCAGCGACATGCCCGGGGAGGTGCAGCAGCGCTTCGTGGAGTGGCTGCGCGACCCCGCCTCGCGCGGCGAGAAGGAGCGGGCGCTGGAAAGCTACTGGAACGGACTCCGGGCCGAGGAGCCGGGAGGCCGCGAACGCAAGCTCGAACGGCTCCACGAGGCGATGCGCCGCGGCGAGCGGTTCCGTGTCCGCCGCATCTGGCGCAACGTCGCGGCAGCGGCCGCCGTCGTGCTGCTGGCCGCCGGGACGAACTACGTCGTGGTGAAGGACTACCTGCGCACGAAGATCGAAACCAACATCGTCACCTCGGCCCATGACAAGGGCGAGTACGTGCTGCCCGACGGCACGCATATCTGGCTCAACGCCGGGAGCGTGCTCCGCTATTACGGCGACCTGACGGGCCGCCGCAGGGTGGTGGAACTCGACGGCGAAGGCTTCTTCAAGGTCCGGCACGATGCCGACCGTCCGTTCATCCTGCGGATGGAGGACATGAACATCGAGGTGCTCGGCACGGAGTTCGACGTGATCAACTACGCCGAGTTCGCGACCACGGAGGCAATTCTTTGCAGCGGCAGCATCCGCGCCTACGGCGGCCGTCTGCCGGCGCCCGTGACGCTGAAGCCCGGCGACAGGCTGGTGTTCGACAAAAAGGAGGGGCGCGCCTCGCGCTCGCGGGTTTCGACGCAGAACTATTCGCAGTGGATGGGCGGCTCGCTGTCGTTCGACGACACCCCGCTGGCCGACATCCTCACCAACCTCGAACGCTGGTACGCTGTCGAGATCGATGCCCCCGAGGCGTGGACCCGGCAGGTGCGCATGTCGTTCAAGCTGATCCGCAACGAAAGCATCGAGGAGATTCTGAAAGCCATGTCGCTCGTCGTGGAGATGGACTACGTCTGCGCCGGGCGGCACATAACGATCATTCCCCAACAACCGAAAAATTCCTAAAAATTACGCGCCTATGTAAAAAGGACCTGGACTTTCCCGCTTTCACTTCCGGAACGCAGAACCCGTTCCGGCCATTTCGACCATTACCTAAATTACAAACCCATGCGTAAACTTATCCAAGCTAAAATCCTTGGTGTAGCCCTGCTATTGCTCTTACTGACCATGGGAGGAAGGGCGCAAACTCCCCCCCCCACGGTAAGCATCGCCAAGGACAACGTCTCTGTCGAACAGGTTTTGAAAGAGATCGAGCGACTGACCAATTACACGTTTTTCTACAATAACGGCGACTTCGACCTCAAGCGGATCGTCTCCGTCGCGGCCGTGCGCAAACCCGTGGCCGAGGTGGTGCGGCAGATGCTGCCCGACTGCTCGTGTCGTTTCGAGAACCGGAGAATCATCCTCGTCAAGGACGCCGCGCCCCAAAGCCAGACGGTGAAGGGCGTCGTCAAGGACGAAAAGGGCGCGCCCGTGATCGGCGCCACGGTCCTCGTGACCGACGCCGGGCAGACCCGGGGCATATCGACCGACATGAACGGCGGCTTCACGCTCACCCTCCCGGCGCTTACGGCCGAAGCCATGCTCGAGGTGTCGTTCATCGGCTTCGACACCTACAAATCCGCAATCGGAAGCCGCACGTTCTTCGACGTGGTGCTGACCTATGCCCAGCAGAGCATCGACGAGGTGGTCGTGGTGGGATACGGCGTGCAGAAGAAGGCCAATCTCACGGGAGCCGTGGCCACCGTGTCGCAGAAGGAGCTGAAGGACCGTCCCGTGTCGAACGTCGGACGCGCCCTGCAGGGCGTGATCCCCAACCTCAACGTGAAGCTCTCGTCGGGACAGCCCGGAGCCGGCGCGACCTACAACATCCGCGGTACGACCTCGCCCAACGGCGGCAGCCCCCTGGTGCTGATCGACGGCGTCGAGACCTATCCCGACCGCATCAACTCGAACGACATCGAGTCGATCACGGTCCTGAAGGACGCCTCGTCGGCCGCCATCTACGGCGCACGCGGCGCGTTCGGCGTCATCCTGATCACCACCAAGAGCGGCAAGTACAACGAGAAGGCCGAAGTGTCGTACAACGGCTATTTCTCCGTCTCCAGCCCCACGACCTCGACCGACTACGAGACGCGCGGCTATTACTCGGCCAAGATCGCCGACTTCTTCATGATGGCCACGCAGAATACCCCCTACACCTCCTACACCGAGGCCGACTACAAGGCCCTCTGGGAGCGGCGCAACGACAAGACCGAGAACCCGGCACGCCCGTGGGTCGTCACCGACAAGCGCAACGGCCGCCAGCAGTACGTCTATCTGGCCAACTTCGACTGGTACAACTACCTCTACGACGACAGCCGCCCGACGTGGGACCACAACATCAACATCAAGGGCGGAACCAAGGCGCTCTCCTACATGGTCAGCGGACGCTATTACCAGCAGAAGGGCGTCAACCGCATCGAGCCGGACATGTTCAAGTCCTACAACTTCCGCGTGAAGCTCCAGGCCGAGATCAAACCCTGGCTGACCATCGCCAGCAACACCAAGTTCTTCCAGTCGAACTACAAGTATTACGGCTACGAGGACGAGTACAACAACTTCCGCAAACCCACGCTGCACGCCCTGGCGTCGTTCGTACCGGTGAATCCCGACGGGACCGCCGTGTCGCACACCTCGGTGACGCAGTCGTCGACCCATTACCTGATGGACGGTTACAACGCCATGATGCAGAAGGGCAAGAGCTTCGGCAACAAGAAGACGCAGGAGATCACCACGACGTTCGAAGCCACGTTCAAACTGCACAGGAACTTCAACGTCAAGGCCGATTTCAGCTACACGCAGGGATACCTCCACAACGACTACCGCAGCGTCAACGTCCAGTATTCGCAGTATCCGGGCGAGGTGATGACCGAACCCGAAGGCAGCTTCCCCAACAAGTACAAGGAGGTCGTCTGGGACCAGAACTACTATGTGGCCGACGTTTACGGAACCTACAACAAGACTTTCGGCGAGAAGCACAATCTGACGCTGATCGCCGGTTACAACTACGAGGCCAAGTATTTCCGCGACCTCACGGCGGCCAACGACGGCCTGCTGTCCGAGGACCTCTCGGACTTCAATCTGGCCAAGGGAACGACCAACTTCACGCTCAACGGCGGCCGTAACGAATACGCCATCATGGGCTGGTTCTACCGCGCGGCATACGATTACAAGGGCAAGTACCTGGCCGAAGTCAACGGACGCTACGACGGCACGTCGCGCTTCCCGCGCGGCAAGCGTTACGGCTTCTTCCCCTCGTTCTCGGCGGCCTACCGCATCAGCGAGGAGGCGTTCTTCGAACCGCTGCGCAAGACGGTCGACAACCTCAAGATCCGGCTCTCGTACGGTTCGCTCGGCAACCAGCAGATCGGTTACTACGACTTCATCCAGACCATCACGACCAAAGGTTCGATGAGCGACTATTCGTTCGACGGTACGATCCTCGGCCAGCACGCCACGGTGAGCGATCCCGTGTCGGGCAACCAGACCTGGGAGAAGGTCGTCTCAAAGAACCTCGGCGTGGACCTCAACATGTTCAGCAACCGCCTCTCGCTGACGGCCGATTTCTACATCCGCGATACGAAGGGCATCCTGGGCAAGGGCAAGTCGCTGCCCTCGATCTACGGAGCCGCAGAGCCGCAGGTCAACTCGAACAACCTCCGCACGAAGGGGTACGAACTGGTGCTGGGCTGGCGCGACTCGTTCAAACTCGCCGGCAGCACCTTCAGCTACGGCATCACGGGGTCGTTCTCGGACTACACGGCCAAGTACACCAAGTGCGACAACCCCTCGGGGCTGATCGGAGACCCCTATGTGGGCAAGAAGTACGGCGAAATCTGGGGTTATAGGGTCGACGGGCTGTTCCGCAACGACGAGGAGGCTGCCGAGTATGCTTCGCGCGTGGACCTTTCGAAGGTCGCCGCAGGCTATTACTCCGCGACGGGAGCCTACGGAAAAGGCGTCCGCGGAGGCGACATCAAGTACCTCGACCTGGACGAGAGCGGCATCGTCGACGGCGGCAAGGGCACGCTGGAAGACCCGGGAGACCGCCGCGTGATCGGCAACTCGTCGCCCCGCTACCAGTACGGTCTCACGCTCAACCTTTCGTGGTACGGATTCGACCTCTCGGTGTTCATGCAGGGCATCGGCCGGCTCGACTGGTATCCCGGCGCGGACAACCTGCGCTTCTGGGGTCCGTACAGCCGTCCCTATGCCACCTTCATCCCGAAGAACTTCATGAGCCAGGTGTGGAGCGAGAGCAATCCCGATGCTTACCTCCCGCGCGCCCGCGCCTACACGTCGCTCAACTCGACGCAGGGCGTGGCCTACTATACCAACGACCGTTACCTGCAGAACCTGGCCTACTGCCGGCTGAAAAACCTCACCCTCGGCTACACGATTCCCAAGCGGCTGACCTCGAAGGTCGGCATCAAGGAGTGCCGTGTCTATTTCAGCGGCGAGAACCTCGCCACGTGGAGCGCCCTGAAAAACGATTTCCTCGATCCCGAGCAGGCCGCCGCCGATTCGGACAAGAAGTCGAACGTCTATCCCTGGTGCAGGACCTATTCCGTGGGTCTGAACTTAACCTTCTAAAGCGACTGCCGTTATGAAAAAATACATTCTTTATCTACTGACCGGTATGGCGGCGTGCGGACTTTGCAGCTGCGAGGACGCGCTCGACCGCTACCCGAAAGACAGGCTCACACCCGATAACTTCTTCCGCACGGAGGAGGAGTGTCAGCTCTACACCAACGATTTCTACACGATATTCCCCGCCGCCGGGACCATCTACGGCGAGACGGCCGACATCATCGCCAAGACCACGCTCACGAGCGAGGTGCTGGGCAACCGCACCGTGCCCGCGACGGCGAACTCCTGGAAGTGGGAGAAGCTGCGCGACATCAACTTCTTCCTCGAACACTCCTCCAACTGCACCGACGAGCACGTGCGGCTCGAATACGAGGGCGTGGCGCGCTTCTTCCGGGCGTGGTTCTACTTCGAGAAGGTGAAGTATTACGGCGACGTGCCCTGGGTCGACCGTCCGATCGACGCCAGCGATCCGCTGCTCTTCGAAAAGGGCCGCGATCCGCGCGAGATGGTGATGCAGAAGGTGATCGAAGACCTCGATTTCGCCGCCGCCAACCTGCCCGCCGAAAAGTCGGTCTACCGCGTGACCCGCTGGACGGCGCTGGCGCTCAAGAGCCGTGCCTGCCTGTTCGAGGGAACCTTCCGCAAGTATCACGGGCTGGAGGGCTGGGAAAGCTACCTCACGGCCTCGGCGACGGCCTCGAAGCGGTTCATCGACGAGAGCGGATACTCGGTCTACACGACGGGAACGACGCCGTATCTCAACCTCTTTTCGTCGCTCAAGGCCCTCGACACCGAAATCGTGCTCGCCCGGGCCTACAACACGGCCATCGGTCTGAAGCACGACGTCAACGGCTACCTCACGAGCATCACGATGGGACGCCCCGGCCTGCTGAAGAACATCGCCAACATGTATCTGATGAAGGACGGCACGCCCTTCACCTCGCAGCCCGGCTGGGAGACGATGCAGCTTTCGGAGGAGAGCAAAAACCGGGACGGCCGCTTCGCACAGACGCTCCGCACGCCCGGGTACAAGCGCATCGACGATACGGCGCTGTCGGCCCCGAACCTTGCGGCGACGATGACCGGATACCAGCTCGTGAAGTACCTCCAGTCGGCCAAGTACGATTCGTACAACGCGTCGACGAACGACCTGCCGCTGTTCCGTGCCGCCGAGGTGATGCTCAACTACGCCGAGGCCAAGGCCGAACTGGGAACTCTCACGCAGGAAGACATCGACCTTGCGATCAAGCCGCTGCGCGACCGCGCGGGCGTCGCGAACCTCTCGCTCACGCAGGCCAACGACAATCCAGATCCCTATCTGGCTTCGCCGCAGACGGGCTATGCCAACGTGACGGGCGACAACAAGGGCGTGATCCTCGAAATCCGCCGCGAACGCACCGTCGAACTGCTGATGGAGAACCTCCGCTACTGGGACATCATGCGCTGGAAGGAGGGCAAGCGTTTCGAAAAACCCTTCACGGGGCTGTATTTCCCCGGCACGGGTTCTTACGATCTCAACGGCGACGGCGTGGACGACGTCTGCATCTGGTCCGGCTCGAAGCCTTCGACCTCGGCCCCGGCGGTCTACGAACTGAACAAGGAGATCTTCTTGAGCGGGGGCGACAGCGGCTACATCGTCATCCATACGGATTACACCCGTTCGTGGAACGAGGAGCGCGACTACCTCTATCCCGTGCCCACCGACGACCGGGTGCTGACCCAGGGCGCCATTACGCAGAATCCCGGCTGGAACGACGGCCTGAACTTCTAACCTGAAAAAAGAACGATTATGAAAATCAAGCGATTCATACTGTTCGCCTTCTCCGGCTGCTGCCTGGCGCTGGCCGGGGCGGCCTGCTCCGGGCTGGAGGGCGACAACTCCGACTTCGATTTCGGGGACATGACCTCCAATGCTCCCGACAACCCCTACGACGGGCAGGGTTACGACCGTCTGCCCAACTCGGTGCGGCTGGCGACCTACAACACCCACCGCTGCGAGGGCTGGACCCAGAACTCCGGGACCGACCGCGCGAACTACAACAACACGGCCAAGGTCATCTCGCTGATGGACCCCGACGTGATCGCGCTGCAGGAGCTGGACAAGAACACCACGTGGCATCCCAACGACCAGTTGCAGGAGTTGGCCGACCGCACGGGGATGCGGCCCTATTACTGCAAGACGATCGACTACCGCGGGGGCGACTACGGCATCGGCATCCTCTGCAAAGTGGCTCCCAAAACCACCTATGCCGGCGACCTGCCCGGCACGGAGGCCCGCAAATTCTTCCTGGCCGAGTTCGACGACTATATCTTCATCGCCACGCACTTCTGCCACCAGAGCGACGAGAACCGCCAGCGGTCGTTCGAGATCGTCACCGAGTACATCGCCGCCAACTACGCCTCCTATGCCAAGCCGATCTATCTGGCGGGCGACCTCAATACGTCGAAGCTGCCGGCTGCGGCGCTCGAATCGTGGAAGATCATCAGCACGTCGGCCAACACCTTCGTGAACACCACCTCGCCGAGCCGCATCGACTACGTGCTCGTCTATACGGGCAATTCGCCGTCGTACGAGGTGCTGCGCACCGCCGTGCCCTCGTACGAGGAGATCAACGTGATGACGGTCTCCGACCACCTTCCCGTACTGGTAGACCTCAAAAAGTAAGCGATTATGAAAAACAGACTCTTGAATAGCTTTTTCCGGACGGCGGCGGCCTTCGCGCTGCTGCTCGCGGCCGGAGCGTGCAAGGACGACGTGGC
>ERZ791903.2331-NODE-2331-length-14444-cov-3.682049_pt1 | contig 14444 bp, 7 predicted proteins | sample MGYA00510148_ERZ791903 | MGnify/ENA primary metagenome ERZ791903 (study PRJEB30046, sample SAMN00792080) | human gut metagenome | study: EMG produced TPA metagenomics assembly of the A metagenome-wide association study of gut microbiota in type 2...
TGGTTCAATCCTTGCATATAAATTTGCTGATTTTGCAGCCATATAAAGCATCTCCTTTCGTGAGTAGTGTTTCCATTTATCTTTATTATATGCAAATGTCCGTACAATAGCAATACCGATTTTACGTTTCAATAATCTTATTGAATAACTGTAACAATACTTCTTTTACGCCGGGCGCATTGAATACAACAATTGCCATCAGCGCAAGACTCTGTACCAGTCTGAATTTAACAAAGAAAATCCCACAGGTCGTCATTTCGCAGCCTGTGGGATTTTTCACTCAACTAATATGTGTGTTTTTTATGCTTTGATGAAACTTCCTGCTCACCTTCCATATGGTTTGCAGTTGCATTCACCTTCTGTACAACTTTCTTCTTTTTTAATGGATGTTTTGGATTCTTATCCATAACAATCGCTTCCTTTCATATTCATTCATTTATGTTGAGCAGTTTCATATAAAACTGTATCAGCCTTTAATTGTAAAACATCTGCTGTTTTCAACTTACTTTGCTTTCTCTTTTGTTCTATCTGTACTATAGCACCTATTATTAGTAATGTCAATACCGGAGTGCCAATTTTTTTAAAAATGGAGCAGTTCCATATTGGATTTCTGCTCCATTCCTATGATTTTATTATATTTTACTGGCAAAACCGCTATTTACCATATACCATTGTCCGCCATCATTATAGCTTCCTGTGTACTCAAAAGCGATTCTCCCGTCCTTAAAGAACCAGTCACCGTATTCATTACTGCCAATACCGGTAAATCCTAAATCCAGCTGTCCATTCTTAAAATACCACCAGCCATACTCATTTAAAGCCATTCCGGTATAGTTAAAATCCAGTGTGCCATTGTTAAAGTACCACCAGCCATATTCATTTAATGCCATTCCGGTATAAGTGTCACTGATATATCCATCTGTAACATATACCCATGTACCACCATTTAATGTCATACCGGTAAATCCCGTATTTAAAATACCGTTTGTAAACAGCCATGTACCATATTCATTTGCGGCAAAACCGTTATAGCCAAAATCAATCTGTCCGTTGTTAAAATACCACCAGCCGTATTCATTTACCGCCATCCCGATATATGCAAAATCAATTCTGCCATTTTTAAAGTACCACCAGCCGTATTCGTTTAATGCCATTCCGGTATAATCTGTCAGTACCTGTCCGTTCTGAACATAGAGCCACTCGTCATCCGGAATAATCATCCCTGTAAAACCGAAATTTAACTGTCCGTCCGTATAGAACCATGTTCCATATTCATTGTTTGCAAGACCGTAAAATGTCGTATCCAGCTGTCCGTTGTTGAAGTACCACCAGCCATACTCATTGCATGCCATACCTGTATATGTAAAGTCTACATCACCATTCTTGATATACCACCAGCCGTATTCATTTACTGCCATGCCACAGTAATCCGCAGCAATAGTATCATTTGCATAGTAATGCCAGTTACCATCTGCATCCTGACGCATTTCATAAATGACCTTTTCATCTGTTTCCGGCTTCTGTGTTGGGGCTTCTGTCGGCTTTTCAGTCGGCTTTGTCACCTCTGTTGGCGCTTCCGTCGGTTTCTGCGTTGGCTTTGGCGCTTCTGTTGTACTTTCGGTTGTGCTTTCCGTCGTCGCCTGTGTCGGCTTTGGCGCTTCTGTTGTACTTTCGGTTGTGCTTTCCGTCGTCGCCTGTGTTGGCTTTGGCGCTTCTGTTATACTTTCGGTTGTGCTTTCCGTCGTCGCCTGTGTCGGCTTCTGCGTTGGCTTTTCAGTCGGCTTTGTCACCTCTGTCGGCTTTTCCGTCGGCTTTGTTACCTCTGTCGGCGCTTCCGTTGGTTTCTGCGTTGGCTTTGGCGCTTCTGTTGTACTTTCCGTTGGCTTTGGTGCTTCCGTTGTACTTTCCGTTGTTGGCTGTGTTGCGTGTACAATTGTAACGCTTACCTGTGTACGGTTTCCGGCTTTATCAACGGCTGTGATTGTATGCGCTCCTTCAACATCTGTGACCGTATAACCTCCGTTTTCACGACCTGCTAAAACACCGTCAATCTCCACATAGTCCAGATTGTCATCGTTTACCGTAAACTGAACACTGCCGCCGTATGTTTCATTATGCTTTACGCCGCTGATAACCGGTGAAGAACCGTCAAATACCAGTCCGTCTGTAGACAGATAGGCTGTATTACCGCCCTTATCTGTAATTTTAACATAAACAATACATTTTTTATCCGGATCAATTGCAAAACGCTGTTCGTAAACCGTCCAGTCTGAAGCCTGAATATTTTGCACTTCTTCCAACGTCTTTGCTTCCTCTGAAATCAGATAAAAAACCTTATCGATACCCAGCCCCAGATCATCTGCATGAATACCGACTTCCTGTCTTTCCTTGAAAAACCTTCCAAATGTCACTGCATTGCAGAATACGTTCCACTTATTTGTCGATACGGTAATCTCTCCTGTCGGAGCCGAAATGTCTTTATATTCTGCATTGATTTCGACATCACCGTCCGGCATGATAAATACAGCTGTCGCTGAATGGTTGTCCGTGTTCTCTGTAAAATCAAGTGCAGTATTGCCTGCCCACCGGTCAAATGCCATACCCTGTGCCGCACCTGCCGCAGTTATAGTGACAATGTCGCCTGCTGCATATTCTCCCGAACCGGTTCCATTGCCTACAATCACCTGATGCTTCTGCACCGGTTCAATATCTTTATCGGTAAATTCCACCGTACATTCTGCAAATATCTTATCTTTCTGGGCTTTTACCGCGCCGACTGTTTCAATATTGCCTTCATCATATCCGTTCGGGAAAAATAAAAAAGTATATGTCCCTGTCTTTGCCCCCGGATATGCTTCTAAAAAATAACGGTTTGGATAATTTTCTCCATCCGTTACCAGCGCGACAGCTTCGCCCCAATTGGTTTCATTCAGACTTTCCGCATCTTGACTTTCCCAAAGTGACGTTTTCATAACCAAAACACTGCTTCCAAGCCAGTCGGTCACATCAGCACCGTCCATTAATACTCCCTGACTGTTATAACAGTCAATATCAAAATACACCGTATCATCAGGAATTGAGCCGTCTTCCTTTTGGAAAATGCGGTTGATATTTACCGTTTGCGGTGCAGACTGAATCACCAGTCTGCCAACAGATAAGTCTTCTTCCTCCGGCTGCTTTGTCGTTGCTGTCCAGTTTGACTGTGTATCCACGGTATATTTAAAAAACCAGCCTGCTTTTGCCGGTGCAAAGCTTTCCTTCGCTGCCTTGCCCTGCGCCGTTATATAAGTATAACCTTCCGTGAAAACGGATGGAAACAGCTTATTACCGACTGCCGCCTTTGTTGTACCTGTTACATCCTTATCAATAATGACCTGATTATCCTTTTTTAATACAATATAGCCGTCTGCGATATTGTCTGACGTCTGATTTCCGGTGAAATTTCCTTTAATTTCAACGAAGATACTTTCATCATACTCTGTCAGATTTAAAGAGGCTTTGTTTTTTACCTCTATATTTTTTAAACTGCCGGATACCAGGCACAGTTCCGCTTCATCATCCAATATAACATTTTCAACATTCTGGATATTGCCGTCTACAGAACATTTCTGCAAGGTCAGACTGGTGTTTTCATTGCCGTAAAAATCTTTTATTTTCGCACTGGCAATAATACTCTCTCCCATGCCTTTCAGCGTAATATCTGCACAGCTGTTATTTTCTGTATGAATTCCTTCACGAATAACCGTTTTTGCATCTGCATAAACTTCTGCGCTGCCTGTATATGCGGTTTTCCCGTCACTCCCGGAATCATGGCTCATGTAAACGGCCTGAATCTTTGTATTTTCAACCGCATTGGTAACAGTCAATGATGCATTTTGTCCGACAACCGTATTTTTAAATCCGCCTGCATAGACTGTTGGGAGCAGCTCTTCTTCTGTTCCCCCAAAACCTCCCAGTCCGGAACCTGCACCACCTTTAACATACGTATCTACACTATCCAGTACCAGACTGTGTCCAGCCAGAAAAATCTCTCTATGTACGACGCTTTGTAAAGCATTCGTGGAAATAAAATGCAATTTTACATTTTGAATCGTAACATGATCACCGGTAAGCTGTACTGCACCTCTGATAATCAGTTCACTGCTGCTGTCCGCCCCTGTTATCGTCACATTTCCCGGTATCATAAGAGGTGTTCCCGCAGCATCCTCTGCAACCGTAATACTCCCACTGACAACAATTAAACTGCTGCCCGCCTGCAATGCCTGACGAAGCTGGCTTTCACTTGTAACAGTAACTGCCCCTGCACGTATATTCGCTGTATCTGCGTATGCATAAGTCATAAATGGAACAACTGTATTGGTTGTCATACACACTGCTGTCACTACGGCTGCTGCCGCAAAAATTCTTTTTCCTCTTGTAATGTTTTTTCTCAATAGCGCCTGCCTTTCCATACATTATTGTACATGTTTTATTCTTTCGTTTTTATAGTAGCAATTTAATATACCATATCTATTGATTGGTGTCTATAAAAAATTATTATTTTTTATCCTAATTTTTTATCCTGAAACATATTTTGCTATCGTTTCTATCAGCTTATCCGCATCCAGCGGCTTTGACACATGCTCATTCATTCCCGCCGCTTTGCAGTCTGCCACATCATCCGAAAAAGCATTTGCCGTCATTGCTATGATTGGTATCGTCTTTGCATCCGACCGCTGAAGCGAGCGGATATTTTTTGCCGTTTCAAGTCCGCTCATAACCGGCATCATCAAATCCATCAATATAATATCAAATGTGCCGGGTTCAGCCTGTTCAAACAACTCCAATGCTTCTTTTCCGTTCCATGCTTTTGTAACAATCATGCCTTCATTCTCACAGATGAAATCTGCAATTTCCATGTTAAGCACATTATCTTCCGCAAGCAGAACTTTCATGCCGTCAAGTACAACAGTTTTTGCTTCTTCATCCTGCACTGTATACTGTTCCTTCTTCTTATCCACCTGAAACGGCAGTCTTATTACAAATGTTGTGCCTTTCCCTTTTTCACTGGTATAATCAATTGTTCCCTGCATTACCTCTACAATTTTTTTGACAATCGGAAGTCCCAGTCCCGTGCCGCTGTAAACGGTCTGCATCATCTCTTTTTCCTGAGCGAACGGTTCAAACATATGCTCCTGAAAATCTTTACTCATACCAATTCCTGTATCCTGACATATGAATTCCAGCATGACTCTGTTAAAATCAGATGTACTCTCCGTTTCTGTCACCGAGGTCGTCACCGAACCACCTTCTTTATTATACTTAATGGCATTTCCCATAATATTTAAAAGAATCTGCCGCAGATGTAACGGACTGCCGATTAAATGCCAGTGCATGAGCTGTGTCTGTATCGGATAAAAACAGACATTTTTCTTTTTTGCCTGTACCGTTAAAATAGACATTACTTCATTTAAAATATCCTGCAAATCAAAAGAATCTTCTGAAAGCTGGATTTGTCCGGATTCGAGTTTATTCATATCCAGAACATCATTGACCAGGTCCAGCAGAAAGCCGGAAGCCTCCCAGACTTTTTCACGACAATCGCTCTGTTTTTCCAAATCATCCTTATAATACCTTCCGATTTCTACCATACCCCTGATTCCGTTAATCGGTGTACGGATATCGTGGCTCATTCTGCGTAGAAAATCTGTCTTTGCTATATTAGCACGGACTGCTTCTTCCATGGACTGCTTTAATTTTAACTGATATTCCACCTCTTTTTTCTGCTGTGCTTCAATAATCTTTAGCTGCTCATTTAATTCCCGCATATGAACCCGCCCGGATTTATTTCTTGCCACCGTTGCAGCTGCCCAGATAAGCATGGAAATACATAATGCCAAAAGAACTGTCCTGCGTGTTGCCGCAAACACTTCTTTCTGTGGATAATATACGTATAAATTATAATCCCTGTATCGTCCTTTTCCGCCACAATAACGGTGTCCGTCACTTGTAAAATATACCAGATTATCTGAGAGTTCTGTGGAACGTAATTCCTGTATAACCGGAATTTCCGTGGTTTGACAATTCTCGTATTGCGCATCATTTGTTCCGTAAATTTTATCATCAGCTGCTATAAAAAGGGTACCATTCATATCCATGGCATATCCGGCAAGCAGATTATTGACTGCCGCATAACTGTCTGTCAGACGGTCTGTATCCTGATAACAGTAGCAAAATACAACTCCCGGGCTGTCTGTTCTGGATATTGCTGCCAGATCATACCATTTATCGTTTTTCTGAATCCGTTCTGCATAGATTTTTTTAGAATATTTTGTAATCTCGCTGATTTTTTTATCCCGAATCAGTTCTTTCCAGGCATCATAATCCAGTCCGACATTGCTGTATTGACATTCCGGCTGCATATCTTCATCTAAAATGATAATACCTGCCATCCGCTGTGCCTCTATATAGTTCTTTAAATATACTGAATCAATTAACTCAGAATCTCTATGGATATCCGTTCCTACTTCAACTGCCTGTTCTGTCAGCCGTACCAGGCTCTTAATTTTATCTGCCTCTACGACCTCATCATAGCTTAAGCACTGACTTTTTAAATAAGTCAGTGTATTGTCAAAGGTCTTCTCAATATTTTTTTTATCCGAGCGGACCGCCAGTATCAGAACGACAATAACCACTATAATGACAACCACGAGGAGTCCTTCGTATAACTGCACCTTCATTTTAGACTGTCCTGATTTTTTCATGGTGTAATCCCCCCTGCTGCCACCCGGTCTTCCATCCCATATTTTTCCAGAATACACTGAACCGTTCCGTCTTCAAGCATCTCCGCCATCGCCTGATGAAGCTGTTCTGCCTTCTGGGTGTCTTTATTTTTTGAAAAAGCCACACCCAGTTTTGAATCAATGATTTCCTCATCTAAAATGCGGTATTTCTGACCGGACTGCCTTAAATATTCCCGCATCACAATCTCATGTCCCGCACAGGCATCAACGTATCCCTTGCGCAGTGCAGCAAATAATTCATTCATCTCTACAAAGGAATACACATTTTTCACCTTGGGAATTGTTTCGTAACCCTGCTCTAAAAAAATACGTTCCGGCTGTGTACTGGACTGTACCGCAACATTTTTCCCGGCTAAGTCATCCAGCTTATAAATATCACTGTCCGTCCGCACCATCACAACTTCCCTGCTGTACATATAAGGTCCGACCCAGATATAATCATCTTCCCTGCCATCCATTGAGAAACTGCCCCACGCACAGTCAACTTCACCGTTTTCTAAATAAATATCTTTATCATCCCACTGAATCTGTTTAAAGACAGGCGTATAGCCTATCCGGCGGCACGCTTCTTTTGCCAGCTCTACATCAACACCTGCATAATCGCCATTCTCATTCTGATAATTATACGGCTCATAATCATCGCTTCCAATAACCAGTTCGGGCTGTGGCACTGCCTTCTCTGCCTGTTTTTTGCCACAGCCGCACAGTGTCATACTAATCAGACATACAACGCCAAAAGCTAGCACACACCATTTTATCCAATATTTCATTATTATCCATCCCCCTCATATTTACACTTAAACTGTTTTTATCATACTATATTTTTTATAAAAAATCAACATTCTGACAAAATCCGGTTTTTGATAAAAAGACACGAAAATGTTCCTTTTATACATTCCCGTGTCTTAGCCGCATTCCGCCCTATATTTTAATCTTCGTGCGGCAGGCGTGTATTGATAATTTTTTCCCGAATATGAACTTTTTATAAACTCCTAAAGAAAAAGTTGACATTTAAAAATCTTCTCCCTATAATATCAAAAGTTAGGTTGCTAACCATTTCTTTAGAAAGGAGTGTGATTGGATTGCAGAATTTTGATGAAAAATCCGCTAACATGCACATGGGACGACTGATTCAGATGCTTTCCCACCAGATGAAACGAAAAAACTGCATTGTCACTATGATTGACGGTGACAGTCTGACCGTTATGCAGAAGCACATTCTTAAGTTCATTCTTTTGGAAACACTGCATCGGGAAATTTATCAAAAGGATATTGAAGAAGAGTTTCAGATCCGCAAGTCTACTGTAACCGGCATTTTACAGCTGATGGAAAAAAACGGATTTATCTACCGCGAAAGTGTTGAAAAAGATGCCAGACTCAAACGGATTGTGCCTACCAAAAAGGCAGAGGCGCTTCGTCCCAGTATCCTGTACCACATCAATGAATCAGAAGCCCAGATGACCCAGGGCATTTCCAAAAAAGATGTGGCAGTCTGCAAGCAGGTGCTCCTGCAAATGTTACAAAACCTTTCTGAAAATAAACTATAAAATTAAGGAGAATCAAACCATGAACAAAACACTGTTAAAGTCCGTGCGTGAATATAAAAAGCAGTCCTTTCTGACACCGTTTTTTGTTATTCTTGAAGTTTTTATGGAAGTTCTGATTCCGCTTGAAATGGCTAAAATTATTGATGTGGGCATTGCAAACGGAAATTTAAACTACATTATCCAGCGCGGTATTATTTTAGTTGCAATGGCAATGCTTGCCCTGTTTTTCGGTGTGACTGCCGGTAATATGGCGGCCGTTGCGGCGGCAGGTTATTCCAAAAATCTGCGCCACGATATTTTTTATAAAATCCAGCAGTTTTCATTTAAAAATATCGACCACTTTTCTACTTCCGGTCTGGTAACCCGTATGACAACGGATATTACCAACGTACAGATGGCATATATGATGAGTATCCGTCTTCTTGCCAGAGCACCGATTATGATTATTTTATCATGGGTTATGACACTCGTTTTAAATAAAACGGTTGCTATGCTGTTTTTAATCGTTATCCCATTGCTTGGCGGAACACTGATATTTATTGCCAAAAAGGCGCACCCGCATTTTATCAAGGTATTTGATGAATATGATGTTTTAAATAATTCCGTACAGGAAAATGTCAATGCTTCCCGTGTGGTAAAGGCATTTGTCCGTGAAGATTACGAAATTGACAAATTCCACATCATTTCCAAATATGTATACAGCCTGTTTACAAAGGCAGAAAAAATCGTTGCATGGAACTCTCCTGTCATGCAGTTTACCATGTACGTTGTTATTTTAGTCATTGTTGCGATTGGCGGAAACAGCATTGTTACCGGTACAATGCAGACCGGTGAACTGACCAGTATCATCGTCTATTCACTTCAGATTCTGATGGCCCTGATGATGGTAACTTTCGTATTCGTTATGATTATGATTGCAGAAGCTTCTACCGACCGTATCGCAGAAGTTTTAAATGAAGAGCCTGAAATGCAGGATTCTGATGATGCTGTAAAGGATGTTGCAAACGGAGAAATCATTTTCGACCATGTAAACTTCAGCTATGCAGGTAAAGACGGTACTCTTTCTTTAAAAGATGTCTGCCTTCACATTCAATCCGGTCAGACAATCGGTATCATCGGTGGAACGGGAAGTGCCAAATCCACACTCGTACAGCTCATTCCAAGACTGTATGACGTAACCGGCGGCGCTGTCAAAGTCGGCGGTGTCGATGTACGCAATTACAATCTGGAAGCCCTGCGTGACCAAGTTTCCATGGTTTTACAAAAAAATGTTCTTTTCTCCGGTACTATTTATGAAAATATCCGCTGGGGAAATGAAAGTGCAACCGACGAAGAAGTACAGAATGTATGTAAACTGGCACAGGCTGACGGCTTTGTCCAGGAATTTCCAAACGGCTACAATACACAGATTGTCCAGGGCGGTAACAATGTATCCGGCGGTCAGAAACAACGCCTTTGTATTGCAAGAGCGTTGCTTAAAAAACCGAAAATCCTGATTCTGGACGATTCGACAAGTGCAGTTGATACAAAAACCGATGCGCTAATCCGTAAAGCATTCCGTGAAGAAATTCCGGATACCACAAAAATCATTATTGCACAGCGTGTTTCTTCGATTGAAGATGCCGACCAGATTATCGTGCTTGATGACGGTAAAATCACGGGTATCGGTACTTCTAAAGAACTGTTAAAGACCAATGAAATTTACAGAGAAGTTTATGAATCACAGGTAAAGGGAGGTGCTGAAAATGAGTAATGAAAAGAAAACAAAAAAGCCGTCCCGGCTTTCAAAAAATACACTCAAAACAGCCAAAAGACTGCTCAAATACGTAACCGAAACGTATAAGTTGCGTTTTGTGCTGGTATTTGTGTGCATTTTAATCAGCTCCGTTGCTTCTATTTCTGTGTCCTTGTCACTGAAATATATGCTCGATGATTTCATTATTCCGTTAATCGGACAGGAATCACCGGATTTCACAAGATTTTATCAGGCACTGGCTGTTTTAGGCTGTGTCTTTTTAATGGGTGTACTTTCTACATTTATTTATACACGAATGATGGTATACATCGGTCAGGGAGTGTTAAAGCGTGTGCGTGACGATATGTTTGAGCATATGCAGACACTGCCAATCCGCTACTTTGACCAGAATACCAACGGTTCTATCATGAGCCTTTATACGAACGATACGGATACCCTGCGCCAGATGATCAGCCAGTCGATTCCGCAGGCGCTGATGTCCTTTTTTACAATTATTGTAACGTTTATTGCCATGCTGGTGTTAAGCCCTCTGCTGACACTGCTTGCAGTTGCCGTTATCGGCATCTTAATTCTTGTAACAAAAGCTATCGGCGGAAACAGCGGTAAATACTTCGTGCGCCAGCAGGTAGCACTTGCCGACGTTACCGGATTTGTCGAAGAACGCATGAACGGTCAGCGTGTGGTAAAGGTTTTCAACCACGAAAGAAAGTCCGAAGAAGAATTTGACGCATTAAACGAAGCTTTATTTGAAAGCGCCGCAAATGCCAATAAGTACGCCAATATCATGGGACCTGTTATCGGTAACATCGGTAATCTCCAGTTCGTATTAACCGCAGTTTTAGGCGGTACGCTCTCCGTTATGGGTGTCGGCGGCATTACACTGGGTGTTATGGCTTCATATTTACAGTTTACAAAAAGCTTTACACAGCCTTTCATGCAGGTCGCACAGCAGTTTAACTCTATCGTTATGGCGCTTGCCGGTGCAGAACGTATTTTTGCGCTGATTGATGAAACTCCGGAAGCGGATGAAGGAACGGTTACACTTGTCAATGCCACAAAGGATGACAACGGCATTCTTCATGAATGTAAGGAAAGAACCGGTATCTGGGCATGGAAGCAGACGGCTTCTGACGGCACGGCTTCTTATACCGAATTAACAGGGGATGTCCGTTTTAAGGATGTGACCTTCGGTTACAACCCTGATAAGATTATTTTAAAGGATATCAGTCTTTTTGCAAAGCCGGGTCAGAAGCTTGCCTTTGTAGGTTCTACCGGTGCCGGAAAAACAACGATTACCAACCTGATTAACCGTTTTTACGATATTCAGAACGGTGAAATCCGCTATGACGGCATTGATATTACAAAGATTAAAAAAGATGACTTACGCCGTTCACTCGGTATTGTTCTTCAGGATACGCACCTCTTTACCGGTACGATTAAGGACAATATCCGCTACGGTAATCTTGATGCAACCGATGAACAGATTTACAATGCGGCAAAGCTGGCTCACGCAGACCAGTTTATCAATATGCTTCCGCACGGCTATGATACGCTGTTAAGCGGTGACGGTGAAGAATTGTCACAGGGACAGCGCCAGCTCATTTCCATTGCCCGTGCCGCTGTTGCCGACCCGCCTGTTTTAATTCTGGACGAAGCAACTTCAAGTATTGATACACGTACCGAAAGTATCGTACAGAAGGGTATGGATAACTTAATGAAGGGACGTACCGTATTTGTTATTGCGCACCGCCTTTCTACTATCCGCAACAGTAACGCAATTATCGTATTAGACCACGGTCAGATTATTGAGCGCGGCGACCACGAAGATTTGATTGCACAAAAGGGAACGTACTATCAGCTGTATACAGGAAAGCTGGAGTTATCATAAATTACCAATCCAAAATCCAATCCATGCAAAAATACCCGGACACGCTCTTTACGGACGTGTCCGGCTTTTTTTCTCTACCCACTCGTCTGCTTTTTCAACCAGCAGTGTCAGGTAACGGAATAAGGATTCTGCCGCAAATCCGAATACGATTAATAACAGCATACAGATTGCTGACAACTGGCTCATTGCAAACAGGTGATTCAGCATAATACCGCAAAACAGCAGTCCTGCGATATTGCCAAATAATATGGCATATTTCATCTTGTTAAACGGTTCACTGATTTTAATTAAAATCATAAATCCGACAACCGCCAGTAACAGTGTCGCCGCTGTCGCAATATCCGCTGACGGCAGTGAAAAGACATCGCCGCATATCACCAGCGCACCAACCACAAAGACATCGGTCAGTCCGGCTGGCAGTGCTTTTAACAAAACTTTTTTGATAAATTTCCCTTTGATTCGTTCCTTGTTTGGCTCTAATGCCAGCAAAAATCCCGGAATACCGATTGTAAACATACTAATCAATGAAATGTGTGCCGGTTCCAACGGATATGTAATCATAAATACCGCCGAGAATACCGACATCAGCAGGGAGAAGATGTTTTTTACCAAAAACAGGCTTGCCGAGCGTTCCACATTATTGACGACACGTCTGCCCTCCCAGACAACCGAAGGCATATGTGCAAAATCCGAATCCAGCAGGACAACCTGCGCCGCCTGCGAAGCCGCTTCACTGCCCGATGCCATTGCTACACTGCAATCCGCATCTTTCATGGCAAGAATATCATTGACACCGTCACCCGTCATTGCAACTGTGTGTTTATCTTTCTGGAGTGCCTGCACCAACTGCTGTTTCTGCTTTGGTGTTACCCTGCCAAAAACCGTATACTCTCTGACCGCTTCTTCAATTTTAAATTGTGAATCTAACCGCGTGGCATCAATATAATTTTGCGCCCCCTCAATGCCTGCCTGCTTTGCAATCTCCGAAACCGTTTCCGGGTTATCTCCTGAAATGACTTTAATCTGTACACCCTGTGCTTTAAAATACGCAAATGTTTCCCTTGCGTTGGCACGGATTGGATTGGACAGCACAATAAAGCCCAATGGTGTCACTTCTTCCGTCAATCCGTTTTTCAAATCCCTGCCTGCATAGCGGGCAAATATCAGCACACGGTATCCTTTCTTTGTATAAGGAAGCAGTTCCTGTTCTACCTCGGAAAAATGGGACTGCATGACAAATTCAGGCGCCCCCAGTACATAAGCACCGTCGTTAAATACAACACCGCTGTACTTTACAGCCGATGAAAACGGAAAGACTTCCACCACCTGTCTGTTTTCTGTATCTGTATTTTTATGATTGACAGCATTGTCTTTTTTTCCAATATTCTGCGCCATATATGCTTTTAATGCCTGCATGGTCGCATTGTTATCCTTTGATGCCCGGACATAGTCTGCCAACAAGGCTTCCAGCTCTGTTTCATGAAACCGCGTGGACTGTTCTGCTTCATCAAACCGGCTATATTGTCCCGCTGTATGCTCATTTTTCCCTGAAAATGCGTGAATCTCTTTGACACACATGGACGGCTCTGTAATTGTTCCCGTCTTATCCACACACAGTACGTCTACTCTTGCAAGTGTTTCAATACTTTTCATATCATGCAGTAACACTTTGTTTTTTGCAAGCCGCATGGTACTTAATGCCAACGCAATTGTCGTCAGCAGATACAGCCCCTCCGGTATCATGCCAATGATTGCAGCAACGGTTGACGTGACACCTTTTTGCAAGGTTGTGTGATTGATATAAAAACTCTGGTAAAATAAAATAATGCTAATCGGAATAATTATAATACCAACCCATTTGACAATCTGGTTAATCGAGCGCACCATTTCTGACTGCTCTCCACTACCCATGGATTTTGCCTGTGTCGCAAGTCTTGAAATATACGAATCCTTTCCCACTTTATCAAGCCGTGCGTAACATTCTCCCGCAACCACAAAACTGCCGGATAACAGCGGCATGCCTGCCTTTTTTTCAACTTCATCGGCTTCGCCTGTCAGAAGTGATTCATTGACCTGCACATTTCCCTCAAGTACTGTCGCATCGGCACAAATCTGATCGCCCGCGCGCAATACCACAATATCGTCTTTTACCAGTTCTTCCGATAAAATCTGCTTTTGCACGCCTTCTCTTAATACGGTTGCATGCGGCGCGTTTAACAGATTCATTTTATCCAGAATCTTCTTTGCACGCAGTTCCTGTACAATGCCAATCAGCGTATTTCCGATAACAATCGGCAGAAATGTCAGATTCCGGTATGATTTTACGCATAGCAGCAATATTGAAATAATTAAAAATATTAAATTAAAATATGTAAATGCATTGGAAAAAATTATTTCTTTGATAGATTTATCCGTCGTCGTATCGGCACGGTTATCCAGTCCCTGTTCTACCCTGAGTTCCACTTCCTGTT
>ERZ791903.2339-NODE-2339-length-14383-cov-6.798367_pt1 | contig 14383 bp, 9 predicted proteins | sample MGYA00510148_ERZ791903 | MGnify/ENA primary metagenome ERZ791903 (study PRJEB30046, sample SAMN00792080) | human gut metagenome | study: EMG produced TPA metagenomics assembly of the A metagenome-wide association study of gut microbiota in type 2...
GCAAGAGTGTGACCCAGTCTGACCTGGAGGAGAGCATTGAGGTGGTCATTGCAGGCTACCAGAAGAAGAACTCCATCCTGACCGACCACGAAAAGTGCATCGTAGCCTACCATGAGATCGGCCACGCTCTGGTCGCCGCTAAACAGACCCACTCCGCCCCCGTGCAGAAGATCACCATCATCCCCCGCACCTCGGGTGCTCTGGGTTACACCATGCAGGTGGACGAGGGCAACCACTACCTGATGAACAAGGAGGAGCTGGAAAACAAGATCGCCACCCTCACCGGCGGGCGTGCCGCCGAAGAAGTGGTGTTCCACTCCATCACCACCGGTGCTTCCAATGATATCGAGCAGGCCACCAAACTGGCCCGCGCCATGCTGACCCGCTACGGCATGAGCGATGAATTTGACATGGTGGCACTGGAGACCGTCAACAACCAGTATCTGGGCGGTGACACTTCCCTTGCCTGCTCTGCCCAGACCCAGTGTGAGATCGACCAGAAGGTGGTGGAGCTGGTCAAGGCCCAGCACGCCAAGGCTGTGCAGATCCTGACCGACAACCGCGCAAAGCTGGATGAGCTGGCCCAGTATCTGTACCAGAAGGAGACCATCACCGGCGACGAATTCATGGAGATCCTGAACCGGGAGGAATAATTTTTACCCCCCTGCAATAAACAGGCCGCCCGTTCCGTATTCATTACAGAACGGGCGGTTTTCCGTCCATAGTACAGGAGGTATATTTCTTATGAAGATTCTGAATACCATGCTGGGCCGTCAGGCCATTGCCGCAGCCCTGGTGCTGTCCCTTGCCATCCCCATGAGTGTCGGCGCATTTGCCGAGGAGCCTGCCGCTGCGGCTGCCGCCGATGACACCGTTGTTGCAGGCTACCTGCCCCCGCAGGACGAAAGCGTGATGCTTCAGGGTGAGATCGCGCTGCACAGCGGCGACGTTGCCGTGGGCGAGACCGACCCCGCCTACGGCGGCTACGGCGCACCGGAGGGTGACCCCATTCAGGGCGACATCATGCTGATCTCCGCTGACGAGGCAAAGACCACCGAAGCCCGGTACACCGTCAAGGGCCTGCTGGGCCGTCAGGTCCTTTACACTGCCCGGCAGGAGGGCCGGGTCCTGACGCTGGATGTGCCGGACTGTGCCGCCACCTTCCGCACCACCATTCAGGACATGAAGACTCTGATGGAGCAGGGCGTATCCACGCTGGTGCTCACCACGGAGAAGGGTTCCACCACCCTGAACCTTTCCCTGCTGTGCGAGGGCCAGACCGACACCCAGCGGGTGGTGCTGCGGCAGCTGGGCGGCAGCGCTTTCCTGACGGTTGGCCTGCGCTGCCGCCGCGACCTCATCGTGGGCCGCTGAGTGGGGTGTGTTCCCCTTTCCTGAAGCTTAACAGAGAAACAGCAGAAGCGCCCCACCGGGTCATACCGGCGGGGCGCTCCTGCTGTGTTTGGGATATATCAGAGAATGTCAAATTTTACTGCGCATTCTGCTTGAGGTCCTGTGCCTTCTTCCAAGCACGCAGCACGCTGATCTTGGTAACCATGTTGTCCGGATAGAACTTCACCTGTTCAGGGGGCAGCTCTGTATCCTGATCGTTCAGGTCGGGCAGGAGGTCGTGCTCCATGGACCAGCGGGCAGCATGCTGCAGATCCATATCCTGTTCTTCCTGGCCAACATCGGGGTAGAGGATCTCAGATTCCGGCATAGGCTTGCCTGCATCCTCCCACAGCATCATTGCAAGAGCACTGCGGTTGCTGGGGAAGTAAGGCAGACCCCACATCTTGCCCACAAGATCGGTGCCCAGCGTGTAGCCGACCAGTGCGCCGCCAGCCACAACAGCCGTACCGACAATGATGGGGCCAACAACATCAGAACCATCCTCAATGTCAGCGCTGCGGTACTGTGCAGCCACATCCACATCACCATTCATGGTAAAGGTAATGGACTCAGCCTTGTAATCCTGATCCAGCGGCAGGTCAAAATTGCCGGTAGACCAAAGATCAAACACCATACCCTCGGGAACCTTCGTCTGGTCCAGCGTCACGGTGACTTCTGCACCATCCGGCACAAGGCAGGTCTGCTTGCCGCTGGCCTCATCGGTGCTGGTTTCCAGTGTATCGGTCACATCAATGCCGCCGTTTTTCACAACAAAGGTGCCGCCGGTCACGGTCAGGGTATGATTGACGACAGGCTCATCCTTCTTCCACTGTGCCGTAAACACTTCATCACCCGTCAGGACAAGCTCACTCCCGGCGTTATAGAGCTTACCGTTAAGACTCAGCCATCCAGCAAACTGGTAGCCTTCTCGTGTGGGAGCCGCTGCAAGCTTCACGCTCTCATTTTGACGGTAATTAGCATCGCTGTAGTTGGCAGTTGCGTCGCCAACGCCTTCATTCAGGTTGTACTGGAGGCGGTACACGCTGGCAGTTTCCCATTCTTTTTTCGTCCAGCCGCAGTAATCGCAGGTTTTTGTCACTTCACGCTTATCAATACGCTCAGCGTCGCTCGATGTCCACTCCGAATAGCTGGTGGTAAAGGCCTTGTCATGCTCACCATCGGTATAGGAGTGTGTCAGCTTCACGCCGTCATTCCAGACCAGCTCATCGTTCCAGTACACCTGTGTCCGACCAGTATTGTTGTCCTTTTTACCGCCAAAGCCGAACATCCGCGAGCAGGTCGTTTTATCCCGGTCTTTTTCATCCAGGTTTGCAGTAGAATTGTTGATATGGATGATGTACCTATAGCCGGCCATGTTGCTGTCGTTGATGTTCAGCGCTTGCTTTCTTGCCAAGAAAGAGGAAATAGAATTCACGGTGCAGTTGTTAAAGTTAACCTTAATATCCCGTTTTCCTGCACCGTAATCCGTGTAAACATTGATCACTTTTCCCGTTGCATTGAAGGTGCAGTTATCAAATGTCATGGTCGGGGAGCTATACGTCCAGAGCGCATAATCTCCATTTGGAGCATTGAAGGTCGTATTGATAAACTCTGCACTTTGATAACCCCAGTAGAAGGTCTTGCCGTTGATGACGCAATTGTCCACCACAGTATTATCCGCGCGGATGAAGCCCAGATAATCTGCCTTGCCGGAGCGAAGCGTCATATTTTTGAAGGTGACTGTTCCGGCACCATCAAAGCTGTAATCGCCGTTATACTCTGTGCCGAAATTGGCCGGGTCCGGCACCTTAGCACCGATATTCCAGGCCGTTTTGTCAGGCCCCTGCCCCTCAAAGGTCAGATTTTTTCCCTTGGTCGTTTTGGTGCTGTCGATCTTGTACAGTGTATAATTGCCCGCGCCAAGGATGATGGTATCATCGCTCTCTGCCGCTATCACAGCATCCTGCAAGGACTCATAGTACGTTCCCGTTCTTTTGTTCATTACCGCATACGCGTTTTCGGTGCCGGGTGCGCCATCCGCAAAAGCCAGCATGGGAAGCATCTGAAGCATCATTGCCACTGCCAGCAGGGCAGCCAAAAACCGGTTCTGACTTTTCTGTTTCAACTTTCTTCATTCCTTTCATCGCTATTTGCATTTTTGCAACGGATTCCCCGCAAGGAACCCTCCAGATTCCTACCGCACTGTCACCTCCCCTGTAGGTTCCATTTTCCGCATTGCAGGTCTCAGCCAGGCTGCTGAGTGCTTTGTTCTCAAAGGAATTTCTTGTCATTTCATTATACCCCCCCCCCCCTAAATTAAAATCAAGTACTTTGAAAACTTTTGTCAATATTCACAAATCAGGTATCCTCTTTCGGTCATTTCCACGAAACTGCCTTTGACAAAGAAAAAAAGCGGCCTGTCAATCACTGACAAGCCGCAAAAATATTGCCCTATTCCAAATGAAAAGCTGCTGACTGCATCTGGCCCAGCTTTTTTGCCGCAAACAGCAGAAGCCCCCCGCCGGTTCTCCCGGCAGGGGGCTTCTGCTGTGGCAGTTTATGGGTAAACAGAGAGTGGATATCAATTGAGAATGGGCTTCAGGATCTCGACCAGTGCATGATACTGGGTGGCGTAAGCTTCTGCGCCGTCCTTGGGGCGGCCCGGCTCGGCCATCTCGGACTTCATCTTCTCGACGATCGGGTTATTCTCAAACTGGAGCTTCTGGCTCTCACCGCCTTTTGCTCCCGGTGCAAAGAAATCAAACATCGCCAGATGGGGCTCCAGTGTCAGGAAGCCGTGGTAGCCCTCCTCGCAGAAAGCCCGGCGAAGCAGCTCAGGGATCTTGCCAAGGCCGGTGCCTGCGGGCACATTCAGCAGGCAGCCGGGCAGAGCATCCTTGATGTGGATATAAGCGATCTGGTCATGGAGCAATTCCCAGCACTCCGCGGTGTCCTGCTCACACTGAACAAAGTTGGCAAAATCGAACGCCGCCTTGAAGTGGGGGCAGGCCAGCCGGTCGAACAGCAATTTGCAGCGGGCACCGGTATCTCCGTAGATGCCCTTCTCGTTTTCATGGAGCAGGACAACGTCATGCTTCTCCGCGATCCGGATGAACTGACGCAGCTTATCCAGCACCACATCGGTATAGCTGTCTGCATCGGCATCCTTGGGGATGAGGAAGCTGAACATCCGGATGAAGGAGCAGTCCAGCAGCTTGGCGTTCTCGCAAAGGGTCTCCAGCTGCTCCAGCTGCTTGGCAAAGCCCTCTTCATCGTCCACTTCCACCTTGCCGATGGCCGTACCCAGGCTGGAAACGCCCACACCAGCGGCCTGTAACTTTGGCAGAAGAACGGTGCGTACTTCCTCGGGGGTGTAATCGGCAATGCCCTTGTGCTCGGCGCTGCGGATGCAGATATACTTCATCCCCAGATCCGTCACAGTTTTGAGCTGCTGGTCAAAGTCTTGGCTGATCTCATCCGCAAAACCGGAAATCTTTTCGTAAACGCTCATAAGACACACCTCATTCAACGATCTTTGTTTTCCGAACTTAACAGCACTGTTTCTGGCTTGTAGTATACCACTTCCCCGGAAGCTGTGTAATAATAAATCGAAGGAAAATATCAAAATTCAAAGAACGTTCACAAATTCAACGTAACCGCCAAACAAGGAGGCAAGTTCTTGTGCAATTCAACGAAAAAGAAAAAGTTCTCCAACTTTTTTCGGAGAGTGGGCGAGAAAACGCGGAGAGCAGGAGGGGCTGACCCCCCGCCAGTACCGCCTGCAGCAGCGGCAGCTGGGGAAATAACAGCAGAAGCCCCCCGCCAGTTCTCCCGGCGGGGGGCTTCTCTGTATGCGAATGGGGAGTTACTTCTTTGCCAGGTACTTACGGATATCGATGGCCACAGCCACGATAATGACAAGGCCCTGGACGATATAGGTGTAAGAGGAGTTGACGTTCATAAACTGCAGAGCGACCTTCATCAGCTCAAAGACCAGAACGCCGACCAGAATGCCGGGCACGGTGCCGACACCGCCGGTGGTGGAAACGCCGCCGATGGTGGAAGCTGCGATTGCATCCAGCTCATAGCCCATTGCAGTGTTGACGGATGCGCCGCCGGACTTTGCAGCCAGCAGGCAGCCTGCCAGACCGAACATGCAGGAAGCCAGGATGTAGATGCGGATCTTGGTGGCGTAGACGTTGACACCGGCCACCTCAGCAGCAGCTTCGTTGCCGCCGATGGCGTACATGTACTTGCCGTGACGGGTCTTGTTGTACAGGAACCAGAAGCAGCCCGCCACGATGAGGGCGATGACGATCAGCACAGGGATACCGAGGATGGTATCAGAAGCCAGAGAGGTGAAGTTCTTGTTCAGGGAGCCGATGGGGGTACCGCCGGTGTAGACCAGGCAGATACCGTAGACGACCTGCTGCATACCCAGGGTAGCGATAAAGGGCTGGACCTTCAGGTAAGAAACGACCAGACCGTTGCACAGACCCACGATGGCGCAGATGGCAATGACCAGAATGAACACCACAGGGGTGGGCAGGCTGGGCATGTTGGGGTAGAACTTACCGGCAGCGCCCTCGGTCTGCGCAAAGATGCAGGCCAGGCAGGCAGCAAAACCAGCCAGACGGCCTGCGGACAGGTCGTTGCCGGTGGTGATCAGACAGCCGGAGATGCCCAGCGCGATGATGTAGCGGATGGACACGTTCTTGAACAGGTTGATCAGGTTTGCAGGTGCAAAAAAGTTCGGATGGATGATGCCGACGAACAGAGAGACGAGCAGCATCAGAACGATAATGGCGTTGTTGCCCAGCCATTTCTTTACGGATTTACCCGTTAATTTCTTGGTAGCTTCCACAATAGACAGCCTCCTTGTTTACTGATTGGCCGCTGCCGTTTCGGGCGCGGTCTCAAACTGGGTAGCCAGCTCCATGATGTTCTCCTGGGTCGCGTCCTTGCCGTCGATGAAGCCAGTGATGCGGCCATCGCACATGACCATGACGCGGTTGGACATGCCAATGATCTCGCTCATTTCAGAGGAGATCATAATGATGCTCTTGCCCTGCTTGGCCAGATCGGCAATGATGCAGTAGATCTCGTACTTTGCACCAACGTCGATGCCGCGGGTGGGCTCGTCCAGGATCAGGACATCGGGGTTATTTGCCAGCCAGCGGGCGATCAGCACCTTCTGCTGGTTGCCGCCGGACAGGCTCTTGATCTGGGTCTTGGGGCTGGGCACCTTGATGGCCATCTTTTCCTTATTGGTCGCCACCAGATCCAAAATCTTCTTATCATCCAGCATGATGGGGCCCTTGCGCAGAGCGTCCAGCGATGCAATGGAGATGTTGTCGGCCACGCTCAGCACACCCATGATGCCGGTTGCGCGGCGGTCCTCGGTCAGCAGAGCCACGCTCTTCCGAATGGCATCGCGGGGCTGCTTGATGTTGACCTCTTCACCCTTGATCCACACCTTACCGGAGGTGTGTGCGCGCAGGCCGAAGATGCCTTCCATCAGCTCGGTGCGCTGTGCGCCCACCAGACCGGCCACGCCCAGGATCTCGCCCTTTTTCAGCTCAAAGCTGCAATGGCGGAAGGAGCGCGGATGGATGGAGGTGAAATCCTCCACCTTCATCATCACTTCCTCGGAGGGGTGGTTCTCCAGCGGCGGGAACAGATTGGACAGTTCGCGGCCAACCATCTTGGCGATGATCTGTTCCTTGGTCATCTCGGCCACGTCCCACTTGCCGATGTAATGGCCGTCACGCATGATGGTCACTTCGTCAGCGATGACCTTGATCTCATCCATCTTGTGGCTGATGTAGACCAGTGCAACGCCCTGCTCCTTCAGCTCCCGCATGATGCGGAACAGCGATTCCACTTCGTTGGCGGTCAGGGAGGAGGTGGGCTCGTCCAGGATCAGCACCTTGCAGTTTGCGGAAACAGCCTTTGCAATTTCCACCATCTGCATCTGTGCGATGCTCAGAGAGCCAAGCTTTGCATGGGGGTTGATCTCCAGCTTCAGCTTTTTCAGCAACTCCTCCGTATCCTTGTACATTTTGGCGTGATCCACCACCGTAACAGGACCGTACTTTTTGGTGGGGTAGCGGCCCAGCCAGATGTTCTCGGCCACGGTGCGTGCCGGGATCGGCTGCAGTTCCTGATGCACCATGGCAATGCCGCGGTTCAGTGCATCCAGAGGGGTGGTGATGGTAACTTTTTCGCCCTCGTATTCAATTTCGCCCTCGTCCATCTTGTAAATGCCAAACATGCATTTCATCAGTGTGGACTTACCGGCGCCGTTTTCACCCATCAGCGCCATGACCTTACCGGGGCGAAGCTCCAACTGGGCGTGATCCAGCGCTTTGACGCCGGGGAAGGTCTTGACCACGCCTTTCATTACCAGACGGTATTCTGACATTCCGCAGAGCCTCCTTATCTTGCAATTTGCAGGCCGCGCGGTGCGTCCTTTCTAAAAGAAGGCGCGTGCGCCCGAGAGAAATCTCGCACGCACGCGCTTTTAAGCTTTTACCAAGCCATAGGACTCACTGCGTACCTTGCAAACGTGAGTTTTGTGCTACAGGAATTAGAGGTACTGTGCTGCGTTCTCGGTAGTGACCTTGACGTAGTCGACCCAGTAGTACTCCTCAACGTCCTTGCCCTCAACAAACAGCTGAGTAGCCTCGGCAGCCTTGGTAGCCTGGCCCACGTCGTCGTTCAGAACGGTACCGGTCATCTTGCCGTCAACAACGTTCTGGACAGCCTCTTTCAGTGCGTCAACACCGACCAGATAGATGTCCTTGCCAACGGTACGGCCAGCCTGCTCGATGGACTGCAGAGCGCCCAGAGCCATTGCGTCGTTGTTGCAGAACACAACTTCGATCTTCTCGCCGTACTGTGCCAGAGCGTTTGCAACGTCCTGCTGTGCGGTGGTCTGATCCCAGTTGTCCAGGTACTCGTACAGGCACTCCACTTCCTTGTTGGCATCGGTCAGAGCCTTGATGGAGTACTCGGTGCGGTACTGAGCATCGATGTTCTCGGGGTCGCCCTTGCACATGATGTAGGTGATCTTGCCGTCGCCGTTGATATCGCCCTGGGTCTCGGTCTCCAGGATCAGCTCGCCCTGGTAAGTACCGGACTGACGTGCGTCAGCGCCAACGTAGCAGCACTTGCCTGCGTAGGAATCCAGAACAGCCTTTTCGGGCTCACGGTTGATGAAGACGATGGGAGTGCCGGAGGGAGAAATGGTATCAACGATGGTCTGTGCAGAAGTGGTCTGAACAGGGTTGATGATCAGAACGTCAACGCCCTGCTGCAGGAAGGTGTTGATCTGCTCGGTCTGGGTGTTCTGGTCGTTCTTGCCGTCAACGATGGTCACGGCGTAGCCCTTATCCTTCAGGTACTCTTCCAGGTCGGTGCGGTACAGGGTCATGAAGTTATCAGCAAACTGATAGATGCAGACACCGACGTTTGCGCTGCCGGTTGCAGCCTCAGAAGCAGCTGCAGAGGAAGCGGCGACAGAGGAAGCAGCAGTGGAGCTGGAGGAGCCGCCGCAAGCGGTCAGAACGCCAGCAGCACCCACAACAGCAGAAGCCTTCATAAAGTCACGACGGGAAATCATTTTCATAATCTTGTTCTCCTTCATTCGCATATCACAGCATTTCATGGAATATACTTACATGTACGTTCCACGGTTTCTGTTTGTATTATAGCCATCTGAAAAAAAGTTCGCAATGGGACAAGTTCACAAGATTCCGGCCGTTTCTTTGTGCATTCTTCACAGTTGATATTGTTGTGTACAACATTCTTTTTGATATCAAGCACAAAATCGGCCAAAAATGCAACATACATCCAAATTCCATGCCAAAAATCCATAAATCCTTTCAAAATGGTTACAACATCATTCTGTTCATGCAACAAATTTCTCTGTACAGAAAATGCCCGTCTTTTCCCGGGAGTTTTGCACAAAACGTACATTTCCGGGAAAAACCGGGCATTTTTTTCATTTTTCACTTTTCTTTGTGTTCGCGGCGGTAGCGGGTGGGGGTGACTCCCAGCGTCTTTTTGAAGATCTTTGTAAAATAATTCACGTCCAGAATGCCCACTTCCTCGGCCACGGCGGCAATGGTGTGGTTGTTCTGCACCAGCAGCTGGGCCGCGCGGTTGACGCGCTGGGTGTTGATATAATCGATCAGAGTGCTGCCGGTCTCCTGCTTGAACAATGCCGACAGGTACGATGGGCTGATGAAGCACATGGCAGCCAGACTTTTCAGCGTCAGCGGCTCGGCCACGTTCAGGTTGACGTAGTTCATCACCTTCTGCACCGCGGGCGAATACTCCTTCAGCGAGTAGCGGCGGACATAGGCACAGTAATCCCGCGTCATCTGCCACATCATCTCGTTGGGCACCTCGTTGGCTTCCTCAATGATGCGGCTGTACTTGCTGGAAATGGCATCGATATAATAGGGATGCACCTTGCTGGGCTCAATGGCCTTGCGCAGCAGGGTGTTCAGCACGATCATCTTGTTCTTCTGCTGGTAGAGCGTCCCCTCGAACCGGCCGCCATAGGTAAAGCGGGAGTGCTGGTGCATGGCCTCGATGGCGGCTTCCTCATCGCCCCGGGCCACCGCGTCCAGAATGCGGTTCTCTGATTCGTACCGCTGCTCCAGCATGGTGACCGGGATCTCCTTCTGGAACTCCGGCTCGTGGAAATAGCGGGTATCCGGGTGGAACTGGAAGGGCAGGAATTCCTTCAGCTCCTGCACCGGGACAGTGCAGCCGAACATCGTATCCACCACAACCCGCAAGGCTCCATAGAAATCGCTGGCCTCCAGGATCTTCACGCCGTTGTAGTACTCCTGCACGGCGGCCTCTCCGGCTTCCCCCAGATAGCGCCTGACCCATTTGCGGGCGCTCGGGGTGCGGGGGCCCACCGTCCAGGGTCCAATGAGAAAGACCGTGTTTTTTTCATCGGGGATGCGGAACAGGGCAAAGTGCAGCTCAAAGGTACCCTCCACCAGCAGCAGGGTATTTTCAGGGGTGCTGTCCAGCAGCAGCTGGCCGAACTCCTGCCAGTCGAACTGGGGGTCCAGCGATCGCCGCAGGCCGTAGTCAAACTCTTCCAACCCCTCAAAGGGCGGGGTGACCCGCCGGGTCGGGATATTCTGCACCGCTGCCAGCTTTGTAAGGATCTGCAAGGGATCCACCCGCATCGTACACCGCTCCTTTTTCCTGTTGTTCCGCTCGTGCCGTTGTGTCATTCTTGATATATTAGTATACATCAATTTTGAAGCAGAAACAAGCCGCCCACAGGAATTTCCCGTGGGCGGCTTGATCCGTTTCCTTACTTATTATGGCGCTGTGCCAGTGCGGCCACGTTCTCCTCCACCTTCTGTTTGGTCAGGGGGTAGATGAAGAACAGGCTCAGGGCCACGGCCACGAAGCCGATGGCGGGGGCAATACAGGAGATGTTGAAGATGCCCATGGTGACCTCCGGGTCAAAGGCAGTGGCAGCGCTGTAACCGATCATGGTCAGCAGGCCGCCGGTCAGGCCGGAAGAGAACGCCTGACCCAGCTTGCGGGCAAAGGAGTAGACCGCATAGATGGTGCCGTCCTCACGGATGCCGTTGCGGACCTCGGAATCATCGATGACATCGGTGATCATTGCCCAGATGATGGTGTTGAAGAAGCCCAGGCAGATGAAGGCGGCACAGTAGAAGCCGACATAGACCCAGACATTGGCGGGCTTGAGAACAAAGCAGATGATCTCCAGCACCGTGGCCACGATGCAGGATACGGTGGCCAGCTCTTTTTTACCGAACCGGCTGGCCAGCTTGGAGGCAAAGGGTGCACAGACGAGCAGGATCAGCACGCTGCTCAGCAGAGAAGCGGTAGACTGGGCGGCGGCGCTGCCGTAGAAGTTGGGGAACACATAGCCTGCCATGCCCTGCATGGTCAGCATGGCCAGCAGCAGGAAGAGGGCGGCAGCAATGATGCCCAGCAGGGCACGGTTGGTGAACACGCTCTTGAGCATCTTGCCAATGTCCATCTTGCTGTTGTTGGCGGGCACATCCACACGCTCACGCACCAGGTTAAAGCAGAGCAGGTAGCAGAGGATGGCGCAGACAGAGAAAACGCCTGCAATGATGGTCATGCGGCTGCCGGAGAGGACCGTCTGACCATTGACGGTGACGTAAGCCACCATGGGGGTGCCAACGCCGATCACAAGGCCGGCCAGGGTGCTGCCGATGGTACGCCAGGTGGACAGCTCTGCGCGGTCCTTGGGGTCAGCAGAGATGGCGGAGGCCATGGAGCCGTAAGGGATGTTGACGGAGGTGTAGAAGATGGAGCCCCACAGGATATAGGTCAAAAAGAGCCATGCCACCTTGAAGCCGTAGGACATCCCGGCCAGACCGGACTGGAAGATGAGGAAGGATGCGATGGCCACAGGGCCGCACATCCGCTTGAGCCAGGGGCGGAACTTGCCGTCCCTGGTGGGCTTGGAGCGGTCCACGATCTGGCCCATGGTCACATCGGTAAAGGCATCCACAAAGCGGGCGATCATCATGATCATGCCCACAACACCGGCGCTCACGCCCATCACGTCGGTATAGAACTTCATCAGGAAGCTGGACGACAGGATAAAAGTAAAATCGTTGGCGAAATCGCCGAACATATAGCCGACCTTGTCCCGCATCCCAAACGGGGTGGTCTTTTGCATTTCATTTGCCATTGTATTCTCCTTCGGTGGTCAATTCAAACGGTACAGTGTCCCTTCTGCTGTATCCAAGTTTGTACTCCAATATTATGACAAACTTTTATCAAAAAATGTTAGAATATTTTTTAGGTGAATTCGTACAATTTTAAGGTATTGTTTTTGTACATTTTCACAGTTCGTTCACATTCTGTTTTTTCCTCTTTTTCCCAGCATTCACTTTTTGTGGCATTCTTTACGGAAGTTTTTAAACCAGGCCGGAGATAATAGGTATTCTGCCCAGAGCAGCGCCTGTTTTCCTGAAAAAAGTCTGGATTTATTCAAAAATCTTTCTATCCCTTTTATAAAATTTCTGTCATACTGGGTATAAAGACAATAAACGCCCCTGTGGCACGCAAAATGCCGCCGGGCTGATGAATGTGAGGTCATCCTGATGAACCGCTCCCTGCTGTATCCCCGCGCTACCACCACCCGCCGTCTCATCGGCTTGGACGGGATGTGGCGTTTCAGCTTCGACCCCGAGAGCAAGGGTGTGGAGGCCGGATGGGCGCTGGACCTGCCCTCCTCTCTTTCCATGCCGGTGCCTGCCTCCTTCTGCGACCTGTTCACCGACAAGGCCTCCCGCGAATACTGCGGTGATTTCTGGTACGAGACCAGCTTTTTTGTCCCTGCGGAATGGAGCGGCTGGGACATTGTTCTCCGGTTTGGCTCGGTCACCCACCGGGCCCGGGTCTTCGTCAATGGCGTGGAGGTGGCCCAGCACGAGGGCGGCTTCCTGCCCTTTGATGCCACCGTGACCAACATCGTGCGCTACAACCAGTTCAACAAGCTCAGTGTTCTGGCAAACAACGAGCTCAGCGAGACGATGCTGCCCGCAGGCACCACCCGCACCCTTGCGGATGGCAGAAAGATCGCCGCCCCCTACTTTGATTTTTACAACTACGCCGGCATCCACCGGCCCGTCTGGCTGATGGCCCTGCCCAAGGAGCGGGTGCTGGACTATTCCACACGATACCGCCTGACCGAGACCGGGGCCGAGATCGACTACACCGTGACCACCAACGGCACCCACCCCGTGACCGTGGAGCTTTACGACGGCCCCACCCGGGTGGCCGAAGGCTCCGGCACCACCGGCACGCTGGTGGTCAAAAACGCCAAGCTGTGGAATGTCCACGCCGCCCATCTCTACGATCTGGTCATCCGCATCCACGAGGGCAGCGCGGTGGCGGACGAGTATCTGGACCGGATCGGCATCCGCACCTTTGAGATCCGGCACGGGCGTTTCCTGCTCAACGGCAGCCCGGTCTATCTGCGGGGCTTTGGCCGGCACGAGGATGCCGACATCCGGGGCCGTGGGCTCGACCTGCCCACCGTCAAGCGGGATTTTGAGCTGATGAAGTGGATCGGCGCAAACTGCTTCCGCACCAGCCACTACCCCTACGCTGAGGAGATCTACCAGATGGCCGATGAGGAGGGCTTCCTTATCATTGACGAAGTCCCCGCCGTGGGCTTTATGCAGAGCACGGCCAACTTCCTGGCCGCCAATCAGGGCAACGGCAGACAGCAGGGCTTTTTTGAGAAGGAGACCACGCCTACGCTGCTCAAGAACCACAAGGCAGCCCTGACCGATATGATCGACCGGGACAAAAACCATCCCTCGGTCATCGCATGGAGCCTGCTCAACGAGCCTCAGTGCACCAGCGCGGGCACTGAGGAATACTTCAAGCCCCTGTTCGAGCTGGCCCGCCGCCTCGACCCCCAGAAGCGCCCCCGTACTTATACGGTCCTGATGACCAGCCTGCCCGACACCAGCAAGGGCCAGCGCTTTGCCGATTTTGTCAGCCTGAACCGCTACTACGGCTGGTATGTACTGGGCGGGGCCGGGCTGGCAGATGCCGAAGCCGCCTTCCACCATGAGATGGACGGCTGGGCAAAAGTCCTGCATGGCCGCCCGCTCATCTTCACTGAGTACGGCACCGACAACCTGAGCGGTGCACACAAGCTCCCCAGCGTGATGTGGAGTGCCGAGTACCAGAACGAGTATCTGGAGATGACCCACGCCGTGTTCGACCACTACGATTTCGTGCAGGGTGAGCTGGTGTGGAATTTTGCCGATTTCCAGACCACCGAGGGCATCCTGCGGGTGGACGGCAACAAGAAAGGCATCTTTACCCGCCAGCGCCAGCCCAAGGATGCGGCGTACCTCTTCCGGAAGCGGTGGACAACTCTGCCGATTGATTTCAAGAAGCGAAAAAAATGATCCCAGAAAACAGC
>ERZ791903.2348-NODE-2348-length-14258-cov-4.411814_pt1 | contig 14258 bp, 10 predicted proteins | sample MGYA00510148_ERZ791903 | MGnify/ENA primary metagenome ERZ791903 (study PRJEB30046, sample SAMN00792080) | human gut metagenome | study: EMG produced TPA metagenomics assembly of the A metagenome-wide association study of gut microbiota in type 2...
GGCGGCGAGGAGAGCCGGACGAAGGAAAGGGATCGGCGAACACCCGCCCGCAAACCACCGCTTCCCGAAACGGACATCCATAAATCGAACGCTTCAAGTCCGTTTTTCAAATCTTTTTTTATATCTTTGCCAATTGTCAGAAAATTAGCGAAGAAATTTCTTACCGATATGAAGTTCAAGGAGTATAAAGGCCTCGACCTGGCAGGCGTAGCCGCCGACGTGCTCGGCGAATGGGACGCACGCGACACGTTCCACAAAAGCATCACGACCCGTGAGGGCCATCCCACGTTCGTATTCTACGAGGGTCCCCCCTCGGCAAACGGCATGCCCGGCATCCACCACGTCATGGCCCGCACGATCAAGGACATCATCTGCCGCTACAAGACGCAGCAGGGATACCTCGTGCACCGCAAGGCCGGATGGGACACCCACGGACTGCCCGTGGAGCTGGGCGTCGAGAAGAAACTCGGCATCACCAAGGAGGACATCGGCAAGAAGATCTCCATCGAGGAGTACAACCGCACGTGCCGCGAGGCGGTGATGGAGTTCACGGGCAAGTGGGAGAACCTCACGCGCAAGATGGGCTACTGGGTCAACATGGACGATCCGTACATCACCTACGACAACAAGTACATCGAGACGCTGTGGTGGCTCCTCAAGCAGCTCTTCGACAAAGGCCTGCTCTACAAGGGCTACACCATCCAGCCCTACTCGCCCGCCGCCGGAACGGGACTCTCGACCCACGAACTGAACCAGCCGGGCTGTTACCGCGACGTGAAGGACACGACCTGCACGTCGCAGTTCCGCGTGATCCGCGACGCGAAGAGCGAGAAACTCTTCGATGGCGTCGAGGGCGACCTTTACTTCCTGGCCTGGACCACCACGCCGTGGACGCTGCCTTCGAACACCGCGCTGGCCGTAGGCCCGGCGATCGAATACGTGAAGGTCAAGTGCCGCAACCCCTACACCGACCAGCCGCAGACGGTCATCCTGGCCAAGGACCTGCTGGGTTCCTACTTCACCAAGAAGATGGAAGGCACGTACGAGATCGCGGAAAAGACATGGATGGGCCCCGAACTGGAGGGCATCCGCTACGAGCAGCTGATCCCGTGGGTGAAGCCGGAGGGCGACGCGTTCCGCGTGATCGTCGGCGACTATGTGACCACTTCGGACGGTACGGGCATCGTGCACATCGCCCCGACGTTCGGCGCCGACGACGACCGTGTGGCGAAAGTCGCCGGCATCCCGCCGCTCTTCATGGTCGACCGCGCGGGCAAGAACCAGCCGATGGTCGACAGGCAGGGCAGATTCTTTTTGATCGAAGACCTCGACCCGGAGTTCGTGGAGACGCACGTCGACGCCGCGAAATACGGGGAGTATGCGGGCCGCTATGTGAAGAACGCCTACGACGAGCGGCTGTGCGACACCGACCCGACGCTGGACATCGACATCGCAGTGATGCTGAAAGCCGAGAACAAGGCCTTCAAGATCGAAAAGCACACCCACTCCTACCCCCACTGCTGGCGCACGGACAAACCGGTGCTCTACTACCCGCTCGACTCGTGGTTCGTGCGCACCACGGCGCTGCGCGACAAGATGATCGAACTGAACAAGACGATCCGCTGGAAGCCCGAATCGACCGGCACGGGCCGCTTCGGCAAGTGGCTGGAGGGACTGGTGGACTGGAACCTCTCGCGTTCGCGCTTCTGGGGAACCCCGCTGCCCGTATGGGCCACGGAGGACTACTCCGAGGTGAAGTGCATCGGATCGGTCGAAGAGCTGATGGGCGAAATAGAGCGTTCGATAGCGGCGGGCGTCATGCAGGAAAACCCGTACAAGAATTTCAGGGTCGGCGACATGTCGAAGGAGAACTACTCGACGGCGAACATCGACCTGCACCGCCCCTATGTCGATTCGATCGTGCTCGTCTCGTCGAAGGGCGAGCCGATGAAGCGCGAATCGGACCTGATCGACGTATGGTTCGACTCGGGCGCCATGCCCTATGCGCAGGTGCACTACCCGTTCGAGAACAAGGAGGGCTTCAGCGAGGTCTACCCCGCGGATTTCATCGCCGAGGGCGTCGACCAGACGCGCGGCTGGTTCTTCACGCTGCACGCCATCGCTTCGATGCTGTTCGACTCGGTGGCCTTCCGAAACATCATTTCGAACGGTCTGGTGCTCGACAAGAACGGCAACAAGATGTCGAAACGCCTGGGCAACGCCGTCGATCCGTTCGAAGTGCTCGACACCTACGGAGCCGACGCGACGCGCTGGTACATGATCTCCAACTCGCAGCCGTGGGACAACCTCAAGTTCGACAGGGACGGCGTCGACGAAGTGCGCCGCAAATTCTTCGGAACGCTCTACAACACCTACTCGTTCTTCGCCCTCTACGCCAACGTAGACGGCTTCACGGGCCGCGAAGGGGAGATTCCGATGGAGCAGCGTCCCGAAATCGACCGCTGGATCATCTCGCTTTTAAATACACTGGTTAAGAACGTTACCGAATCCCTCGAAAACTACGACCCGACCCCGGCCGCCCGCGCCATCCAGGAGTTCGTGGGCGAAAACCTCTCGAACTGGTACGTGCGGCTCAACCGCAAACGGTTCTGGGGAGGCGGCATGTCGGAGGACAAACTGGCGGCCTACCAGACGTTGTACACCTGTCTTGAGACCGTCACGATGCTCGCAGCGCCGTTCGCACCGTTCATCTCCGACCGCATCTTCACGGACCTCAACGCCGTGAGCGGCCGCCACACGGACGAGTCGGTGCATCTCGCAGCCTTCCCGAAAGCCGACGAACGGCTGATCGACGCCCGCCTCGAAGAGATGATGTCGCTGGCCCAGAAGGTCTCGTCGATGGTGCTGGCCCTGCGCCGCAAGGTGTCGATCAAGGTGCGCCAGCCGCTGACCAAAATCCTGATCCCGGTGCTCGACCCCGCGACGGCGGAGCGTATCTCGGCCGTGAAGAACCTCATCATGGGAGAGGTCAACGTCAAGGACATCGAACTGATCGAGAAGACCACGGGACTGATCACCAAGCGCATCAAGCCCAACTTCAAGACGCTCGGGCCGCGCTACGGCAAGTGGATGAAGCAGATCGCCGCCCTCACGGCGGAGTTCTCGCAGGAACGCATCGCCGAAGTGGAAGCCGCGCCGGAAACGGTGCTCGACCTCGGGGCGGAGCGGATCACCGTGACGCCCGCCGACTTCGAGATCACCTCGGAGGACATGCCCGGATGGCTCGTCGCCTCGGAAGGAAAACTCACCGTGGCGCTCGACATTACCGTCACCGAGGAGCTGAAAGCCGAAGGTGTGGCACGCGAGTTGATAAACCGCATCCAGAATATCCGCAAGGACTCCGGATTCGAAGTCACGGACAAGATCCGCGTAGAGATCGAGCAGAAGCCCCTGGTGGCCGACGGAATCGCCCGATTCGCCGGTTACATCGCTTCGCAGACCCTCGCCGTGGAGGTTCGCACGGCAGCGGAACCGGCAGGCGAAACGGTCGTCGAAACCGACGTGGACGACGAGCCGCTGCGCATCGCCGTGACGCGGATATAGCCCCTTATATATTTTGGTAAAATTTGGTAATATCGGAAATATTGCTTAATTTTACACTAAACCTTAAAAGAGAGGAGACTATTATGGCAGACGAAAGAACCAGATACAGCGACGCCGAACTCGAAGAGTTCCGGCAGCTTATCCTGAAAAAGCTTGAGAACGCGCGTGCGGACTACGAGCTGTTGCGCGCCACGATCACCCATACCGCCGACAACGATACGGAAGACACATCGCCGACGTTCAAGGTGCTGGAGGAGGGCGCCGCAACCCTTTCCAAAGAGGAAAGCGGTCGTTTGGCTGCCCATCAGATGAAATTTATCCGCAATCTCGAAATGGCGCTCGTACGCATCGAGAACAAGACCTACGGCATCTGCAAAACGACCGGAAAGCTCATCCCCAAGGAGCGGCTGATGAAAGTGCCCCATGCAACGGAATGCATCGAGGCCAAAGAGGGCCGCAGGTAAGGCGGGGCGTTCCGCGCCGAACGGCATATGAAAAAAGACGACCTTCGGGCCGTCTTTTTTGTCTTCTCCGCAGGAGGGGGGGGGCATGGCAGAAAAGAGAAGAAGAGAAGCGGGCGGAAAACAGCGATTATAAGCCATTCGGGGAGCCGCACCCGCCGCCGAGACGGAATAATCGGGATTCATGGGCGTCGAATCCTCAATTTAAGCCCCTGGGCCGCACTTTTTGCCGAAAAAATCCGTTATCTTTGACACAATGTTCGCCCGGTTCTGCATATTTTCCCTGATCCTGATCGGAGCGGCAACGGTCTTTTCAGTCCGTGCCGCGGGGCCTGCCATGCACACCCCCGACCGGTTCACGCCCGACAGCGCCCGCGTGGCGAATCCCGACGCATCGGCGCGCAACCAGCGTCTCTACGACAGCATCCAGTCGAAAACCAGCCGGCGCGCCGTGCCGCGCATGCTTTACCGGATGCTCTTCGTAAAACCCGTACTCGACACCACGATGAGCGGCCGCGTGACCGATGAAAGCCGCCTGCTGGAACCCTACGCCGGAAAAACAATCGGCGACATCACCATCGAACGCCAACAGGTTTTCGATCCCGGCGGCAACTGGCTCGAACGTACGGCCAACAAGACCCACATGCTCACCCGCGACCGCGTCGTCCGGCGCGACCTGCTGTTCCGCCCCGGAGACAAACTCGACCCGCAGCTCATCGTGCGCAACAAACAGCTGATCCGCTCGCGCGACTACATCTCGGACATCGACGTCACGGTGCTCCCCGACCCGGCGGACTCGACACGCGTGAACCTCCTGATCACCACGCGCGACAGCTGGACCATCTCCGTCGACGGAGGATGGCATTCCGAGGGCCGGACGATGGTGGGGCTTTCCGACGCCAACATCTTCGGGTCGGGCAACAAACTCAAATTCATGACCAATTTCAGCCGCAAGGACTTCTCCTACGGCGGCAACATGGTCGAATACGAAATCCCCAACCTGCTCGGAACCTTCTACACCGCCGAATTCGGCGCCGGACGCGACTTCTACAACTCGACGCTCAACCTCGGCATGCGCAAGGACTTCCTCAAACCGACGGACTACGAGATAGGACTCACGTACAGCGACGTCAAAGCCAAGCGCTACATGATCGAACAGGACACGTCGCTGCTAGTGAAGGAGCGCAACCTCGACGTCTGGGGCGGTTACTCGCACTACCTGCGCGGGATCAGATCGAGCGCTTACCTCTCGGGACGCTACAACTACCGGCGCGTGAGCCGCAGACCCCTCGTAGCCCCGGACTACAACCCCGCGCTGCACGACCAGGACGCCCTGCTGGTCAGCGGGGGGCTCTACCGCGAGAAATTCTACACGGCCAACATGATCTACGGATTCGGTACGCGCGAGTACCTCGCGACGGGTTACAAGGCCGAAGTGACGACGGGCTATTCGTGGGGCGAATTCAACGACGCCCTCTACCTCGGCACGAGTTACGAAACGGGTGGTTTCCGCGGACTGGGCTACATCATGGGCGGCTTCACGCTCGGAAGCTACATAGACCTCGAAAACGGCATGTGGCAGCGCAGCGCCGTCGACGTCGACCTGCGGTGGTTCTCCAACCTTTTCCTGTTCAAGCGCAGCCGCATCCGCCAGTTCCTCGCCTTCAACTACACGCAGGGCTGGAACCGCGCGACGGGCAGCGACGAGAGCATCCGCTTCACACGCACCGACGGCCTGCAAGCCCTCAAGGAGTACATCATCGGAACCAACCGCATGATCCTCAACACCGAAACGGTGGTGTTCACCCCCTACCAGCCGCTGGGATTCCGCATCGCCGTCTTCGGGTTCGCCGACTTCGGACTGATCGGCTATTCGCCCAATATCTTCAAGAACGACTTCTTCACCTCGTTCGGAGTGGGCGTGCGGCTGCGAAACGAACGGCTGGTGTTCAACACGATCCAGATCCGGCTGGGCGTGGCCTTCGGCAAGCGCGGACTGGTCGAGAGCGAGTATTTCCGCCTTTCGAACTCGACGCGCATGGAGCAGTACCGCTACCGCCCGACACGACCCGAAATCGTCGAATTCAAATAGGCACGCACAAAAAAGCGGAGGATTCTTTCGAATTCCCCGCTTTCGTGAACTTTTTATCTGCTTATGGTTTTTCCTTTAAGCCTTTACCTGCGGGCGCGGATTTCGACCACGCCGTTGCGCCCCTTCTCGCCGTAACGCTTCACGGCCTCGTCGCCCTTGTAGACCTCCATGCGCTTGATCCTCCCGGGTTTCAGCCGTTCAACATCCTTTTTCGACGCCTCCCTGCCGTTGATACGGATCAGCATGCCGTCGGGAAATCCGCCTTTCAGCGTAACCTGTCCCTTATAAACCGACACCGAACTCTCCGGCGTTCCGTGAATCGTCACCCGGTCGGCATGCCCGGCATCCGCCGAAAGTTTAAGCGACGTTCCCACCGCTTTCTGCGCTTCGGAAAGCTGTGCCGAAGTCTCCTTGCGGGCCGCTTCAAGCTCTTTCTGGGCCTTGTCGAGCGCTTTCTGCGCCTGCTTCCAGGCGTCCGAATCCATATACTTGCGGGCGTATTCCATGCCTTCGCGGGCCGCTTCGATCCCGGCTCTCCCGGCTTCGATACCCTCCCGGGCCGACTTCGCGGCAGCCTGTTGCGCAGCGGCGGCACGCTTGGTCGTAATCATGATCACGGCATCGAAACCCTGTGCCTTATACATTTCGGGCGTCATGGAATCCTTGATCACCGAAACGGACTGTATCTGCTCCGGATCGATCGATTCAAGTCCGGAAAAGACCTGCACCCCGTCGACCAGAATGATCGGATTTCCCTTCAAAGAACCCGTGGTACGGATGCCTGACAAGTTGGACTTACCCGATATTACGACCGTCTTGGCGGAGTCGGCCGACCGGTTTCCCGATTTGAGTCCGTAGCCGATCACCCGAACATCGTCCGGCAGGTCCGCCCCGGTCGTCACCGAAACCACCGTCCCTTCCAAGCCGTCGATTCCGTTCAGCGTTACGACCTGACCCGTCGCGGACGAAACCGCGGCGGTTTTCGTTGAACCGGACTTCTCCGGGTTCTGTCCGCCCTCCTTTTTCAACGTTACAAGAATCACGCCGTCTTTACCCTTTTCCCCGTAAACAACCTTCGACGTCGAATCCTTGAGCACGGAGATGGATTCGATCCGGCCGGGATCGAGGCTGTCGAGCGTCGTCACCTCCCGGCCGTCGACCAGAATCAGTGCCTTTTCCATCAAATTTTTCGTAGATTTTCCGCTTCGTATCACGACGGTCCGATTTTCTTTTTTAATTTTGTCCTCCGGAAGGGGAACGAGGACGGTTTCGTCCGAGAGCGGTTCCTGCGGAAAGACATACGCGGTTTCGGCGAAAGCCCCCAGGGCGACGGCCGTGAGCGGCAGGAGCAGGAGCGCCCTGGCTCCGGCCCACCGCGACGATTTTTTACGTAACATCATGGTAATACGGTTTTTAAGTTTACTGTGATTGAAGCTGTTGGCGACTGAGTACCACCTCCCGCCGGCAGCTTTCTTTATTAACAACATCTGGTAACTCCGGGCGTCGACGCCGCTGTCGAGCACTGCCTCGTCGGCTTCGTATTCGTGGATGGCCCGCAGTTCGCGGCGCAGCAGCCACATCGCGGGATTGAACCATTGCAGGCAGCCCGCGACGTCGGTCACGATCAGGTCGAACGAATGGCGCAGCCGCAGGTGCGCCCGTTCGTGAAGCAGGATGGCATCGCCGTTTTCCGCCAGGTCCCTCTCGGACATCACGATATAGCGCCCCCAGCTGAAAGGCGTCACGGGCCGTTCCGTGCGCACCAGCACAGCCCCGTCCTCCAGCCGTTCGCGGCTCCCGCAGCGGATCAGGCGCAGGACCCCGGCGAGCGAACAAAGCGTCCACAGCAGCGTGGCGGCAGCCCCGAGAAGGAATGCCGCCCCGGCAAGCGTCTCCCACGGAAAAGGTTCGGGAAGCGGTTCGGCGAAGGCCGTCGTAACAGCGTCCCCTTCGGGGATTTCCGGCAGAACGGGGATTTCGCGGTAGACCGTGATCACGCACAGCGGCAGCACGAACGAGAGGAGCATCGCCCCCAGAACCACGATCCGGTTGAAGCGATGGAAGGTCTCACGGCTCAACAACAATTTGAAAAAGAGGTAGAAGACAGCCAGGCAGACGCCGACTTTCAGGCTGTAAATCATCAGGTCGTACATGGCGCTACCGGTTTTGGGTTTCGATGCGGTCGATCAGGCAGCGCAGTTCGTCGACCGAGATTTTCTCCTCCTCGACCAGCGCCGAGACCGCCCCGAGGTAAGAATTCTCGAAATAGCGGCTGATCACGCTGCCGAGCGTCGAACGCGAAAACTCCTCCTCGCTCACCACCGGATAGTATTGGTAGGTGCTGCCGAAGGAGTTGTGGGCGACATAGCCCTTGGCTTCGAGCGCGCGGACCATCGTCGAGAGGGTGTTGAAATGGGGTTTGGGATCGGGCGACAGGGCCACCAGTTCGCGTACGAACAGCGGTCCGTGCTCCCAGAAGCAGCGCATCAGCTCCTCTTCCCTGCGTGTCAGTTTTTCGGAATTCTCTTTCATATTTCTTTCAAACAATCTTTATCTGATATCGTTTTCAGTCGGAACGCCTGCACACCCTCCGGAAGAGAGGAGGCGTCCGACTGACGCCGGATTCGTCCTGCGATTTCCCGGACACACCCGGCCGGCAATGCGTCCTCCGGAACAGTCGCCCATCGCTTCATCGGTCCTTTTTCATGCACCCGGGAACAAAGGTAACTAAAAAAAATTCACATACAACTATTTTACATAGTTTTTAAACTAAAAAATTTAGTTATGCCGTTTTTCCCGGAATTCAAAGATTAATACGTATATTTGAATCATGGTACTTATAGCAGACAGCGGATCGACCAAATGCACCTGGATCACGGGAGACGGCACTCGCACGACACAGCTGCGCACGCGGGGAATCAACGCCGTGCAGCACTCGGCCGAACAGATACGCGAAGCCCTCGGGGAACTGCCCCCGCACCAGGGTGTCACGGCCGTGCGGTTTTACGGCGCGGGGTGCGGCGAGACTTTCCCGGAGGCGAGCGAAAAACTGCGCAGGGAGCTGGAAGCGCACTTCGGAACGGCGGATATTACGGTCGAATCGGACCTGCTGGGCGCGGCGCGGGCGCTCTGGGGCCGCGGGGAGGGCATCGCCTGCATCCTCGGCACGGGATCGAACTCCTGCCTGTGCCGCGACGGCGAAATCGTGTGCAACATTCCCCCGCTGGGCTATGTGCTGGGCGACGAGGGCAGCGGGGCCGTGCTGGGACGCAACCTGTTGAACGGCATCTTCAAGGGGCACATTCCGCTGAAAGAGGAGTTCCTCGCGGCGCACGGGCTGAATTACGAGGAGATCATCCGCCGCGTCTACCGCGAGCCTTATGCCAACCGGTTCCTGGCATCGTTCGCTCCCTTCATACACGCGCACACGGATTGCGTCGAGGTACGCGAAATGGTCCGCCGGTCATTCCGTGACTTTGCGGCCCGCAACCTGAGCCGCTATCCGGCGGGACTTCCCGTCTCGCTGGCGGGCGGCGTGGCGGCTCATTTTGAAGCATTGCTGCGCGAGGCGCTGGAAGCGGAGGGTTACCGCGTTGAAACCATTGTAGAATCGCCCGCCGAAGGGCTTTTGAAATACCACCATGGAGCATAGAATCACCGAACAGGATTCGGTCTACGACGACCTGCAACGGATGTCGGTGCACGACATCCTCACGGGCATCAACCGCGAGGACGCCCGTGTGCACGAAGCCGTGCGGCAGACCATCCCCGTCATGGAGCGACTCGTCGAACGTATCGTCGAACGCATGGAGCGCGGAGGGCGGATGTTTTATATCGGCGCCGGAACGAGCGGCCGGCTGGGGGTCACCGACGCTTCGGAACTGCCCCCTACCTACGGCGTGCCGTTCGACCGGGTGATCGGGCTGATCGCCGGAGGCGACGGCGCCCTGCGGCGCGCTGTGGAACATGCCGAAGACGATACCGAAGGGGCCTGGCGCGACATGGCGCCCTACCACCCCACGCCCGGCGATGTGCTGATCGGCATTGCGGCATCGGGAACGACGCCTTACGTGATCGGCGGACTGCGCGAGGCGCGCCGTCACGGACTGCTGACGGGTTCCGTCACCTGCAACCCCGCGTCGCCCGTAGCGGCCGAAGCGGAGTATGCGCTCGAAGCGGTCGTAGGACCGGAGTTCGTGACCGGATCGACACGCATGAAGGCCGGAACGGCCCAAAAATTGATGCTCAACATGTTGTCTACGGCGGTAATGATCCGGCTGGGACGCGTCGAAGGCAACCGCATGGTCAACATGCAGCTGACCAACGACAAACTCGTGGCACGCGGCACGCGGATGGTCGCCGAGGCGTCGGGACTCGACGAGGCGGAGGCCCGGAGACTGTTGCTGCGCTGGGGCTCGGTGAAACGGGCATTGGAGGAGATCGAAAAATAAACAAAACAAATAGATATTTCGAGGTACAAACCGTTTTCGACCGCCGTCATTGCCGTCTGCGGCGCCATCTACAAGCCCCGGCCCTTCCCAAGGGAGGGCGGCACATGCTCCCGACGGTTGAAACGATAAAGCGCATGATCGCATAAACAGAACCATGGCCAAACTTTTTTCCGACCGTGAAATACGCGCGACAGCGGTATTCCTGCCGCTGGCCGGGCTGCTGATCGTAGCCCTGATGCTCGTACGCCCGGCAGCCGATCCCGAAGCTGCCCGCCGCGCCGAGGCCGAGATGGAGGAGGCGCTGCCCGCGGACAGCGTCGAGATGTCGCACTTCGACCCCAACACGGCGACGCTCGACGACCTGCGGCGGCTCGGACTTACGAAGCACGAAGCGGTGAGCCTGCTGAAATACCGGGCCGCGGGGAAGGTGTTCCGCATTCCCGAGGACCTGACACTCTGCTACGGCATCGGCGACTCGCTCTACCGGCGGCTCGAACCCTGGGTGCGCATCGGCCGCAAATACGCCATCGCACCTGAAAAGTACCGCACGGGGCGTATTCTCCCTGAACCGCTCGCACCCGGGCCGTTCCGCATCGACACCGTGAGCGCCCGCTACCTGCGCGCCATCGGGGCCTTGTCGAAGCGTCAGGCCGAGGTGTTCATCCGCTGGCGGGATTTGAGCGGCATCTACGATATGGAGGACCTCAGCGAATGCTACGTCGTGAGCGACTCGGTGGCCACGGCGCTGGAACCCTACGTCATTTTCCCGGAACGGAAGGCGCGGCCGATCGAACAGCCCGTGGAACTGAACACGGCCGATTCGGCAACGCTGCGCTCGGTCACGGGCATCGGTCCCAAGACCGTCGTGGCGATCATGCACTACCGCGAACGGCTCGGCGGATTCGTCCGCGCGGAGCAACTCGCAGAGGTTCCGGGAGTGAGGGAACGCAATTATGAAAAAATTTTGAAACAAATTTACTGCGATAGTTGCGAAATTCGGAAAATTGATATTAACTTTGCAAGCCCGAAAGTGCTGGGGAGACACCCCTACATAGCACCGCAGGCATTACGAAAATTGCTGAAAGCAAGACAGTTGAAAGGAGGTTGGAACACCGCTGGAGAATTGGTAGAACAGAACATATTGACCCGCGAGGAGGCAGCACGGCTGGCTCCTTACCTGCAATTCGGGTCGGACAGCGGACCTGCCGACGAATAAACGACTTTTTTCGGGGAACGTGCATCCGGGATGCGCAACCCGCAGTTTTCAAAACGAACAAACGGATTCAAAACAACAAAAAACAAAGAATATTATGATTATCATGCCGGTAAAAGAGGGCGAAAACATCGAGCGCGCCCTGAAAAAGTTCAAACGTAAATACGAGCGCACGGGCGTCCTGAAGGAGCTTCGCCGCCGCCAGTACTTCACCAAGCCTTCGATTGCGAAGCGCGAGGCGATGCAGCACGCCGTTTACGTGGAGCACATGTACCGCGACGACGAATAAACCCGCGCCACAGCGGAAAAAACGGACGATTCCTTGCGGAATCGTCCGTTTTTCTTTGCCGCAGACCGTCCGTCATTTCAAGAAATCGGCCCGCAGGGGCGAGAAGATATCGAGGAGGGTACCCGCCTCCAGGCAGAACAGCTCATGCGGCTCGTCCGGAGCGACGTAATATCCGTCGCCGGGGCCGAGCGTTCGGCGGGTCTCGCCGACGCACGCTTCGAAGCGCCCGCTCACCACATAGGTCGCCTGGGAGTGGTAATGCGTATGCCGCGCGCCGACGGCGCCCTTTTCGAAGGCTACCTTCACCACCATCAGGTGCGGGTCGTAGCCCATGATCTGGCGGCGGAGTCCTTCGCCGCAGGATTCCCACGCCGTTTCGCGTTCGGGAATGAATGTGTTGCTTCGGGTTTTCATCGGTTCTCTCTATTTTCGAGCGACGCGATCAGCGTCGCCATGTTATCGATATAGGTCCGCAGACAGATGCCCTCCACCGGTTCGGTGACCAGCGAAGCCGTGTTGTGCGGATTGCCGAGGGTCTGCTCGTAGGTGTCGGGCACGGGGTCGTCCGCGCTGCCCGGCCCGATATAGGGAACCAGCACCCAATTCAGCGGCCCGATCCAGCGGCCTTCGCCGTCGAGCGACGAAAGGACGGCGTCCGCGTGCGACGGATCGGCGGCGGCGATGGCCGGAGTATGGTAACGCGGCAGTTCCAGCCGTCCTTTTCCCAGCATCGGGGAACCTGCGGTAGCCTCGGCCACGGGAAGGGCGCAAAGCGAGTCGTACTGCCGCTGAAGGCCGTCGACATCGATCACTACGAGCGCGGCATAGTGGCCGATAATGTTGTGCGGGTTCTGGTCGATGTAATAGACCCCGTTATCCACGTGCAGGCCCTTGCGGTGCATGTACAGCGGCGTCAGCGTCCCGGGCCTGACGAAGCGCGGGCAAAGAAGGCGTCCCTTGTCGGGTTTTCGGCCCAGCCCGGCGGCCGAGGCCTCGTCGAGCGCCGCGGCACGCAGGAAATCCAGCGCCGCGGGGATGCCGTCGAGGAATTTACGGTCCCCGGTGAGGCGGTAAAACTCCATCAGCAGGCGGATGCAGTCGCGGGTACGGACGGTGGAGACCGCCGCAGGTTCGAAATCACGCGCCTTGGCGGGTGTGAGATCGAGGTAGTACTGGTCGGCCCAGCCCGCTGCGGGAGTTCCCTGCTGGAGGGTCCGCACACAATTCATGGCCCGGACGAGCGGCTCCACCGCCCGGGCGTCGCCCAACACGTAAGCCACGTGCATCAGGATCTCGATGTTGTTGGGAATTACGTCGTCGTTGAACGTGATGCAGGCCGAGTAGTCGGGCGTACCGTCGGCGTCGGGATGGTCGTGCATCAGCGGCCAGCGCTGGGGCCAGCCCCCGACGGGATACTGGCTTTCGAAGATCATGCCGACGGCTTTGTCGAGCGCCGGCTTGAACTGCGGATCGTTCTTTTCAAGGTAGATGCGCATGAGGAAATTGAGCGCCGAGGCCGTCACATCGTCGTCGAACGTGGCGTTGCCGTAGTAGTGACCGTGCTCGCCCATGCCCCAGGCGTTGCGGCCGATGGTCTCGAACCACCGCCGTTCGGAGGCCGCTCCGGCCAGGTCGAACTTGTAGTTCCAGCCCCCGCAGGGAAGCTGTCCGCGGATGAGGATGCGGGCCGAGCGCACGGCCATGTCGTAATAGAACTCGTCGCCCGTGGCGTGGTAGGCGTCGATCATCAGCTGTCCCACCTCGGGGGTTCCCTTCTCGACCCACACCATCGTGGGGTAGGCTTCCAGTTCACCCCAGCGGCGTGAAAGGTCGGCGGTGTAGTTCCAGACGAACCCGCCCTCGGTGCTCACACGGTCGTACATGAAGCGGGTGGCTTTCTTCATGGCCGCAAGGAGCTTTTGGGAGTCGTTTTTCGGCGCGGCCGCCGCAGTGGAGAGGCTTGCCGACAAAACCAGCAGCAATAGGATACGTTTCATTCGGTTCAGGGTTTTTCTCGGTTGTTCTGCCGGTCGGCAATCGACCCGACAAGGCTGTTCAGGTAGCGTTCGAGCCACGTATATCCGCTCGCGGGATCGGTTTTCGCCCCATCCGCCGCATCGGCGGGGTCGAGTCCGTGCTGTCGTTCCCAGACATCGGGAATGCCGTCGCCGTCGCTGTCCTCCGGAGC
>ERZ791903.2364-NODE-2364-length-14195-cov-2.589958_pt1 | contig 14195 bp, 10 predicted proteins | sample MGYA00510148_ERZ791903 | MGnify/ENA primary metagenome ERZ791903 (study PRJEB30046, sample SAMN00792080) | human gut metagenome | study: EMG produced TPA metagenomics assembly of the A metagenome-wide association study of gut microbiota in type 2...
ATTAGAACTTGAACGACACACCGGTGTAAACGGAAGTCGTCTGGGTCTTCGTGTCGTCGATCGCAACAGCATTCTTGACCTTGGACTGGCCATAGGAAGCGCCGGCGTAGACAGACGTACGCTTGGAAAGCGGGTAGACGTAACGGACAGCGACACCGTAGTACTGAACGTCAGCGCTCGCCTTATCACCGCTTTCGACAGCGGAGTCACCCGTTTCGCCGTCAACGTAGTAGAGACCAGCCGTCAGGTCGCCGCCGGCAACCGGAACGATCGTGCCGAGGTGAGCACCCCAGCCCTTGAGGCCCTTGCCCGTCAGACCGAGGTCTTCGTAGTTCTGGCCGGCGACTTCATCCCAGCCGCGGAAGTACTGACCCATCGCGAAAACCTGAGCAACACCTTCGAAGTTGTAGTTGCCGCCGAGGGTAACCAGCTGGCCGTCCTTCGTAATGGGCGCAGAGTCGAGCGAGCTGCGGTCAATGAATTCATAGCCGAGCACAGCCTGGAAGTTGCCGTTTTCGTAGTTCACGGCAGCGCCGGCATAGCGGTCAGCAGAGCTGCGGCCTTCAGTACCGTCAGCCTTGGAGTTCGACTTGAAGGAGTACTGGGCGGTCAACTGGAGACCAGCAAACTTCGGAGACTGATAGGTGAGGGAGTTATCGATAACGGGGGTAGCGGCCAGACCGAACACATCCCAGTCACCGCCGTCGAAAGCGTCGCCGACAGCGAAGATCTGGTCATAGGTGCCGATGGAAGAGCCCAGAGCACCGATGCGGCCGGCGGTCAGGGTGCCGTAGCGGCCAGAGAGGCTCACCTGAGCTTCACGGCCGAAGAGACGGCCGTCTTCATCAGCCTGAGTACCATCGTCCGTATTGAACTTGTCAGCGAGATTGAAGGAGACGGTGGTGTTGCCGATCTTCTCTTCACCCTTCAGGCCCCAGCGGGAGGTCTCATTCACGCTGGAAGTCATGCTGAGTTCGTCGGTCGAGGACTGGCCGGTCACTTTCTGGTGCTGATAGCCGAGGCCGGTATCAACAATGCCGTAGAGCGTAACGGACGGAGCCGCAAAGGCGGCGCCGGCAAACGTAGCAAGCGTAGCTGCCGCGATGAGGTGCTTTTTCATTTGGAACCCTAAATTGAGTTAAAAAATTAAGGCGTCTCGCCTTGAACGAAGAGGATATTACTACAAGAGAATGATTATCATCCACGGGATGACCGTATTATTTTGATTCCCTTTCAGTGATTCTGCGTCAATTCAAGGGATTATGAAAAAATTAAGTGTTGCTTTTTTGCAACACTCTAGGGAAGAAAGGCAATACTTTGACCCAAACGGGTAATACCTAGGCGAGTACACTGACCTCTTCAGATTGTTTCAGTGATCGGAAAGGATGCATTTCGAATGGAAGAGTTGAACGAACTGTTCTATAAGGACCCCTACCTGAAGTCATTCGCAGCCACTGTGACTTCGTGCAGTGAAGGGAAGAACGGATTTGAAGTAGTGCTTGACGACACCGCGTTTTACCCGGAAGGCGGCGGCCAGCCTGCAGACCATGGAACGCTCGGTGCCGCTCAGGTGACCGATGTGCGCCGTGTGAAGGGCGTCATTATTCATTACACCGATAAGCCCCTCGAGGCAGGCACCAAAGTCGAAGGAAAGATCGACTGGGAACGCCGTTTCGATAACATGCAGAACCACACCGGAGAGCACGTCCTTTCCGGCCTTGTGCACGCGAAATTCAAGTACGAGAACGTGGGTTTCCACATGGATGACGATATCGTCACAGTTGACTTTAACGGTCCGATGACTGAGGAAGAGCTGAAGGCGATTGAAAAGGCGGCAAACGACGCGGTTGCAGCTGATGTACCCGTCGAAGAACTCTTCCCCTCCGCCTCTGAGCTCGAGACGCTCGACTACCGAAGCAAGAAAGAAATCACGGGACGCGTCCGCATCATCGACATTCCGGGGCTTGACCGCTGTGCCTGCTGCGGCACTCACGTGAAGAAGACGGGGGAGATCGGCATGATCAAATGCCTTACCCTCTCGAAGCACCGGGGCGGCGTCCGAATCGAATTTGTCTGCGGCGGCAGAGCTCTCCGCAGTTTCGCGAAGAAGGTTGAGGAAGCTCAGGCCGTGTCTCAGCTGCTCTCCGCGAAACCGGACGAAATTTCAGCCGCTGTGAGAAAAGTGCTCGCGGAAGTCCAGGCCCGGGATGCGAAGATCGCTGAACTTAACCTCCGCTACTTCAGAATGCGCGCGGATGCCCTTCCCTCAGGCGGAAAGTTCCTGCTTGCTGAAGAGGAAGGGCTGACACCGGGAGATCTGAAGACCTTCTGCAATCTGCTCACGGAAGAAAAGAAGGCCGATGTCTGCGCGGTGATCGCTGCGGTGCCAGGCTCCGATCCTGACACCGCCTGGAACTACATGATCGCGTCCGAAACCGCTGATCTCAAGACAGCCGGCAAGCCGCTCAACCAGGCTCTGAACGGACGCGGAGGCGGAAACGGGAAATTCCTCCAGGGCACCTACAAGGCCCCGAAGGCTGAAATTGAACGCGGCTTTCAACGCCTGACCTGCAGGCAAAAAGAAATCCGGGCGGTTTCCCGTCCGGATCTTTGTCTGAGAGGAAATGCCGGACTGTATGAAAACAGTTCCGGCATTTTTCTTCCCAACAGCTTCTTAGTTGTGCTTCCGGCTCGTACCGGCAGAGATACCAAGGAGGACAGCCGCGCCAAGCACGGACTTCGTGAAAGCACCAGCGATGAACGGGGTGACGCCAAGCGCCATGCCCTTCGCGAAGCCCATCATGACCGCGAGCCAGGCACCACCGATAATCAGGCAGAGAATATTGCCCGCGAGCATCGCGATGAATCCCTTCACAAAGCTGCGGCCGCTGAAACCGTGCTCAACCATCCAGCCGGTGAGCATGGCGCAGATCGGGAAGGAGAAGAGGTAGCCGCCAGTCGGGCCGAAGAAGCGGGCGATACCGCCGACCGCACCCGGAGCGAAAACCGGAAGACCGAGAGCGCCCTGCATGAGCCAGAACAGCACGGTGAGACCGCCGAGTCTCCAGCCGTACACTGCGCCGACAACCGTAATCGCGAACGTCTGCATCGTGATCGGCACCGGAACCATCGGAACCGTGATATAGGAACCGGCCGTCAGAATAAGAGAGCCGAAAAGAACAGCCACAGCCTTGAAGAGGAGCGACTGCGCTTCGAGCCATTTAGCGGTCGAAAAAACAGATGCGGATGAAACCATGCTCTGAAACTCCATTCATTAAGTATGAAAACAGGGGTAGTCTAGCAACAAGAAATTTCCGTGTAAGAAAAAGCGCTGAAAAGGTTGTCCCCTCTCAGCGCTAATCCTCAGAACTCTTGTTCAGCCCTTGAAAATGGGCAGATCCGAGATCATGCCCCGGAATTCCGGAGCATCGAGCATCTGATACTCGAGAACTCCGACACCGACCACGTCAACGGCCGCGCTCACGCCCTTAAGCAGAGTGCCCACCTTCTTAAGCGAACTGAGATCGGGATCCGAAAGGTCAACCAGACCTTCCTCACGGTAGATACCGGAGCGGATATCCGCTGAACCCACGGAGTCCAAATCGATGTGAATAGCCAGGTGCTTGATGCCGGACGCTTTGAGCCAGTCCAGAACCGCGGTATTGCCCGCGTCAAGCGCTTCCTCCTTCGCGAGGCCGATTTCCAGATGATGGAACTGGATATCTTCCGCGGGAGGCACCTCGTCGGCTCGCGTGCTGACGAAGAAGAACCGGGAGGGAGGAATCGAGGTCTTCATCAGCCCCGGAATCTGCGCCGCATCACCGGTAAACGTGCTGAACAGCGCGGCGCGCTTACGCCAGAAACGCTCCGGCGTTACCGGCTCACGATGGACATCGAGCCACAGAACACCGAATCCCTCGTACTTTTCATTCAGGTAATCAATCGGAGCAACGCAGGCCGCGCCGTCCGTCGAGAACGCGATCACGCGGTCCGGTGCCTTGGCGTCCAGAACTTCCCGCGCGGCGTTGTAACACACCTTGAAGTCTTCCGGAGAAAGAATGGTCAGGGCTCGCGCCGCTACAACTTCATTCTGAGTCCGCTCCGGGCTCACATCTCCAGGAGTGATTTCAACGGTCTCTGAATGCTCACCCTGAGGCGCAATGCTTGCCAGAAACCGGGGCACGAACCCCGATCCCGGATTCGCGCCGTGCTGCCAATCCGGAAAAATCAGACGAAGCGTCTTTTCTGCACTTGCCATGGATAGCTCCTTTATGGGCACGATTTCTGTTATGTTTTTCCCGAGGGGGATGTCGTTCCCAAATCTGTTAGCTAGAACATTTTTTTACTTCCTGCACAATACGATAATAATTAATTTGGTGGGAATTTCTAGACGCCCATAGCCCTACGCTTTTCGGGGTACCAAATTTACGGGTTCGGACTTTTCCCGGGTACGGTCCCGAAGGAGCCTTGCGGAATTAAGAATCACAAAAACCGATCCGCCGTTATGGACCAGAGCTCCCACTACCGGCCCCATCAGCCCGAGCATTCCAAGCCCCGTCGCGACCAGATTGATTCCCATCGCGAAAGTGATATTCCACTTGATCATCCGAAGTGTTCTGCGGGAAAGGCGGAAGAGATGCGGGACCTCATCAATCGAGTCCTTGACGAGAACAATGTCTGCGGCCTCGATCGCAATATCGGATCCGACGCCTCCCATGGCAATACCGACGCGGGATGCTTTGAGAGCCGGGGCGTCATTCACACCGTCACCGATCATGGCAGCCGGTTTCCCGCTCCTCTCCCCTTCCCGCAGGAATTCAAGTTTCGTTTCCGGAAGGCAGTTCGCCTCAAAGCGGGGGATACCCGTTTCTTCCGCAATACGCTTGGCCGCCACAGCGTTGTCACCTGTCAGGAGCACCGGAGAAACGCCAAGCGCCTTAAGCTCCGCGACAGAACGGGAAACTGAGCTCCGCACGGGATCGTTCAGAGCGATAAATCCGGACGGCACTCCATTCACCGCTATATAGATCACTGTGTCACCGAGATCCAGGTAGCGCTTCGCCGCAGACTCCAGTTCTGAGGCACGGGGGTCTCCTCTATCCGCGATGAACCCGATCTTCCCGGTCCGAACTGACTTCCCACCAACCGAAGCCTCAACCCCCTTCGCGGGGATCATACGGAAGTCAGATACCGCTGGGAACGCCTCCCGGTGGTCATTCTTCCAGCCATTCACAATCGCTTTTCCGAGCGGGTGTTCGGACAGCGATTCGGAGGCTGCCGCCAGCTGATAGAGCTCCGTATCCCGAATTTCCGAATTTACAGAGTGGACAGTTTCCACGCGGGGGCTCCCCGCGGTCAGCGTGCCGGTCTTATCAAACGCCACCTGTTTCACATCAGCGAGACGCTCGAGCGCATCGCCCTCCTTCACCAGCACACCGTGCCGCGCGGCGTTTCCGATTGCTGCCATGACCGCGGTCGGAGTCGCAAGCACGAGGGCGCAGGGGCAGAAAACGACCAGCACGGTTACCGCACGGATGATTTCGCCTGACGCGAGGTAAGCAATCACAGCGCAGGTAAGCGCCATCACAACAATCCAGGTAGCCCAGCGGTCCGCGACACGCACGATCTTCGCTTTTCCGGCATCGGCGCTCTTGATGAGGGCCGCCATTCTGGCAATCGTTCGGTCATCCCCCACTTTGGTGGCTTTCATAAGGAAGGTGCCAAACCGGTTGACGGTCCCGGAAATCACTGTGTCCCCCGGACCCCGATCAACCGGCACCGGTTCACCTGTCAGCACAGACTGATCGATCGATGTGATGCCGTCCAGAATCTCGCCATCAACGGGCACCTTTTCTCCCGGGATCACCCGGACAGTGTCACCTGCCTTGACTTCCTCTGCCGGGATGACGGTTTCCGTGCCGTCCGGGCCCACAATCCGCGCGGTTTCAGGCGTCATCGCGACCAGACGCTCAAGTCCCGCCTGCGCCCGCTTCACCGTGAGTTCCTCGAGGAGACCCCCGATCTGCATAATGAGCGCCACTTCGCCCGCCGCAAAATACTCTCCGATCGCGACCGCGGCGATAAGCGCGAGCGATACCAGCACATCGGCCCGGATATCAAATTCAGTAATAAGCCCAATCGCGGCTTCTTTCAGAATCGGAAGTCCGCAGAAAACGATGGCAATCCAGGCGGGATCAAAACCCGCTACCCGGACGCCTGCAAAAGAGGCGAGAAGAAATGCGCCGCTTACGATCAGGATGGCGATCTGAATGATCGCCTCACGGTCAAGGATCTTTGTGTGCTGCATATGCCGGTACCCGTATAGGTATATTCAGGAGAATAAAAATTATTCCCATTTCGGGAATACGGGTGTGACTATACCCCACGGGGTATCAATTTTCAAGACCTGCGCGTGAAGTGCTCCACCGCATCCGCAAATTTTTTGATCGTTTCTTCGGCGTCTCCATTTTCAATGCCTTCAAGGACACAATGCTGCAGGTGCCCTTCAAGCACAATCTGGCCGACGCGATGCATAGCTCCCTTCACAGCATTGATCTGAATAAGGATCTCTTCGCAGGGCACATCCTCATCCACCATCTTGTCGATCGCCTTCACCTGACCGAGGATCTTATTGAGGCGTCGGTGAAGATTCGGTGCATCCATGCATTCGCGCATAAAAGTAACTCCTTCGGAAAATCCGGTTAAGTATAGCTGTTGAATCACCGAAAATTGATTGCAAAAGGAAACCGCTCTATTTAAAAGAAAGCGCGGAAGGAATCCACTTCCCTCCGCGCCCTATATTTATTCAGCAGCGTGCGGTCTCAGGACACACCGACGATACCTTTGTCATCCGTATCCGGCCCGATGAACCCGGGGGTTCCGGCGGGAGCAGGCTTTCCCGTTTCGGGTTTCGGAGACTTTGAAGCGTCCGATGGCTTCTTTTCCCCGCTCTTCATTTCAGCAAGAACACCCTCGGCTACCGCCACGGCTTCTTTTCTTTCCGCCGTGGTCATACCGGCTGTCGCCTTCGCAAAAGCCATGACCGTCTGGTCAGCCTTTACTGACTTGCGAATGATCTCAATCGGCTTCAGCGTCTTCTGATCCTCATAGGAACGGAAGGGCTTATCAGCCTTCGGCAGAATCAGCGGCCGCAGGAAGAGGCCCATCTGTACTCTTTCATGCTGCAGTTCTTTATGAAGTGACACGAGGAGCAGTGCGATCACGAAGGAGAACGGAAGCGCCGAAATAATCAGCACGTTCTGCAGGGCTCCAAGACCGCCCGAAAGAAGCAATACGCAGGTGAGAGCGGAAAGCAGCACACCCCAGATAGCCTTCGTGCGGAGACGAGGTTCCAGATTTCCGTTTTCACTCAGCATGCCGAGCACGAACGACGCCGAGTCGGCCGAAGTAATAAAGAACGAGAACACCAGCACCACGGCAACCATCGAGAGAACCCGCCCGAAGTCGTAATGAGCGAGAGCGCCGTACAGCACGGTTTCAGTCGGCAGATTCGCGAGATTCACACCGCCGATCTGCACCGCGGTCGTGAGCGAACCAAAGACCGCGAACCAGATGCAGCTGAAGATCGTCGGGATCAGGATCACGCAGAGCAGGAACTCACGGATCGAGCGGCCGCGCGAGATACGGGCGATAAAGACGCCGACGAAGGGAGACCAGGAAATCCACCAGGCCCAGTAGAAAATGGTCCAGGACTTGATCCAGTCGTGGTGACTCTGATCAAACGGCGCCACGTTGAAGCTCATGCTGATGAAGTTCTGCAGGTAATCGCCCGTTGAGGTCACCAGCACATTCATGGTCTGAGCGGTCGGGCCGATCGCGAGAGCCGCGAGCACGAAAGCCACCGCGAGGATGACGTTCGCGTTCGAAAGCCACCGGACGCCGCGGGAAATACCGGAGAGCGACGAGGCAATAAAGCAAACCGTCGTGATGCCAATGATGATCAGCTGAACCGTTGAGTTATTCGGAATGCCAAAGAGGTAATTCAGACCGCCGTTAATCTGCATGGCACCGAACCCAAGGCTCGTCGCAACGCCGATCACTGTGGCAAGGACCGTCAGCACATCAACTGCCGTTCCGAGCGGCCCGGTAGCGTGCTTGCCGAAAAGCGGCTTCAGAGTGACAGAGAAAAGCGCTTTTTCCTTTTTACGGAAACGGAAGTACGCAAGCGCCAGAGCCACAATGCCGTACACCGCCCAGGCGGAGAATCCCCAGTGGAAGAAGGAATACTGGAAAGCGTCTCGGAGCGCTTCAACAGAACCCACTTCAGGTCCCGGAGTCGATGTCGCGAAATGGGCGAGCGGTTCTGCTGCGCCCCAGAAAACAAGGCCGATACCCATACCGGCAGAGAACAGCATCGCGATCCATGAAGCCCGTGAAAACGTCGGCTTATCCCCCGGATTTCCGAGGTGGATGTTTCCTATCGGACTTATCATGAAAACCATGCAGACAATCACGATGAGTGCGACAAGAAGCAGATAGAACCATCCAAAATCGGTTGAAATGGTGTCGCAGAGCTGGGAGGTGGCCGCAAGGAACTGAGAGGGCCAGGCGAGACACGCTGCGGTAAGGCCGGCAACAATCAGAAGTGAGAGCAGGAAGACAGGGGTGAGCTTTTTCTTTTCAGTCGTGGCTTTGACGGGATCCGCCTTTTCCTCTTCTGTGGCGACTGAGCCAAAGCCGGTTTCCCGGTCTTCCTCGTTACTCGGCGTGTGAAGCGGATAAAGGTCGTGAAAATCCCGATGCAGCTCATGCATCTCTGTCTTCAACTCCTCAGATATTTTTTTGTTTTTCTGCATTAAGCAAAATCTCCTTTAGAGTTGAACAGGGGACTGCTTTCTTGTTCTTCAGGCTCCAGGCAACACCCACTGCGGGGTCCAGCGGTTCAGTGACCCGAAAAGCGCCGGGCTGATAAGCGGAATGTTCCGCCCGAAATGAATGCGTCGCCGTGATGCGGTCAGGCAAATCACCTGAAGGTGAACTCTGTGCTTTTCGATACCCGGGAAAGAACTTTTTCCCGTCAGAATCCTCAGCTGACAGAATTCAATTAAGAGGCAGCTAATAATGACGGAAGCAAAATGACTGCTTCCAGAATTCAGAAACCGGAATGTTTCCCGGTTCAAACGGCATTCACGGTCCGGAGAATCAGAGGTTCCTTATTCCGTGAATAAACTTGCAGGTTTTCCTGGCACCCGCTGACGCTATTTCCGTGCGGATGCAGTACGCAATATGCTTGTGGGCAATTGGCGCCGGGAGGCGCTTGAAGCAGATGGGGTAATCTCTTTTTCCCAGCCGGCAATTCCTGCAGACAGACTTAATTGTAACACAGATTAATTATCAATGCGAGGGTTTTTCCTGAAAGATATTTCATTCAGGCACCATCCCGCGTCATTTGTCATTATTTGTGCCATATCTTCTGCCAATCAAATAAAACAGGATCACTGTATCTTTTTTTCTCTTATCCAAGGCGATAATTCTGCGTATTTCCCGGTATTGCTTAACCTCACCACCTGGGTTTCCCGCCTTTATAAAAGGTCAGTAAGCCAAATAATAATGATCAGCTCTCAGATTTTCTGGTTTACAAATTTTTAAGAATATCGGAGATCTCAAAGATACCTTCCTCAATACTGCCCACTGCTCTGCCGGGATATTGAAACGAATACTGCCAGCTGCCGGCTTTGTTTCCGCTCTTAATCCACAATTTGCATACGAATTTTATTTTCGTATGAAACAAGGTATACTGCTACCCGCCTGACAACAGAACGGCGCCAAAGTTATTCCGCCTTCCGGGAGCAATTCATGAAAAAACTGCCTGTTCTTCTCGCTTTATCCGTCATCTCCGCCGCGCTTCTTGCGGGATGCGGCGGCAGTGGAAAAACAGACAGCACCGAGCTTCGTTATGCCTCCATGAAGGACATCCGGAACATCAACCCCCATCTTTATCTCGGGGAAATGGCGGCACAGGCCATGGTGTTTGAGCCTCTCGTGGTCAGCACAAAGGATGGCATCAAGCCCTGGCTTGCCGAAAGCTGGACCATTTCACCTGACGGCCACACTTATACCTTCAGGCTTCGTCAGGGCGTCAAATATTCAGACGGGACTCCGTTTGATGCCGAATCCGTCAAACTGAATATCGAAGCGGTTCTTCAGAATAAGGTCCGGCACGCCTGGCTTGATTTCACGAACGAGATCGCCTCTGTCGACGCCCCCTCCCCTGATACGGTGGTTCTTAAACTTCATCACGCTTACTATCCGACGCTCACTGAACTGAGTGTCACGCGTCCGTTCCGCTTCATTTCCCCGAAATGCATGAAGAGTGGTTCCACAAAGGACGGCGTTACCTGTCTCAGCGGCACGGGGCCCTGGGTGCTGTCCGAGCATAAACAGAACCAGTATGCGGTTTTCACAGCAAATCCCTCTTACTGGGGCGCGAAACCGAAGCTGCAGAGCGTTCGCTGGACAGTTATGCCCGACGCCCAGACGATGCTGATGGCGCTGCAGAAGGGGGAAATTGATCTGATCTTCGGCTCAGACGGCGATCAGATTACGAGTGACACCTTCGCGAAACTTCAGAAGGAAGGCCAGTACGCGGTTCTCGCGAGTGATCCGATCGCGAGCCGCGCCGTGCTCCTCAATTCAAATCCGAAAAACGCCCCCGTCACCGCTGATCCCGCTGTCCGTGAAGCGATTCAGCGCGCGGTCAACCGCAAGGCGATCACTGAAGGCGTTCTGAATGGACTTGAGTCACCGGCTGAAACGCTTTTCGCGAAGAATGTCCCAGGCTGCGATGTTCCGCTGAAGCCCCGTCCTTATGATCCTGCCGCAGCTGAGAAGATCCTTCGGTCTGACGGCTGGCAAAAGGGTTCTGACGGCATCTATATAAAGAATGGGAAACCCTGTGAGGTCACTTTCTGGTTCAACTCCAATAACACTCAGGAAAAGGCAATTGCTGAGGCCATTCAATCCGACCTCGCGAAAGTCGGCATCCGCATGAATATCCGGGGGGAAGAGAAACAGGCTTATCTCGACCGGCAGAGAACCGGAAAATTTGACATGCAGTACTCGCTCTCCTGGGGCGCTCCGTACGATCCGCAGAGTTACTTCTCAAGCTGGCGTATTCCGGCTCACGGCGACTTCCAGGCGCAGACCGGACTCCCCGACAAAGCTCTGATTGACCGGGAAATTACATCTCTCATGACGGAACAGTCAGAAACGAAACGCGCCGCCATGATCCGTGACATTCTCACCCGGATACATGACTCCGCGGTCTACGTTCCGATTTCCTACTCCCGAACCAAAGCGGTTTACCGTACCTCACTCTCGGGTGTGGGATTCAGGGTGTCACAGTACGAAATTCCGTTTGAAGACATGTTCTTCAAAAACGCCAAATAAGGAGAGAGACTCCCAATGCTGCGGCTGATTCTGAAACGGCTCATCTTTCTTATCCCGATTCTTATCGGGATATCGATGATTTCGTTTTTAATCACCTCTCTTTCGCCATCCGATCCCGCCGAGGTCGCCATTCGCGTGAACGCCATGGTGCCGACACCGGAGCTCATAGCGGAAACACGATCCGAAATGGGACTCGACCGCCCGATAGCCGTCCGGTGGGTGGATTGGATCACCTCCGCCCTTCATGGAGACCTGGGCCGCAGCTGGGTTTCCGGACGCCCTGTCGCGGAGGAATTTTCCGAGGCGCTCCCCGCCACACTGAAACTCGCGGCCGCAGCGCTCGCCATCATCATTCCGCTCTCAGTTCTATGCGGCGCGATCTGCGCATCACGCGAGGGCGGCAAAACGGATCACCTGATCCGATCAGTGGTCTTCGCCCTTTCCTCTCTCCCTGACTTCTGGGCCGGGCTTCTCCTGATGTGGCTCTTCTCCGTTTTCCTTGGATGGCTGCCGACAAGCGGCATGACCCGGTCGGATTCGATTATTCTCCCGGCCGTGACGCTGTCACTCGCCTATATCGGCACCTATGTGCGCCTCATCCGGGCGGAAATGGTGGAAACGAACCATGCCGGCTGGGTGCTTTTCGCCGAGAGCCGTGGTCTTTCCCGGACCAGGATTCAGCTTCATAAACTGCTGAATTCTCTCCGGGGCAGCGCGACCGCTCTCGCGATGTCAATCCCGAAGCTGATCGCCGGGGCTTTCGTGGTCGAATGTATTTTTGCCTGGCCCGGAATCGGCAGACTCTGCGTCACGGCGATTTTCAACCGTGACTTTCCGGTGATTGAAGCCTATGTGCTGCTGATGGCGGTGTGTTTCATCCTTTTCAACCTGGCGGGGGACATCTTCACCGCCTGGCTTGACCCCCGTCTGAGAAGGCAGGGTTCGACGCTCTGAGGAGGGATGAAATGAATATTCTCTTCAGGCGATTCAGAGAAAACCGCGGGGCAACCGCGGCAGCCGGGCTCATCCTCGCGATCGCGGTGATTGGGGTTCTTGCCCCGGTTCTGCCGCTCTCCAGCCCGAAATCAGTCTGACGGAAAAGCTCCTTTCCCCGTCCCTCACTCATCTTCTCGGAACGGATTCTCTCGGCCGGGATCTGCTTTCACGTCTTATCTGGGGGATCCGCTCAACGCTCTTCACGGGCGCGGCTGCCATGCTGATCACATGCCTTGCCGGTGCCGCGTATGGCGCGGTTTCTGTCATTCTGGGCGGCAGAGCCGAATCCCTCATGATGAGAGCGGCGGATATCTTTATGAGTTTTCCGTCAGCCGTCCTTGTACTCGCGATCGTCGGAATCGCAGGACCCGGTCTCGGCAATATTCTTTTTGCCTGCGCCGCGGCGAAGTGGCCCTGGTACGCCCGGATGATGCGGACCATCCTCCGCTCGATCATGCAGTCCGGATATGTTCAGTATGCCCGTGCGGCCGGTGCCTCTCGGTTCCATATTCTTTTCTCTCACCTGCTCCCGGGCGCAGCCGGGGAATTTTTCGTCCTGATGACGATTGATACCGGAGCCGTGATTCTGATGATTTCATCCCTCTCCTTTCTGGGTCTCGGCACCCAGCCTCCGACACCGGAATGGGGAATGATGCTGTCAGAAGCGAAGAATGTTCTCTCGCTCTACCCCTGGCAGATGCTCCCTCCTGGACTCGCGATTCTGACCACGGTCGCCGCTTTTAATTTCCTCGGAGACTCACTCCGGGATGTTTTCGATATGCGGCATGTCACTCCGGAGGGAGACCAGGCATGAGTGAGCTGATTCTGAAAACGGACGGTCTGCAGATAAAAGCCCCAAACGGCCGGACTCTCGTAAGCGAAGCCTCGTTTGAAGTGCGTTCTGGTGAATGCATCGCAATTGTCGGCCCGTCGGGAGCCGGGAAAACCACATCTGTCCTCGCTTCGCTGGGTCTTCTCTCCTCGCGGTTCGGCCTCTCGGGGTGCATCTCCTGGCTCGACGGTCCTGCCGTTCCGGCCTCATCCTCCCGTCCTTTCCGTCTCGGGCGGGACGCTGTGCTGCTCACTCAGCAGCCGATGGAAGCCTTTGACCCTCTGATTCGGATCGGGCGCCAGATTGAAGAAACTCTGGAGAAGGCCTTTCCGGGCACGGGAAAGTCTGAGGCGCGGTCCGCCATCCTCGCCACACTTCGCCGTCTGGGTTTTGATCGGCCCGAAGACGTGATCCGTCGTTTCCCGTGTGAGCTTTCGGGCGGCATGCTGCAGCGATGCATGACAGCGATCGTCAGGCTTCTTAAACCGCGGCTGATCGTTGCTGACGAACCGACATCGGCTCTCGATATTCTTTCCTCCTCGTCTGTTCTCACGGAACTTCTCGGTGCGCAGAAAGAAACCGGGGCCGCCCTGATTGTGATCACGCATGACGTGGCGTCTGTCCTGTCGATCGCTTCCCGGATTTATGTCGTCGATCGGGGAAATACGGTCGAAACCCTCATTCCCGGGAACCTCGCGGGCGCGGAGCACCCTGCTTCAGAGCGGCTTCTCTCCGCGCTCAGGACTCTGCCGGAAGACCGACCGGCATTGCCTGCCTCATCCACTCCATTTATTGAAGTGAAGGATGTCCGCAAAACCTATGCCGGCCCAGGATTTCTTTTCCGCGGGAAAGTCACCAATGTGCTGGACCGAGTGTCCTTCACTCTGAAAAAAGGTGCCTGCACCGGACTTATCGGTCTCTCCGGCGCCGGGAAAAGCACGCTTTCACGGATTCTTCT
>ERZ791903.2368-NODE-2368-length-14169-cov-3.831515_pt1 | contig 14169 bp, 12 predicted proteins | sample MGYA00510148_ERZ791903 | MGnify/ENA primary metagenome ERZ791903 (study PRJEB30046, sample SAMN00792080) | human gut metagenome | study: EMG produced TPA metagenomics assembly of the A metagenome-wide association study of gut microbiota in type 2...
AGATAGATCTCCTTTTTTCATAGGAGTACGTTTACACAAGATTATTTAAACACTCTGTAATAATGATCCATTATCTTCAGCTGCATTAACTGAAATCTTGAAGATTCAACCTTCTAATCCCACAAGAATAAGACGTAGAGAGAGTACAAAGCTGGAATTCAAGGAATCATATAGGCCAGAGAATAAAGGAAATTATTTAAAAACTATAGCTTCTTTTGCCAATAATGAGGGCGGTTATATTATTTTTGGAATTAAAGATTCCCCGCGTGAGATGATTGGTTTATCGGGGAAGAGACTTGAGAAATTCGAAAATATAAAATTGGAAATAGTCACGCAATTTTTACTTGATTATTTTGCTCCAGAGATTCATTGTGAATTTATTACATTTGAAGTAAAGAATCTAAAGTTTGGTGTTCTATACACTTATCCATTGAAAGATAAACCATGTATTTGTAAAAAAAATATGGGATCAATTTTGAAAGCAGGTGATATTTACTATCGATATGGAGGGGAATCCAAGCTCATTCAATATAGTGAACTGAGGGCTATACTGAATAAAAACGAGAAAGAGCAAGAAAAAAAGTGGATACGGCTTATACAAAAAACAGCTAAGATTGGCATACAAAATGCTTCTTTGTTTGATTTAACAAAGGGGGTAATTGATGGTGATTCCAAGACTATTGTATTTGATAAAGATTTACTATCGCAAATAACCTTTGTTAGGGAAGGTCATTTTAATGATAATGGTGGAAAACCTACTTTAAAACTAATTGGATCGATAGAAAATGGAAATATAAGTACCGGAAAATTGATATTAACAAATAATACTAAGAGAGTTGTAAAATATATTGAACCTCATGATATTGTTACCCAGTTTTTAGAATTGGATATTGAAGACAAAAATGGAATTGATGGATTATTAAAAGCTATCTGCTCAACACAAAGTGCCAATTATCCGGTTTACTTTTTCTTATATAAAACCGGAACATCCATTGAAACAGCAAAAGCTCATATAAATGATTCTCACTTCCATAATCACACCAAGAATAGATTTATTCAAAGGTTAAACGGGAATCTTATTAAACAAATTTCTGTTCCCGATACAAATACAAAATCAGCGAAAGTGAAGCATATGTATAGAGATTTTTGGCTAAAAGATGTAAATGGTATTGATATTGATGAAGAAAATCTTAACTATGCGTTTGAGGCAATCCTTTCATTATCAAGCAATGAAATTATTTCACATCAAAAAGTTATTTTTGCATTTTTGAAGGCTGTATATACTGATAAAATAGAATCATTGAAAGGCATTAAGTTAACTAATTTCCGCAAAGCTTTATGCTATGTAGATGAATCTATATATTTACCTCATGTTAGAGAAAAGGAGAATCCTTAATCATGTCACATATGAATATAGCAGTTGCAGGTACCGGTTATGTAGGTCTTTCTTTAGCCACTCTTTTGTCACAGCACAATCATGTGACAGCGGTGGATATTATCCCGGAAAAGGTGGATATGGTTAATCACCGTAAGTCTCCTATCCAGGATGATTACATTGAAAAGTATCTGGCAGAGAAGGATCTGGACCTGACTGCCACGCTGGATGCAGAAGCCGCTTATAGGGATGCCGATTTCGTCATCATTGCTACGCCTACCAACTATGATTCCCAGAAGAATTTCTTTGATACTTCTTCTGTAGAAGCAGTTATCAAGCTGGTGATGAAGTTTAATCCAGATGCTATCATGGTAATCAAATCCACTATTCCAGTAGGTTATACCAGGGCAATTCGCGAAAAGATGGGAACAAAGAATATCATCTTCAGTCCGGAATTCCTTCGCGAAAGCAAGGCTCTCTATGATAACCTTTATCCCAGCCGTATCATTGTAGGTACCGATTTGAAAGATGAAAGACTGGTAAAAGCAGCTCATACCTTTGCTTCTCTTCTTCAGGAAGGCGCCATTAAGAAAAACATTCCTACCCGATTCATGGGATTTACGGAAGCAGAAGCAGTGAAGCTCTTCGCCAATACGTACCTGGCCATGCGTGTATCTTATTTTAATGAACTGGATACCTATGCGGAAATGAAGGGACTCAAGACGGAAGAAATCATCGACGGCGTATGCCTGGATCCCAGAATCGGGGAATTCTACAACAATCCTTCCTTCGGCTATGGCGGCTACTGCCTGCCGAAAGATACGAAGCAGCTTCTGGCTAACTATAAAGAAGTTCCGGAAAACCTGATTCAAGCAATTGTCCAGTCCAATCGAACCAGAAAAGATTATATTGCAGACCGCGTGCTGGAGCTGGCCGGTTATCATTATGATGAAAATGATCCGGAAACAGCTAAAGAGAAACCCTTGACGATTGGTGTATATCGTCTCACCATGAAATCAAACTCCGACAATTTTAGGCAGAGCTCTATCCAGGGGGTTATGAAGCGGATCAAAGCTAAAGGAGCGGAAGTCATCATCTATGAACCGACACTGGAAGATGGCAGTACCTTCTTTGGCAGCAGGGTGGTCAATGATCTGAAAGAATTCAAGAAAGTAAGCCACAGCATTCTGGCGAACCGATATGACCACAGCCTGGATGATGTAAAGGGAAAAGTATATACACGGGATCTGTTTGAAAGAGACTGATAATATCAGGGCGAAAGACTTTTATGCAGAACTTGATTGAAAGGTAGAAAATCAGAGTTATTATTCCGGTCTATAATGCTGAAAAATATAGGGCATAGTCGACTGAAAAGTCTATATGAATTAAGTTGTCGGGGTTGAGTAGCACATATATTTGTTAAAAAAAGAAAAGTATTAGGTAATAACCCTGTTGTTATCTTGTTAATGGAGGAAGAATGATGAAAATAGCAATATTAGGACCGGTGATGACTAAAAAATATTTTGGGGGGGGTGGCTACTTTTGATGAAGGAATTGCTCTTGCTTTTGAACGGTTGGGATATGAAGTTCTTATAATTACGACGCAGAGGAGTAAGGTGACCAATCTGTCTTTGAATATTAAACAGGTTTCTAAGCTACAAGTTGTTGCTAATATAAGGCAATATAAACCTGATTTAGTAATTGCATCTTTGCAATATGCTGCTTATTTTCCTTTGATACGTGACGGTGTAAAGATATTATTTTTGCATGGTTTTTTTAATTTTCAGTCATATGGTATTTTAAAGACCTTATTGGCGGTTGGCGCGACTAAATTTATGGCCAAATATAGTGATAAAATTTTAGCTAATAGTAATTTTACAGCAACAATCAATCGTAGAATTTGGAATATACCCGTTGATGGTATCGCGCATCTTGGTGCTGATGAGTGTTTTTTAAAAGAAATATCACAAAGCAGTCATTCAGTAAAAAAGAAACCTGGTCAAATTTTGTATGCGGGAAGACTTGTCCTTAGCAAGAGAATAGATACCATTATTCGGGCATTATCTTTATTGAACCGAGATGGTATTGGATATAATTTTGTCCTTGCTGGAGATGGACCTGAATTGTCACATTTGATGAAACTTGCACAACAATTAGATGTATCTGTCAATTTTATGGGACGGGTTTCTCATGATGAAATTTATAAATTATATCAAGAATCAGAAATTTTTATTTCTCTTGGGGAATCAGAGCCTTTTGGGTTAACCTATGTTGAAGCTTTATTATCTAATTGTAAAATTGTTTGTCCTAGAACGGGGGGGCAGGTGGAATTTTTGAATAATTACTCAAAATATGTTGGATTTGTTAATCCGTTAGATGATTTAAATATTGAGAATACTATAAAGCAATTATTATTAAATCCAACAGAATCTTTTATTTCATCTGATGATTTTGATAAATTTAATTATCGGAAAACTGCACAATCTATTGTGAATCTTCTGTCAAAAGAAAGCGTGTAGGATATGAAAAAAAGTATAAATACATATTTGTAGTCCTGTTGTATAAAATATGGTGGATTACGGAGCATATAGATGAAATGATTGAAAATGAAGGAAATGTTTTTTAACTCATTTTTATTTTATAGAAACTAGCAATTCCGGTTAGAAAAAATCATTGAGATATTGATGAAGTATAGGAGCTGTGCAGATGATAATTACCAGAACACCTTTCCGCATGTCTTTTTTTGGCGGCGGTACGGATATGGAATCGTTTTTTAAAAGGTATGGGGGGGCAGTGCTTTCCACTACTTTTGATAAATACTGCTATGTGACGGTGCGTCATCTTCCACGGTTCTTTGACTACTCCTCAGAGATTTCCTATTCCAGGCTGGAGAGGGTAACAGCAGTGGATGAAATCCGTCATCCAGCAGTACGGAATGCCATGAAGATGCTGGACATGCACAACATCAGGCTTACCTATGAAGCAGATCTTCCTGCTCGTTCTGGGTTGGGGACTAGTTCTTCTTTCGCTGTAGGTATGCTGAATGCGTTTCATGCTTTAAAAGGACGGTATGCAGATAAGAAAAAGCTGGCTAATGAAGCCATTTATCTGGAACGGGTACTCTGCCGGGAAGCAGGAGGGTGGCAGGATCAGATAGCTGCATCCTTTGGTGGATTTAATCGCATCAATTTTAATAAAGATGGTACCTATGATATTTATCCTCTTATCATAAAACCCAAACGAAAAAAAGAATTAAATGATAATTTGGTCATGTACTTTACTGGTTTTACTCGATTTTCTTCTGATGTGCAGAAGACGAATGAGAAATCAATGGATGAGAAGATAAAGCAGCATCTTCAGATGCTGGAGCTGGTGGATGAAGCAGAACGCATTCTTACTGATGATACGACAGATCTGGATGAGTTTGGCTATTTACTGGATCATACATGGCAGTTGAAAAAACAGGCAGGCAGCGCTGTATCCACAGGAGATATTGATGCTCTATATGACAGAGGCATCAAAGCCGGTGCTCTGGGAGGGAAACTGCTGGGAGCAGGCGGAGGTGGATTTCTTGTTTTCTATGTTCGGCCGGAATATAAAGCACAGCTTAAGGAAGCCATGAGTGATTTACTTTATATCCCTTTTCGGTTTGAAAACAGCGGTACCCGGGTGATTTATTATGAGGAAGAGGAGTACAGGGAGTAGCAATATGAAAACAGTAATTATGGCAGGTGGAAAAGGGACGCGGATATCATCCCTGTTTTCTGATATTCCCAAGCCCATGATTCGCATAGATGGAGTGCCGGTGCTGGAACGGGAGATCGAATGCCTAGTTTCTCAGGGCTTTGATGATATTGTTATTACGGTAGGCCATCTGGGCAAAGTGATTATGGATTATTTCGGCGATGGCAGCGGAGTTTCTCCGATGACGGGAAAGCCGTTTCGTGCCCATATTTCATATTATTTTGAAAAGACGCCTCTGGGCAATGGAGGGGCTCTTTTCAAAATCAGGGATCAGCTCACCGATGATTTTCTTCTTCTCAATGCAGATGCTGTTTTTGATGTGAATTTCAAGCGCTTTGTAGAAGCGCATCATACAATGGGCGGTCTGGTAACGCTCTTTGTGCACGCCAACAGTCATCCCTATGACAGCGGGCTTTTAATTACAGATAAGAATGGGGCTGTTATCCAATGGCTTGCAAAAGAGGATAAACGTCCCCAATGGTATTTTAATATCGTCAATGCAGGTCTTCATGTGATGAACAAAAAAGTGCTGGAGCATCCTGTGGATACAGCGAAGGTGGATCTGGATCGCCAGATATTGAAACCATTGGCGGGAACGGGAAAGATGTTTGTTTATAATAGTCCCGAATATGTGGAAGATATGGGAACGCCGGAAAGGTATGATAAGGTACAGCGGTCTTTTATGAGTGGTATGATTCATGCTCGGAACCTGGCTAACAGGCAGAAGGCGGTCTTTCTGGACCGTGATGGTACGATGAACCGCTATGTTGGTTACCTGACGAAACCGGAAGACTTTGAACTCTTGCCCGGCGTGGCCGAAGCCATACGAAAGATAAACCTGTCAGGCTATCTGGCTATTGTGGTCACTAACCAGCCTTCTATCGCTAGAGGAGAGCTCACTTATGACGGGCTGGATGAAATTCACAGGAAAATGGAAACGCTATTGGGGCAAAAGGGGGCTTATGTGGATCATATTTACTTTTGCCCTCATCATCCGGATAAAGGATTTCCCGGGGAAGTGCCATCACTGAAAATCGACTGTGGCTGCCGAAAACCCAAACCCGGCATGCTGCTCCAGGCTGCGGAGGACTTTAATATCGACCTTTCATCCTCCTGGATGATTGGCGATGACGAAAGAGATGTGGGTGCAGGGAAAAATGCAGGATGCCACACTGCACTTATCGGGTATCAGGACTTTGGCCAGGACAAAACAGTGCAGTCTCTTTTGCAGTTTGTAGATGAAACGTTATCGGAGGCATAATGAAAGACATAGAACCAGGGCAGCAGGCTTATCTGAATGCACTCATTGAAAGATATCCTGTTCTGAAAAGCTGTGAGAAGGACTTGACTGAGGCATACTGCCTCCTTAGGGATTCCTATAAAGCGGGCGGTAAACTTTTGGTCGCAGGAAATGGCGGATCAGCTGCTGATGCAGAACACATCACCGGAGAGCTGATGAAAAGCTTTAAAAAGAAACGGCCTCTTTCGGATAATATGAAGAAAAGGCTGCAGTCAGCAGATAAAGTCATGGGTGCTCACCTGAGTGACGTGCTTGAGCAGCCCCTTCCTGCCATTGCACTGGTAGGGCATGAAGCATTGAGTACGGCTTTCCTGAATGATAAAGAAGGAACCGCAGTTTTCGCCCAGCAGATCCTTGGTTTTGGAAAGAAGGGGGATGTTTTCCTGGGCATTTCCACATCAGGAAAAAGCAGGAACGTTCTCTATGCAGCAGTGACAGCCAAAGCTATGGGGATTGCTGTGATTTCCCTCACAGGAGCTTCCGGTGGAAAACTGGCAGCTCTGGCCGATGCAGCTGTCCATGTGCCGGAAACAGAAACATTCAAGGTGCAGGAACTTCACTTGCCGGTGTATCACTGCTTGTGCCTGATGTTGGAAGATTATTTCTTTATGCAGTAGAAAGAGCTTGGTCGGGATTGAATAACGCGTAATCTGATACTATGTGGCCCCGAAACTTGTCTGATTGTTTAATAAGGCATTTGTGTACTAAATAAGTACATGATTTATTTCAAGAAGAGTAAAAGAGGTAAATATGAAAATTTGTTTCTTGGCACCGGCCAATAATTATCACACGCGAAAATGGGTACGGTATTTTGTAAGCCATGGATATGATGTGTCGGTATTATCTCTTACAGAGGGGAACATTGATGGAGCAAAAGTGTATTGGTTGAATTCTCATACAAGAAGTTCACGTGCATCGGATTTTGCCAAATTAAAATATCTTTTGCAGTTTTATCGTATTAAACAGATTATAAATGAGATACAGCCTGATATTATAAATGCTCATTATGCTTCTAGTTATGGAACATTGGCTGCGTTGGCAGGACTTAAGAATCATATCGTTTCTGTTTGGGGATCCGATGTTTATGATTTTCCTCGTAAAAGTATTTTTCATAAAAAGATTTTATCGTTTAGTTTGAACTCAGCCAGATGCATTTTTTCAACCAGCAATGCTATGGCCAAAGAAACTCGGAAGTATACTAATAAAAATATCTATATAACCCCCTTTGGAGTGGATATGGATCTATTTAATCCGGATAAGAGGAACAGACCTGATTATGATGATAAATTTGTCATTGGAACTGTAAAGACACTAGATCCCAAATACGGGATTGATTTTTTCTTAAGAGCAGTCCGAATAGTCAAAGAGAAAAGGCCGGACATCCCTCTTGAGGTACGAATAGCAGGGAATGGAAATCATGAGTTACAGTATCATCAGCTTGCAAATGAGCTGGGAATAGCAGATATTGTTAAATGGCTTGGATTTATTTCCCAAGAAAAAGCAGCAAAAGAGTGGGCAAATATGGATTGTGGTATAATCTTTAGCGAGAGCGAGAGCTTCGGGGTATCTGCCGTTGAGGCCGGAGCTTCTGGCATTCCGGTAATTATTTCTGATTTACCTGGTCTCATGGAAGCTACTAGCCCTACCGTATCTTCTCTGGTTGTTCCTCGTGGAAATGTAAAGCTTCTCGCAGAAGCGATTATTAAGATGTATGACTCACCGGAGCAGAGAAAAATGATGGGGAATGCCGGTAGAGAATTTGAGGCTAATACTTATGAACTAAATCAATGCTTTGAAAGAATTGAGGAGTACTATCGTGAAGTTATGATTAGCAACTCAATTTAGTGGATACAGATTAAAGAAAGGGGGTTAGTTTGGTGAAAATTGGTGTAAATCTGAATGGTATGAATTTCGATTATAAAGCAATAATTAATCCCAACACATTGCTTTGGGGAGTATCAATTGGTGCATGCATTTGCTTCATATTACTAGTTCTGATTGGTGTTCCAGTGCAATATAGTGCACTTTATGTTGAACCTATTATTTACATTCTCTTCTTAAATCTTTTTATAAAGCCACGATTTATTATAGGATTAGGTACTTTTGCTTTAATTTCTATGTATTTTGTGAAGCTTTGTATATTACCGATAACAACGGTATTGGGTGATTTTACGACGACAGTAGCAAGCTCCATATATGATGAATACTGGAATGAGGCGTGCTTCTATATAGCAGTTGAATGGGCTATAGTGTCTTTTTCTGTCCGAATTATTGGGGGACATTATCTGAATAAAATTTCAAGGTTCAAATCGAGTGATTCAGAATCCTATTCACAGAAGCCTGATAAAGGAATTGTGACATTCAAAGATCACCCAGTTTATTATCTCGCACTAGGGCTGTTTCTTGGTATTCTTACCTTACTGATTATAATTAATAGTAATCTACTTTCGGCGATTTTCTTTATTTGGGAAATGGAAGATGATACGGTGGCTGAAGGAGGTGGGCCTGTGTGGTTTTTGTTTAAAAACTTTATTGTATGGGCTCAGCCATTATTCTTTTTTGGGATTACTGTCAAAATTTATAATTCAAAATTTAGATTTGGAAAGTTTTTTACATTATTATGTCTAGCTTTTTTCTCAAGCATAATTATGACCGAATACAGAATATTATCCTTAATTATTGGTATCACTATCGTTGGGTTTACAATTGGGAAATTTAATAAATTTAGGATTATGAGTAAAATACTTAAGATTATAATTGGGGTATTTTTATTGTTGACAATATATATGTTAACAACTCATGGCGATGAAATAAATCAAACTTACGCTAATCTAGGGAGGCTTTTGGATGTATATTGTGGGGGGTTTCTGGTTGCCGCAGCTAGTTGCAGCGTTCATATGGATGATGGGATTTTGATGTTTATCTTTGATACAGTAAGTGCAAATCCATTATCCCATCTGATATTTGGAAACATCCCAACAACAACTGACGTAATAAATTCGGCATTAAACGCTAGTGCTAAAGGAACATTTTATGAATTGATGGTTCAGGCAAAAGATTTCTTTGGTGTTTTCTCGCCTATTGCAGTTGGTTTATGCATCTTTTTTTTGATGAAAATGGATTTTTATACATCAACTGAGGATGTTGACCTTTATCGACTTTTTTATATTTTCTGTGCAGTCTCTGTTGCTTTGTTTATGGTTATGTATACTTATTCCATGGTTACTAATTTTATTATATACAAATGCCTTGTTTGGCTTATCATTATTGCAGTGGACAGACATGTGCGGATTAAGGCATAAAATGTGTTTACAAGAGAAGGATTTTCTATGAAAATTAATTTTTTGACTACGAAGCTTTCCGGTTTGACTGGAGGGGTTATTTACGATGAAAAGTTTTATAACGAACTGGCAAAGTATTTTTCAGGCAAAGTATCGTTGATTGAGGATGCTTGCTTTGGGGATGAATATGCGAATGTATCTCCTAATTTTGTAAGATTTAATAAGATATATGTCAAGCATGCTCAGGATATTCTGGATTGTGATTACTTATTTATTAATAGCCGATTGTATACGCGCTTTTTCAGGTTTCCCTGGAAGATTAATTCCCGGTGTAAACTTATTCTGATCCATCATCATTTTGATTTTATGACTCATTCAGGAATACGAAGAGTGATTCATAAACATTTAGAATTGGGATTTTTGGGAAAAGCATTTTGTATTATTACTCCAAATCCTTATACGAAGGATATGATCCGAAGGGTTAATCTCGACAATAATGTAGAGCTGTTGGAGGCTTACATCGATAAAGATATACATAGACCAAGTAATGATGATAAGAAAGATGTAATTTCTTTTATTGGTACAGTGGAACCAAGAAAGGGTCTTCACTATGGAATTCCTGCCTTTAGAAAATTTTTAGATCACCATCCGTCTTATGTTTTTAAAATTGCTGGGACGATAAAGTCTAATAGTTATACTAATAAATTAAAAAAAATAATTCAAGATTTACACTTAGAAAATCGAGTCCTATTTTTAGGAAGAATTGATGATGCTCAAAAAGTAAAACTCTATAAAGAGTCCAAGTGTTTCCTCTTTCCGTCACAGAATGAAGGATATGGATTGGTTCTGATCGAAGCGATGAGTTATGGCCTTCCTGTCGTTGCCTTTGATAATACGGCTATGCCATATACGGTAAATAATCAGAATGGGCGCATTGTACGAAATAGAGATATTGATGCTATGGCGCAGGCATTGGATGAAGTCATTGATCAACCATCAATTTATGATGATTTAGTCCGGGGAGCTTATAAAACTGTCTATAAGCTTCCGGAGAAGAGTCAAATTGAGGCGGAATACAGTCATTTTTTCAATAAAATAGAAGAGAAGAAAGGAACTGCTTTATTATGATATCAGTTATTGTGCCTGTTTATAATGCTTCTTTATATTTAGATCAATGCATCACCAGCATTTTAAACCAAAGTTATTCTGATATTGAATTGATTTTAGTTGATGACTGTTCAAAGGATGAGAGCTTATCTATTTGTCGTAAGTTTGCTTTGCAGGATGCCAGGGTGAAGGTTTATTCGAATCCTCAAAATATGGGACAGGTCCAGACATACATGAAAGGAATAAGTCATGCGGATGGAGAATTTATTTCCTTTGTAGATAGTGATGATTGGATTGCCCCTGACATGTTAAGAAAACTTCATACAGCCTTAGTAGATCATGAGGCAGATATTGCAGCATGTGGGTGCTGGCATGTATATAAAGATTGTAAAATAGTAGAACCTTCTAATATACAGAGGATAGGGAATCGGATCTTTTCTCATCAGGATATTTTAGAAAGTGCGAAACAGGTTCATGTGCCGAATAATTCCATCGATACAATTGTTAAATTGTATCGATGTAATAAAATATTCCGGAGGAATATTTTATTACATAACCTTAAATATGTGCAGCCGGATATTCGGGTATTTGAAGATAATAATCTTGTGATACCGTGTATTTTAGATGCAAAAAAAATTGCGTATATTAATGAACCGCTCTATTATTACCGAAGAACTGGTGAATCTACCATGTCGTTATTTAACGATAATATATTCAATTCGAATTTAAGATTTTTGAGACATCTAGAGTTTATTTATAAAGATAAAAATGTTTATCATAATATGAAATCGGATGTATATGTTGTAAGCTCATATTCAATAACAGGTATTATGAGATCAAATTTATCATTAGGGAGTAAAGTTAAATATTTAAAAAAAATAAATCAATGTCTCAAATTCTATGGAGTCTCATTGCAGGATATGAGGCAGTTCGGCATGTCTGAGAAGCTAGGAATACTATATAAGCTTGTGTTAAATGGTTATTATATTTTAGCTATATTACTTGGGCAGCTTTATTTTCAGTTAAAACATTAAATATGAAAGCTACTGTATTTTTAGTCGCTAGCATAACATAAGGCTGATCCTTATATGTGATATGCTATATTCGTATCTATCGGTTCTACCTATTCTAGATAAATAGGGCCTTATTAAGCTAAATAGAACGCATAACACAATTTCAATAAGAAGCAAAATTCAAAGGTGTTAAAAGGTGCTAACAATGAGTGAAAGAAAGTTGGGGATATTAATCAGCTACATCAATATCCTATTACATACGCTGATTGGTTTTTTGTATGTTCCCATATTGTTACATTACATAGGTAAGAATGAATATGGATTATATCAGCTGATAGGTTCGCTGATTGCTTACTTCGGCATCATGGATTTTGGGCTTTCGACAGCTGTTATCCGCTATTATTCTCAATACAAAGCCAAGAATGATTTAATAGGTATGGAGAATATTCTAGCTGTTTCTGTCCGCTGTTATGCAGTGGTTACAATCATTGCCTTAGCAGCAGGCTGTATTTGTTATGCTTTTTTGAATGATATATTCGGACGCAGCATGACAATAGCTGAATTGGTAGAAGCGAAAGATATATTTCTACTGTTGATTTTAAATATTGCGGTGACTCTCTTGACTATGGTTTTCAGGTCTGCGATTAATGCCAATGAAAGGTTCCTATTTTTGAAGGGCATGGAGACTATTCAGTTGTTATTACAGCCGGTATTAGTCGTTTTAGTCCTTCAGGCACACCCCTACGCATTCTCTGTTGCGCTTGTTCAGACCTTTTTAAACTGTTTACTTAGTGCAGTACGCGTATTTTACTGTTTTCATAATTTGCATATCAAAATTAAATATCATTATTGGAATCATGAATTAGGCAGGGGATTTTTTAAACTGTCGCTGAGCACCTTTGTTGTTACATTGATCGACCAAGTTTTTTGGCGAACGAATCAGATTATTCTTGGAATAGTTGATGGTACTGGTGCAGTAGCTGTCTATTCGTTGGCTTCTATTATTTATATGAGTTATATGGGGTTATCATTGGCTATTTCGGGGGTCTATTTACCACATGTATCAGAAATGGTTGCCAAACGCACCGACATCAAAAAGCTATCGTCACTCTTCATACAGATAGGACGCTGGCAGTATTTTCTACTTGCACTTGTAGGATCCGGATTTGCTATATTCGGGAAACAATTCATATCCATTTGGGCGGGCGCTGGATTTGATGATGCTTATTGGATAACATTGCTGATTATTTTCCCTTTCACTATAGACCTAATTCAAAATATTGGATTGACGATTTTACAGGCTATGAATCAGTATGACTTCAGAGCTAAGGTTTATTTCTTCACTGGAGTACTTAATGCACTATTAGCCATTCCTCTTGGAATAAAGTTTGGTGGAATTGGGTGTGCGGCAGCCACAGGCTTTTCAATGCTCATTGGAAATGGCTTGATAATGAACTGGTTTTACCAAACAGAAATTCACATTGACATTAAAAAATTTTGGAAATCAATAGGGGGCATTTCCTACATAGTCCTCTTATGTACGATAGCAGGTTTCTTGCTGAATAATTTGTGGAATAATTACTCTATTGTTGCATTCGGAATTAAGCTTTGTATCTATACTTGTTTTTATGGATTGATAATCTATAGATTTGCAATGGTTCCTGATGAAAGGAAAACAGTATCTGCAGCTTTAAGTAAGTTTTAATGGAGAAGAGAAGAATGAATACTCGAGTCAAGATAATTTTATATACTTTTTTGGTAAAATATTTGCCAATAAGCTATAGAACGCCATTTAAAGTATCAAAGAAACTGCGTGGATTTTTCGGGGGGGTATATTAAAGAAACATGGTAGAAATATTAATATTGAGCATGGAGCAGAATTTAATGGTCAATGTACATGTGGGGATAATTCCTCAATAGGTGTTCATTGTAAGTTATTTGGACCTGTTGAGATAGGTAATAATGTAATGATGGGTCCTGAATGTATATTTTATACTAGTAACCATAGACATGATCGTACGGATATACCAATGATTGCACAGGGGATGACTAAACCAAAGAAAATCATTGTAGAAGATGATGTTTGGCTGGGGAGTAGATGTATTGTTTTACCAGGAATCCACATTGGCAAAGGCAGTATTATTGGCACAGGAACTGTTGTCACCAAATCAGTTCCTCCGTATTCGATAGTTTGTGGCAATCCGGGGAAAATAGTAAGAAACAGAAAGAATCTGTAATTTAGTATATTTTCTAACCAATGAATGCTTGACATAAGAGAAGGCAAAGGGACATGCTTTTGACAGACAGACAGACAGACAGACAGACAGACAGACAGACAGACAGACAGAC
>ERZ791903.2394-NODE-2394-length-13949-cov-2.664819_pt1 | contig 13949 bp, 4 predicted proteins | sample MGYA00510148_ERZ791903 | MGnify/ENA primary metagenome ERZ791903 (study PRJEB30046, sample SAMN00792080) | human gut metagenome | study: EMG produced TPA metagenomics assembly of the A metagenome-wide association study of gut microbiota in type 2...
CCGATTAAAATTTCCTTTCGATTGTTGTTCAGACGAGAACCGATGTTCGTGTTCGTATTCGAGGAATCGTTGTTCGCATTCGACATCGAAACACCGCCATTCGGGTTCGCGTTGTTGTTGCCACGATAGACCACACGGCCTATGGGGAGGCGCCACCTTTCAAATGCAAAAGTACTATTTTCAAATTATTATTTAACAAACAGATACAAAACCTGACGTCAAAAAATATTTTTCGACGGGCTGACGCCCGTAATGAACGGCGTTCCCCTGCTCGGGGAACACCGGACGTTTTGTCGCTTCGCTCCCGCTTTGACGCTTTACGCGGCCGATCATGCAACCTCGCTTATCGCTTTAAACGCCACGGCGCTCGACGCCCTGACGAGCCGACCGCGGAAGGCCAGACGAGAACCGATGTACGTGTACGTATACGAGGAATCGTAGTGCGCATTCGACATCGAAACACCGCCACTCGGGTTCGCGCTGTAGCTGCCACGATAGACCACACGGCCGGAGGCAGTGGATATGTAGTAGATGTCGCAGTAATTTGTCGAGGAGGAACCCGAAACGGAACCCACCGGAATCACGTCCATATATTTGCCATGCGCCACGGCGGTAATCCAGATACCGGAGCTCACGGAACCCTTAACCAGGCGGGTACTGCCGTCAGGCATCCAGATGCGCCACTTCCCGGAATTGCCCGTGTCATTAGGGAGGTCCACGCCGTCCATCATGTCATATTTATGACCATAGATGTCCTCGTAGCCAAGGCAACAAATATTATTCACCTGCGTAACCGTGGCCCCGCCGTAGTCATCCTTCTCACGGTACCACGCATACTGGTGGACGGAGTTTTCTATCAGGCTGTTCGTCACATTAGGGTTGATTGAGGAGGCTTCCTCGTAGCCGATCGTGTCCGTCATCCCGCGGCTGGCAGTACCACCCGTAGTACGGTTGTTCGTGTGAGAGCCCGCGCCGCATTGTTCCTGGCTGTCACGACGACCGTACTTCGCGTAGAAAAGATTCGCGATGCGCGAGTGCATAAGGGCATCAATCTGCTGCATACCGCGCTGGACACTGTAATAGTGAAAATCAGCCCAGGTCATACTCCCGCCGGTAATGCAGGCGCGAAGTTTGGAACCGACAACACTGCTGCCCACAACGGCACACAAGTGCTCGTCATTAGGCACCCATTCGGGTTCCATATCCTCGATCCTGTCACTGTTAGAAAGGACAACCTTATCGAACTCTGCCGTGTTCAGAATGGAGAAGTGAAGAGCAGTGGCACCCTCCGGAACATCGGCAATCAGGTACATACCGGCCTCGAACTTGTTGCTCAAGGTAGGGACGACGATTGAACTGATGACCGTGCCGGAATCGTCTGTGAAAATGCTTCCGACAAGGCTTGTACCGGGAACGCTCGGGAAACGCACACGCTTGTAACCGTCCACGTTCACCTTGCATACCGAATACGTACTGTCAGTACTGTAGCTGTTCGAAAGCGTATCCTTTCCGCTCATGATCTTACGACCGGAAAGATAACCGCCACTCGTGCCCTTAATGTCGTCAAGCGTAAGGACGTCAGCATCCGGAACGGAAGGCATGTTATCCGAACCGTTACTGCTGTAACAGGAGTAATGCTTGCCGTTCAGGTAATCATTGATACCCTTGCTCCAGAAGAAGGGCTCGTACATCATCCAGTCACCTTCAGTGCCGTCCAGTCTGGCAGCCGTGCCGTCGGCGTACTTGTTGCTGTCCGTGTCGTCCAGCGGGTAGTAGGTCATCTCACCGTCCAGGTTGTTCACCGTGGTATCAACGTTCGCCATGTTCACACCCCGCGTCGTCGCTTTTTTAGTCACTTTAGCAAGTACACGGTGACGCTGCTTCAGGATGGCAGAAATATGACCGCTCACCTCATACGCGTTGTCATACTTGTAGCCGGTACCGTTGTCAAGGTTGCTCACGTTCGCGTCATCCGATACCTCGTCGTCGAACTCGATCATCGTGTATTCCGGCTGCCGGATATTCAGTTCCGGGAAGTGCGCCTTCAGAGCGCTGTACGTATCGTCATCAATGTAGCGCGTGAGCTGTACCGTACCCACCAAAGCGCACGTGTCCGTAGTATTGCCATCGGAATCCACACCGCCCATCCCGACAAACTTATTCAGCCACGTACCGTCATCCTCGCGGTCAATACCGGTTACTCTGATACGTTCCACACCCGTGCAACGGCCCAGCAGGGTTTCCCAGTCAATACCTGGACAACTGTCAAAGATGAAGGTCTTCACCTTGCTGTAGCTTTCTAATGTCAGCCCGCCGGTGGTCAGTCTGCCCAGATATTCCAGACGGAGGCTGGTCAGTGTACCGGGAAGGTGGAGCAGCGTCACGGGAGAACCCTTGGCTAGCACCACGCTCTGCACCTGCGTACCGCGGGCCTCAAGTTCTTCCAGCTTGGTCTGCGCACTCAAATCCAGCTCGGTACTGGTACTTCCCCCGGTTTTCGCCTGTGCCTGGTTACGAAGGTTGAGTTTACGTAGCTGCTTGCAGTTGCCGATGTTCAACCACCAGCCGGTACTGCCGTTGCCGGAACTTTGAAGGTTCAGTTCGCGCAGCACGGTACATTTGCCCAGGTCGAAAGCGTTTTTCAGGTGGTCGGCGGCCCCGCTCATATCCAGCACCTTCATACGGCTCGCGCCATAAACCCTCAAGGGATCGTTCACCGTATAGGCACCGGTGATGGAAAGGCTCGCAGCCGCATCTTTCTTGATGATGCCGGTATTCCCTATATTCGGGCTGTTGTTCGTACCGTAGCCGAAAGCATAAACCTCGTTGGCCGTAATCTTCAGCACGTCGGGGGTGTCAGCAGCCGTACGTGCCAGATAGAGGTCGATGTTGTCACTGGTGAAATTGCTCGTGCCGTACTTGGCATCCAGAAGGGCGAAACGATTACGCACGAAATATTCACGGTGCGCACGGTTACTGCCCTGAAGGGCGTAGATGAACGGCCACACCTTGCCGTACATCTCCTGCGTGGCGGGCAGGATGTACTTCAGCTCGCCGCTCTTGTTATAGGCACGGTCGCACCAGTTGCCCGCCTGCTCCACGTTCAGCATGTCCAGGACACGGCTGGTGGTAAGTACACCGCGAAGAGCCTGCGCCTGTGTCTTCAGGTCAGCGTCCAGGTTGGCCAGAACGAGGTTCCAAAGCCAGCTGTCACGGCCTTCAAAGGCATATTTCCCGGCCTCGGCATCATAAGTGTCGCGGTCGGTGGTGTAGTCATACACCAGGAAACAGTCGTTGCGTTTTCCCATCTGGGTATCACCGTCGTAGTAGGTGATGTACCATATCAGGCCGTCCCACGTGCGCAGCATCATGTTCTTCGCACGCTGGTCAACGGCAAGGAAATAGTCCGTCCAGAGGTAATACGTCAGCAGGAAAGCCTTGTCGAAATAGTCACTTATCTCGTCCCTGAACTTCTCGCTCTTAAAAGTGGAGAGGTCGGCGCTCGTCGCACCGTCCGGAACACACGAGCGTATCCATGCGTACAACCGTTTCACGGCCGTACGCTGCGACTCGTCAAGGCCCGCCCATTTCACATCATCCGGAACGTTGGTCTCGGCACCGGCATCAAACACCTCCTCCAGATGAGCGTCACTTGTGGTCTTGAAAAGGCACATGGCCTCGGTATTGTTCAGCATTTCCAGAGTGAGGGGACAGGCAGGATCGTAACCCTCCACGCCACTAAGGCCGAACAGGTCGCCGCTCTTGCTTTTCTCGTTGTTGAAGTTGTACTGCCCCACATAGTCGTTCTCGCCGTCCTCCGCAGCCGCCACAAACATGTCGATAGGCACACCGTCGATAGCGGTACGCACGGTGACCGCGTTCAAATCGCTGCCGCCCGTCTCGTACTGGTAACGCTGCGGAGGGGTGAGAAGCCCCATCTCCTTCAGCACGTCGTTGAACAGTTTGGCACCGCCTGTGTTCAGCGACATGGACGAGTCGGAATAATCACTCTTCAGACAGATCAGGTTCATGGCGATGCCACCGGGACGGACAGGATATTTCTTTTCCGCCTGCTCCTTGCCGCCAACGGTGAAGCTAAGGTTCGTGCCGCCCTTGCTGATATAGATACGGATGTTCTTGCTCGGATATTTCGTGGAACTGGTACCCTGAATACGGATATAACAGTCACGAAGCATGAAGTCGTATTCGGATCCGAAAGGGGAGTAATAGAAGATATCAGCCGAAAAGTCCGTCTTCTTGTTGTTCTCGGCATACACGTCATCGAGCTTGTTCTGGCGCACGATACGCAGCACCCCCTTGCCCTTGGCACGCAGCTTGTCCATATCCACAGTGTCGGTATCACCCAGGATATCGTTCTCTTCGTACAGCGCGATCATCTCCTCACCGTCCGCACTGTCCACCATCCGGTTCTCCAGTTCCTCGTCGTCACTCAACCGGCGGGTATAGATACGCACGCTCTTTACCTCCACGTCCGCCCCGGCGCTGTCAATGGTGATATATTTCGGATTGTCCTGGCGGAAGCTGAAGGCGTTCGTAGATGTCGGCACCGGTACGGTTGCCGTCCACATAAAGCTCCATCAGACGGCTCTCATTGCGGGTACCCACCATGAGGGCCACCTTGATCCACCGGTCTTCCACATAATTCGTGCCCAGCTTGATCTCACGCTCCACCAGCTCGTCGTCCTCGTTGGTATAGGACACTTTCTCACCGGTCTTGAAACTCGCTTCCGAAGGGGTGATATAAAGCCCCTTGCCACTGTCGAGACAGTCCACAACTGCGGTATCGCTGTCAGTGGGATTGCTTACCCGGAGGGTCAGTTCAATGGTCAGCCCCGTACTTTTCACATCGGTGGCAAAGGGCCGGTAGCCGATGACGGCTTTCGCACCGTTGGTCAGCTTCAGCGCCTCACCCGTCCAGCCGTTGCTGCTCCAGTCAAAACCCTCGAACGTGGTCTCCACGCCGTTCGACTCCCATGTTCCGGGGTTACTCTCCCCGTTGCTGCGACCCGCCGCGTCAAGCTTGACCGCTAGGCCGTAGGTGGCCTCGCTGATATCGATACCGCTCTCACCCACGTCGATGCGCAAAGTGTACCCGGTCGGACCGGCTTTCAGGACAAGCGTCTGCGTGCCTTCCTCGGTAAACCGGTTACTGTAGGTCATCATGCTGCGGGGAGCGCTCACGGTACTGCTCTTGACGCCGTTTTTCCAGAACTCCACTTCAGCGGGCACACGGTCGGGATCATAGGCCACCCAGTCGAAAGTGAGCTTCTCGTAGCGGCCGGCTTCAAGGACCGGCTCCAGATGCTCGTCCCGTCCGAGGACATGCCCGTCGGCATGAATGAGCTTCAAACCGATGAAGGGCGCGCCGGTTCCGGCCTTCAGCAGGTCGATATGGATGCTCTCGCTTTTCAGCGTGAGGTCGTCAGTTTCCATCTCGGCCACCAGCTGGGCGGTATGCCGCCCCACGGACAGGCCGGTCATGGAAACCTCGAAACTGCCGTTCGTCGTGCCGCTGCGGGTGACCGTATGCGCGTTCTGCTGTACACCGTCCACGTACAGGCTGACGGTTTTCGTGCCGGTACCGCTCACGGCGTAGGGTATACTCGCGGAATCATAGGTACCGTAACCGCCGTTCTGGATGGTGGCCGCCAGGTTGTAACCGCAGGAAAGGGACAGGGTGACGCTCTTCACGCTCACGTACGCCTGCTTCTTCTGCGCCTTACCCGTGGTGGGATCGGTAGTCTCGGCAATGACGTAGATATCGCTCGTGCCCACCAGCAGGTATTTGGTCAGGTCAAGGGTATAGGTACCCTTGCTCACTTCCTTCAGCGAGGAGGAATAAGTGGTGGTCGTCCCGCGCTTCACCTGGATGGTGACGGTCGCTTTCTGTCCGGTACTGCTACCCTTGTCATCACCGCCGGCAACCTGGTGGTCATAGGTATAGGTAAGTTTCACCGCTCCGCCTTCCTTCACGGTTTTCTTGTCGGTCTCGGCAAGCAGCACGATCTTGGTGGTGGAGGACTCACCGCCGCCACCGCTGCCGGCCGGGATGTCAACGCTCGCGATCTCCGCCCCGCTCTTGTTGGTCAGCGCAAGGCGGACACTACTCTCGTCGTCGCTCACTTCCGCGCTCATGCCGAACACGGTACCGGCTTCCACCTCCTGGAATTTGGCGGCGACGGTCTTGTTCTGGACGGGATTGGTACTGTCAGCATCCAGACTCTCGTCCACTTCCAGCTTGTCGATGGTCAGATCCACGTTGCCCTCGCTGTCGGGAACTTTCTTCTCGCCGTTCACCGTCAGGCTCTTCATCGTTCCGGCACCGCCGAAGTCCTCCCAGCTCGCCTCCTGCTCCCAGCTCGACAGACTTGTCCCCACGAACTGTTTGGTCTCCCATTTGCCCTGCGAGACTTCATAGGTGATGCAACGGCCCTTGTAACGGTATTTCTCATCCACGGCACCGATCGCGGAGGAAAGGACATAATAACCGCTCTCCAAAGGGACTTCCGCCGTCACATTATACGTGTTACCGCCACCACCCGTACCACCGGGAATATCAACGGAGGCAATCTCCGTCCCGGTCTTCCCCAGCAGGGTGAGTTTCACCGTGTCGTTCTCCTCATCAGGGACGGCCGTCATGCCACCGACCAAACCGTCGTTCACACCGGCGGCGGCATCCTCCGCCTGTTTCGCAGCCGCGGATGCCGCTGCCGCGGCGGAATTTGCAGTTTCAGCAGCCTGATTGGCGGTACCGGCCGCATCAGACGCCATACCCGCAGCTTTATTCGCCAAAGCCGCAGCATTATCCGCTTTCGTGGCAGACGCATTCGCTGTGGCAGCGGCATCATCGGCCGGTTTACGCAAAAGGGTAAGCGGAGCACTCACCAGCTCACTGCCGCGAAGGGCGGGGAGACTTTTGATATTGTCAAGGGAGCTGACCTCCACAAGTTCATCAACGCTCTGGCTCTCGGCCTTGATAGCGTTCAGGATCTCCTGTTTTTCCGCATTTGTCATAGCTAATCCTCCATTACCCTTCTATCTGTTTCACTATTTGGGAATAACAGCCCGGAGTAAGACCGGTAACAGCTTCCTTTATCAAAACCGCATCCTCCGATGTCAGATCCACATCCGCATCGGAACCCATAATCCTCATGCAAAGACTGTAAGCATGTAATTTCTTTTCATTATCCGTCTGAATATTACCGCTCGGACGGAAACCGGTACCGTTGAACAGGCACTGGGAGACTATGACTCCCATACACTGGGGTTTCTTATCAATCAACAGCACGCTACCGTCGAAATCCTTAAAATACACATTAAAATTTACTTTCATATCCTTTATTTTTAGATATATGTCATCTTAACGACAATTCCATTAACAACCTCAAGGGTATAGTTATAAGTTATAAAATCACTCTTTACAGCCCACTGGAAGGTACCTGAAACACCCTTTCGGTAACTGTATGTCCCATCGCTGGCCAGGCTCCATCCCGTACCGTAATTGTTCGACAGGATATCACCACAATACACCGCCCCGTTCACATGCACACCACCGTCAAAATAGCCGGCATAAGTATTGGCACTGATAGGATAGCTCTGACCAGAGGACTTGCTGGAGGCATAGATAGCGGCACCACCCAGATTCGAGCCTACGGCCTTGACACCGAACCGTCCCTGCGTGGCGGCATTAAAGGACACATCCACAATACCCTCCATGTCCGTTTGTGAGACACCAAGTTTCAGACTGCGGGAATCATTGCCGAAATAATCACCGGCTTTCCAGTACAACCGTCCGGAATCAATCGTAAAACCGCCGATTTTACCCTCATAGGCATACACTGTACCGTAAATCTTGGCGTTGCGCGTCTCAATACTACCGTCTTCCAGAATCTTGAAATTATCATTAGCCGTAACAAGCCCCTCCAAAGTGATATTATCGCCCTTGATTTTTACGCCGTCACCCCCAACACCTACAAGGGATTTCAAATTTCCATCACCGTCAATGGCATACAACCCGGAATATTTGGAAGTAACCATCAGGCCGGTCTCTTCCAGCAGGTTCTCGTCTTTGTCGAACACCGCCGCCGAAATCTTTACCAGACGCTCCGACTGCTCGAAAAGGGTTTTATAACGGTGTGTCAGGGATTCCACACGGTCGGTGCTCAATATGAGCATATACAGGTAAATATCACCGGTAAAACTCAATTTAAAATCACCTGTACCGTTCCAGAGTCCGCTACAGGTGTACTGTACGTACCCGTCGGTCGCGGACAGTTCTTCCTCCACCTCCATGCTGTTGAAATTGGCAAAGCCTGTCTTATCCACACCCACAAACTCCACACGCAGCGTGCCGGCCTTGGCACAGCGGTAAAAGAAAGTCAGGAACACCGGGACGGCTTCCTTCTCCCCACTGTCATTTTCAGGCATGGAGGGAATACTTTTCAGGTTCTCACGTTTCTGGAGGATGTACTTGTTACGAATCCGGACAACCGTACGGCCGTCATCCTCGGTCACGCTCGCGCTGTCACCCTTCCTCGTCAAGACGTTACCGTTCGCCCAGATCCACCGGTTGCCCACAAGGAAGAACACGGTCTCGTTCTCCGTGTTCCACTTCATAAGGCCGTCATCAAAGGCGGGGTTATTCAGGTAGCCGCGCTCGGTGGCGAAGTCATTCCGCAGGGCGGTGACGGAACTGACGATTTTCCCCTCGACTATCTCGAACTTCGTCTTGATATCCTCGCCCGTTACCAGAAGGAACGTACCACGCAGGTAGGCGTTGTCGCTGTACAGGCCATCACCGTGAGGCTGGTTGTCTGAAGGGAACCAGTCGTCACTGATACCGTCAAGGTTGCCCAGACGGGCACGCAGGCAGCCGGTGAAGTTCTTCGCCTTCACCACGTCCATCACGTCCACACGGGGCTGCCCGTCCTCGGTGGCGGAGATCAGGATCAGGTTCTGGCGCAACGGATTCTCCGTGTTGCCCATCAGCACGCACTCGTCACCAGCCTCCGGAAGGGAAGCGCCGAACTCGTCCTCGCCCACGAGGATGGAACCACCCTCCACGCCGGCCACCTCAACCCAATAGCTTTTCAAATTCCCGCCGCTGAAGGTCTGGCAGCGCATGAGGTCATGGGCCACGAAAGTGTTCTCCTGCTCGAAGGTGATCCTCCAGTAACCGCCCTCAAGAACAGCGGTCTTTATTTTCCCGTTGGCGGCACTGACACAAAGCTGGCCGCCGACGCTGCGTACCTTCTCGATAAGCATCTCCAATACTACCATGACCTGGCGTACCGTCAGCTTGTCGATGGTCAGATGGGACAAAGCGTCCTCCATCCAGAGCCGCCAGCCCTCACCGAAAAGACCGTCCACGAATTTCGGACTGCGAAGAAGCTCACGCACGACAAGGGTCAGCAGCCCGGCATTGCCCTTGTCATCAATACCCGCATTATCCTCCTGTCCGAAAGAGGCTCCCGCTTCGAAGGTGATCTTCCCCTTTGCACGGTCATTCTTTTTTTTGCTGATGTGTTCCGCCTGGCTTCTCCGCGCGGAAAAAAGATTGTTGTCCGTAGGCAGTGTCTTGTCCCAGCTACGGATAATGTCAGGAAGCGCGGCACCCTCCGCCTTTGACTTCGTATAGTTTTTCAGTTCCCCGATACTGTCATTCCCCCGTTCAAACGCACCACTATGCAGGGCATCGCTGATCTCGATGTCCATCTCCCCGGGTTGGTTCACCTTCCGGGTAATTTTCGTGATACGGCTGCTGCGATAACCGGTTTCGGGGAAATACTCCTCGCTTTCAAGTCTCACACGGCGGCCTACGGACAGGGAAACACCGTTCTCCTCAATCCACACATGGTCGGTCGGGGCCTTGTAAACGGCAAGATCCTGCCAGCATTCGGTATTGAACTGTTCCACCGCCGTAAGAAACTCCTCCTCGGCAAGCGGGTAATATTCGTCCGGCATACGGATATTCCAGAGAATATAACGGTCACCGGATTTCGGGACAAGTTTGCCGCCGGGGAGTTGCGTGTCATCATCATAGGGCCATATCGTAATAATCTCGAACTCACGGGTGGCACTGTTGAAATTCACCTCGAAATAGTGGTCCTCACCCTGCCCCAGTCCGGAAAGGTCACCGTCCTGGAACGATACACGTTTGGTCTCGTCGGGCAGCTCGTAATCGTTCGGATCGAAGTTCAGGCTGTCGTCCCTGAAATAATAGACCGTGAAAGGGTTGCCGTCGTCATCTTTCACATCTTCGCTGCGCACACTGCTGACAGCCCCGATCCTGCGGGGATAAATGCCGCTGAAGGCGTCTTGCTCGTAACGGTCATAGATGCCGTACTCCTCCGTATGTATCTCGACATATTGCCTGCCCCCCGGAAGCATCAGGCGGCTATGCCCGTATTTTGACGGATCTATGTTCCGCGTGCTGCCTACCGGAAACAACCGGGTATAAAAATTGTCGGTACCCGTCGTGTCGCGTTCGATTCCGGTCAGTCCCTTCCCGTAGCCCAGCGTTATTTCCTCGCCATGCTCACACCGGCACACGTTCACGGTCTGGCCTTCCACCCACCATTCAGCCTGCCCGCCGACCGCTTCGGCTATCTCTTTCAGGGCTTCGTTGCAGTACTTCCCCTCGTAATCGATGACGATAAGGTCCGTACCGTCCACCCGCCCCACTTTCCAGTCGGTGGTGTGGTTCATTCCGTCATTGATACACTTCACGATCATGGCCACGTGTTCACGCGGAGTCGCTGTCAGTGTGAACACAGGCTCGGTGTTCCCGTCGGTGGTCTCCAGCACAAGAAAACGTCTCACCAGGCTCTCGATGCCGTAAAACTTCAAATCATATACCCACTCCTGGCCGCTCTTCTGCTTCGGGGCGTACCGTTCGGTCAGCCAGTAGCGCTCACCCTCAAAGTCCACCCGGTCATTCACGTCCAGGGCGATATATTCGTAATGCGTGAAAGAGAGTGTCAGGACATTGTCACCCTGTACCTCCTTCACCTGGGTGGAGCTGTCACCCGCCTCTATATCGGTCCGTCTGTTGCCGTTGCTGTCATAGATGGTCAGCATGTCTGTATCTTATTTAAACGTCGTTTGAATAGGGTTTGAATCACATTTATATGACCGGGACAGGTTCCCGGAACTTCACCTTGAACTTGCCGGCGTGCACGCCTTCCTTCCAGAGATAGGTCAGAGGCTGGAACTTGCTGCAATCCGTATATTTCACACGGAGAGTCAGGGCAAGTTGGGGAAAGGAAATCTCAAGCCACCCGTCACGGCCTTTCTTCAGGAAATTGATGAACTCGAAATACTTCTTCAGCCAGCCGGCCTGCGTTTTGCCAAACAGGGCGAAATGAAGCGTCACGTCACGGGCCTCGTTCCTGGGCGTCAGCACGGAGGAATATTTCTCCCCGTCCTCCTCCCGGATATTCACGGCCGTATCCGTTTTCGTCTTGCTCGGGGTCAGGATGGCGGTCAGGTTATCCATCCCGCCGCGCTTGTCCTCAACGAGGAACACCCCGTATGTGCTCCAGATGTCGGTACCGTTGACAAGTACCAGACCGCCTAATATCTTTTCCATATCATTTGCATTTTACTCCGTCACGATTGATTTTACGAATCTCTTCCTCTATTTTGCCAAGGTGCGACGCGCTCGTGCCGGTGTTCTCCTCGATACGGGCAAGATGCCCCTCGGCGGTGTTCATCTTGTCGATGACGCTCTCCATCTTCTCATCGATGCTCGACCAGTGTTGCAACCCGCTGGTGAACATGCCGTCCAGTTTTGTACCCTGGTCCTGTGTCATGGCTGAAAAACCGCCGGTTTTGGCGCTCTGGCTCGTACCGCCCGAGTTATCGTACCCGGTGGCCGCGGCAAGATTGTCACGAAGAGCGACGGCTTCCTCGACATACTTCATGTACTCGTCCTGGAGAGCCTTACGCTCGGCTTCTGTAAGGTCATTGTCTTCCATCGCCTTGCCGAATTTCTCCCACCAGCCTTTCAGCTTGTCGGAATACAGCTCACCGATCTTGTTTGACAGCATCGCACGCATGAAATACTCGGATATGTCCTCCGCCGCGGCTGCGGCATCATACTTCATATCCATCAGGTTATCCACGAAACTGCTGTACATGCTGTCAAAGGAAATACCGGTGAGACCTTCATACAGCTGGTCGGTAAGTTCCTCCAGCTTGCCCGCCTGGTCGATGTAGTCATCCAGCTTCTCGGTCAGACGACCTCCATATCCGCCCTTGCCGGTATCCTGGATCTGCGTCCACATGTCCACGTTACTGCGCAACTTCTTCATCTCCTCCGGACTTAGGTTCCAGATGTCACCGTTCCAGCTACGCCCGATCTGACCGCTCAAACGGTCAATCTGTTCCTGTGAGAAACCGCCCCAGTAATAATTCCAGCTGTGATGCGAACCGTGATAGCCGGCCTGCGACATGGCCATGTCCAGATAGTTCGAGTTCGTCTCCTGCTGGAGCCTGTAGGCATCCCGGTAGGCGGCCACGGACTTTGTACCCTTGCTCGCCTTGATCTCCTCCGTCAGGTCCTCGATAGCCGTCTGCAAGGTCTCGTTACGCTCGGTCAGCCGGTCGATGGTTTCCTGGACCTCTTTGGCATTGCTTGAAGTCGTCCAGGAGGAAAATCCGCCCCAGGTCAATGCGTCGAATATCTTGCCCACACCGGAAAGCAGCGATTTTCCGATAGTCACAAAAAGATCACCGGAAAGCACATCGTCAAGAATACCGCTCACGGCATTGAACACCGCGTCGAGCAGGCCACCGATGACCACACTCAAACCATCCTTGAAAAGGTCTATAATACTTACAATCCAGCCGACAACAGGCACATCCTCAAGTGTTTCGGAAACCTTTCCGAAAGCCTCGCCCAGTTTGCCGTCCACTTCCTTGGCACCTTTGCCGAGTGTGATCAGGCCATTATACGCCCCGCTGATACTGCCGGAGGCAATCTGCTGCAATCCGTCCCTCACATTCTCCATACTGGTCTTCAGACCGGAGGCAGTATTCGAGAGGGACTGCCGGGCACTGTCAGCCGTTTCCTGCAAGGCGTTTATATTCTCACTCGCGGCATCGGCATTAGCCTGCGCCGTTTCCAGGGCTTGCCGGGCGGACTCCTTCTCCTGTTCGGTTCCGGACTGTTGCGCCTCAATGTATGATTTCTGGGCGGCAATGAGCGCCGTATAGGTGTCCGCATACACCGCCTGTGCCTCCTTCAGGTCTGAAAGGGCTTTCTGGTAGGCAGTAACCTCGGCACCCAGTTTCTTGAAACTGACCTTGCCGGAACCGCCCAAAGCCCTCTCCATCTGCTGGACGGCAGAGACAAGCGCGTCCTGACTGGCATGGTCGGCATTTCGGAACTCGTCAGTGAGCATGTATTTTCTGGCATCCGCCAATACAGGCTTTATCATATCGGAAAACATCCCGCCGAATTCACCGAAGACAGTACCCCAGTCAATACGGGCTTTCAGTTCCTGCACTTCGATGCCGGCAAGTTTGCTGTCACGTTCAACACCGAGAGAGAGCTTCTCGCTGCCGGATGTCGTCTTTTGTATCTTTTCCGCATATTCGGTCGCGATGGCGAGTTTCTTCTGCTGGAAGGTGCCGTAGGCCTGCAAATATTCCTGCATCACTCCGAACTCTTCCCGATAAGCTTCCGCTATTTTTTTCTGTCGGCCGGACTCGTTCAACTCACGGGCCTTGTCTATTTCGGACTGCTGATCTTCCGACAGCGAACCGGACTGCCCCGCTTTCGCGTTGTCACGTTTCCAACCGGCTTCCTGCTTGGCTATTTCATCCTTGCGTGCCTGGTATTCATTGTCTATCTGGCGCAGCTTCTTCTCCAGCCCCTCGGTCATCATCTCAATCTCCGCCTCGTCATTCTTCCTTTGCAGCCC
>ERZ791903.2408-NODE-2408-length-13888-cov-2.449216_pt1 | contig 13888 bp, 5 predicted proteins | sample MGYA00510148_ERZ791903 | MGnify/ENA primary metagenome ERZ791903 (study PRJEB30046, sample SAMN00792080) | human gut metagenome | study: EMG produced TPA metagenomics assembly of the A metagenome-wide association study of gut microbiota in type 2...
GTGTCTTCATCCCTGCCTCCTGTGCCTGGAGCAGGGTATTGGTCAGGGGCCGCACCAGCACAAACGCCAACAGCGACAGCACTACAGCCTGCAAAAGCAGCCAGACATTGACACTGCTTTTCATCTGCTCTGTCATCTGCCTTGCTTGACGGGCACTGTCCTGATCCCTTTGATCCGCCCGACTGACAGCGGCGGCACTGAGCATTCCAAGAGTTCCCAACAGGATCAGAAAAAAGCTGAAAAAGGAGGGTGTCCCTCCGGCAATTCCAATTCCTGCCAGCACCGGAAATTCTCCTGCCAGAACCACTGCCGGATTGGTCCGATAACAGATCCCGGCAGATAACAGCCCTGCCAGCAAAAACAGGATAAACCCGAAAAATACCGTCATCTGCATCGCAGATGCCGACGCCTGATACAGGGCAAGGGTACCGTCATAAGCCTCATTTAACCGAGTGCGTACCCCGTTTACAGCGGACATATACCCGGCGATCACATCCCTTTGCAACAACAACAGCAAAAGGCTTACGCCGATCAGAGTTCCCAAAATCGCAAGGAGCCGATACACCCCTTCCAGGGGCAGTCTGGAAAACCCGATCCAGAACAGCACCGAGACAATCAGAAGCATCCAAAAAACAGGGACCAAATATCGGATTCCAAAGCCACTGAGAAATGCGCTGCAAAGACCACCAGTGAGGCAGAGCAGACAGATCAGCATACCAGCCAGCCGCCACAGCTTTTTGACCAGCATACCGCCGGGTTCTTCTTCCTGTAGAATCCGACAGGTAATCCTGCCTACCGCTTCTTTATCCAGCTGTCCCGGCTCCTGCCCTTTCTTCATTGCCTCTCACCTGCCTGACTGTTCCTTCTGCATCTATTTTCCAGAGCTGCCCGCCGGCTACCGGCTCTGTTACACCGCTGCCTCTGCCCTTTTCCAAAAGATCCTCTGCCGGATACTTATTTTTCCCGGCAGCTTGCTTTTGACTCTGCTTTCCCTTCTGCTCCAGCTCTTCCTTTGTGGCGGTAAGACAAAGCCGTTTGAGAAAGACCCACAGCTCCTGGACTCTGGAAATCTGCATTCTGCACAGCTGCTCCTGCTCCTGCCAGAATACCTCATATTCCTGTTCTGCCGCCAAAAGCCTCCAGCAAAAATCCGCTGTCTGCTCCAGCAGCCGTTCCAATTTACAATGATCCCACTTTTCCTGAGGCGGATGATACAGATCCACCTGCAGCAAAAGCACCTCCCGCTTCGGCAGGCTGAATTCCCGCACCAGCATTTCTCCGGTCTTTGCAGTCAGCTTCCAATGCACTCTCTGCAGCGGATCTCCATCCCGATAGGCACGAACCTCGAATACCTCCGATCCATCGTCCCCGCCCTTTTTTTGGGAATGCTGATCCGAATCCCCGCCGGAGGCGAGCTGTGCCGGAGGGATCCATTCCTCCGCCTGATGTACCAGAGGCACGGACAACACCTGCACTTTTTTATCTGTGATCAAAAGCTTCTTTGACCATAACCGAAGCCAGTCCCGCACGGATGCCGACTGGATCCAAAACTCGTAAACACCGGAATACTTCACCGGGATGCAAAATTCCAGCACACCGGTCCTTTTTCCACCTGCCATTCCCATGCTTTCCACGGTGCCCGTGCTGTTATCCAGAAGATCCCGCCAGCCGACGGTAACCGCCACACAGGAGGCCGGAAGCAGGGAAGCATTTTTCAGCTTTACCCGAAGGACGATGGGCTCTTTTTTCCCCACCGTCTTTTCTGCAGGCTCCGGCACAATCTCTACCTTTCCAGCCAGGATCTGAACCAGAATCCACATGGAAAGCGCCAACAGCAGTTCAAAGCCCAGCAAAAACGGAGCAAAGCCCTCGGGAGCAGCTACGCCCCAGACGGCAGTCAGAACGACCGCTCCTATATAAATTGCTTTTTCCTTCAAGGCTTCACCCTTTCTCCGGAGCAGGCGCCGGGGTCTCCTTTAAGATCCGCTCCAGCACAGCTGCTGCACGGACTCTGTCCATTCCGGAGCTTGATACAGGCTGTACCCTGTGGGCCGCAACATCCTGAAATTCTGCCGCAACATCCGCCGGAATCACAAAGCTGCGACCTTTCCGATAGGCTCTCGCCTGCGCCATTTTCAAAAGCGCCAGAGAGCCTCTGGGACTCAGCCCAAGCTCCAGTGCGTCATTATTTCTGGTGGCCTGAGCCAGACGCACGATATAGTCATATACCTGATCGTGTACAAACACTTCTTCGACTTCTTTTTTCATTTCCATCAGCTCCTGACTGCTGATGACGGGACGTACATCTTCCAGCCCGTTTCCGCTCCGGCGGCTTTTTAAAATATCCATTTCCTCTGCGGCATCGGGATATCCAATTCCAAAGCAGATCAGAAACCGGTCCAGCTGGGATTGGGGCAACAGCTGGGTTCCGGCAGAGCCGACAGGGTTCTGGGTAGCAATGACCAGAAAGGGAGACGGTACCGGTCTGGTCACGCCGTCTACGGTTACGCTGCCCTCCTCCATTACCTCCAGAAGCGCCGCCTGGGTCTTTGGGGAGGTACGGTTGATCTCATCCGCCAGAAGAATATTGCACATAGCTGCGCCGGGACGGTAAAAGAAGCCATCCTTTTCCCTGTTATATACGGTAAAGCCTGTAATATCGGCCGGTAAAACATCCGGCGTAAACTGCACTCTGTTCTGCGCCACGTTCATTGCCTTGGCAAAGGCCAGCGCCAGGGTTGTTTTTCCCACTCCCGGGACATCCTCCACCAGCACATGTCCGCCGGCAAGAATGGCGGTCATGAGCTTTTCCACGCACTCTGTTTTTCCGATAAATGCTTTTTTTACTTCTTCAATTACTTTCTGCGCCTTGTTTTCCTGCATGACTGACTCCTTTTGCCTTTCTTTCGTTTTTCCCGGACATCTCCACGGCTTCTTTGCCGTTTCACGATCAGCAGGAAGATGGATCCCTCCACTCCTGCCACGATCAGCAGGGATACCAGCAGCCACGGCCATACATCCACAATCCGCTTCGTAATGGTCTGGGACTGTACTTCATGCACTGCATTCTGCTCTGTCAGCTCCTCCGGCGGGATGTATTCGGTCCGCTCGCCACGGACCAGCAGCCGGTGGGTGTTGATGGCATAGGGCGTACAGGTAACAAGTGTACAATAATCCTTTCCTTCCACGATCCCGATGTCCTGGGTTTCCTCCGGAAGCACAACCTTGATCTGGTCTACCTTATAAGCAAGCACCTCGTCCAATACATGGAGATAGAACACATCCCCCTCCTCCAGTTTGTCCAGATCCGTGAACAAAACCGCACTGGGCAGTCCACGATGACCGGTCAGCACGGAATGGGTGCTTGTACCGCCGATCGGATAGGAGGACTCCGCCAGATGACCGACGCCCTTCTGCAGCACATCTTCACCGGTTCCACTGTATATAGGAAGATATACGTCAATTTTCGGAATTTCGATGAAGCCAATGCTCTCGCCCACATCCACCAGATCGAGGTAGCTGATTCCATCCTCTCCCTGCATGGCACTGGCTTCCACCGCTGCATTGAGCTGTTCATTATATTTACGGACTGCTTCCTTGGCAGCGTCGATCTGTTCCTGATCCATCTCTGCAACCTGCTCATCATAAGCGGCAATCGCCTGACTTGCATGGGACTGGGCGATCAGGTTGCTGACAAAGGGATACAGAGTCAGACACAGACCTGAAAAAAACAATATCGCGATAAACCAAGCTCTTTTTTTATCCATGGCAGTAACCTCCGGACATTTTATAAGGAAAGGCACAGATCAAAGGCACCCGCCGCTTTTGCATTTTCTCTGCGCCGTTTTTTCGTGGACATCCAAGGGCACGGGAGAGCGCCCGGATGTCCTTTTCAGGAAGGGAATAGGAAAACACAACACGGAAAAGAAAATCCCAAATTTTTCTTTCCCGATTACCGCAGCCGCAGCCGGTTTCTAAGACCGACGGCGATCACCGCAGTATCGCTCCGTTCAGGGGGAAAGGGGGTTCTGAAGGAGCGATGCACAGGGCGGGACGTGACCCCCGTCCTATGCCGGTATCTGTTCTCGCGCACACGAAACGCGATGCAGACCCGTTGCTGATAAAATTGCAGCTGTACTTCACAACAGCTTCGCAGCATCCATAGAAGAGATAACAAAAAGGTTATCTGTCTGAATTACTCTGCTTTTTTCTTCTTGCCGGTGATCAGCAGGATCACTGCTGCTGCCATCATGGCAATACCAGCGAAGGTGAATACGAAGGTACCGATACCACCGGTGGTGGGAAGGGTGAAGCCTTTTTTGTTAATAACTTCCTGTACTTTTATACCTTCGGTTGCATTATCTGAACCAGTAAATGTAGTTGTTTCAATCTTGCTCTTTTCCTGTTTCTGCCCATTTCCATCTTCTACCCAGCTCGAAGTAGTACTCTGAGTTATTGTATATTGAACACTTAATGTTACCTTAATCGGGTTTTTCAACAGATTATATTCTTTTTCCGTTTTTGTTTCAACCAGATAGTAGGTACCATTGGAAAGTCCTTTATGGGTTACTGTACCATCCGTACCTGTTTTTAATGTCTTAATCTTTTTCCAGGATTTTGTCTTATCTAATCCTGCAGGCGCGTCTGCTCCCGAAATGGCACCCGCTGTTCCAGCAGGAACCTCCTGATAAAGGTCAAATTCAACATTTGCTAATTTCTTAGTTTCAGTTCCATCCACACCGGTCTTTTCAATTTTTACTGCAAAGGTATATACGACAGCACTGTTCTCAATCGTATTTTTCCCTTCTTTTTTCTCTTTGTTCGGGTTATCTGGATCAGTAGTAGCATTTGGTGTAATATTTTTGGAATATTCCAATTTTGCGGTATTCTGATTGCCAGCTGTTGTGTTATAAGCAGTATCCTTTAATGTCGCATTATATGTGATGACTAACGTTTTTCCTGCATAATTCGTCATATTAGCAGGGGTAAATGCAATTGTAAATCCGTCTTCCGTTGTTGCTGAAGTAGTGTATGCAGTTGTTTCAACATCAACATCGTTGCATTTAATTTCAATAGAAGCTAAGTCATCTGTTAAATTAATAGGTGTATCTGTTACGGTAAATGTTTTCAGCTTTGTAATATTATTCGGAACATTTACAGTAATTTTGTAAGGGATTTTATCTCCGAAGCTGTAATCTGCATCCCTTCCCCATGCACCATCGTTTTTCTTCTGAACCTCTTTTGTTAAATCAGGGCGTTCGTTAGTTACATTAATTGTGATATTGGCATCTGTAGATTCCTTGTATGTAATTGTTTTATCAGAATTTACTGTAAATTCATATGCAGTGGCACCGTCCATAATATAGCCATTTCCAACAGATGTTTCAATCAGACGATACTCACCTTTGGACAGTCCATCAATTGTAATTAAACCATTGACATCTGTTGTAAGAATTAAGGCATCTCCAGTATTATCACCCTGCGCGGTGGATTTCTGCGTAATATTAATCCAGCTACTAGTTGTATCAGATTTTTTTTGCAGAGCAAACTCAGCGCCTAGTATTTTTTCACCCTTCACGCCAGTTTTTTCTAAGCTTATCTTTCCATATCCTGTTTCATTTTTGGGATAGACATGGATATCATATAACCAATCCGAGCCATCTGTAGTAGTCATAGGAACCGATAACAGAAATGGTTTCATAGGTGTTGTAACAGCATCCGGAACAGTTGTTTCAATTACAACGTAAAAGCCAAGCTCGAGGTTAGAGAACGTTGCAGTTCCGTTGTTATCTGTTATTACTTGTGCAGTTGCCCCAGAAGCATATTCAGACTTTATAGTTCCATCACTATTTACATATGTATCAACCGCCGGTAAACTTGTTGGATTTGCATTGTAATATGCCTCCATGCCAGCTTCATTTACAACCTTATAAAGTGTAAATCCCGCACCTTTTAAAGGTTCTGCACCAGTCGGAAGGCTGGTTTCAACTTTTCCTGTTCCTGTAGTTCCCTCAGCAGTACCTTTTGTATACTTATGAATCGTAACCGTTCCCGTTTCACCCGTTTTAATCGTCGGCATTTTTTCGGAAGGTTCAGCCGCAAATGCCGTCATTGTCATCATTGACAATGTCATTGCCAGGGTCAGGAGCCCTGTCAGAATCTTTTTCATTCTCTTCATTGTTTCCATTCTCCTTTTTTTGTCCGGCTGTCCTTTTGTGTTTGGGACAGCCGAAATATTTTTTACTTCTCCTGCTTTGTACGTTTTGCTCCGTACTTTGTTTCTAAGGTTTTCTCCTTATGCAGCTGCCGGACATAAGCCCCTGCTCCAACAGCCTGTGTTTCATACCTCTGGGGGTATTATCTCTTTTTACGAAGCTTATCGTCCCCCTTTCTGCATTGCAGCGTGAAGTATGTACCCATAAGGATTGCCTGCGCCATCAGCGCAATGCCGCCCATAGTAACCAATCCAAACCCGGATCCTCCTGTTGCAGGAAGGATCAGCTGCTTTGTGTTGTAGATGGTGAGAGGAATTACATTGTCTCCCTCTATAGTTATTGGCTCCCAGTGGTCATCTGTTTCCTTCTCCATCTTCCATTTCACCTGATTTGAAGCATCAATCTTAATTAAGATCGAATCACCCAGCAGGTTGTAATCCTTTGCAGCCTTTGTTTCTATCAGTCTGTAGGTTCCCTGACCGAGCTTTGTAAAGGTGGCAATGCCGTCTATATCAGTTGTTTGCGAACCACCATCGACTGGTTCAAAACACTCTCCAGTCGAAGTCTGAACCTTCTTCTCCAGCCTAAACTCTACTCCGGAAAGCAATTCTTCCGTTGTATTTTTACCCTTTTTCGTAATTTTCAGGTTCAGCTCTTCCAAATAATTGGTCACTGTCATATTCACCGTCGGTTGCTTGCCATCGGCTGTTGCAAAAGCTGCAAGTTCAATGTCTGTTTTTGTCGGATCTGTTGCTGTTGTTGTGGCTGTTGTCGGATCTGCCGCGGAACCTGTTGTTGTGCCTGCCGAAGCATCCATTGAATAGGTTACTCGATAGGTTTTGCCATCCACAGTGTATGTCTTGCCGGAAGCAATCTCGTTTCCATCGGCATTCACCTCCATGACCCGATAGATCCACGGGACTTTAGGGTCTGCTGCGCTGTTCACATATTGTTCCAGATTCATAAAGGAATAAGACCAAACGTAGGATGAACCACTATACTTGGGAGTAACTACAACCCAATTTTTTTCTGGACTGATATTGCCGGAATAGTCAACTGCTTTCCAATTCGCATTTGCTGTATCCTTCTCTTTTCTCTGCAGCTGCAAATAAATACTCTTCGGAAGCTGTTTCAGATCCGTAATCGGCATGCCATCTGTCTTTACCCATTTTTTAGTTACAGCAATATTGCCGGTCGGTTTATTACTATTTTGAAATTCCACGACAGTATTTGTTTCTGCTGTAATGGTACCGTTTACGGAGCCCTTCTTTGCATTAAAGGATGCTTCCTTGTCATTGATCAGAACCTTCTTCAGGGAGGAGCCATCTGTCAGCTTTCCTTCTGTAATCTCATAATCTGTTCCGATGGGAATTCCTGAAATCGTATAGGATTTTCCCTCCTTTAAGGTAAAGGTTGTCGTAATGGACTCTCCCTTTTCCAGGGGCATTCCTGCGACATTTGTAAATTTAATCTGAAAGTTATAGGTTCCGGTCAGTTTGTCCGAATCCTCCGTCTTCTCCTTTTTGATCGTAAGGGAACCAACCTTAACTTTATTTACAAATACCGCTTTTAATTTTGTAACACCGCTTTCATTATCCGGATTATCGTAGGAGCGGAACACGATGGTATCCTGGTTTTGATCTTGATCTGCCCATTGCGTCGAAGTATATCCAGTATTGCCATTCTCCCCCGTATATTCCTCTTTTCTGCCATCCTTGATCTGCGTTCCGCGTACGTTGGAAACCTTTTGCTCTGGCGTAATCGTTACCTTGTTTCCTGTTCCGGTTACCTTGTCTACTATATGTCCGTTTTCATACAGGCTCCAGCTTGTATCAAATGCAGGTGAATCTATTTCCTCCTTCACGGAAATGTAGCTGCCGCGGCGGAACTGATTTCGGAAGGTTGCGGTTTGACCATCCGCCAGTACAAAGGTTCCATCTTCTTCAATCATGCCGGTATCCGTACTGGAGGAATCGCTCAGAGAATAGACTGCACCCTTTGGCTTCACCAGGTTTCCGGATGTAGCAGAACCATAATCCGGAATCTGACTCTGATCCACCTCAAATCCGATATGCTGCGTTACCTGCACGCCGGATCGGAATACAAAGTCATCCAGATATATGTGTCTGGGATAGCTGTAATTAAATTTGATGGATTTTATCTGGTTATAATCAAAACCAGCCTCAGCGGTTAATTTGCTTAAGTCAACCGTCAGAGTATTCCATTCGTTTCCCTTAAGAGTTGTGTTTCCGTATAGCTTTCCGGATAACCAGTCTCCTGTCTTATTCCCGTTTGCATCCACCAGCTCCAGATAAATACATTTCGCTGTTGGATTGTCGTCATAATCATAATACAGCTTGAAATCCAGATACTTTTTCGTCGTTGACGCATCTAGAGATCCGATTGATTGATATGGGATAGTACCAAATCTCGAGTCTTTGTGCTCTCCGGTCGTATCCTCTAACGGTGCATACCAGTGGGCAACACCGCTTCGATCTTGATAGGTTTGTACCCATTCAAATGTATTATCCAGGCTGCCTTTCGTCAATTCTGGTGAATTGCTTTCAAAGCTGTTAAATGTCTGATTTTTTGCCGTTGCTCCGCTTTCTACGTCCTTCGCTCCATAGTGTGTCGCCTGATTTTGGATCGTAAAGGGGAATACAGAGGCATCCTCAAAGGAATCGACAAACAGGGGATTTACCTCCCTTTTATCTACCTGTTTTTCTACTGCAAACTCGTTATCATCCGGGAAGTTGAAGGCAATCATCATATTAGATTCCCACATACCGCGTTCCATATAGAACATGGTAAGGGTATGCTCGTCTTGTTTATCCCCCTTCAATGTGAAGCCTGTTGTTTTATCGGTGCCTTCTTCTCCTGCATCTCCGCTCGCCGCACTTTTCTTTACCTTACTTACTTTTGCCTCCAGATTTTTAAAGTCCAGCGTTCCTGTTACCTCTCCATGGGCTCCGCCAACATCCAGTGCCAGTTTTCCATCAATAAATACCCATACATCATCATCTCCGGAAAACGCAAAGGTAATCGGCACTTTTTCCTTGTTATTTCCCAGAACCGTTCCATCCTCTGTCAGGCGGAATTTAATCTCTAATTTTGTACCAAATCCATAGTTATAATTTTTTCCGCTTGCCGCTGTAGTGTTTTCGTTAAACGGAAAAAAACCATATGATACTTTATCTCCTCCAGTGGTTCCGTTACTGTTTACATTTTGGGCCCAGCCCTGGTTCCCTGTATTCTTCAGGTAATATCCCCCGGTGGATGGATCCTTTTGCATCGCAAGTGTCGTTTTGCTACTGTCAAACCACCAATAGTCTACTCCATTGCTGTCCTTTTCCTTTTTAAACGGAAATGATACATTGTGATAGACCTTACCCAAGACCGCATTTTTGCTGTTCTTTCCCAGTAAAAACGCTTCGTCAAAATGGGGCTCTGGACTCTTGTTGTCTGCAGTCATCAGCGTTCCATTGGAAAGCGCCGCATTTACAAGACCCTGTGCTGCAAATTCATATTTTCCTTTGTTTCCATCCACATCAATTGAAGAGTTGTTTGTGGAAAAGAAATTATTATGGTCATCACTTCCATATAGATTCAATGTACCACTAATCTCTGCGAACCTGATACCCCAATCATCAATACTCGGCTGAAAATGACCTGTATAGATCGGGATGGAAATATTCTTCTCTCGATAATAATCACTCAACGCCTGATCAAACTGCCGGAATGTGACCCAGTTGCGCTGAGTTGCCTTATTCTCACCCGGATAGGTATCCCGATTATTACCGTTTAATTCATAATCCGTGTAGTAGTCATAGAAGGTAGAATCTACATACAGAGTCTTCGGATTTGCCGAAAAATTACTTTCCGTAATATCCACTACATCGACGTCCTTACCAGCATCGGTTTTCTTATACTTCTCTGCATCCCGAACCGTATATACTTCAGCCCAGTAACCGCCCCTATATTCACCAGCACTGTATGCCGCAGTATCACCGGCATCTGCATAGAAGCAGGGTTTTCCTCCACACTCATTCGTACCCGGAATCGTCAGAATAGCAGTTCTTCTGCCATACAAGTTGTTAACCAAGCTATTCTCATTATCTAACGCGTCAGCAGAGAAAATAATTTTATTAAATCCCTCATCTTCCGGAATCCGCACATACCACACATTGTCCCAGGTCTGTCCATCCTTTTTGTGGGACTTTGCTTTTATCATCTCTCCACGCCGGTACATATTAGTGGTTTCGTTCCATGCACAAAAATAAACCTTCGCATCGTCACTTGCTGGGATAGAATTTTGTCCACCATTTCCCCCATCCGGTGTATTCAGCTTTGAATAGGTTGCGTCAAAATAGATTTTCTTTCCGGTTCCATATTCGCCTGTGACATTTGCTATTTTTTTCGTCACCTGAAGCAGGTTACAGCCCCGATCTGTCCAGAAAAAATGATAGATATTGCCCTTGGGATCCTTCACTGTGAAAACAGTCTGCTGGGTTGTGCCGTCGTCCGTAAACGTATAGCTATACAAACTATCTTTAAACTTTGGATCTGGTTTCAGCTCCTGCTCTGTTTCTGATCCAATCTGCAGGGTTACCTTCTGACTTCCCTCTTTTGCATCTACTGGAAAATGCTGATTATCAAAATAGAGGATTTCGTCTTTCAGACTCTCGTTGTCCGGTGTTGTGCCCCAGCCGCTTATAGTAGTTGTTGTACCATCGCCGTTCTGCAGCTCGGTAGCTCCATACAGGAAGGTATCCACAGAACCAGCTTTATAGGTTACAGGAACTACATCAGGGTCTGCATTGGTATTGTCTTGTCCGAAATAGTAAATTTTCCCCAGTTGTTTCCCGGATTCATCTGTAAACTTCACATAAGGGCTTGCTTCAATTTTCGCCTTTTCCAGTTCTACTGTATAGAGATGAGGAAAACCATCAACGCTATTCATCTCAACTGATTTCATCGCTCCTGCTGTTTCCGTAGAGAAGCTGCTGTCTAACGAATAGACTACCTTTACCGGGGTTGTGACCTTACCCGTAAAGTCATAGAAATATAAAGGCATCTTGTTCGCGATTTCTGCAGTGATGTCTTTGAGGACGTAGGCTTTTTTCTCGTCACACACACTTGATTCACTAGAGTTTGCAAACACCATGCCACCAGCAGCAGAAAAACTTATAGCAGCAGAAGAAGAACTCTTACCTGCTAATTCCGTTCTGTAATAATCATCTTGCTTAATTTCGGACCACTTATTTTTATAGGTAAATGCAAAGTTGTTACTGTTGACATCAATTCTCCATCTCCAATAGTATTTGCCATAAACGTTGACTTTTTCTCCAGGAGTAAATCTATCGCCATCTGCTGTTTTAAAAAGGTATATCTGACTTGCTTCACTCCACTTCGCATTGGGATTCAAATCCATCCCAGTCGTATCAAGATATACATAGTTAGAGTCCAGTCCTCCTGCTGCCTTTCTGAGTCCAACCTTCGCCACACGGCTGGCTTTTCTCATTTCGCCGCCCATGTCGTACAGGTTTCCGTCCTGCTGGATTTCTTCTGTTGCTTCCTTTTTGACAGCTTCCTTGGAAGGAGCTTGCTCTTTACTGCTCTCCTCTGTGCCGGTTTCTGTTTCGGTCTGTTTGGTCTCTTCCTCTGTCTGTTTGCTTTCCGATGCAGTTTCTCCGTTGTTTTCTTCTGTAGTTTCCTGTTTGGAGCCTTCTGTGGCAGTCTCGGTTCCCCGTTCCAGGGTTTCTACGGTTTTCGCCTCAACCGTTTCGCTCAGCACCTCCAGGTGAAAAAAACGGGTCTCGCACCTCGCTTCCTGCTCCCAGGCTGCTTCTGCTGTCGGATCGCTGTCCGGAGTGTTTCCTTCGGAGCCTGTCGCATCCTTTTCTGTTTCCGGTGCAGAGGGCACATTGTTTTCCGTTTCGTAGCTTGTCTCTGTGCCGGTCTCTGTTTCCGGTTTGAAATCTGCTTTGGTCTCGGTTTCTACCGTGGTATGTGTTTCTGCAGCAGTTTCCGTCTGAGGTCTGCTTTCTGTTTCAGACTCGTTTTCTGTCTTCGTCTGTGTTTCGGTTTCCGTCTGTGTTTCGGTCTCGGTCTGGGTCTCGGTTTCCGTTTCCGTCTCGGTCTCGGTTTCCGTTTCCGTCTCGGTTTCTGTTTCGATTCTTTCGATGGTCATCTGATAGCAGGGTGCTGCCAGACTGTTCCAGTCAATTTCAATGACATCTGTTTGGATGGCTGCATCAAAGGAGGTGCCCAGGAAAAACTGCACATGGTCATATGCCTGATCCAGGGTGTACTGGTAAATATCCTCGCCTTTGGAGGATGCAATCATCCGAACCGGCTCTGCAGAAAGCTCCTGTCTGCCGCCCTCCTGCTCTGTCCAGGCGTAAAGGGATACGCCCGACTCTAAAAACTCCGGATCCTCTTTGATCTTCGATGCATCGAAATAAATCATATAATGAAGGTTTACCCAGCTGCCTGTAGATTCTTCTCCATCCACCTTCTCCAGTACAAAGCAGGGATCCTGGAAGTCCCATTCCGTATAAACCGGTGTGGTCGCTTCCGTATAATCCCATCCATCTGTCCCGGCCATAAATGCGATATATTCATAAGGTCTGTCCAGACAGTATTCGTAAATTCCATCACCCTTATCAGAGGGCTTCATCTCAACAGGTGCGTCCGCTGCACTGTTTTCTTCCGAATCATATGCATAGACGCTGACGCCGTTCTTACAGAACTCGCTGTACTGGCTTCCATCAAAATATACGGTATACAATCCGTAAAAGCTGCCTGTCCCGGTCAGGTCTTCTCCCTGAAGCCGGTAGCAGGGTGCCTGTAAGGACCAGTCTATCGTAAGCTCCCCTGTGGTGTTTTTGTTTTCTTTTTTCTGTCCCTGGCAAAATACAACATGCTGATATTTCCGGGTCAGACTCAGCTGCCAGATCTCCTGCTGTCCCTCCGCCTTTTCCAGCTTTACCGGTTCTGCTGCTTCTGCCTCTGCTGCATCGTCATAAGCGTATGCATAGATCCCTTTGGATGCCAATGCCTCTGCCGTGCTGCTTCCTGAAAGATCCAGGTATACGGCATATGGAGTTTCTTCCTTCGCTTTCACTCTGTTTCCTTCTGCAAACATGCCAGTTCCCGATACCATTTCCAGTATCAAAAGTAAGCTCAGAAAAAAGCTGACAGATCTTCTTATCTTTTTCCGTTTCTCCGGTGATATTGTCGCTTTCCACATACCGATTTTCCTTTCCCCCTGTTTTGTTCCTTCTGTTTCACAATGGTTTTTATGCCACATTTTCACTTTATCTAAATTGTAGGATTTTTTTTGTGCAAAAGCAATACCATTGGCATATTGAATATTTCAGATTTATATTAAAAATTTAAGAACTTTTCACAAATGTCATTATTAAATGTATATATATTCGTTTTATCAATTATTTTTTTGTATTTCATATATTTCCTATCATCCTAACATGTTAAAAATAATGTTTCTATTATTGCATATCACGTTTTTATATTGTTTTCAGGGATTTTGTGAATTTTGCTGTATCTGCATTTCCTGCCGCTGGCAGTCTGCATAACTGTGCTGCGTGGGATAAACTTCATTACAGTTCACTCGTCCCCTTCTGCGTTCAGATTCCATAAAATTTATATGT